>Ga0207714_1000697_pt1 | contig 22702 bp, 21 predicted proteins | sample PonA232FremontCA_2_FD_187270 | JGI IMG/M metagenome (GOLD analysis project Ga0207714, IMG submission 187270) | Marine sediment microbial community from Fremont, CA, USA - Pond A23 Sediment 2 (SPAdes) | ecosystem: Environmental > Aquatic > Marine > Unclassified | place: USA: Fremont, California...
TGACGAGCGAGCCCGAGGCCGGCGAGTGCCCCGAGTGCGGCGGGGCATTGATCAACCTGGGCCAGGAGCGCGACCTGTGAGCGTCTGTCCGGTAGTCCGCACCGACCCGGGATGCTGGTCATGGCGTGCGCCCAGTCGAGCCCTCAGAAGTCGTCTTGAGCCCACCGGGACCCCGTTTATGAGATAGCTGCTTCCACCCGACCCGGCGATGGCCCTTCTATCCTGAATGACAGCGTGTTCTTCTTGATTCTCGGTGAGCGACATCCCTGATTCGCCTCCGGCGGGGACCGTCGGGATTTAGTGGCCGGTCACATGAACTGAGACATGGACCCTCGGGCGTTACGGGCGGATATCCCCGCTCTAGAGGAATCGATCTATCTCAATACCGGCGCGAGCGGTCCGGTTCCAACACGGGTACGGGAGGCCGCCACTGACCGACTCAAGTACCAGACGGTCGACGCGCCACGCGACGGAACAATCTACGAGGGCGCCTTCGACACCTACGAGGCCGCCCGAGAGGCCGCCGCCGCTCATCTCGGAGCAGACCCGGAGACGATTGGACTGACCGAGAGCACCGCTGACGGAATTGGCCAGGTGGCCGCCGCACTGGATTGGACCCCGGGTGATGTGATCGTCCGGACGGACACCGAACATCCCGCTGGGGTGTTGCCCTGGGAGCGGCTCCGCCGAGAACACGACGTAGAGGTACGTGTGGTCGAGACCACGGAGGGACACGTACCACAGGCGGCGTTCAAAGAAGCCGTTGAGGACGCCCGACTGGCGTGTCTGAGTTCGGTGTGCTGGAAGACCGGAGCCCGACGGGCGGTCGGCGAGTTGACCGATATCGCCCATGACGCCGGAGCACACGTTCTCGTTGATGCGGTGCAGTCTGTTGGCCAACACGCCATCGACATCGCAGACCTTGGTGTCGATGTCCTCGCCGCATCAACTCACAAGTGGCCGATGGGACTGTGGGGTGGTGGATTTCTCTACGTTGAGGCGTCTCTCGCCGCCGACCTCATGCCGGCACAGATCGGCTATCGGGGTGTCGAGGAGCCAAGTGCGGAGACGTACGAACTCAAAGCCGGTCCACAGCGCTTCGAGGTAGGAACGAGTTCGCCGGTCCCCTATGCCGCCGCCGAGGAGGCCTTCGCAATGATCGATGACCTCGGGTACGATACCATCACCGGCCGGATTCAGGAACTGGCTAGCCGGCTGATCGAGGCGCTGCCGGCCGAACGGGTTCGCTCGCCACGGCCTCCCGAATCGGGCCTCGTCGCTGTCGCCGTTCCGGACGCCGATCGGACGGTTGAGCACCTCGCTGAGAAGGATATCCGAATTCGGGCGCTCCCTGGCGGTGAAGTCGTCCGTGTCTCGATTCACGCATTCAATACACCGGCGGATATCGACACGGCCGCAGACGCGCTCGCTGAGACCTGGTGATCACTCAGAGGAGTCCGGCGGCCACTGTCCAAGAACAATCACGGACACCTCGTACTCGGCCGGCCCGGCGTCGACTGTGGCCGTCTCGGGGATTGACGCGGCAACGGCGCCCCGCCACTCGTCGATGCGCGACTCGTGGTACTCGTGGTGAGTCTCTCGGTCATACGTGCGGTCGTCGGCCGCCCGGAGTTCGTCAGCCGTACGATCCGGCGTGGGATACGGTGGGCGGTCCGGAGCGAGTACACGCGGATCGATATGAATCGGCGTGTCCGGAGCGTCCGGATCGTACTCGCCGATGCTCGCGTCATGAATCCGGGCGCGCATCCGGGCGCTAAACGGCGGCGTCACGCGGAGGACCGTCTGGCCACGATTGCGCTCGCGGGCTTCAACCGCATTAACGACATCCGCCGCGTGAACGGCAATCGATCGAATCACGGAGGGATCCGCGCTCTCGGAGGTCGTCATAGCCCGCTTTCATCGACGGACGCACTTATCGGTGGCCGTCTCGGCGTGATTGGACAACACCCGGCTGTCGATGGATACTACAGAAACTAAATATCAGGATGCAACAACACCCCACCATGAGCACCGATGACGATCAACTCATCGCCGCCTTCGACGACGCTGGCTTTGAGGTCGCCGACCTCTCGCACAACCGGAATCTCATCCGGATCACACTGACCGACGAGACCGCACAGGCTGACGACCTTCGTGCGGTCGTCGAGGAGGCGCTTGGAGAGGATGCGGCGATGGGACTAAACGTCGCTACCGAAGCCATCGACGGTGGCGACACAATGGGGACGGTCGTCTCCTTCCGCGTGCGGTAGTCGAACTTAGACCGTAATGACGTCCGGGTCGGCCGCCGGCGCCGACGATTCACTGAGAGCGAACACGCCGACGAGCGCGACAAGAAGTGGTAATACGACGAACGCGAGCAGTGCACCGCCAGCGAGGAGCACGCCAGCAACCGGCAGCGCGAGGGCGCTCCAGACAAAGAGGGCAAGCGCCATCCGAAGTCCACTCCACGTAGAGCGGGTGGACGCAGGCGTGGCGGTGTACGCCCGGTAGGCGACGTACCCGCTTGCGGCGGCGGTCGCCGCGAGCCCTGCGAGGGCGAGTGTCCCAAGCATACCTATGGATAGGACGGCAACCAGTATGAAGATTGCGCTCGCTCAGTCGTCTTGCTCGGGGGCGCGGGCCTGTCGGCGGGCTGCACGATCAAGGAACGTCTCCGGGAGGTCCTCAAGTTCGCCGGCCTGGACGCCCCAGAGATGCGCATACAGGCCATCGGCCGCAAGCAGCTCCTCATGGGTGCCTCGCTCAACGATCCGGCCCCCCTCAAGGACGAGGATGGTATCGGCATCCTTGATTGTCGACAGCCGGTGGGCGATCGCGAACGTGGTCCGGTCGGCACTCAGTGTGTCGAGTGACTGCTGGATTAACAACTCGGTCTCGGTATCAACGTCACTAGTGGCCTCATCAAGAATGAGGATCTCCGGGTCACGGAGGATCGCCCGGGCGATCGAGAGGCGCTGACGCTGGCCACCGGAGAGTTTCACGCCCCGCTCGCCGACCTCGGTGTCGTAGCCCTCCGGGAGGTTGGTGATGAACTCGTGGGCCTGAGCCATCTTTGCCGCCTCAACGACATCCGCCCGGTCGGCGTCGAACCGGCCGTACCGGATGTTCTCGGCAACGGTCCCATAAAAGAGGAAGGTGTCCTGGCTGACGTAGCCAAGCGCGTCCCGGAGGCTTGAGAGCTGCACATCCCGGACATCCTGGCCGTCGATCCGGACGGCCCCGTCATTAACGTCGTACAGTCGCATCAGGAGTTTGAGCACGGTCGACTTGCCAGCACCGGTCGGACCGACCAGGGCAAGCGTCTCGCCACTCTCGACGGTAAAGGAAATGTCCTCAAGGACGCGGTCGTCGCCGTAGCCGAAGGCGACGTTATCATACTCGACGTGACCATCATCGACCGACAGCGGCGGGGCGTCGGCCGGTTCGGGCAGTCGGTCGGGCTCGTCCATCAGTCCGAAAATTCGGGCGCTTGAAGCGCGGGCGCGCTGGTACATGTTAATAATCTGGCCAAACTGAGCGACCGGCCAGATGAACCGCTGGCTGTAGATAATGAACGCGACGAACGTCCCGGTTCGGAGGGTCCCACTGAATGGGCCGGGGGCGGTTCCCTGGATGACCCAGAGCCCACCGACGGCGAAGGTCAACACGAAGCCGATACCTGAGAGTAGACGCAATCCGGGGAAAAAGCGGATCCGAACGGCGATGGCCCGCCAGTTCGTGTCGTAGTACTCCTGAGAGACATCCTCGACGCGGTCGGACTCGTAGGGCTCGGTGACGCTTGACTTGATGACCTTGATGCCGCCGAGGTTGTTCTCAAGACGGCTGTTGAGTTTGCCGACGGTTGAGCGGACCTGGGCGTACCGCGGCTGGATCACCCTGATAAAGAGGTACGTGAAGCCGACGATCAGCGGGATTGGCGCCATCGTCAGCAGCGCCAGCTGCCAGTTGTACGCGAAAAGCAACATGGCGATGCCGACAACCATGACGAACATGCGGAACAGTGAGTTCATGCCGTCGTTGAGGAACCGCTCAAGCCGGTTGACATCGTTCGAGAGGATGGACATCATCTCGCCGGTCTGCTTGTCGGCAAAGAAGTCCATGTTCAGCGCCTGCATGGCCTCGTAGGTGTCGGTCCGGATGTCGTGTTGGATCTCCTGGGCAAAGCGGTTGAATCCCCAGTTGCGCACCCAGTGGAAGACAGCCGCAAGCACGAAAATGACGCCGACAAGGCCGCCGGTGAGCCAGAACTGCAGCATGCGGTCATCCGGAATATACGGCGCAAGAAGCCCCGATCCGATGGGTAATGCGGCTGCGTAGGAGACCTCCTGGAGAAAGACGGCGTCAATGGCGACTGCGAGGAAGATCGGCGGCAGGAGATCGAGCACCCGAGCGGTAATCGACGCGCTGACGCCGATAGTCCCGGTCACCCAGTACCGCAGACCATACTGCCGGAACAGTCGACGCATGGGGTTCTCGATCTTGTCCCGCTGGTCCTCGAACGGGTCGTCGTCCTCCCAATCAACACTCATCGATTCCACTCAACTGAGGGGACCGAGGCGTATAGGGATTTGCCTGACGACAGGAAGCCAGGACCCCGCTGGATGGCCATCACTCCGGGGTGGCGATGGTCATGACGGGAACCGGGGCCGAGCGCACGGTCGATTCGGCGACGCTGCCGAGCAGAATCCGGTCGGTGCCTCGTCGACCAGTCGTCCCCATGCCCACGGCGTGAATCTCGTTTGTCTCGATGTACTCAAGAATCGCCTCGGCAGGTGACCCCCGCTCGATGTGACGGACGATCGTAGAGATACCGCGTGCGTCGGCCGCATCGGCGACGGCCTCGACGGCGTCATTCGCCGCCTGTTCGAGGTCCGCCTCGGAGATTGTCGACCGGACATCCGGTCCAAGCGCGGTCCCCTCGACGACGGAAAGGACGTGTACGGTCGCATCGAGCTTGGCCGCAAAGTCGACAACATGTTCGGCCGCGTATGCAGCACCATCACTCCCATCGGTTGGGATCAGGACGTGCTCGTAGGGGAAGGTCAGTTGCTCGTCGGGTTGCATCCGGACCGTAAGGACAGGGACCGAGGAGAGCCGAACGACCTTCTCGGAGACACTCCCGGCAAGGTACCGCGAGAGGCCCTCGCGGCCGTGGGTCGGCATCACGATCAGGTCGTGGTCGTACCGTTCGGCATACTCGGCGATGCTCGGCGCCGGATTGCCCTGGACAACATCGGTGTCGTACGACACACCAAGCGTGTCGAGTGTTTGTGCTGCCTCGTCAACGATGTCCTCGCCTTGTTGGACGAGTGTGTCGATAACGTGGCCCTCAACAACGGTGACGCTGTCGCGCGCTGTGTCGGCGACATAGAGCACCTGGATGGTCGCGTCGGCCCAGTGTGCGATCTCACTGGCGTGATGGAGCACCTCGGCGGCACTCGTGCTGCCGTCGAACGGCAGGAGAATGGTGTCGTACATGACCCTACAGACAGGTATGAGAGCCCCCCACAAAGGTCTTCACCGGGAATGGATAGCGCGTTCACCGGCCGTTTCCGCCTTGATCGCCTCTCGCCTGAAGGGTGGCTTCCGCTCGCTACGTGTGAGGATGGTCCTCGTCGGTCGATGGTTCCGTGGTGGTCTCCTCGGCGGCATCGCGATCGATCGTCACCCGGGCTTTCTGAATGCGGGTATCGTCCACCTGCTCGGCGCGGAGTGTCACGTTTTCGTAGTGGAACTCCTCCCCCTTCTCGACGAGCCGGCCGGCACGGTTGAAGATGAACCCTGCGATGGTCTCAAACTCCTCGCCCTCCGGAAGGTCGATATCGAGCGTCTCATTGACCTCCTCAATGTTGACCTCACCGCGTACCAGTGCCTCGGTGTCGCTAACAAACTCAATCGGATAGTCCTCGCCACCCACAAGAATCTCGCCGACGACCTCCTCGGTGATGTCCTCCATCGTGACCAGTCCCTCGGTCGCGCCGAATTCGTCGATGACGATCGCCATGTGGATCCGGTTTTCGCGCATCTCCGAGAGGAGGTCGTCGATATTCTTCGACTCGGGAATGTGTAGTGTCGGCGTGATTACGTCTGCCACGGTCATATCATCGAACTCGTCGTAGTCCGATTCGCGCAGCTCGCGGATGTCAAACACCCCTGTCACGTTGTCCAGCGATCCATCGTAGGCCGGGAGGCGGACGTGTCCCGACCCGAAGCACCGCTTGATCGCCTCTTCCACGGTTGCGTCAACAGGGATGGCGACCACGTCAAGGCGGGGGGTCATCACCTCCTTGGCGCTGGCGTTGGTGAACCGCAGTGCGCGCTGGAGCATCTCGCGTTCGTCCTCGTCTAAGACTCCCTCGCGCTCACCCGTCTTGATCATGTTTCGAATCTCATCGCGCGTGACATACGTCGACTCAATCGAGGGACTGCCGCCGGTGATTCGGTTTACAACGCTCGTCAGATAATAAAAGAGCGTGATGAGCGGCCACAGGAACTTCTCGACGACTCTCAGTCCACGGGCGACGCGTCGTGCGTGAACCTCGGTATGCTCAACCGCGTAGGATTTCGGCGCGCTCTCGCCGAAGATCAGCACCATCGATGTGATCCCGAGTGAGGAGACGATGACAGCCGTACCCGCATCGAAGTAGATCCCGACGATGGTCGTCGAGATGGAGGACATCGTGATATTGACCATGTTGTTTCCAACGAGGATCGTCACGAGCAGACGGTGGGGATCCTCCTTGAGGGCCTTGACCGTCTGGGCGCCGCGAAGGCCCTGTTCGACCATCGCGTCGACCTGGTGGGCCGGAAGCGAGAACAGCGCAATCTCGGAGGAGGAAAAGAATCCCGAGCCGAGGAGGAGCAGCAAGATCATGCCGATACCGATCGCCGTGACTTCTAGTCGCCCGAGTTCGATGCCGGCGACCGGAACCGTGTACTGCAGAGGACCGACAGCGGATACGGCGGTGAGGGGTAATGGCCACATGGTACCAGTCGTTAGACCGGCAGGACCGTAACCCCTTTCGAAGTACACACTATCGAAGACAAGGATTCCAGAGACAGGCTTTCCGGGACCCGTGTGACCGGCTGCCATCCCCGGATCTTCCCACAGTATTTTTCCGTCACAATTGGCTAGCGATGGATCAGTTATGCCCCAATGCGACGGTGATGACGGCCGCGAATGCGCGCAGTTCACCCCCTCCCTCGGAGGGTTCACCTGAATGCCGGTGAGTGTCGCTGACGCGATGAGCGTCCTGACGGATGCCCGGACGGCGACCGGTCGCTGCCGGCGGAGCACATCGCACAGACAGCCGCGAACCGACGACGAGCCGTTTTGCACCACCCAACATACGTTTCTGCCCCGGTGATTCCATGAGTTCAGAGCGATCACAGCACATCCAGAAGTCGTTTCTGAAGTATCAGCACATCTTCGTGTTCGCGGCACCAGTGTTGTTCATTACGCTGGTGTTGACGACCGCCCCGACATCGGGCGAGGCCGACCTTGGCTACTGGCTGGAGTACTGGTGGCTGTTCCCGTTTTTCCTGCTTGGAGCGACCACCGTCAACACCGTTGGGATCAGCGGCTCGGCGCTGTTCGTCCCCTTCTTCATCTTCATCTTTCCGCTGTTGGCCTTCCCGATTGAGCCCGAGACGCTTGTCAAGGTCAGCCTGATCAGCGAGTCCTTCGGACTATCGAGTTCGACGTTCGCGTTCATCTCCTACGGGCTGGTCGACCGACGACTGGCACTCACCATCATCGCCGGCAGCATCCCCTTCGTGGTCGGGGGGGCGTTGCTGTCCTTTTTCATCCCCGAACCACTGTTTCACGCCGCCCTCGGGCTCGCATTGCTAACGGCGGCATACCTCATGTTCCGGGCCGACCTCAGCCACGGCGAATCCACAGAGGAGGATACCACAGAGGCAGTCGCCAATGGCGGCACCGACCGGAGTCTGCCCGATGACGACGACAAGCTCGGCCCTGCGGGTGTCGGTCTTGAGGATGATGGAACGGTCACGCGTGTCGACCGCGAGGGTGGCACCTACCAGTACTCGTGGTCGGGCTACCTCGAGCGGTTCGCCAACTACAGCGTCGGTGGACTATTCCAGGGCCTAGCCGGCTTTGGCAGCGGTGAACTCGGGATCATCTCCCAGCTCCGAACGAACGTGCCGACCCGGGTGGCGATCGGGACCAACCACATCGTCGTCGCGAGCACGGCGATCCTCGCCTCGCTCGTCCACGTCTTTGGCGGGACTGTTATCCCGGGGATCCACAGCCTGAGCATCGCCTCGACGCCCTGGAACATGGTTGTGTTCACGGTACCGGCAACCGTCCTCGGCGGGCAGATCGCCCCCTACGTCTCGAACGCACTGGATACCGGGACGATCCAGACGGGCGTTGGCGTCCTTTTCACGGTCATTTCAACTGCGCTGTTGCTCATGGCGCTCGGCATCGGAGCGTGACCCGTAAGAGGCTCCACCGGATACCGAACCCACTCTCAGTGTATGTATCAGGATATCCTGGTTCCCACCGAGGGAGACGACAGCGTTGACCCGGTCGCCAAACACGCCGGTTCGCTCGCCCAGCGGTACGACGCGACGGTCCACGTGCTATCCGTGATGGATACGCGTAACCGGTTTGAAGGCCCGAGCATGGGCGTTGGTGAGGAGGCCTGGGCGGACGCCGAACGGGACCGCGCCGAGCAGGCGATTGAGGCCGCCGTGACCGCACTTCCGGACGACGTGGCCGTTGATCGAGCGGTCGAATCGGGGGTTCCCCACGCGACAATCCTCGAGTACGCCGAGACGGCTGATGTCGACGTTGTCGTGATGGGCACCCACGGGCGGACGGGGCTGGATCACTATCTGATCGGGAGCATCGCCGAGCGGGTTGTCCGACAGTCGCCGGTCCCGGTTCTGACCGTCAGAATCGAAGACGCCTGAGCGCGATCACGGGCCTACCGGTCGCCGTCTCGCGCCTCAACGCGCATCGCGATGTACCGCCGCGACCACGTCCTCAGGTGCCTTCTGAACGCCTCTGAAAGACGGGTCAGCCCCGACACGACCGCGGAAACCGTGCCGGTGTCCTTCTTCGGTGGCCGATTGGGATGACTCATCACACCAGAGATACGCAAATAGACCAATAAAAAAGTTGGTGCCAACGGGTTACCGTCGGAGGTCGGAAGAACAGGGCAGAGGCTCAGACGTCTTCTTCGCCTGTCTCGACCGGCGCGCCGACAAGGTTGCCCCACTCGGTCCAGGAGCCGTCGTAGTTGCGGACGTCGGGGAACCCGAGAACCTCCGATAGCAGGAACCACTCGATTGAGGAGCGCTCACCGACGCGACAGTAGGTGATGGTCGACTCGTCTCCGGTGACGCCTGCCTCGGCGTAGAGGTCGCGCAGTTCGTCAGCACTCTTGAACGTGCCGTCCTCATTGAGCACGTCCGGAACGGGGACATTACTCGCCCCCGGAATGCGGCCGCCTCGCTGGGCGGTCTCGTTGAGCCCTTCCGGGGCGATGATCTCGCCGCGGAACTCCTCGGGCGAGCGCACATCGACCATCGGGAGGCCCTCGTCGATGGCGTGTCGGACGTCATCAGTGTACGCCCGGATGCTCTCGAAGGGACCCTTCGGCGTGTAGGTGACCGACGAGAACGCCGGAACGTCGGTCGTCAGGGGGTAGTCCTCGGCCACCCAGTAGGTCTTTCCGCCGTCAAGGACCCGGACGTCCTCGTGGCCGTAGTACTTGTAGATCCAGTAGGCAAAGAGCGCGAACCAGTTGGGCACACGGCCGCCACCATAGAGCACGACCGTCGAGTCCTCGGTGATCCCGGCCGCGCCATTGAGTTCGGCAAAGTCCGCCTTCGAGACAATATCACGTTGGGTCTGATCGGTGAGGTCCTCCTCCCAGTCGAAGTAGATCGCTCCCGGGGGGTGACCCGTCTCGTAGGACGTGTACTCCGATTCGTCGGTGACCGTCGGATTGTTGACCTCAACGAGTCGGTAGGCGGGATCATCGCGCTGGAACAACTCAAGGTGGTCCTCTACCCAGTCGGCCGTGACCAGAACATCCTGTGTCATACCACGCACTATTGTCCCGACAAATATGACCGATTCGCTCGTGAGGCATGTTGCTCCTATCGGTGACGCCCGGGGAGCTTTTTGTGTGACGCCACGAATGGCCGTTGTGGCCGACAGTGCCGGATACCTGCGGTTCTTTCCCTACGAGACGCCCTTCGAGGGCCAGCGCGAGGCGATGGACCGCATCTACAACGCCCTCGCCCGCCGGCAGGACGTGCTCTTCGAGGGCGCCTGCGGCACCGGCAAGACGCTTGCCGCGCTCGCCCCTGCTCTTGAGTTTGCACGCGCGGAGGACAAGACGGTCGTCATCACGACGAACGTCCACCAGCAGACCCGGCAGTTCCGTCGCGAGGCCGAGGCCATCCGCGAGAGCGAGCCGATCCGGGCGGTGGTCTTCCGCGGGAAGGGCTCGATGTGTCACATCGACGTTGACTACGAGGAGTGTCAGGTGCTGCGTGATAACACCTACGACCTCATTGATCGCGAGCAGGACCGCGAGGACCTCCGACGCCGTCAGGAGGAGTTGCTGGCCGCCGGACAGGCAGGCGACGAGGACGCCAGCGAGGCCCGGAGCGCGATCATGGACGAACTCGAAGCGGTCGAAGCGGAGATCGAGGAGCTCGCCGACCGGGCGACCTGCGAGTACTTCTATCGGAACCTGACGGCCGACACCGACGAGTTCTACCGGTGGCTGTTCGACGGCGTGCGCACCCCCGCGGAGATCTACGACCAGGCGGAGGAGGCAGGGTTCTGTGGCTATGAACTCCTCAAGGACGGGCTCGACGGCGTTGATCTCGTCGTCTGTAACTACCACCACCTGCTGGATCCGATGATCCGCGAACAGTTCTACCGGTGGCTCGATGTCGATCCGGCAGACACGATCGTGGTCTTCGATGAGGCACATAACGTTCCCGACGCCGCCCGGGAGCACGCCACCCGCGAACTCTCTGAGCGGACACTCGAAGGCGCCCTCGAGGAGCTCTCGGACCGGACGGGGACGGCCGCGAGTGCCGCCGCCAATGTGCTTGAGGCTTTCCTCGACGCGCTCCGGGAGACCTACGACGATACCTTGGGATTCGGCGAGCGGGAGTCGATCGGCGACGAGTGGCGGGACATCGCCATCGACAACGACGATCGTCGTGACGACCTGACGCTTGCGTTTCTGGAGACCTACACCGGCCGGGGCATCGACGACGATCTTGAGGCGGCGGAAACGGTCGGGCGTGATCTCGACGAGCAGTACGAGACGGCCTACCGGAACGGCGAGGCCGATCAGCGGCGGGACTCGCCAACGCTGACCGCGGCACAGTTCCTGCGGGCGTGGCTCGATAGCGGCGGCGATCCCGGACAGTACCCCGTGCTCTCGGTGCGCCGCGATATGGGGACTGACGAGGTCTACGGCCGGGCGGAGCTGTACACCTGCATCCCGCGGGATGTGACTCGCGACCTGTTTGAGGGGGCCTACGCGACGGTGCTGATGAGCGCGACGCTCCGGCCCTTTGATGTCTTCGGCGACGTGCTGGGGGTCGAGAACCCGGTGACGATGGCCTACGGACTGAGTTTCCCCGAGGCAAATCGGCGGACCGTCGCCGTCGACACGCCACCGCTGTTCGCCAGCGCCCGGGACGACCCAGAGGTCCAAGCGGAGCTTACCGACGCGCTCGCGGATGCAATCACCTTCACTGCGGGCAACACTCTGGCGTTCTTCCCGAACTACGCGGAGGCCAAGCGGTACCACGATCGCGTGGCCGATACGGTTGAGGCGACGTGTTATCTGGATCACCCCGGCGAGGATGCGACGGGATTGCGCGAGCGGTTCGTCGCGGACGACAACGGCGCGTTGTTTACCTCGCTGTGGGGGACACTCACCGAGGGGGTGAGCTTCGACGGAACGGACGCCCGGTCGGTTGTTGTCGTTGGCGTGCCGTACCCCCGGCTGGACGATCGCACGGAGGCAATCCAGGCGGCATACGACCGGGTGTTTGAGGACCGTGGGATCAACGATCCCGGGTGGCACTACGCCGTTGAGGTGCCGACCGTTCGCAAGACCCGCCAGGCACTCGGACGGGTCATCCGGTCACCCGAGGACATCGGGACGCGCATCCTGCTGGACCGTCGGTACACCGCCGCAGGTCGGAGCGATCTCGGGGCCTACAGCGTGTATGAGACGCTTCCTGAGGACCTCCGGGCGGAGTTGGTTGACGTCGCCCCGGAGAAGCTCAAGTTCGCGCTGTTGAACTTCTATCAGTCACACGACGCCTACGACGGCACGCCGCCGGCACCCTGATCACTCGGGGGTGAGGAGTTCGATACCGGCAAAATGCTCGTCGGCGAGGTGGCCGACAACGTGGTCAGCGACCGCCGTCGGGTCAACGCCGTCGTCGATCTCAAGGCGGTCGTCAACGCCGAGATAGGCAATATCACCGACGAAAAGGTGGTTCTCGCCGATCCGGACGTGTTCGCGGAGGGTGCACTCAAGCCAGGCGGGCGCCCCAGCGACTCGCGGGGCGTCGATGCGCTCGCAGGCGGTCGAGTCGACGTCAGCGGCTGCGAACTCAGAGCCATCGATCTCGCCAGCGGTCTCGGCCATCGCGGCGAGCGTATCGTGAGTAACGAGATTGTGAGCGAAGGCCTCGGTATCGAGCACGTTCCGGGCGGTATCCTTCGGTTCGCCGTCGGCGTCGGGCGCAACGCACAGCAGCATCGTCGGCGGGTCGACACTCCCTGGCACCACGAAGCTATAAGGCGCAAGATTCGGCGTCCCATCGGCACTGATGGTACTGATCCAGCCGATCGGCCGCGGCGAAGACAGCAGACTGAGTGTCTCGAATAGCTCGTGCGGCGGCATGGCCGTTGGATCCTGTTCCATATTCGACCCACGGCGACGATCCCTAATGAACGCTTGTGAGCGCGAAGGCGACTACGGCGGGATAGGCAGCGGGATCGTCCCGACGGCCCGGGCCTGTGCGGCGTCCCACAGCAGCAACTCGGTGATCGTCCAGGAGACTGACTCGATTGAACGGTCGGATAGCCGTTCGGCCGCCTCAAGCGGGCCGTCCCGGGCGAGAGTGATGTGCATGGTGTAGGCCTCACCCTCAAGGTCGGTCTCGGCGCCGAAGGCCTCGACCAGCCGGCCGTGTAGGCGATCCAGACCGGGGCTGTCGAGGGCAAGGTACACGACCGGTCCAGGGCCACGCGGCGGATCGGCGAAGTACTCGATGCCGGTGACGGTGACGTCGATGGGCTGGGTACCGGCGAGTTCCCGCCGGATGCGCTTGCTTTGGCGCTGGAACGTAGCGGTGTCGCCAAGACGCTTGATGAGGATCGAGTGCTCGCGGCGAATCGATGCGAAGGCCGAGAGTGCCGGCCGGAGGTCGGCCGCAAGCGCACTCACTCGTCCCGGCACCGCCGCGTTGACGCTATACACAGACACATCTCGTCACGGGGGGTCAATCAGCCCATCGGTCGATCCGAAGCGGTTTTCCGCCTCTCGGGGAAACGCCATGGCATCATGCGATCGCGGGTCGGGCACGTGCTCGTTATCTGCCTGCTCGTCGGCACGATGGCCGGGGCGGGCGTCGCCTTCGGCCCGGCCACGGCGGCCGGACAGCCGGCCCTCGCCACACCGGGGCCCCAGCAGACGGGAACAGCCGCACCGGATCTCACACGCATCGGCGTTGACGTGGCCGAGAACGGCACGGCAACGTGGCGCGTCGAGTTCCGGTTTGAACTCGCCGACAACGAAAGCCAGACAGCCTTCGAGGGCCTCCGGACGGAGCTCCAACAGAATCCCCAGCCCTATGTCGACCGGTTCGAAACGCGACTCGCGACGACGGCCGAGGCGGCGAGTAACGCTACCGGCCGGCCGATGGCGATCGAGAACCTCACCGTGTCGGTCACCGAAGAGGCACTCCCGACTGCCTATGGGGTCGTCACCTACGAGTTCACCTGGACGAACTTTGCCGCCCAGTCGGGCCAACAGCTCGTCGTCGGTGACGCAATCAGCGGCCTGCTACTCGAGTCAGACGCCCGACTGACCGTCCGCTGGCCGGAGAGCTTCGAGGCCACGGCGGTGGACCCGACACCGGACCAGCGAAGCGACAACGCGGCGGTCTGGGTCGGCAGCGAAACGACCTTCGCAAACGACCAGCCACGCGTTATGCTTGCGCCGACGAAGACCGGACCGTCGTACGCGCTGTTTGGCGGACTCGGGGTCGTCGTGCTTTTGGCCGGGATCGGGGCGTGGTGGGTCCTGATACGGAAGCCATGGGAGGACAACACGACGACCACCGACGAGACAATGGTGTCCACAGACGACGGTGGAGGCGACGACACCGTCGATCCCGAACTGTTGAGCAACGAGGAACGAGTCCTACGGCTGCTCGAAGCCAATGGTGGCCGGATGAAACAACAACAGATCGTCCAGGAGACCGGCTGGACGGACGCCAAAACCAGCCAGGTCATCACGGGGATGCGCGAGACAGGAGATGTCGAGGTCTTCCGAATCGGTCGCGAGAATGTCGTGGCGCTACCGGAGGCCACCGATGTATGAACGTTTCGACCGTTGGCCGGGCAAATTCGGGTTGAATCGGGCTAGCGGTCGCGTGGCTATTATGCATCGGAGCCGAACACACAACCAACGATGAAGACGCGAACGGTGGTGGCACTCGTGGTCGTTCTCAGCCTCGCTGGCGGGGCGTTCGTGGCAACCACAGCCGCCGGGCAGTCGACATCAGCGACGAACGTGACGCCCGGCGAGCGACTCTCGGGGGTCATCGGCGTGCAGAAGGCCGAGCTCGACGGCGACCTCGAAACCCGGGCCTTCGAGGCCGGACTGACAGCAGCAGACGAGAATGAGACCGCCCGGGCAGTGTATGCGGCCCGCGAGGCCGAGGCGCTTGCACCGCGGATTGAGGCGCTAGCGACGCGTCTTGAGACACTCAGAGAGCAGCGGGCGAACGACTCGATCAGCCCCGGTGCGTACCAGGCACAGGTGGCGGAAATCGCGACCCGCCAGCGGACGCTCCTCGCCGTCGCGAACCGGACGAACGAGACCGTCAGCGGCCTGCCCGCCGAGCGGCTCGAAGAGCGTGATATCAACGCGACACGGATCCAGCGGCTGCAGGAGGAGGCAGCGCGTCTCGGTGGGCCAGAGGTCGCCGAGATCGCCCGGGGGATTGCTGGCCCGACGGTCGGTCCGCCGGACCGAACCGGTGAGCGGCCCGGGCCGCCGGGGGCAAACGAGACGACACCGCCGGCGAACGCATCACCAGGTGGGCCTCCGGCATCGGACGCGGGAACAGCCAATAAGACGGGAGAGGCCGCCGAGTCACCGAACACATCACCTAGTGGACCGCCGACCGAGCGTCCGGACCGACCATCGGACGGTGACCGGGTGCCAGGGAGCGACACACGGCCGTCAGGAGAGACCGATCCTGGGCCGCCCTGATCGCCAACGAGACGATGTCACACTACGTGTACGTGCTTGAGTGCGCTGATGGCACCTACTACACAGGGTACACGACCGACGTCGAGCGGCGGGTCGCCGAGCACAACGCCGGCGAGGGAGCAAAGTACACCCGCGGTCGGACGCCGGTTGAAGTGGTACACACCGAGGCCTTCTCGGATCGCTCGACAGCGATGCAGCGCGAACACGAGATCAAGTCGCTTCGACGCGCGGAGAAGGAAGCACTCGTCGAGTGACCGTCGCCCCGGTATTTTTGATGCGGGCCCACGCAGCATCGCCTATGGAGGTCTCCTTCGGGACCGACGGCTGGCGGGCACAGCAGACGGCGATCACGGACGACCGGCTCCGCGCCGTTGCTGGTGGCGTGACGCGGGTACTCGACGAACCGGGACCGCTCGCGATCGGATATGACGCTCGGGCGAACGCCACCGACTACGCCGAGACCCTGGCGGACGCGGTCGCCGAGACCGGCCGGGATGTCCTCTTGACGGACCGGGACTGCCCGACGCCGGCGCTGGCGACGGCCATTGGTCGTGAGGACTGTGCGGGCGGGCTAATGGTCACCGCCTCACACAATCCGCCGGAGTACTGCGGCGTGAAGTTCATTCCGGCAGATGGCGCGCCGGCCCCGACCGACGTGACCGACGCCATCGAGGCCCATCTCGGCGAGCCAACGAAAGCAGCAACGCCGGGGGCAGTCGACACCGTCGATCTGATCGATCCATACATCGGGACGGTCTGTGAGCGCGTTGACGCGGATCTATCGGGGCTGACAGTTGCTTACGACGCGATGCACGGCAGTGGCCGCGGCGTGACCGACCGCGTTCTCAGGACGCTCGGTGCAGACGTCGAACGGCTGCGGTGTGAGCGCGACCCCGACTTCGGCGGTGGCGCACCGAATCCGACGCCGGAGCGGCTTGAGACACTGCAGGCGCGCGTTAACGAAGATACGTGTGCGCTCGGATTGGCGACCGACGGCGATGCCGATCGGGTAACGGTCGTCACGCCAACAGGAGTCATCGGCGCGAACCAGCTGTTCGCCGCGTTGTACGACTGGCTACTAGAGACCCACCAGGGGCCGGCGGTCCGAACCGTCTCGACGACAGCACTGATCGACCGGATCGCCCGCGATCACGGGGCGTCGGTCATCGAGACGCCGGTCGGATTCAAGCACGTCGCCGCGGCGATGCGCGAGCATGACGCGTTGATGGGCGGCGAGGAGAGCGGCGGATTCACCGTTCGCGGGCACCTCCCGAACAAGGACGGCTCATTTATCGGCGCGCTGGCCGCCGCGGCAACGGTCGAGACACCGCTTGCGGACCGGCTTGACCGCATCGCCGAGACCTACGGGCGGCGACACAGCGGCCGGGTGAGCGTCGACTGCCCGGACGCCGAGAAGGACGCGGCCATGGCTGCCGTTGAGACCACGGCGCCGGCGACACTCGACGGCGAGGCCGTTGTCGAGACCAACGCGATCGACGGGGTGAAGCTGATTCTTGCGTCCGACGACTGGGTGCTCATCCGACCCAGCGGGACCGAGCCCAAGCTCCGGATTTACGCGGAGGCCGACACCGCCGACCGTCGCGATCGGCTGCTTGCGGCCGGTCAGACGCTGGTCGCGGAGGCAAGAGAGCCCCAGTAGCGACCGTCCTCGGTCCGGGTGGCGTCGAAGCCGACCGACGCCCAGAAGGGGCGCACCCTCGGTGCGTACCGTGCTGTCAGCGGCATCCACCGATCGGCCGCCGCGTCGATCAGTGCCGTTCCAATGCCCAGGTCGCGCTGGGCGCGACGAACAGCGATCGCGACGATATGCGCGCCACCATCAAGCGGCGTGTCATCGCGATCCCGGGCGGGCGGTGTGAGGACGATCGTCCCGACCGGACGGCGGCGTCGCGCGAGGAGGACCGTACCGGCCGCAAGGCACTCGGGCAGGGCCACGTCGGTCACCGAGAGAGCAGCAGCGTCGATCAGCCGACGGACGGCCAGTCGGTCGGCAGGCGTCGCGACGGCGATGTCGAGAGGCCGATCGGCTGTCATCCGCCTTTGACCAGCCGGAGGACCGTCACCGTCGTCGTGTCGACGGCGTCGGTATCCGGAACGGGACGGCCATCGACCAGCACCGTTGCCTCCTGCGGAGAGAGATCAACTGCCTGGAGAACGTCGGCGTAGGTGGCGTCGGCAGCGAGCTCAACGCGCTCGGTGTGATCACCCTTGATGTCGACGGTGACGTGCATGGACTCGTAGCTACTGATGTGTGGCTGTCGGAAGCAAAAAGTCACGCCGTTCACCGCGGCCGGGCAGGCTCACACAAGCAGGTGCAGGTATCGGACGAGCGAGCCGTGAACGCGTCGTCGGGCAACGACAGAGACCGACCAGCCAGCATCCCGGGCCGCCTCGGCCCACGAGCGGTCGGCGATGAGGACGCCACGGGGGGCCACCCGCCGGAGCTCGGTGAGCGCCGACGCGACCAGGCTGGTGGCGTCGGTCGCCGCAATGGCCGACTGCCGGCCGTAGGGCACGTCGACGACGAATCCATCAACGCTGTCCGCCGCGAGTGGGAGGCGGGCCGCATCGCCACACACGAGCTCGCCCTGCCAGTCGTCGACGGCGTCTGTCAGGTTCTCGCGGGTGCCGGTGACCATCCGGCGATCGGCATCGACACCGAGAACCGACGCCCCGATCAGGCCGGCCTCGATGAGCGTCCCACCGGTGCCACACATGGGATCAAGGAGACGCCGGCCGGGGCGCGCGCCGGCGAGGATAACACACGCACGTGCGAGCAGCGGGTCCATGCTCCCGGGCTGGAAAAACGGCCGTTCGGTCGGAGCACGCTGGGCGAAGCTCCGCTCACCGCGAACGGAGGTCCACCCCAGCGCACAGAAGCTCTCGGTGGGGTCGGTATCGACCGCTCCGGCGGCGACAGGGTCAAGCGGGTCTGTGGGGTCGGCGGCGGGATCACGCCCGAGGTCACCGGCGGCACACAGCGCCCGGAGTTCGTGATCGGGATCCTCAAGATCGATGGTGAATCCACGGTCAACGAGGACGGCACCGAGCGCGCGTTCGATCGCCTGGGTGTCGACGCCGGCGGTCGCACGGACGTCGCGAGCACGAACCGCTACCGTCCCCGACGAGATGTCGAGGTCGGCGGACCGCAGAAGAGCACTCGCGCTGTCGGGATCGGCGTCACTCCAGCCGAGCAGCCGGCCGGCAGCACGCGTGAAGGCGGCGTTGGCAACGCCCGTGGTGTCGATCGCCCGGGCAGTGGCAATGCCCGGCGCCCGCACCTGGAGACCACTGCTCACCGCGGTCGCCTCAAGAGCGGCAAAGATGTCGGCCTCGCCAGCGAGTTCCAGCCAGTACACGACGGGAGGAGGGTCGGCCGGCGCAAAACCGTGGCGGTCCGGCCGGGGCTTTTGTACGAACGGCGCCCAGGGCGGGGCATGAGTTCGGATCGACTGGACACCTTTGACTCGCGGCGCTCGACGGTCTACGGGCCGACGGGGGCCGTCGCAACCAGCCAGCCGCTGGCGACGCAGGCGGGGATGGACGCACTGGCAGCCGGGGGCAACGCCTTCGACGCGGCTGTCACGGCGGCGGCAACGCAGGCGGTCGTCGAGCCGATGTCGACAGGGATCGGCGGCGATGCCTTCGCGCTGTACCGGCAGGCCGACGGGACGGTCGGGGCGTTACGGGCCTGTGGCGGAGCACCAGCGGCAGCGACCCGCGAGACCGTCCGGGCGGCCGTTGACGGCGACCGGATGCCGACAACCGGCGCGCACACGATTACCGTGCCGGGGGCGGTTCGGGGGTGGGAGCAGACGCTTGCGCGCTTTGGCGAGCGTTCACTGGCGGACGCACTGGCGCCGGCGATTGCGTACGCCCGGGAGGGCTTTCCGGTGACGCCGGTGATCGCCGACGCCTGGGGGCGGGCGAGTGACCGACTCTACGGGGCTCGGGCTGAGGAGTACCGCCCGCAGGGGGGCGCACCCACGCCGGGAACGACCGTCCGGCTACCGTCGTTGGGCGAGACACTGGCGCAGCTCGCCTCCGAGGGCGCCGACGCCTTCTACGAAGGAGAGATCGCGGAGACGATTGCAGCGGCGGTCCAGCACCACGGCGGGACGCTACGCGTCGATGATCTGGCGGAGTTCACCGTGGAGGAACCGGAGCCGATCACGACGACCTACCAGGGGGCGACCGTCTACGAGCTGCCGGCGAACAACCAGGGGCCGATCGCGATCGAGGCGCTGAACATCGCCGCGGAACTCGACGCCGGAGCGCATCCACCGGGATCAGTCGAGCGGACCCACCGGCTGATCGCGGCGATGAAACGGGCCTTCCACGACGGCCACCGGTACATCACCGATCCGGCGTACGCGTCGATCCCGCCGTTGACCAGCCGGGACTGGGCGAGACGGCGGGCGGCGGACGTGACCGACCGAGCGCAGTCGGTGCGCTACGCGACGCGCCAGGAGGAGTCCGATACGGTGTTGATCACGGCGGCGGACGCGGCGGGCAACGTGGTGTCGTACATCAACTCGCTCTTTTCGGCCTTCGGGTCGGGGCTGGTCGCCGGCGACACGGGCGTGATCCTACAGAACCGCGGGGCGTCGTTCAGTCTCGACCCCACTCACCCGAACCGGCTGGCGCCGGGCAAGCGGCCGTTTCACACGCTGATTCCGGGCGTTCTCAGGCGGGACGCCGAGGACTGGCTGGCCTTCGGTGTGATGGGCGGACACATGCAACCCCAGGGCCACCTCCAGGTGCTGTCGGCGCTGCTTGATGACGGGGCGTCGCTGCAGGCGGCCCTCGATCGGCCACGGTGGCGTTACTGGTCGGACGGCTCGCTCGCCGTCGAGCCACACGTCTCCGAGACGCTCGTCTCGGGGCTGGCCGACCGGGGCCACGACGTACAGGAGGCCTCGCCGCGGCACTTCGGCGGCGGCCAGCTGGCGCGCTGGCGAGGGGATCACGTGGCGGCCGCAACGGAGCCCAGAAAGGACGGCACCGCACAGGTGCGATAGGCGGACTTACCTGTTGTCGGTGAGGAGGATATGCATGCGACAGTTCGTGGTGGTCGGCCACGAGGCGCCGACCGAGCCGTCGTTTTCCCTTGACAACCTCGGCGGGGCCGGGCGGCTGGATCTGCTCTGTCGGTGTCTGAACAGCGCGCTGTTCGTCTCGCATGGCATCCGCGAGGATGTCCGGGTGCATCTCGTGCTGTCGGACACGTACACGCTGTCGGTCGACGGGGAGACGGTCCGACAGGTACACCCCGACGAGCGCTCGATTGCCGCGCGGGTTCGGGAGGCCCTTGAGGCGGCGGAGCTGGCAATCGGCCACCAACCGGCCGAGCCGGCGCCGGGGATCGCGCTCTACCGGATGGGCCTGGCAGCGACGCTTGAGCGGCTGGCGACATCGGGCACGCTCGTCACGCTCGATCCGGCGGGCACGCCCGTGGTGGCGGCCAGCCTGCCGGAGGCCCCGATCTTCGTGCTCTCGGATCACCAGCCGTTTGCGGAGGACGAACGGGCGCTATTGGCCGATCGGGATGCCCAGGCGGTCAGTCTGGGGCCGCGGGCGATCCATGCCGACGACGCGATCGCGATCGCGCATAACGCGCTCGATACCGACGGCTTCCAGCAGTACTGAGTCGGAAGCACAACGATTAAACGAGCCACCGGCGTTGGCTCTAATGCGGGCCGGTGGGGTAGCTTGGTATCCTTCGGCCTTCGGGTGGCCGTAACCGCAGTTCGAATCTGCGCCGGCCCATGTTCTTCACCTCACATTAGTCACCCCGTAGTGAGCGCTGACAATTCGGACAGCTGCGACCCCGACACCCACGACTGTAGCGAGCGATTGGCTTCGTGCGGTCCGATCCGGTGTGGCACGTTCTATTTAACCGCTGACGATCAAAAACGGTCACATGGACGATTGCGAGGGCTCAATGTTGTCTACTGGGGGAACACGGGACGTCTATCAGATGGCCTTTGAGAAGACAGAGGATTTGATCTTTATAGAAGGTCAAGGCGAATACCCCCGCCTTCCCGTGAGGGACGAGCGTTCCGACACCTGTTGTCGGAACCGAGGACTGAACAGGCGGGGGATGAAGCCGACTTGGTGGGGAACAGACCACCGAGGGACTGCCCGGCAGGATATTCCACCGTCAAACGACGCTTCTAATAATATTCTATTCATAACTGGTTATGAAGCAGGACGATGCTGGAGACGACCCGCACCTACGTCGCCAAAATCACGAACCACCAGCAGGTTCGTGACGACCTCGACGCCTGTGGGTTTGCAGCATCAAAACTGTGGAACGTCGGCCGCTACTACATCCAACAACGGTGGGACGACGACGGCAAGATACCAGACGAAGCTGAATTGAAATCGGAGTTGAAGGACCACGAACGCTACAGTGACCTCCATTCGCAGTCAAGTCAGCGAGTTCTCGAAGAGCTTGCTGAGGCGTTCACCGGCTGGTACAACTCCGACAACGGCAACAACCCGCCGGGCTACCGGAAACGTGGCGACCGACACCCGCGTTCGACCGTGACGTGGAAGCAGAAAGGCATCAAACACGACGACAAGCACGGGCAGGTTCGCCTCTCGAAAGGCTGGAACCTCAAAGACGGGCGCTCAGACTTCATCCTCGTGGAATACGAGACGCGACCGGACGTGACTGTCGAGAACATCCAGCAGGCGAGAGCGGTCTGGAACGGCGACCGATGGGAATTGCATCTCGTCTGTGAGACAGCAATTCCCGTCGAAGATGCGCCCGGTGACAAGACTGCCGGAATCGACCTCGGCATCAGCAACTACCTCGCCATCGACTACGAGGATGGGCCGAGTGAGCTGTATCCCGGCAACCGGCTGAAAGAGGACAAGCACTACTTCACCCGTGAAGAATACCAGACTGAAGGCGAAAACGGCCCATCAAAACGAGCGCGTCGTGCCCGGCGGAACCTCTCACGTCGGAAAGACCACTTCCTGCATACGCTCTCAAAACACATCGTTAAGCGGTGTGTTGAGGAAGGTATCGAGACAATCGCCGTGGGCGACCTGAGCGATATTCGAGAGGGCGACGACGGCAACTCACGAGACTGGGGCCAGCGTGGTAACAAGAAGCTTCACGG
>Ga0207714_1000698_pt1 | contig 22626 bp, 14 predicted proteins | sample PonA232FremontCA_2_FD_187270 | JGI IMG/M metagenome (GOLD analysis project Ga0207714, IMG submission 187270) | Marine sediment microbial community from Fremont, CA, USA - Pond A23 Sediment 2 (SPAdes) | ecosystem: Environmental > Aquatic > Marine > Unclassified | place: USA: Fremont, California...
GGCCTGCTCGTCGAGGAGTCCATCCTGGAGGAGATCGCTATCCAGGGGGCCGACGTGGTCGTTATCGGCAAAAAGCAGGTGAGTCGGTGGCGTTCGATGGTCCGGCGACTCGTCGACGACCCGGACATCGAGCAGTATCTCCGCAGTGAACTCAACTGTCAGGTGGTCACGGTCCCCGGTGAGACCGCCTAAGCTGTTTCACAGAATCGAGCTGGATACCACAGGGCTTGACCCCGCGGCAGTTGACGAGCGGTGACGATGGTTGCGGTTCAGTTTCTCTCGACGATACCGGGTTCGACACGTCTTTTCTCTATCTCGGTCGCGAGTCGGTCGCGGAACTGCTCGACCGGGAGTCCCGAGAGCTGCTCCTCGAAACGGTCTCGCATCGAGACCGTTTCGTTCTCGACCTCGTCGTCACCGACAATCAGCATGTACGGCACCCGGTCGTCGTGGGCGGCCTGTATCTTCTTTCCCACCGTCCACGAGCGGTCCTCGATGGTGACCCGAAACGCCGAGAGCTCACGGCCCTGCAGGCGCTTTGCGTAGCCGAGATTGTCGTCGGAGACCGGCAGGATACGCACCTGCTCGGGTGCCAGCCACGGCGGGAAATTCCCGTTGAAGTGCTCGATAATGACCCCCATGAACCGCTCGAAACTCCCCAGCAGTGCCCGGTGGACCATCACCGGCTGGTGGTCTCGATTGTCCTCGCCGACGTAGCTCAGACCAAGCCGCTCGGGGATATTGAAGTCCAGTTGGACGGTCCCGATCGTCCACTCCCGGCCGAGCGCGTCCCGGGCGTCGAGCCCGATCTTCGGTCCGTAGAACGCCGCCTCGCCGGACTCGACGTCGTACTCCAGTCCGAGCGTCTCCAGTGAGTCACGCAGCCCCTGTGTGGCCTGCTCCCAGATGTCCTCACCCCCGACCGCGTCGTCGCCCTTTGTCTCGAGCTTGTACAGCACCTCCAGGTCGAACAGGTCGTAGATCTCTTCGATAATCTCGAGCGTGTTGGTCACCTCGGTGGTGATCTGGTCGGGTCTGATAAACGCGTGGCCGTCGTCCTGGGTGAGCCCACGCACCCGGAGCAGCCCCGAGAGCTCGCCCGACTGCTCGTTGCGGTAGACCGTACCGAACTCCGAGAACCGCACCGGCAGGTCCCGATAGGAGTACTGCCCCTCGCTGTAGATGTGGGCGTGGTTCGCACAGTTCATCGGCTTCAGACCGTACTCGGTGTCGTCTTGCTCCCAGGCGAACATCTCACCCTCCTGCTTGAACGCCTCGTAGTGACCGGTTGGTTTCCAGAGGTCGGCCTTGTTCAGCTCCGGTGTTCGGACCTCGTCGTAGCCGAGGTCGTTGTTTTTCTCCCGGATGTACTCCTCGAGCTCCCGGCGCACCCGCATCCCGTTGGGGTGGTAGTGTGCACAGCCCGGCGAGTGGGCCGGCACCGAGAACAGGTCCATCTCGCGGCCGAGCTTGCGGTGGTCTCGCTCCTGTGCCTGTTCGCGGCGCTCGAGATACGCCTCTAGCTCACTCTCGGACTCGAAGGCAGTCCCGTAGACGCGGGTGAGCTGGTCGTTCTCCTCGTTGCCACGCCAGTAGGCTGCGGACTGTTCGAGGAGCGTGATCGCCCCTATCTCGCCCGTCGACTCGGCGTGTGGCCCCTCACAGAGGTCTCGCCAGCCGTCCTGCACGTAGAACGAGACGGGGTCCTCACCGGCAGCCTCACTCTCGAGAATCTCCCGCTTGTACGGGTTGTCCTCGTAGGTCTCGAACGCCTCCGCCCGCGAACACTCGACCCGCTCCAGCGCGTAGTCGGCCGCGACAATCTCCGCCATCTCCGCCTCGATCGCGTCGAGGTCTGCCGCGTCGAGGTCGACGTTTGCCACGTCGTAGTAGAACCCGTCGTCTGTCGGCGGCCCGATTGCGAGCTCCGCCTCCGGGTGGAGCCGCTGCAGTGCCTGGGCGAACACGTGTGCGCCAGTGTGGCGCAGTACCTGTCGGTACTCGTCGCTGTCGGGGGTGACAATCTCGATCTCGCAGTCCTCGGTCAGCGGTGTGACCTTGTCGACGAGCTCCCCGTCGACCAGTCCCGCGACTGTGTCCCGGCCGAGTCCGGGACCGATCTCGTGGGCGACATCCTCGACGGTTGCGCCGCGCTCTACCTCCATCGCCGAGCCGTCCGGCAGGACGACAGTGATGTTCTCAGACATGGGAGCCCTCCCGCGCTGTGGCGGACCGTGGCTGTTGCTGGGCGACTCCAGCTCCAGCAGAACTGGCAGGTGTCTCTCAGGGTCGCGATGTAAAACGGACACCTACCATTATGGCTGTACGTATCGCGCTAGCGTAAAAAAAGATTGCGCTACCTATCTGGCGGTGTCTGGTGGGTAACGGCTCCGTCGTCGATGGCCCGGTCCGCCGCCCGAATCTGGTCCACCAACCGCTGGTAGGCGTCACTCTCTCTCCGTTCGACTCGAGTGGTCTTTCTGTCGAGCAGTTTCCGCTTCGCAACGAGAGCGTGATACCGGCGGTGCTGTTCGCCGTCGACAGGCCGGTCACGCAGTGTCTCGACTGTCGCCTCGAACTCGTCGCGTCCCACCGGCTTTGTCAGGTACGCGTCGAAGTCCACGTTCACGAGGCCAAAGTCCGGTTCGACCCCCGTCATCAACACGACGGCACAGCCGATTCCGCGCTCCCGGATCTCCGCGGTTATCTCCTCGCCATCCATTATCGGCATTCGCCGGTCCAGAAAGGCGATATCGACCGTCTCGTCGAGCAACTCGAGCGCCTCCGGCCCGCTGTTTGCCGCTCGGACCTCGTGTCCTCCTTGCACCCACATCCCGTACAGCTCTACTATCCCCGGCTCGTCGTCGGCAATCAGTATCGTGAGTGGTTCGTCTGTCATCGGTTCCACCTACCCCGGCTCGAACCCACCGTAGCCCGCGTGCTCGAACCTCGCATACACTCAGTTGAGCAACCTCAGATATAACACTACCGACTGCTTTCGACGACAACCAACCCCGCCAGGTCTCCTCTATGCCTCCACCGGCCAACCGCAGTTCGAACTCACGTGTAATCTCAGTGGCTCACGAACGTGTTCGCCACAGAGTAGCGGGAGGTGGATTTGAACGCCGTCCGTTACACTCCTTGCAGTCGCTTCACGGTCTCGTTCAAATCCACGTGTGATATCAGTGGCTCACGAACGTGTTCGCCACAGAGTAGCGGGAGGTGGATTTGAACCACCGGTCTGCGGGTTATGAGCCCGCCGGAATCTCCTGGCTATCCCATCCCGCTACTGGTGTGTAATCCGGAGTCCTTCTTAACGATTGTGTTCTCGCCGTCTGTCGGTCTCGGGGCGTTCAGACACCGGGAACGGGGCTGCCGGCGATAACGCACAGACGGATCACCGAACGCGGAACTCGGTGACGCCCCGGAGACAGGGCGGACTCGCCCACCAGGGCCGTCTGTCGCCGCTTCCCATTTTGAGCTCCGACGCGTTCGCCGAGACTGTCGACCGGGGTCGGGACGTGCTCGTCGGCCGTGGCCGGGACGTGCTCGTCGACCGACCGCGACACGTCTTTTTTACCTGCCCCGACACGCGCGAGTTTTCGTGTCTGTGTAGACTGCCGTGCTCCGGCCCGAACCGGTTGTCGCGACCCGCGGCGCGAATTTTTAGGTGAGCTTAAAAACCTGGGGCGTGTCTGACCCGGTATGCTCGGTGCCGCCGCGTCGACCGGCCGGTCCCGCGCCCGGCGAGTGACGGCCCTCCTCGGTACGGCCCTGGTGTTGACCGCGGGCGGTGTGGTCGCCGCCGGGAGTCTCGACCTGTCGCGTGTCCTCGCGGTGGTCCGGACGGCCGACCCGGGACTGCTCGCGCTCGCCGTGGTGGGGTATCTGCTCTCCTGGCCGCTCCGTGGCCGCCGGTACGGCACACTGCTCGGGGCGACCGGCCACCGGTGTCGTGTCGGCTTTCTCACCGCCGCCGTGTTCGTGAGTCAGGCGACGAACCTCGTTGTACCGGCCCGGGCTGGTGACGGCGCTCGGGCGTACCTGCTCAACACGCGTCGGGATGTGCCCTACGCGACGGGTGCCGCGTCACTCGCTGCAGAACGTCTGTTCGACCTGCTCGCGCTCGCGGTACTCGGGGCGGTGGCGCTCGCCTGGGTTGCCCTCGGCGGCGGGGGTATCGGGACCGACAGCCGGTTTCTCACCGCGGCTGTCGGCGTCGCCGTCGCCGGACTGCTCGGGACGGCCGTGACGGCGGCGCTCGCCCGACGCGACTGGCATCCTGGCCCCGCTCTCCGGCGGTGTGTCGACCACCCCCGCACCCGGGCGCTCGTCGACGCCGTGATTCGGTTCGGTGCCGACCTGCGGGTGGTCGCGACCGACCCGCGCGCGCTCGGCCGGGTTGCCGCCGACAGCCTCACGCTCTGGGCTCTCGACGTGCTGACCGCGGTGCTGGTGCTCGCGGCTCTCGTCGATGGGGACACCCTCTCGACACCTGCAGTCGTGACCGTCGGTGCGCTGGCCGTGACTGTCGGCAACCTCGCGAAGGTACTCCCGCTGTCCCAGGGTGGTATCGGGCTCTACGAGGCGGCATTCACCGCGCTCGTGGTTGCTGTCTCACCTGTCGGCGGTGCCACGGCGCTCGCGGCCGCCGTTCTCGACCACGCCCTGAAGAACCTCGTCACGCTCGCCGGCGGCGGTGTGGCCGCGCTTGCTCTGAACGTCTCGCCTCGGGGAGCCAGTGAACAACCTGCGGACACCGACCCGTAGACTTTTTAGGCCAGCCTAAAATAACGTGGACATGAGCAAACAGACCGGGTGTGGCCCGGATATCTGTGTCGTCGTCCCGACGATACGAGAGTACGACTGCGTGCGCGCCTACATCGAGAACGCCCGCGAGCACGGGTTCGACACCTCGCGGCTGTTCGTCCTACTGGTGACCGAGGAGTTCTGTGAGACAGAGCAGATGCGCGCGATGCTGTCGGAGCTGGCCGTCGAGGGTGCGGTGTTCGACGGCCCGCGCCGCGAGGCGTGGTACGCCGACAGGGGGGTCGAGAGCTACAGTCACGTCGTGCCGGCGGCCAGTCACGCCGAAACCAGTTTCGGCCTGCTGTACATGTGGGCGAACCCCTCGTTCGAGTACGGTGTGTTCATCGACGACGACACGCTCCCACGGGTGGGGGATTTCTTCGGGCGACACCTGTCGAATCTCGCCCACGAGGGACCCGTCGAGTCGGTCGCATCCGACGAGCAGTGGGTGAACGTGCTGTACCAGGCGGCCGACGAACACGGGCTGTACCCGCGTGGCTACCCCTACTCGGCGATGGACGAGCGGGTCACAACCGACACCGCCTGTCTCGACCGCGGTGATGTGGTCGCCTCGCAGGGGCTGTGGACGAACGTGCCGGACTTAGACGCGGTCCGCATCCTGATGGACGGCGACCTCGAGGGACAGGCACAGACCCGCACCGAGGCCGACCAGTTCGAGCGAGACTTTGTCGCCGCGCCGGACAACTACCTCACTGTCTGCTCGATGAATTTGGCCTTTCGTCGGGAGATAATCCCCGCGTTCTACCAGCTTCCGATGGACGACAACGAGTGGTCGGTCGGCCGGTTCGACGATATCTGGAGTGGCGTGTTCCTCAAGCGGGCCTGTGACGTGCTCGAAAAACAGATCTACAACGGCCGGCCGCTCTGTGAGCACAACAAAGCACCCCGGTCGACGTTCGACGACCTCCACAACGAGGTGGCGGGGCTCGAACTCAACGAGCACATCTGGCGGCTGGTCGACGACGCCGGTGCCGATGCGGAGAGCTACGCGGAGGTCTACCGTTCGATGGCCGACGCGCTGCTCGCGGCGGACCCCGAGGCCTACCGCAACGGTGACTTTTTTCACCACGTCGGCTCCTACATGCACGACTGGCTGGACTGTCTGGCCGCGCTCCGGCGCGTCCCGACGCCGACCGCTGAACCGACAGATATAACTTCAGTTTAGGCTAGCCTAAATTATGGAGAAAACCAACACGACAGCCGGTCGGGCCCCGCGCAGGCGGGAGCTACTGGCCGGTGCGGCGGCGCTCGGGGTGACGGGGCTCGCGGGCTGTCTCGGCTTTATAGAGGGCGACGACCCGGAGGCAGGGCTCATCGGCTCGGGCCGGGCCGGTCGGCCGGAGCCTGGTGGCACCACCATCCAGGAACTACCGGACCTGAGTGGCCAGTTGACAGTGTACTCGGGTCGGAATCAGTTTCTCGTCGGGGCGGTCGAGGAACACCTCAGGGCGACCTACGACGACTTCGACCTGGATATGCGCTACGCCGGGTCGACGGAGCACGTGAACACGATTCTCACCGAGGGGTCGGGAACGCCTGCCGACGTGTTCTTCTCCGTCAACGCGGGGTCACTCGGTGTGCTGGCAGACCGGGGCCGCACCCGAACTCTATCCGAGGGGGTGCGCTCGACGGCGGCGGAGAGCTTCCGGACCGAGGAGTGGGTCGGCACCTCCGGCCGGGTCCGCACGGTCCCGTACAACACCGAAACCTACGACGAGGCTGACCTCCCCGACGATATCCTCGCATACGAAGGGTTCGACGGGCAACTCGGCTGGGCACCCTCCTACGGTTCCTGTCAGGCATTCATTACCTCGATGCGGATACTGGAGGGTGATGACCGAACCCGACAGTGGGTCGAGTCCGTTGTCGACAACGGTATCGAGCCCTACAACGACGAGTTTGCCGTCGCTCAGGCGGTTGCAGACGGTGCGCTCGACGCCGGGTTCACCAACCACTACTACATCCAGCGAGTGCTCGACGGGAGCCCGGACGCCCCTATCGACACCGCGTTCACCGCCGGTGACGCCGGTGCCACGTTCAACGTTGCCGGCGCGGCGGTCGTCGACCAGGCAGACGACCCGGCGCTGGCGGAGAACTTCCTCCGGCACCTGCTCTCGGCGGAGGTCCAGGAGTACTTTGCCGTCGAGACGTTCGAGTACCCGGCCATCCCCGAGGTCGAACCGGTCGGGGAACTTCCGACCGTCGACGAACTCGCGCTACCCGAGATCGACCTGACGGCGCTGTCGGATCTCGAAGCGACGGTCGACCTGATGCGCGACGCCGGTGCACAGGTCTGACCGGTGGTGACCCCCCTCGACCGACTCCAGACCGTGCTCGACCGCGTCCGTGACCGACTCCACCCGTCAGCCTACCCGCGTGAACACCTGCTGGCGGCGTTCGTCGCAGTTCTGGCTGGCGTCGCGGTTGTTCTCGTCTCGACAGAGCTGTTCCCCTACCACTCCTCGAACCACGACGAGGGGGTCTACCTCCAGCAGGCCGCGATGCTGCTCGACGGGCAGTTCCAGCTGTTTCCGGGCGAGCTCACCGACGCGGTCCGGCCGTGGTTCTTTGTCGCCGAGGAGGGCCGACTGTATCCAAAGTACCAGCCGCTCCCGGCAGGGCTGTACGCGGCTGCGATTGCACTCGTTGGCGAGCCTCGGGTGGCACTCGGGGCCGTCACAACGGGCAACGTGGCACTCGTGTACGCACTCGGTGTGATGGCGTTCGACCGTCGGGTGGGGCTGGTCGCGGCCGCCGGTTTCGCTACTGCGCCGATGACACTCGTTACCTCTTCTGTGTTTCTGCCGTACGCGCCGACCACGCTCTGCACCCTCGGGTTCGCTGTCGCGTATCTGCACGCCCACCGCACCGGTCGACGTCTGAGCGCCCTCCTCGCCGGCGGGGCTATCGGTCTCGCCTTTCTCATGCGACCGTACACCGCGCTGGTCTTTGCGCTCCCCTTTCTCGCCCACGCCGGGTTGGAGCTGTGGACGGTGCTCCGCGAGCGGCCGGGCCCGGCCACCCTGCTCGCCGCGCCCGCTCTCCGCCGACAGACGGCCACTGCCGTTGTCGGGCTCGTGTTCGTCGCGCTCACGCTCGCGTACAACGCCGCCGTCACCGGCTCCCCGCTTACCTTTCCCTACGAGGCATTTGCCCCCCGTGACGGGCCAGGGCTTGGCCGTCGTCGCATCCTCGATTACTCCGTCGACTACTCGCTGCCGGTCGCGGTCCGGTCCAATCTCGGGGTGCTGTGGTATCTCCTGACTCGGTGGGGCCCCGCCGGTGCGCTCGGCACCGGGCTCGCCGCCGTCGGCCTCGTGGGGAGCACCCGTGCCCGCTGTCTCCTTCCGGGCTGGCTGTCGGGTGGCTTCCCCGGTCGGGGCTCCGGTGGGGGAACCGCCCGCCTGTTACTCGGCGGCCTCTTCGTGACCGTACCCGTCGGGAATCTCCTGTTCTGGGGCAACCACAACATCCTCGCGACCCCGGGTGACCCGACCGACGGACTGCTCGGTCAGTTCGGCCCGTTCTACCACTTCGACCTGCTCGCCCCGCTCGCGGTGTTCGGTGCCGCGGGTGCACTCGCCCTCTGGCGAGCCCGTGGTGCTGTCACCGGTCGCGCGAGCGGGCGACTGCCCGACTCTGTGCTCCCGCCTGCGGGACTGGGCCGGGTCGTACTCGTGGTGGCACTCTCCTGTCTGCTGGTCGGGGCGAGTGCCACCCTCGTCGCCGGCCCACTCGAACGCAACGCCGCACACACCGCCACCTACGAGGACGCCTACGAGCCGTTCGAGACAGCCGAGTTCGACGACGCACTCGTCTTTCTCCCGACGCCGTACGGCGACTGGCTCAACCACCCGTTCCAGTACCTCCGAAACGACCCCGGGTTCGACGGCGACGCGGTCTACGTCACGGACCGTGGCCCGCCCGGGAACTTCGAGGTGTTCGACACGTACCCCGACCGGACACACTACCGCTACACCTACCGGGGTGAGTGGGCGCCAGACCCGGCCGAGCGGGAGGTGACCCCACTGCTCGAGGAGCTCTCCCTCCGGACGGCCCCCCGTCTCGACGGTGAGACCACCGTCGGTGTTCCCGAACGGGTGACCGGCGCGCAGGTCCGCATCGAGACCAACGCCGGCGTGACCACTCACCAGGTCACCGACCCCGGCGACAGTCTCGACATCGCGTGGAGCCTCGACGGCGGCGGTGCACGGCTCGCGGCCGTCGACGACACACCGGTCGGGGCGCGTGTCCCGACCGACCGGGTCGACGAACTCGTCGTGCTCGTCCGGCTGGTCGGACCGACCGGTGACAGTCTGACATACCGCCAGGCAACGTCTGTCCGAACGACCGGTGACGGTGTCGAGGCGGTCTGGCCGCCAGAGCGCACCGTCTGCGCGCTGGTCGACGACTGCGGCCACGAAGGCACGTACCTCCCCGACCGGCCCAGCCCCTACGACGGAGTCTCGTTCGGGACGACGCTGACGGCGGTCAACGAGACGTGGTCCGCGAGCGGCTGAGACCCGCTGTTGCGGTATCCTGGACCCGCCGTCGGGAACCGCGCAGGTACACCGAGCACCGCCGTACCCGACCGCCGGGCTCACCACCCGGACCGGGCAGGTCGCCTACCCGGCTCGACGGAGTCGCTCCGCGAGACCGACCCGAAGAACCGAGGTCGCGATCGCGAGCCCCCCTGTGAGCGGGTCGAGCTTCGACTCGCCAGCCCGTTCGCGGTACGCGATGGGGAGTTCGCGCACGTCGTAGCCACGCATCACCGGCCGCATGAGCAACTCCGCCGAGAGACCGGTGTTCTCGGTCCACTCGATCGCCTCGACAACCGACCGGCGGTAGGCCCGCATCCCGGTCGTGGTGTCGTGGACCCGCCGCCCCATCAGCACACTCGCCGCCGCCGCGAACAGCCGGTTGCCCAGCCTGTTGAACGCCGGCATCGCCTCCGCCCCGTGGTAGAGGCGGTCTCCGCTGACCACGTCGTGCCCCTCGTTTATCAGGTCGAGAAACGCGGGTAGCTGCTCCATCGGGTAGGTGTCGTCACAGTCTGTCGTGACCACCACCGGCCGGTCGGGGGTGTGTAGTGCCGTCTCCACCGCCACCCCGTACCCCTGTGGCTCCTGCTCGACGACACGAGCGCCGTGTGCCCGGGCGAGCTCCGGGGTGCGGTCGGTCGACCCGTCGACACAGACCACCTCCGCCTGCCCGTCTGTCACCCGCTCGATGTCGGAGAGCACTGTCTCGATGGCCGCCGCCTCGTTGTACGTCCCCATCACGACACTCACGTCCGCGAAGCTGAACGCCTGCCCGTCACCGGCGTCCTCCCCGCCGGCCGGGCCGGTCGTTCTGCCGGCGTCGCTCGCCGGGTCGACGGTACCGCTCTCTGCCTGGTCTCGCTGCTCCTCTTGGGTCGGGTCCATGTCCCGGGTTCTCCCCCCGCGCAGTTAAGATTTTAGGTCGACCTAAAAGCGACCGCCGGTGAGCGCCGCGTCGACGGCGTCGCCGGTCCGGAGTGCGAGTGCGGCGATGGTGAGTGTGGGGTTCGTCGCCCCGCCGGTCGGGAACACACTGCTCGAGGCGATCCAGCAGTTCTCCAGGTCGTGGGTCCGGCAGGCCGGGTCGACGACACTGTGCTCGGGGTCGGTACCCATCCGGGTCGTCCCCATGTGGTGGTACGCGGGACCGGTATCCTCGGGACCGACTGTCCAGGTTATCTCGGCGCCAAGCGTCTCGAGAATCTCTCGCTGGAGCTCGTTTGCCCGCTCGATTGTCGCGAGCGCCCGGTCGCCGACCGTCCAGTGGACGTCCGGAACTGGGTTGCCGTGCTCGTCAGTCTGCTCCGGGTCCAGACCGACGTAGCTGTCCGGGCGCGGCAGTTGCTCGACGAGGGCGCCGACGGCGACGTGGTTCCCGTAGGCAGAGCGGACTCGCTCCAGCAGGTCGTCGCCCCAGTCGTCGCCGGTGAGTGCCAGTTCGACCGGTGACGGGCCGGCGTAGTTGAAAAACTCGAGTTTGAACGGCCCGACGTCCGCGTCGGCCTCGTCGTAGAACTGGTGGGACTCGCTGGTGAGAAAGCCGACGTGGTTCTGCCGGGTCGGTTCGTCGAGGACACCTCCGACACCGGCAAACAGGTGATCGAAGAAGTACGACCCGACCCGACCGCTGGTGTTCGCCAGCCCGTCGGGGTACTGCTCGGAGGCAGACAACAGGAGCACACGGGCTGTCTCGACCCCACCACAGGCGAGTACGAACACGTCGGCCGACTGGCGGTGCTCGCCGTCGGGGGTGGCGTAGACCGCAGTTTCGACCCGGTCGGAGCCGTGTTCGAGCCGCTGGACCTGTGCCCGGTCGATAACAGTCACACCCTGCTCCTCGGCGCGTTCGATGTGGACGGTGGCGTCGTACTTCGCGCCGGAGGGACAGACCGGCTGGCAGGTCCCGTAGCCGACGCAGGCACTCCGCCCCTCGTAGGACTCGGAGGCGCGGGCGTTCGGCACCGAGTGCATCGCGATGCCGAGTTCGTCACAGGCCTCGGCGAACAGCGAGTCGCTGTAGGAGGGCTCGAACGCGGGCATCGGGTGGGGCTGGTCCCGTGGCGGCCCGAAGGGGTTGTCGTTCGCGCCGGCCACACCCAGTTCTGCCTCCGCCGCGGCGTAGTACGGTCCGAGGTCGTCGTAGCTGATGGGCCAGTCCGGGCCGACACCGCGGGTGCTCCCCGAGCGGAAGTCGTCCTCGTGGAGGCGCATCACCATCCCCTGCCAGTGGAGTGTCGACCCGCCGATACCCTTTACGCGGGCGTGGTTCAGCGGGTAGAACCACTCCCCGGAGGCCGAGTACGCGTCCCGGTCACCCCCACCGTCCCACACGTCCGGCCGGTCGTAGGCCGGCCGGATCGCCCGCTCCTGTCGGCGCAGTCGGTCGGCCGGGTCGAACCGCGGGCCGGCGTCCAGCACAACCACCTCGTGCTCACCGGCGAGGCGGTCTGCGACGAGCGCCCCTGCCGGCCCGGCCCCGACCACACAGACATCTGCACCGGTGACCGGTGACCGGTCGCGGTCTGTCTCTCTCGTCGCCCCGTTGCTCATTGTGGCCCTCGCTGGTAGCTCTCGACCCCGCCGGGGTGTCCCTGCGGGTTCTCGATACCGACCAGTTCGCCTCCTGTCGGTGACGTGTACAGCGCGAGCAACAGTTCGTTGACCACGTAGTAGCGCACCCGCTCGGCGTCGGTCCCGTCGGGGTCCGATTCGGCGGTGTCTGCTCCCACCTCCCCGAGCAGGCGTTCGCGTGTCTCCGGTGGGAGTTCGGCCACCCGGTCGCCGTGCCAGCGCCCGGCTAGGTCGTCGAGTGTCGCCACGGCTGCCCGGAGCCCGCTCGCGTGTGGCTCTGTCGACAGCCGCGAACCGACAAAGGCCGTGACGAACGTCTCCACCCCCGAGAGCTCGCTCGGGTAGACCACCTCCGCAACAGCGACCAGCGTCCGCTGGACCCGCTCGTCGTCGGGTAGCTCCGGCTCTCTGTGGTCGCCGTTCTCCCCGACACGCTCGGAGACGGCCACTGCGGCCCCACCTCCTCCGGCGATGGCGGCGAGGGCGGCGACCGCGTCGCGTCGCGTCAGCTCCATAGCTGTTTTAGGGAAACCTAAATTCTTATATCCGTCGGAACACCACCGTCGTGTACGGGGTCGAATAGTGACAGAGCAGGAGGTGGTCGAACCGGAGGAGACCGGGCGAACAGTTCCAGTCGGGCTGTCGCTCGTGAGCGGTGCCATCGCGGCGGCGATGGTGTTTCCGCTCCTCTGGCTGTTTATCCGGGTCCAAGATGTCGAACTCGCCCGCGCGCTCGAACTGACCACCAGCCCCGAGACGTTCGACATCCTGCTCAACAGTCTTCTGTTGATGGGGCTGGTCACCGGCTTCTCTATCCTGCTCGGCGTGCCGCTCGCGTATCTGACCGTCCGGACGAACCTCCCGTTTCGACGGTTCTGGACGGTCGTGGCGGCGCTTCCGCTGGTGATTCCGAGCTACGTCGGTGCGTTCGCGCTGGTCTCGGCGTTTGGCCCGAGCGGCGAGTTCGAGTCTCTGCTCGCACCGCTCGGTGTCGAGCGGGTGCCGGAGATATACGGGCTCCCGGGGGCGACACTCGCTATCACCCTCTACACGTACCCGTACGTCTATCTCACGACCCGGGCGGCGCTGCTCACCTTCGACGACCGGCTCGTCGAGGCCTCACAGACGCTCAATCAGGGCCGGCTGAGGACTGTTCGCCGGGTGATACTCCCGCAGGTTCGGCCGGCCGTCGCCGCGGGTGCGCTGCTGGCTGCACTGTACGCCCTCTCCGACTTCGGGACCCCTGCGATCATGCGGCTCCCGGTGTTCACCCGCCAGATCTACGTCGAGAACCAGCAGTTCGGCAGCGACTACGCGGCGTTGCTCTCGCTTGAACTGCTCGCGGTGGTGCTCGTGGTGCTCGCCCTGGAGTGGCGTGTTCGCTCGAACCGAACTGTCAGCGGCGGTGGCACCACCGGAACAGAAAACCGGGTCGATCTCGGGCTGTGGCGGTGGCCGGCGATGCTGGTCCCGGCGACGGTGGCGACGGCGGCGCTCGTGGTACCGAGTTGGATTCTTCTCCTGTGGGTGCGCAACTCCGGCGAGGGCTACCGACCGAACGAGAGCTTCGAGTGGATACAGGTGGTCAACTCGGTGGGTATCGCGGCCGCGGCGGCCGTTGTCGCGGCGCTGCTTGCGCTCCCGGTCGCGTACTTCGCCGCCAACCACGAGAGCCGGCTGGCGCTGGTGTTCGAGCGGCTCACGTACGTCGGCTTTGCCGTTCCCGGGGTCGTGCTGGCGCTCGCGCTCGTGTACTTCGGAACCGGTTTCGACGGCGCGGCCGGTGACGCCCTGCCCGCCGTGTATCAGACGGTTCCGCTCCTCGTGTTCGCGTACGTGGTCCGGTTTCTCCCGCAGGCGGTTGGCTCCGCCCGTACCTCTCTGCTCCAGGTCGACCCACACCTCGTCGAGGCCGGCCGCGTGCTCGGTGAGACCTCACTGGGCGCGTTCCGCCGCGTGACACTCCCGCTCGTTCGCTCCGGTATCGTCGCCGGTGCCGCACTCGTCTTTCTCACCACGATGAAAGAGCTCCCGGTGACCATCATCCTCCGCCCCACCGGGTTCGAGACCATCGTCACCCAGATCTGGGACGCACAGAACAGTGGCCTCTACCAGTACGCGGCGGTGCCGGCGCTGCTCTTGCTCCTGATATCGGGACTGTCGATGCTGGTCATTCTGGCACAGGAGCGCCGGGGGCTCTGAACCCGGCTCCGGACCCGGTGTTCTCACGGGTCGGGCCAGCGCGGGTACCACGCCGAACAGGTTGTCTTCGCGGTGTCGGACGACGGCTGGCGGGTGAGTGTCGCCACCGCCGCGTGCGGGAGCGACCGACGCTTCGCGAGGAGTACGAGCAACGCAACCGGGCGGCCACAGACGGCACAGACGACCTCGGTACAGTCGCGTCAACTCCGAGTCCGTGGACCGACTCCTCCGGACGGCCCGTGACCTCGACCGGTCGTTCGGGTTCGAGGTCCCCGTCTGATTGCCCCCGAACGCGCCGAGACAGTTCATCCGGCCTGTCCGAGAGCCCCGCCTAGTGTTCACGTGTTCTCTCGATCAACCCCGAGACCGCCGCGAGTTCGTCCGCGTTGACCGTGTGACCCATCCCCTCGTAGAGGCGAACGTCGACATCCGCGCCGCGTTCGTCGAACACCGTCGCGGTCTCGCGGACCCGCTCGGCGGGGATGTGTGGGTCCGTATCGCTGCAGCCAAGAAAAACGGGGGTCCCCGCCAGACTGCCGTCGTAGCTGTCACGGTCGACGGACTCGCCGATGAGACCGCCCGACAGGGCCGCCAGCCCTCCGTACCGCCGGGGGTTACGGGCGACGAACTCGCTGGCGAGACAGCCACCCTGCGAGAACCCGACCAGCACCACCCGCCCGGGGTCCAGACCCGCGTTGCCGGCCCGTTCGACCAGTTTGTCGAGACGTGCAAGCCCCGAGGAACGACCGGGTTCGTTTCTGTCGACGGGTTCGAGAAACGAGTTCGGGTACCAGGTGCGGCGCGCGGCCTGCGGTGCGAGGTACGCGACCCCGTCGGGGAGCTCCGTTGTCATCCCGAGTATCCCGCGGGCGGTCGCCCCCCGACCGTGGACGAGCACGACAGCGGCCGACGCCCCATCGAGTGATGTCCCGGCGGTTACCGTCTGTTCACCCTGGTGTGGTCCGGTCACGCCGACCACCCTGGCGGTGTCGTCTGCGGTCGGCGTCCGTGCCCGACCCACGGCGAGGCTCGACCAGTTGTCCGGAGACGACCCGGGCCTGTCGTGGCCGGTCCGGTCGACGCGGCGTCTCCCCGACGGTGAACTGCTCTGCGGTTCATAGGCCCGGTACGGCTCGACAGAATAAATTGCTCCCGACGTTGCCCCGTCACAGCACGGCTGTTGCGAGTGCGAATGCCCCGTAGCTGAGTGCAAAGGCCCCAACCAGCGAGGCGACCCACGCGAGCACGGTGTAGCCGAGTTTGGCCGCGCTGACCTCGCCGTCGCCGCCGGTCGCCGCGTAACCGCTACCGACGATCGCCGAGACGATAATCTGGTTGAACGAGACGGGGATACCAAAGAAGACGGCCGTCTGTGCGAGCGCAAACGAGGGGATGAGTGCAGCGATGGAGCGCCGTGGGCCGAGTGCGGAGTAGTCCTGTGAGAGTGCTTTTATCATCCGTGGTGCGCCGGTCCAGGAGCCGACCAGCAGCCCCAGACCGCCGCCGACCAACAGCGCGACCAGCGGGACGTCGACCCCATCGAACAGTGGGACAAGCGGGCCGATGGCGAGCCCGACCTGGCTGCCGCCGGCCGAGAACGCTACCAGCCCACCGAGCACCAGCAGAAACCGCCGCTGTGTCCGTTCGGGGTGCTGTCTCGCCCGGGCGACGAGCACCGCAGCGACGAGCAGTGCGACCGCCAGCGACGTGCCGGCGTACGCGACCGCCCCGCCCCCGACCCGTGCCGTCACCGCCCGCGAGAGCGATGCCTGGGCGCTCCCCGACGCGAGAAAGACGAACTGCACGTTGCCGAGTACGAGACCGACCACCCCGCCGAGCACGCCGAGCGTGCGCAGTGTCGAGCGCGCCTTGCTCCGGAGCAGACGCGCAGTCACGTACGCCGCGCCACCGCCGACAAACGGTGTTCCGACCCAGAGTGCACCGATCTCGCTGTACTTCTCCCAGGCCGGACCGCCACCCATCGCCAACCCGACACCGATGACTGCGCCGGTCACCGTGAACGCCGTCGCGATGGGATAGCCGGTGAAGATACCGACCGCGACCAGCGACGCCGCGATGACGAGCGCGATTGCGGCCGCCCCACCGGAGAGTGTCTCGCCGGTCACCAGTTCGGTCCCGACGGCCTCGGTGACGTTCCCACCCTGTAACACCGCCCCGAGCAGGCCGAGTACGCCGACCAGAAACCCTGCCCGCATTATCGAGATGGCGTTCGCCCCGACCGCCGGCGCGAACGGGGTCGACCCCGAGGAGCCGGCACCTATCGTCCAGGCCATGAACGCACTCGCGAGTGCGGCGACGACAAGTGTCACCAGCCCCGTCGTCACGACCATCTACACCGGATTCCACGTCCCGAGTCAAGAGGATACCGGTTCCGCGTTCTCGCCCGGCGTGCAACCCGGAGTGTGGGCTGGCAGTCACGCTCTCGGCCTCTCCCGGCCGACAGTGACACACGGAACTGCCCACTGGTTCCCGTGGGCACACTCGCCACAGCCGTTCAGTCCCCTCTGACCGGCTGGCAACACACCGCCCGGTGGTGATCCGGGAGACGGAGTCCCGGGTCGTGGGGATGTCGACACTGTCGGCCGCCGCGACGGGGCTGGCCCTCGAACTGACGTGGCGGTGGGCCGACACCAGAGTTTAAATCCGGTGACCGGGCCAGTCAGACCCATGCTGGACCTTCGGAAGCGGCTCCTCGGCTCGGCCGATGCGGGCCGCTGTGGCTGTGAGCTGTCTTTCGACGGTGAGGTGCTGACCGTCGACGCGGCCGACTGTCCGGGAAGCGGCCGGTTGGCCGAGGAGTCGGACTGCCGGGCGACGGTCGTCGACGCGCTGACCGAGCGCGATGCGACGACTGTCCGGGTCGAGACAGCCGGTGTCGAGCGCCGCTACGAGGACGACGCCGCGGCGCTGTTGACAGCAGCAGGTCGGTTCGCCGAGCGTGCGGTGTTTCGGGACGAACGACTCGCCGAGCGGGCCCGAATCGACCCGCTGGCCGCCGCCCGCGAGGCGACTGGTCGCGCCGACGCCGTCGCCGATATCGCCGCCGAGACCGGGCTGGCAGAGCTAGCCGCCCGCGCGAGCGGCTACGAAACCGCGCTAGCGGCCTACGAGGGACCGACAGTGAGCCGTTGGCGGGTCGAACAGCTGCCGCCGCCGGACGCGGAGCTGTCTGCCGTTCGCGAGCTCTCCACCGGTGCGACGGTCCGTCGGTACGGCCGGGACGGACCGGACCGCTACCAGCTCACCCCCGCCGAGAGCAGCCTCGACACGGCCGCGCTGTCGACGCTCGCAGCAGCCTACGAGCGACTCGCGACCGGCGACATCGGTGGCGGCGAACGGGCCCCGGACCGCGCTGTGCGTGCTGCCGTCGACGACTCCGGGACGGCCACAACCCCGGTCGAGCGGGTCACTGCGGTGCTCGCGAAACACACCCGCGGGTACGGGCTCCTCTCGGACCTGTTCGCAGACCCGGAGCTGTCCGACGTGTTCGTCACCGCACCGGCGACGGACAACAAGGTCCGGGTCACGGTGGCCGGCGAGACGCTGGTGACCAATATCCGACCGACGACGCGGGCACTCGAGGGGCTCTCCTCGCGGTTCCGCCGTGAGAGTGGCCGGGCGTTCTCGCGTGCCGACCCGACGCTCGACGCCACGACGACCGTTGCCGACCGCCGGGTACGGGTCGCGGGTGTGACCGACCCCGCGAGCAACGGAACGGCGTTCGCGTTCCGGGCACAGGACCGCGACGTCTGGACCCTGCCCGCACTCGTCGAGAACGACACGCTCACCTCTGCCGCCGCGGCGCTGCTCTCGGTAGCGGTCGAGCGCGGTGGCTCGCTCCTCTCGGTCGGACCCCGCGGTGCGGGAAAGACAACGCTGCTCGGGGCGCTCCTCTGGGAGCTCCCCCCGGACGTCCGGACTGTTATCATCGAGGATACCCCGGAGCTCCCGGTCGGTCCGCTCCAGTCTGCCGGTCACGACGTGCAGGCACTACTCGCTGGCGAGACCGGCGAACAGCTCTCCCCCGCCGAAGCGCTGCGGACGGCGCTCCGTCTTGGCGACGGCGCGCTCGCGGTCGGCGAGGTTCGCGGTGAGGAGGCGGCGGTGCTGTACGAGGCGATGCGGGTCGGGGCGAACAGCGAGGCTGTGCTCGGCACCGTCCACGGTGACGGGGGTGAGGCGGTCTACGAGCGCGTCGTCTCGGATCTCGGGGTGCCGGCGTCGTCGTTCGGCGCGACCGACCTGCTGGTGACAGTCGAACACGCGCCTGGCGGGCGTCGGGTCCGGCTTGTCGAGGAGGTCGTTGGCGGTGACGACCCCCGCTTCGAGCCACTGTTCGAGCGGACGGCCGACGGCCTGGTCTCGACCGGTCGTGTCGACCGCGGCAACAGCCGGCTGGTGGCGGGGCTCGCCGGGTCCAGCGGGTCCTACGCCGCGGTTCGCGAGCGGCTGACCGAGCGCAGTCGGCTTCTCGACGCGCTCGCGACACGGGGTGCGACCGGTGGCTCACAGGTGACCGAGACCCACGCCCGACGATGAGCCCGAGCGCGGCACCGGGACCACCGCTCCAACGGACACTCGCAGGTTACCTCGTCGCCGCGCTCGCACGGCTGTACCCTCGTTCTGTCACCCCGAGCGAGGAGCTGTGTGACGCGGTGTCGGTGCTCGACTGGGAGACCTCACCGACCACACTGGTCCGCGCGGGCTACGGCACGGGAGCCGTCGTGGGGTTGCTCACCGCTGTGTGTGGGCTCTCCCTCGTCGGTCTGCCGGCGCTGTTTCCGGCCGCTCTGCTCGGTGCTGTTGCCGTCCACGCCGTCCACACCCTTCCCGCTCTCGTCGCACAGGTCCGCCGGACGACCGCACTCGGTGACGCTCCGGCCCTCGTGTCGCGGGCGGTACTGCGGATGAAACTCACACCTGCACCCGAGCGTGCCGCGAGCTTTGCCGCGTCGTCCGGCGAGGGTCTGCTCGCGGCCAGCCTGGCACAACACGTCTACCGGGCCAGACACGACGGTGGCACCGGGTTAGAGCGGTTCGGCGCGGCCTGGGCAGGCCTGTTCCCCCCGCTCCAGCGGGCGCTTGCGCTCGTGTCGGCCGCCGGGAGTGCGCCGCCGAGGGACCGCGAGCAACTGCTCGACCGGGCGCTGACGACTGTTCTGGACGGAACCCGTGAGCGGATGCGCAGCTTTGCCGCCGATACCCGTGGCCCGACGACCGCACTGTACGCCTTCGGGGTGTTGCTTCCAACGGCGACTATCGCGTTGCTGCCGGCGGGCGCTGCCGTTGGACTGGCTGTCGTGCCGGTGGTGGTCGTGTTCGCGTACGACTTGCTGTTGCCGGCGCTGCTCCTCACGGGTGGTGGCTGGCTGCTCGCACAGCGCCCGGTGGCGTTCCCCCCGCCGGACGTGGGAGCTCACCCCGACGCCACGACCGGGGGCGGTGCAGTCGTCGCCGGTCCGGCCGTCGGTGTCGCGGCCTGGCTGGCCACCGGGGCGACGTTTCCACCCTGGGCCCCGCCGGTCGCGGCCGTCGGGCTCGGCGGCGGTGTGACCCTCTGGTTGCGCTACCGGCCGGTCGTGGCGGTCTACAGCGAGATACGTGCCGCGGAGCGTGACCTCGGCGACGCACTGACCCTCGCAGGTCGGCGTGTGGCGGGTGGCCAGCCCGTCGAGACGGCCGTCGCGGAGACCGCCGACGAACTCGACGGGCCGCTCGGCGAGGCGTTCGGGGCGTGTGCACGCCGCCAGCGCCAGCTCCACGTCGGCGTCCGGCAGGCGTTTCTGGGCCCGTACGGAGCGCTCGCACGCTTCCCCAGTCCCCGGGTCCGTGGCAGTGTGGCACTGCTCGCACTCGCGGCCCGCGAAGGACGCCCGGCGGGTGAGGCACTGCTCGCGCTCGCCGACCACGTCGAGCAGCTCCGACGCATCAGACAGAAGACCCACCACGACCTCGCCTACGTCTGCCGAACTCTCTCGAGTACGGCGATGTTGTTCGGTCCGCTGGTCGCCGGTGCGACGGTCGCACTCGCCGACGACATCGCGGGTGAAGCGTTTGGCGAGGAGGTGGCACTGGGCTGGCTCGGCGGCCCGGTCGGGGGGTACGTGCTCGTGCTCGCCGTCGTGCTGACCGGGCTCTCGACAGCACTGCGACGGGGGTTCGACGGTCCGCTGTTCGGTCACCGTATCGGCCGGGCGCTGGTCTGTGCGACCGGTATCTACCTGGCTGCGTACCTGTTGGTCGGCGTCGTCGTCTGACCACCCGCGCGCTGCTCTCGGTTGTGCGACCCGCGGTGCGGTGTACTCCGGACCGCCCCGTGGATGTCGACAGACCAGCCGGTCTCACTTGTTATTATATTCGATAATGACGCGCCGGCTTTTTTGGGGCTGTCGGCTACTGTATCGCAATGGCTATCGACGAACAGGGTGGGGACGAGGGAAGCGGTGTCTCGGTCGGTGCCACCGACCCGGCGATGGTCGGTGAGTACTCCTGGAGTGACTTCCGCCGCGAGGAACACGACGGCGGGTCGTTCGACCGACGCGCGTATCTGGGGTTCGACCCTCGGGAAACCGGTGACCGGTTGCGGAGGGGCGCGGATGCGGCGCGAGCACTGGAGGCGACAGCAGGCCCGCTCGACGTTCCCGAGGGGTCGGTCACAAAGGGTCTCTACACCTGGGAGGCGTTCGCGCAGGATCACGATACCGTGCTCGGCGAGGCGAACCCGGCGGAGCACCTCGGGTTCGACCCGGACGAGGTAACGGGTCGCCTCGCGACGGCTGAATCTGTCGCCACCTCGCTGTCGGACTTGGTCGACGAGCGGACTGTCGATGTCAACCAGGCTGTCGACGAGGACGCGTTCTTCACGAACCGCGACGGAACAACGACACTCGTCAACCGGTACGACGTCGAGAAGGCGGTCCCACGGGAGAAAAAGGGCCACTTCGTCGAGGAGAGCCGCTACTGGGTGAACAAGCCCTACGCCTGCGTGTTCATCTTCAAATCGACAAAAGAAAACGAGTACAAGTACTACGTTGTCGAGCCCTACATGACGGAGATAGAACACGACCTACAGGAGTTTCTCGGACGGAAGCTCAAACAGGCGATAAAGTACTCCGACGACGAGGTGGTCGTGCAGGGGTCTGACGGAGACCGTGCGGCAGTTATCCAGCGGGAGACGGAGCAGTTGCTCGAACGGTACGACCTCTACGACAGCGACGACTCCGGCGGGCGGAGCCGTCTGTTCGGCACGGTACAGCGGTTACTCGGTCGGACGGACAACGGGCCGGCCGGCCACACGGCACGCGAGGACCTCTCGGGGCTCTCGGCCCGACCGGAGCCGGTGGTACTGGCGGAGGACTCGCGGGAACTCTCGGAGTACCAGGCCGAGAAACTGCTGTACGTGCTCAAGCGGAACTTTATCGGTTACGGCCGTATCGACGCGATAAAGTACGACATCAACGTCGAGGACATCTCCTGTGACGGGTACAACACACGGGTGTTCGTCTATCACGGTGACCACGAACAGATCATCTCGAACGTCAGACACGGCGAACACGAACTCGACAACTTCGTTGTGAAACTCGCCCAGCGCTCGGGTATGGGTATCTCGAAGCGCCAGCCACAGGTCGACGCGACACTTCCCGACGGGTCTCGTGCCCAGTTGACACTCGGCACCGAGGTCTCTGACCACGGGACGAACTACACGATCCGTCAGTTCAACGACGTTCCGTTCACACCGGTCGATCTCATCAACTGGAACACGTTCAGTCTCGACGAGATGGCGTTTCTGTGGCTGTGTATCGAGAATAACAAGGCGCTCATCTTCGCCGGCGGAACCGCCTCCGGCAAGACGACCAGTCTGAACGCGGTCTCGCTTTTTATTCCGTCGAACGCGAAGATCGTCTCTATCGAGGACACCTGCGAGGTCGAGCTGCCACAGCGCAACTGGGTGGCGAGTGTGACCCGCCCCTCCTTCGGCCAGGAGGAGGCCGGCCAGATAGACGAGTTCGACCTGCTGGAGGCAGCACTCCGCCAGCGCCCGGACTACATCGTGATGGGCGAGGTTCGTGGCGAGGAAGGGCGAACACTGTTCCAGGTGATGTCGACCGGCCACACGACCTACACGACGTTCCACGCCGATTCGGTCGGCGAGGTAATAAAACGGTTCACCACCGACCCGATCAACGTCTCGAAGACGCTGTTTACCGCACTCGATCTCGTCTCCATCCAGACCCAGACCCGCGTCGACGGGCACAAGGTCCGCCGAAACAAGGTGCTCACCGAGATAAACGAGTACACCCCCGAGAACGACGAAATAAACGTCCGGGACGTGTACGAGTGGCGCGCCGAAACTGACGATTTCATCCAGATGGGCTCTTCGAGCACGCTCGAGGAGATAAAGTTCGACCGCAGCTGGACACAGGAGAAACTCGACGAGGAACTGTTCAAACGCAAACTG
>Ga0207714_1000699_pt1 | contig 22621 bp, 22 predicted proteins | sample PonA232FremontCA_2_FD_187270 | JGI IMG/M metagenome (GOLD analysis project Ga0207714, IMG submission 187270) | Marine sediment microbial community from Fremont, CA, USA - Pond A23 Sediment 2 (SPAdes) | ecosystem: Environmental > Aquatic > Marine > Unclassified | place: USA: Fremont, California...
CGGCGGTCCATCCGGCTGTACGTGTTGCCGTCTTTCATCTCGTAGTCGCCGTCGGGGTCCTGCTCGAACTGCATGAACACGAGGGTGGCCAGCTCCAGACCCCTGTAGATCACCTCGAAGGCCGGCCCGGCGTTGCCCCCGCCGACCCAGGGGTCCTCGATGAACGTGACCGCCTCGATGTCGGCGCCGAGCTCCTCGAGCAGGCCGACGCAGTACTCCACGCACTCCTCTTTCCAGTATATCTCGCCCTCGTAGGCGTAGCCAGCGCCCTCCTCGGCGTTGAACGCGTGGTGGCCCATCATCTCGAAGGCCATCGTGTGGCGGCCGGTCTTGCCGACGTTGTCGATGTCCTGCATCCGGACACACGGTTGCGAGACCGCCAGCGGGTTCGCCGGCGGGGGCGACCGCCCGGAGGTGACGTGGGGCTGGAAGTCGTAGATCGACGCCTGAGTCAGCAGGACGTCGTCGCGCCAGCGGTTGGCGGCGACGGGGTAGGGGTCGATCCGCCCGTGGCCGCGCTCCTCGAAAAAGGACAGAAAGGCCTCCCGCATCTCCTCCAGGGTGAGCTCCTCCGCGAAGCCGGGGTCGTCGATGAAGCTGTACTGGTCGCAGGGTGGCTCCCCGCAGGTCTCGCGGCCCCCGTCGCGGGTCCAGAAGTGGTCCCCACACGACACACACTCCCGGCGCTGGAAGCCGTGCTCCGCGAAGTAGTCCAGTCGGTACTCCTCCTCGAGGTCGCTCATTCGTTGCTCTACTCTGGCTCAGGAATCCGTATAACAGTTCCGAAGGTCGTGAATCCGCCTCACGCACCGGGAGATTACTCCTCGAGTGCCAGCGAAGCCAGCAGCGCCTCGAGCTGGATCCGCTCGTTTGCCCCCTCCGTGACACGGTAGTCGGCCTCGCCGATGCGCTCGAGCACCCGCACCGCGGCCTCGTCGCCCAGGTCGTACTCCCAGACCGAGCGGTGGAGCTGGTCGATGATGTCGCCGCCGGCGATCCCCTCCTCGGTCAACAGCTCGTCCAGCCGCGCCCGCGCGGCCGTGAACTCCCCGTCCAGAGCGAGCGTGACCATCTCCCGGATCTCCTCGGGGCGGGCTGTGCTGGTGACCGCGAAGACGGCCTCCTCGTCGACCAGTTCGCCCGTCACCGCGGCGGCCTGGAGCCCGTTGATGGCCTTGCGCATGTCGCCGTCGGCGGCGTACACGAGGGCGTCGACGCCGTCGTCGGTCACCTCGATACCCTCGGTGTCGGCGACCTTCCGGATCTGTGTCGCGACGGCCTCGTCGGGCAACGGCGAGAAGCGAAAGACCGCACACCGCGACTGGATCGGGTCGATGATCTGGCTGGAGTAGTTACACGAGAGGATGAAACGGACGTTGTTCGAGAACTGCTCCATGGTCCGGCGGAGCGCTGCCTGGGCATCGGAGGTGAGGGCGTCGGCCTCGTCGAGGAAGATGATCCGGTAGTCGGCGCCCCCGAAGGAGGTGCGGGCGAAGGATTTGATCCGGTCGCGGACCACGTCGATGCCGCGCTCGTCGGAGGCGTTGAGCTCGAGAAAGTGGTCCGACCAGTCCTCGCCGTACAGCTCCCTGGCGATGGCCATCGCGGCCGTCGTGTTGTGCATGACTGTCGGGACGGCGCCAGCGACGTAGTTGCGCGTTCCGGGAACGGTGAGGTCGTAGACGCGGCGCTGCTCCTCGCAGTGCTCGACGGTTTCGACGGTATCGAAATAAAGGTCGGCCTCGGTCAGCCGGTGGAGTACCCGGAGACGCTCGAGCGTCCGGCGCGAGGCCATCCGGGAGAGCACCTCGTCGAGTCGGTCGGCGACAGTTCCGAACCGCGTGAGCGAGCGAACGTGGTGGTCGTCGTGTTCGAGCAGGTTTGCGACATCAGAGCTGTGGAGTCCGGTGCCATCCGCGACCGCGGCGTACGGGATCTCAAGCGACTGGAAGATGTCTCTCAGCGCCGTCTGTACGTCTGCAACAGAGCAGGAATTCTTCCCGTCCAGTTCCGCGAGGAGCGTCCGGGCGCGGCCGGCATAGGGTGTCCGGTCGCCGCGAGCGTACTCGAGGAGTCGACCGCTACTGACCCCGACTTCGGCGGCGAGCCGACGGCGTTCCTGGAGCGGTTCGAGTTCGTTGCGCTTGGCGACCCACTCGGCCGGGACGGCGGCCGCGTCCGCGATCTGCGGCCGGAGCCGTCCCAGTCTCTCCCGCGCTTCCTGGACCCGCTCGAGTTTCTCGGTCGCTGCGTCGACGACCCCGGATACCGCGTTCAAGTACCGTTCACGCCCCGGCGTGTCCGGGTTCAGCGTATCGGGGACGTACTCGGTCTTGTTCAGGTAGAGACGGTCGCACAACTCCGACACGGCCCGCTGGGCGGGAACGGTGTCGTCGTTGGGGTTGTGTGTGCGGTCGACGGCCTCCGAGAGTTCGGCCGCCTTCGCGTCGACCGAAAAGCCGACCTCCTGCTGGAACCGCCGCAGGTGGGACGCGTTCGATAGGTAGAGCGTGTGGTAGGTCCGTTCGGTTCCGGACCCGTTAGTCGCCCGTTTCCGCTCCGTCTTCCGGCGGGACGGAATGCCGAAGCTTGCGAGAAGATAGGAAAGGAGGGTGATCATCTCCGGCCGTTTCTGCGTCAGTTCGATGCTCCCCTTCGACTGGACGTGAGCCTCAGCGTCGAACACCGCCTGGAGGAACGCACGGCGGCTGGCCTCGTCGGCCCGAAGCAGCGTGGAGCCGATCCCGTCGCCGTCCATCGCACCGTCGAACACATCGAAACACGACTCCAGATAGTGTGTCAGCGTCCGGCTGCCGACGGCGACGTACGGAACGTCCTTCTGTTCGCCGCGTCTGGTTTCGACGCTGAACTGCTCGCGAGCAGCAGTCTCGAACGTCTCGAGCAGGTCGGGATCAGTGTTATAGAATTTGACGCGCGACCTCTCGATGCGCGCTTCGCTGACCGCCAGGCCCATGAAGCGGGCCAGCTGCGGTGTCATCTCCCACGGGGGAGTGACCGGCTCGGCGCGGGCGTTGTTCGTTGGGTTGACGTACTGGATCGCCTCGACGTGCTCGCGAAACTCTTCAGGCGTCGACTCAAGATCCCGGAGCTCCGAGAGCGGGCAGACCGCACTGGTCTCCCCCAGGTCGGCGTCGGCGAATTCGCGCTCCGCCGCCTGGACGGTCTTGCGCGGGATGTCATTCCGGTCAACGATAGCATCGGTCTCCTCGCCACGCCTGAGTCCCCGGACGACCTGCTTTTTCGAGCCGACCAGGTTGGCCTCGTACGGGATGTCGTGGCGTCTGGCGAACGCCTCGGAGACGTGGACGAACGTCCGGTCCCCGTCCATCTCATCGAACCAGTCCAGTGCCGGGCCGGAGTCCGGCAGCGGTGCACGGAGCGGGCGAGCAACTCTGTCACCCGGTTCGAGAGTCGCGGCCTCACGCCACTCCAGCCCGTCGTCCGTGACAACAAGCAACCGGTGTTCGGGCGTGACCGTCAGTTCCGCACCGTCCCGCGTCGAGACATCGACCAGTCGGTCGGTCGACTTGGCGAACACGTGCGACGGTTCCGTGTACTCGAAGCTGTCACCGTCGAGTGTGAGTACCGACAGACCGTCGTTCTCGTGGAACCCCTCCACGCCACCGACGGCGTCGGCCATCCGGAGGATCCCGTCGTTCGTGAGAACCGGAGTCTCGCCGGTCGTACATTTCCCAACCCCCGCTGGCCCCGCGAACAGCATGTGGCTGAGGTCGTTGCGGTCGACGTAGCTCTGGAGGCGTTCGGTGATCGTCTCCTGGCCCACGACCTCCGCGAGGGTCTGCGGGCGGTACTTCTCCAGCCAGATCTCCTCGCGGCCCCCACTGTCGGCGTCGGCCTCGGCCTCGCTCATACGCAGTGGGTGGCCCGCGGCGTGCATAAACCCCGCGAGACCGATGCCGTGCACCCGTCCACAGAGGAGACACCAGGGGGGAACGCGACACGCTGAAGCCCCTCGGCCGCCCAGACGTGGTCATGCCAACTGTCGCCGTCGAGTTCGCCGGCGAGGGGGTCCGGGAGGTCGAGGGGGAGACCTACGCCGACCTGCTGGGTCCCTTCGGGGTGAGTCGCCACGAGGTTGCCGTGCTGGTCGACGGCACCCCCGTCCCGACCGACGCCGCCGTCGCCGAGGACGTAGAGACCGTGCAGGTCGTCCGCCTGGTCGAGGGCGGATAGGAGTGGGGGTGCGAACGACCGCGAAGGAGTTTTTTCGGCCGCGGCCGTTCCGTCCGGTATGGCCGTTGCCCTCCCGATACCCCCGGCACCGCCGGCGGCCGGTGAGTCGCTGTGACGGCCGTCCGCGAGGCGACCGTCGAGGACCTCCCGGACGTGCTCAACGTGGTCGACGGCGCCGCCCTTCGGGTCGATGTCGACGAGCTGCGCGAGCGCATCGCCGGCGGGGACGTGCTCGTGGCCGGCGAGGAGGGACGGGTGCTGGGAACGGTCATCCTCGACGGCAACCGTATCGCTGCGGTCGCGGTGCGCCGGGGCCGCCGCGACCAGGGGGTCGGGACCGCGCTGGTCGAGGCCGCCAGCCGGCGCCGCGACCGGCTGGTCGCGGAGTTCGACGCCCGCGTCCGGCCGTTCTGGGAGTCGCTGGGGTTCGACATCGAACCCGTCGAGGAGCCCGACCGCTACCGCGGAGTCCTCCACACGAGGCCCGGGTAGAGCGGTGACCCTACACGTGGGGACCGATCAGGTCTCGCCCGGCAGCCAGGAGTTGCTCGACCCGCTCGGGACTTGTTGCCTCCGCGTAGACCCGTATCTTCGGCTCCGTTCCGGAGGGACGGACCAGCAGCCAGGTTCCGTCCGCGAGCGCGGTCTTGAATCCGTCGACCGTGTTGACCCCCTCGACGGGCGTCCCGGCCACCTCGTCGCCAATGGCGTCCTCCAGTGCGCCGAGGACGTCGGCCTTGCGGCCGTCGGGGCAGTCGACGCTGACGCGGTCCTGGTGGACCTCACCGTGGGCCTCGAAGAGGTCGTCGACGCGTGCGTCGAGCGGGCGCTCGCTCGCGGCGGCGGCCACCAGCAGCGCGAGGAGGACGCCGTCCTTGTTGCGGAGGTGTGCGGTGACGCCGAAGCCGCCGCTCTCCTCGCCGCCGGCGAGCGCGTCATACTCGGCCATCGCCTCGGCGACCCACTTGAAGCCGACCGCCGTCTCGTGGACGGCCTGACCGTGTGCGGCGGCGACCCGGTCCACGAGACTGGAGGTCGAGACGGTCCGGACGACGTCGCCGGCCCCCTCTTCCAGCAGGAACTCGTAGAGGACCGCGAGGAGGACGTTCGGGTCGAGAAAGCCCCGTTCCGGGGTGATGACCCCCAGCCGGTCGGCGTCGCCGTCGTTGACGACTCCGAGGTCCGCTTCCCCGGAGGTGACCCGCCCGACCAGCTGTTCGGTCCGTTCGGGGACCGGTTCCGGTGCGGTGCCGCCGAAGTCGGGGTCGCGGTCACACCGCAGGCGGGTCACGTCCGCGCCCGCCCGCGAGAGCAGGCGGTCGGTCACGCCGCGGCCGCTGCCGTGCATCGCGTCGTAGCCCACCGACAGCCCCGACAGGTCCGCCCCGGCAAAGTCCAGGGCGTGCTCGACGTAGGGGCCGACCATGTCGACGTCGGGAGCGGTGCCGGCCTCGTCCTCCGGAACCGTCGGCGGGTCGTCGGCGACGGCGGCCAGCCGGCGCTCGATGTCCTCAGTGACCGCGGGCAGGGCGGGCGCACCGTCGGCAGGAACGAACTTCACGCCGTTGTACTCGGGGGGGTTGTGCGAGGCCGTTATCATGAGCCCACCGACACACTCCCGTGCGACGGTCCAGGCGAGCGTCGGCGTCGGGCAGTCCCGGTCGGAGAGCCGGACGTCCCGGCCGGCCGCCGTCAGCACGTCGGCCAGCGCCTCGGCGAATTCCCGGGAGCGCTCGCGGGCGTCGTAGCCGACCGCCACTGGCCCCGCCCTGGCCTCGTCGTCGAGGTGGGTAGCGACCGCCCGGCCGACCAGCCGGACGCGAGACGGCGTGAACTCCTCGCGGGTGGCCCGCCAGCCGTCCGTCCCGAAGCTGACCGCGTCGGCGTCGTTCATGCTCGTCGGTGGGCGGGGACGTCACTAAAAGACTGCCAAGCGGGAGAAGTCCCGTCGGGTTGAAAGCGACACTATCTGGGGTCAGGCCTGGCGCGCACGCTCCCGTGCGACTTCGGCGATGCCGGCGTTCGCCGAGCAGCTCGGGCATGCATGGATCCGCCCGTACTCGTCGGCGAACACCCGCGCGAATCGGTCCGAAACGTGCGCACCGCAGTGGTTACATTCTGGCATCATCCGGTGCCGGCATCCTTCGCCAGCGATCGATCACACGCCCCCACAGGTCATATCGTGAGTGCCAACACTGTTAGGCACGCATCCCGGCCGCTGAACCGCCCCGCTGTATCGCGCGCACGTGACATCGCGACCGGCCGGCCTCGCCGGCGACGTACCCGGCGAGCCGTGCCTCCACGGCCGCCGGGCTCAACCCGCCCGCCGCGACGGCGTCGGGGCTGTCACGCATGTCGGGGCTACGGAGCCGGATCCCTCTTATGTGTCGGGTCCAGCCGGCCGGGAAGCGGCCGAACACCCCGTTACAGGCGCCGAGAGCGGCGATAAACGGGAAAGCTTATAACCCGCCCTCGGGAAACGGGCTCCTGTATGGCAGACCTAATCGTCAAAGCCGCCGTGAAGGAAACGCTCGACGACATGAACGTCGCCTCCGACTTCTACGATGCCCTCGACGACGAGGTCGAGGAGCTGCTCGAGGACGCCGCGGACCGCGCACAGGCCAACGACCGCAAGACCGTCCAGCCCCGCGACCTGTAAGCTGGACGCCCCCGCGTTCTCGCGTTTCTTCCCCACTCCTTCAGCGTCGGCTACGTTCCACAGCCGGGCCTCAGCCGCTCAGCTCCCGTTCCGGACGCAGTTTTAAGTTACTGGCGCCGTCATCGGTGCCATGGCACGCCAGACCACGGCATACGACTACATCGTCGTCGGTGCCGGCTCGGCCGGTTGTGTGCTCGCAAACCGGCTCTCCGGGGGGAGTTCGGTGCTCCTGCTCGAGGCCGGCAAGCCCGACGACGACCGCGAGGTCAGTATGCCCGCGGGCTTTGCGACGCTGGCCGAAGAGGAAAACAGCGAACGGGACTGGAACTACGACACCGAACCCCAGGCGGAGATGAACGACCGGGAGCTGTACTGGCCCCGCGGGAAGACCCTGGGCGGGTCGAGTTCGATCAACGCGATGATCTACATCCGCGGCCACCCCCACGACTACGACACCTGGGCCGACCGGGGCAACGAGGGCTGGAGCTACGAGGACGTCCTGCCCTATTTCAAGCGGGCCGAGACGCTCGACTCCCCCCGCGGGGATCCCGAGTATCACGGCACCGGGGGGCCGCTGAACGTCACCGACCCACAGGACCCCCGGCCGCTGGCCGAACGCTTCGTCGACGCGGCCGTCGAGGCCGGCCTCCCGCGCAACGGCGATTTCAATGGCGAGCAACAGGAGGGTGCCGGCCTGTACCACGTCACCCAGGAGGGCGGCAAGCGCTGCAGCGCGGCCGACGCCTACCTCAAGCCCGTCCTCGACCGGTCGACGCTGACCGCCGAGACGGGCGCCCAGGTCACCGAGATCACCTTCGACGGCGACCGCGCGACCGGCGTCGTCTACGAGCAGGACGGGAAACGACGGGAGGCGACCGCCGACTCGGAGGTGATCCTGAGCGCCGGCGCGGTCAACTCCCCGCAACTGCTCATGCTCTCGGGCGTGGGGCCGGCCGACCACCTCGCCGAGCACGGGGTCGAGGTGACCGCCGACGTTCCGGGCGTCGGCAAGAACCTCCAGGACCACCTCTTCGCGTTCACCATCCACGAGACCACCGAGACCGACACCCTCGACGAGGCCGAAAGTCTCGTCAACCTCATCAAGTATATGCTGTTCAAGTCGGGGCCGCTGACGACGAACGTCGCCGAGTCCGGCGGGTTCACCTACGTCGACGACGGGGAGCCGGCGCCGGACCTGCAGTTTCACTTCTGTCCGGGCTTTCTGATGAACCACGGGAAGGACAACCCCGACGAGGGTCACGGCGTCTCGCTGGGCGCGACCCAGGTCCGCCCGGAGAGCCGCGGGGAGATACGGCTCCGGTCGGCCGACCCCTTCGACGACCCCGCCATCGACCCCAACTACCTCGACGAGGAGAAGGACCTGGAGGTGCTCGTCGAGGGCGTCAAGCGCGCCCGCGAGATCTTCGACACGGAGGCCTTCGCGGACGTGCTGGGACGGGAGGTCTGGCCCGGCGAGGGGGTCCGGACCGACGAGGGGATCATCGAGCACATCCGCGAGACCGCCCACACGGTCTATCACCCCGTGGGCACCTGCAAGATGGGCGACGACGAGATGGCCGTCGTCGACGACCGGCTGCGGGTCCACGGCGTCGAGGGGCTGCGTGTGGTCGACGCTTCCGTGATGCCGACCATCCCCTCAGGCAATACCAACGCCCCGACGATCATGGTCGCGGAGAAGGCCGCCGACCTGGTCCGCGGCGAGACCGAACCGACCGCCGAACCGGTCGCCGCCGACGACTGACCGGCGCGTCGTAGCTCTGGTGAGGTGTCACTCGGGGCCTATTCGGCGGCCGGCCGCTGGCTCTCGATCCGTTCGATGTCCCGCCAGAGGAACCCCGGAACGTCGTCGTGGCTCCCAAGTTCCTCGGCCCCAAGCCAGTGAACCGCGGCCACTTCCTCGGGCTCGCGGGGGCTGGCCGTCCCGCTCTCGTAACGACACCTGGTGACGATGTTGAGACACTGCACGCCGGTGTCGGTCTCGAACGTCCGGCTGTGGCTGTACTCGACGGCCCCGACCTCGATACCGACCTCTTCGGAGAGTTCGCGCCGGACGGTCGCCTCGACCGGCGCGTCGCCGGGGGGTGCCTGTTCGACTTTCCCGCCCGGGAACGCCAGCGTGCCGGCGGCGTGGTCTTCCTCGGCTGCCCGTTCGACCAGCAGGTACTCGCCGTCCCGGACGACCGCCCCCTCGACGTTCACCACGTACGCGTGCTCGTCCATCGGCTCCCTCGTCTCTCTCCCGGGGATACAGTACTGTCGGTCCGTCGCTCACCGCGCGTCGGGAGTGTGGACCGTCACGCCATCCCGGTCCCCGACGTGGACCTCGTCGGCCATGCCGACGAACAGGCCGTGCTCGACCACGCCCGGAAGCGCCTCGAGCGCCCGGGCGCGGGCGGCGGGGTCCGCGACCGGTCCGAAGTCACAGTCGAGCACCAGGTGGCCCTCGTCGGTGACGACGGGGCCGTCCTTGCGCTCGGCGCGGCGCAGGTCGGGCTCGCCGCCCTGCCCGCGGACGGCGTCGGCGACGGGCCGGCGGGCGTCGGGCAGGACGGCCAGGGGGACCGGGTGGTCGAGCGCGTCGGCCAGCTTCGAGGGGTCGACGACCACCAGAAGGCGGTCGGAAGCGGCGTCGACCAGCTTCTCGCGGGTGTGGGCCGCGCCCCCGCCCTTCACGAGATGGCCGCCGGCGACCTGGTCGGCCCCGTCGATGGCGATGTCGGGCGTGGCCTCCGAGAGCGTCGTCAGCGGGATCCCCGCCTCGCTGGCGCGCTCGCGGGCCTGGTAGGATGTGGGGATCCCCTCGATGTCGAGGCCGGCGTCGACCCGCCGGCCGAGTTTGCGGATGGTGTGTGCCGCGGTACTCCCGGTTCCGAGGCCGACGACCATCCCGTCCTCGACGGCCGTCGCTGCGGACTCGCCTGCGCGGCGCTTGGCCGCCTCGCTGCCGCCACCCTTCATACCCGCTCCTGCTCGCGTGAGGGTGTAAAGCGTTCGGGGTATCAGTACGTCTCCACGTTGAGGCCGTCGATGCGTTCGAAGTGGTCGTGGTTGCGGGTGAGGACTGGCTCGTCGGCCAGCAGCGCCGTCGCACCGATTATACAGTCCTCCCGGTCGATGGTTTCGCCCCGGGACGCGAGTTCCCCGGAGAGCGTCCCTGCCTTCCGCATCACCGTCTCGTCGGCGGCGACGGCGTGTCGGGTGTCGAGCACGTCGAGTATCTTCCGTTGGCGTTCCTCCGGGACAGCCAACTGAGGGACGGCCTCGTAGAGTTCGAGAACCGTGACCGAGGCGACCTTCTCCGGGCGGTTCTCCCGTTCCAGACGCTCGAGATACCGGAGGGCGTCGGGTTCGTCGTGCAGGACGTCGATGATGAACGACGTGTCCTCGATCATTCCCCGCTCCGCAGGTCCGTGTCGAGGCGCTCGCGGCGCTCGCGGGAGCGGTCCCGTCCAGCCTCGACGATGTCCTCGAGTTCCTCCGCCTCCTCGTCGGAGAGAATGCCGGCCACTTCTGTCCACGAGCGCTCGCCCGCGAGCCGCTTGACGACGTCCGAGAAGGACTCGCCCTCCCGCTTGTGAGCCCTGAGCCGCTCGTAGGCTTCCTCGTCGAGTGAGATCGTTTTCGTCGCCATTTCAATACACAGTGGTGTGTGTACATATATAAATTCGAGGCAGAACTGGTGCCCGCGGTGCGGGCCGCCCGGGTGGATGACGAGGTCCGCGACGGGTGCGAAACGGTGAATACCGTCGCGCCCGGCCGGCCGGGTATGGACGCGGCTCTGGGTCCGCCCGCGAAGATGCGCGAGCGCCGCGAGGAGCTCACGCCGATGATGGCCCAGTACTTCGACCTCTGCGAACAGTACGACGACGCCCTCCTCCTCTTCCAGGTTGGGGATTTCTACGAGGCCTTCTGCGAGGCTGCCGAGACCGTCGCTCGGACCTGCGAGGTGACCCTCACGAAGCGGGAGGACAACACCGGCCAGTACCCGATGGCGGGCGTCCCCATCGACAACGCCGAGTCCTACATCGAGGACCTGCTCGAGGCGGGCTACCGGGTGGCGGTCGCCGACCAGGTCCAGGAGCCCGCCGAGGCCAGCGGCGTCGTCGACCGGGCGGTCACCCGCGTGGTCACGCCCGGCACGCTCACCGAAGCGGAACTGCTGGAGGGCGAGGACAACAACTACGTCGCCGCACTCGCCGCCGGGGGCGAGCACGCCCTCGCCGTCCTGGACGTCTCGACGGGCGACTTCTACGCCACCAGCGCCCGCGACCCCGGCCTCGTCGCTGACGAACTCGGCCGGTTCGAGCCCGCGGAGGCCATCGTCGGGCCCGACGCCTCGCCGGACCTGCTGAGCGAGGACTGCGTGGTCAGCCCATACGACCCGACGGCCTTCGAGGCCGACAGCGCCCGCGGGACCCTCGAAGCCTACTTCGGCGCACCCGACCGGCTGCTGGGCAACGAGACCGAACTCCGGGCCTGCGGCGCGCTCCTGTCGTATGCGGAGTACGCCCGCGGAGCCGGGGAGCGGCTGGAGTATCTGAACCATCTCACCCGGTACGACCCGCGGGAGTACATGCTACTGGACGCGGTCGCGCTCGACAGTCTGGAACTCTTCGACCGCCGGTCGGTCCGCGGCCGGGACGACCTCTCGCTGGTGGAGGTGCTGGACGAGACCGCCAGCGCCCTGGGCCGGCGCCGGCTCACCGACTGGCTGCGCCGCCCGCTGGTCGACCCCGACCGGATCGCCGCCCGCCACGACGCCGTCGGCGAACTCCGGGGGGCGGTCGAGCACCGCGAGCGCCTGCACGACCTGCTCCGGGAGGTCTACGACGTCGAACGGCTGGTCTCCCGTGTCGGCCGCTCGCGGGCGACCGCGCGGGACCTGCGCTCGCTGAAGGAGACGCTTGACGTGGTGCCCGACGTGCGGGAGACACTCCGAGACTGTGAGGCCGACCTGCTCGTCGAGTTGCGGGAGCGGCTCGCGGACCTCTCGGACGTCCGGGGGCTCATCGGCGAGGCCGTCCGGGAGGACCCCGACCGCGAACTCACGGAAGGCGGGATCATCAAGCCGAGTTACGACGACCGGCTGGCCGCGTTGCGGGAGACCGAACGCGAGGGGAAGGCGTGGATCGACGACCTCCAGGCCCGCGAGCGCGAGCGGACGGGGATCGACTCGCTGAAGGTCGGCCACAACGCCGTCCACGGCTACTACATCGAGGTGACCGACGCCAACCTCGACAGCGTCCCCGACGAGTACGAGCGCCGCCAGACGCTGAAAAACGCCGAGCGCTACTACACGCCGGAGCTCAAGGAGCGGGAAGACGAGATCCTGGGCGCCGAGAGCCGCGCCGACGACCTGGAGTACGAGCTGTTCAGCGAAGTCCGCGGCGAGGTCGCCGGCGCGGCCGAGCGCCTCCAGACCGTCGCCGACGCGCTCGCGCGGCTGGACGCGCTGGTCTCCTTCGGGACTGTCGCCGCCGAGTACGGCTACTGCCGGCCGACCGTGGTCGACGGCGACCCCCACCTCGACGTCGAGGATGGCCGCCACCCGGTCGTCGAGCGCACCGAGGACGACTTCGTCCCCAACGACCTCCACCTCGACGGCGAGCACCGCGTCGCGGTCGTCACCGGCCCCAACATGAGCGGGAAGTCGACGTACATGCGCCAGGCCGCACTCATCGCGATCCTGGCCCAGGCCGGCAGCTTCGTCCCCGCGAGCGACGCCCGCCTCTCGGTGCTGGACCGCGTGTTCACGCGAGTGGGCGCCAGCGACGACATCGCCGGCGGCCGGTCGACGTTCATGGTCGAGATGAGCGAACTCGCCGACATTCTCCACGGTGCGACCGAGCACTCGCTGGTCCTGCTCGACGAGGTCGGCCGCGGCACGAGCACCGCCGACGGGCTCGCCATCGCCCAGGCAGTGACGGAGCACATCCACGACGAAGTGGGCGCGCTCACCCTCTTTGCGACCCACCACCACGACCTCACGGCGGCTGCCGAGGACCTGTCCGGCGTCTTCAACCTCCACTTCCGGACCAGCCAGGACGGGGGCGAGGTGGTCTTCGAGCACGCCGTCGAGCCCGGCGCGGCCGCCGCCTCCTACGGCGTCGAGGTGGCGGGCACCGCCGGCGTGCCCGGGACGGTCGTCGACCGCGCCGCCGACCTGCTCGGCGAGCCCGGTTCCGGGAGCGATCCCGCCACCGGGGACGAGTCCGTCGCCACCGGGACCGACGGCCACGACCCGGGCGCCGGCGGCGCGGGGGAGACAGCGGACGGCAGCGACATCCCGCCGGCAGTCCGGGAACGGCTCGCGGACCTGGACGTCGGGAACACAACGCCCCTGGAGGCGCTGAACGTTCTGGCCGAAATGAAAGAGGCTGTCGAGTGAGTACAACATAGCAGATAGCGAGTCCTGTGTGCGGGAAACTGGCAGTCGGCTCGGTGTTTGCCACGGCGAGAGTCAGACCCGGACACACAAGACGACCGCGCCACACGGAGCAGGACACCTCGAAGCCCCTCACAGGGGACGAGTACCGGCTCCGTGGGGGAGCCAGTCCCGTCGGGCACAACACTCGGATTCCCGGCCGTCGGGGTCGACCTGGTCGGCCACCGCCGGGTGGGAAGTCCACGGCGTTCGTCGTGGAGCGCCTCAGGCGATATCGGCGTTCCGGAGCCGGAGGTACCCAGCCCCAACCGGGACGACGAGCCATGCGAGCAGGACGAGCGTCGGGAGCCACACGGACGTGAACGGGTCGGTGGCGAAGACACCGCCGCTGACTGCGGTCTCGTAGGCGGCAATCGCGGCCTGGTTCGGCGGAAGGAGGCCGATGAACTGTAGCCAAGCGGGGTGACTCCCGGCTTCGACCAGCCCGAGTTCGGCGGCACCAGCCTGGAGGCCCGCCTCGATGAGGTCCCACATGACGACGAGAACAAGGTAGACAGCAACGGCGAAGGCGGTGGCCCGGCCGTCACTCGCGCTGACAGCAGAGATACCGAGACCGATAGCGACGAACGCCGTCCCCATCAGGCCCAGAGAGAGTATGAACGGCCCCAACAGTTCGAAGCCGCCGCCAAGCAGCGCGACGACAACCAGTCCGGTTGCGACGCCGCCAACGAGCGTGGCGACGAGCATCAGTGCCGTTCGGCCGAGGAACTTTCCGAGGAGGATGTCACGGCGGGACGGCGGGAGGCTCAACAGCACCCGAAGGGACCCGGACTCGCGCTCGCCGGTGATCGCTCCTTTCGCGAGAAAGAGTCCGACGATAGGGAGTGTGAGGACGACGAGCTGGAAGGCGAGTCGGAACACTTCGCCGACGGGTTGGTCGGTGGCCATCCCGAGCATCGCTGTTATTCCGGCGGTGAACAGTACAACCACCAGGGTGACCGCCCAGAGCGCCTTGGAGCGGCCGGCGTCGGCCAGGTCCTTCCGGGCGACGGTGCGGACGCTCATGCCTCGACACCCCCGGCGACCGCCGGCTCGGCGTCCTGGTCGGCGGTGTCCTCCGTCGTGTAGCTGGCGAACATCTCCTCGAGCGAGGATTCCTCGATCCGCACGTCGGAGACGGTCGCGAGGTCCCGGACCCGGTCGATGAAGGTGAGTTTGGCTTCCGGTTCGAGACAGGTGCCCCGGACGACTCCGTCGTCGACTTCGATATCGCGAACGTTCGGCAGCCCGGTGGGTTTCCGCTGCGGTTCGGACTCGACGTGGAGGGTCACTTCCGCCCCGCCGTCTAGCTGCTGGCTGAGTTGCTCAATGCTATCGACCGCAGCCAGCTGGCCGTCTTTCAGGATCCCGACACGGTCAGCGACCGCTTCGACCTGTTCGAGGATGTGACTCGAGAAGAACACGGTCGCACCCCGTTCGTTCTCCTCGAGGATGATCGCTCTGAGTTCGCGTGCCCCGTTGGGGTCAAGGCCGCTGGTCGGTTCGTCGAGGATGAGCAGGTCTGGCGAGCCGACCAGCGCCATCGCCAGCGCGAGTCGCTGCCCCATCCCTGTCGAGTACTCCCCGGCCGGACGGCTCGCCTCCTCCGGGGAGAGCCCGACCCGGTCGAGTAGCGCGTCCGGGTCGTCGCTTGCGCTCTTAAATTCGACAGCCAGCTCGACGTGTCGTCGCCCACTCAGCCGGTCGTAGAGCCCGTAATTCTCCGGCACGACCCCGATCCGCTGGTGGAGGCTCTTCCGTTCCGCCTGTACGTCCAGCCCAAGCATCGAGGCAGTTCCCGTCGTCGGCGAAACGAAGTCCAGCAGGACGTTGATCGTCGTCGACTTGCCCGCCCCGTTGGGGCCGAGAAACCCGAAGACCTCGCCGGACTCGACAGCCAGATCCAGCGCATCGATGGCCGTCACACCGTCGAACCGTTTCGTCAACCCGCGCGTTTCAATAGCCAGGTCGGTCGTTGACATGAGTACCGCTTCGATGGTCGGCAGGATAAACGGACACCGAGCGTTTCGGGCTCTGAAACACCGAATCCGAGTTTATATGTTTCGTCGGGCTGATCCTGACCACCGACGGACAGCTACGTAAGCAGCGGCGGTGAACTCACGACCCGAGTGAGAAGCCAACCGGAGACGGCCTGTGCGGCTTTTGCAGCGTCTCTGGCCTGACGCGGTCAAGCACAGCAGTGAGAGGGAAACGAGCTGACCTGAGAAGGGAGGGGCGCGTACCTGCACGATGGCCGATCCCGCCACGCCTGCCTACGGTTCCAGGGAGACGAACTCCAGCCCCCGCTCGGCCAGCAGGCTGCGGGCCCGGTCGGTCACCGATGGGGCGACGAGCACGCCCCGGACGGTCGCGTCGGCGTGCAGGTCGCGCTCCAGCGCGTCGACGTAGCGGTTGAGCTGGCTGACGGCGTCGGGCCCGACCCGGCGGCGCTTGAGTTCGAGGACGAGCCGGTTGCCGTCGGCGTCGACGCCAAAGACGTCGACCGCGCCCGCGGGCGTCTCCCGCTCGGTCGCGCGGGGTTCGAAGCCCGCCTCCACGATGTCGGGGTTGGCGAGAATGCGGTCTTTGAGGTCGGCCTCGGTGCCCGACAGCGAGAGGTCCTCGGGGTCCGATCCGTCGTATGCGGCGGCGTGGGCGACCTCCTCGAACTCGACGAGCAGGGTCTCGGCGGGCGTCTCCCGCTCGCTGCGGACGACCAGCCCCTCCTCGACGGTGACGCTGTGGGCGCAGCCGGGGGGCTGCCAGTTCACGGGCTTTTGCCCCTCGTCGGTGTGGACCAGCGCGGTCCCGTCGGGTTTGAGCACCACCAGCCGGTCTCCCGGGCCGAGCGTGCTGGCCGCCCGGCCGTCGTACTCGACGGTACAGCGGCCGAAGACGACGACCGTCGCCTCCCGGTCCAGCGCCGCCGCTGCGAGGTCGCGGGCGGCCTCGGCGTCGGGCGCGACTCTGCTCTCGACCCCTGTCACGTCCCGCGGTAGGACGGGCGCCCACAAAAGCCTGCAGACTCGCAGACGGCCGGGCCGGCTCGCCGCCGTTGCCGGGGAACACGAGGGGAACTAGCTGCCCGGCGGAGGGACCCCCTCCAGGGTGTCCCGGTCGGCGAGCGATTCACGGAGGACCGTCGGGACGGCGGCCAGCGGGAGCCAGCCAGCACTGACCGCGTCTCCGGCTCGCCCTTTCAGCTCCCGCCAGTCGTGCCGGAGTGTGCGGGCGTCGGCCAGCGACCGGACCCGGACGAGCGCGCCGGCGCCCGGGTCCGCGTCCAGCCCCGCGGCCGGGAGCCCGAACCACAGCGGAAGGTAGACGCTGGCCTGGTCGCCGTCGGCGAGGTAGACCGCCGACAGCCGGAGGGAGTCGAGCTCGGCGAGCCACATCGACCGGGGAACGGCTCGCCCGGACAGTTCCCAGTCGGCGACCCGACGCGGCGGCTGGCCGGCCTCCAGGACGGCCGACAGGGCCGCTTCGCTCCCGCCCCACTGCGCCCGGAAGCAGTCCTCGCGGCCGTCCGGCCGCCGCCGGACGAGCAGGCCCGGTTCAGCCACGCGGGTCACCCATGGATGCCATCGGGCGGTCTGGCCCCGCCACCGGACAAAAACCTCCGGCCGTGTCGGCGCCTGCCTGCGCCCTGGCGGGCCGGGTCCGCACACCGCTCCGCTCCGTGTAAGTGACAAAAATTCTAAGTTACTCGTGGCCGTACACTCACACATGACCGGTGAAGGGGTCTACGGAGCCATCTTCGTGCTCTCGCTGCTCCACCTGCTGGCGCTGGCCTACGCCTACCGGAACCGTCCGGGTGCTGGCAGGGACGGGGACGCCTCCGGCAGAGACGCGGCGGCCGCCGGCGGGCCGACAGACCACGTCCGCGAGGAGGACGTGGCGTGTCCGGAGTGTGGCGCGGTCAACGCCCGCGGCTACCGGTTCTGCCGGCGCTGTGTGGCAGACCTCTCCGGGGGAGCGTCCGCCCTCGAGCAGTCGACGCGGGCGGAGGGCCGGCGGACGTTGTGACCGGCGGGCGGCCGAGCCCGCACGCTTATAGTTGCCCCGGCCCCGTCGTGGTGTGTATGGAGTACGCGCTGGCCATCGAGAACGCCCCGGAGTCGGTCCCGGCCGGGACCGGAGTCCTGCTCGTGCACCCGAGTACGGCACAGACCGACCGGATCGACACCGACTTCCTGAAGACCGACACCGACCACCTGCTGGTGGTCTCGACCCGGACGACGGCCCGCGAGGTCGAACAGAAGCTCGAACACTACGAGGTCGACGAGGACAGCGCTACCATCCTCGACGCCATCTCGGTCGAGCGAGGCTACACCCGCCGCCAGAGCGACCGCGTCCAGTACGTCTCCGCCCCCGACAACCTCGACGCCGTCATCGACCGTGTCGAGGCGTTTCTGGACTCCCACGAGGGGAAACTCAGGGTCAGCGTCGACTCGATCACCGAGATGGTCTACTACGCGGATGAAACGCGGGCCATCGCGGCCGTCGAGGACCTGCTCGAACTGCTCGCGGAGTACGACGCCGTCGGCCTCTTTCATCTGGCCCGCGGCGTCCACGAGGACGACACCGTCGCCTCCTTCAGCGAGCTGTTCGACGGCGTCGTCGAACTCGACGAGGACGGCGCCGTGACCGCCCGGTTCTGAGCGCCAGCGTGGACGGTTACCACGCCCCCCCGCGGTTGCCGCGCCACCGCCGTTTTCCGTGTGCGGCTCCTTCCGACCTTCATGTCCGACCCCGATTCCGAGACGATACGCGCAGTCGAGGTCCCGGCCCCCGGCGAGCCCTTCGAGCTCGTCGAGCGCGACCCGCCGGACCCGGGTCGTGGCCAGGTCCGCGTCGGCGTCGAGGCCTGTGGCGTCTGTCACAGCGACGCCAACGCCAAGGAGGGGACCCACCCGGACCTCTCGTACCCGCGGGTCCCCGGCCACGAGGTCGTCGGTCGCGTCGAGGCCGTCGGCCCCGGCGTCGACGACTGGGAGGAGGGCGACCGCGTCGGTGCGGGCTGGCACGCCGGCCACTGTTTCACCTGCGAGCCCTGCCGCCGGGGGGAGTTCCAGCAGTGTGAAAACGCCGACATCCACGGCGTGACCGTCGACGGCGGCTACGCCGAAGCGACGCTCGTCAACAGCGAGGTGCTCGCGGCCGTCCCCGAGGAACTCGACGCCGCCGAGGCGGCTCCGCTCCTGTGTGCCGGGGTCACCACCTACAACGCCCTGCGACACACCGACGCCCGGCCGGGCGACCTCGTCGCGGTGCAAGGCGTGGGTGGGCTTGGCCATCTCGGGGTCCAGTACGCCCGTGCCGGCGGCTTCGAGACCGTGGCAATCTCTACGAGCCCCGACAAGGAGACGGCAGCCCGCCGGTTCGGTGCCGACCACTTCGTCGACGCGAGCAGCGAGGACCCCGGTGAGGTCCTGCGGGAGCTCGGCGGCGCGGACGTCGTCCTCGCCACGGCACCGAACGCCGGGGCCATCGCCAGTGTCGTGCCGGGCCTGGACACGGACGGTGAGGTGGCCGTCGTCGGCGTCCCGGACGAGCCCGTCGAGGTCCCCGCCGAGGACCTGGTCGGGAGCCGCAGCGCCGTCCGCGGGTGGGCGTCGGGCCACGGCCGCGACTCCCAGGACGCCCTGGAGTTCAGCGCGCTGCGTGACATCACCCCCGAGGTCGAGCGATTCCCGCTGGAGGAGGCTGCGGCGGCTTACGACCGGATGGACGGCGGCGGCGTGCGCTTCCGTTCGGTGATCGTGCCCTGAGAACTGTGGGGTCGGTCCGGCCGTCTACACGAGCCCGTCGGCGGCCGCGAGCGCGCCCGCGAGGATCGTCAGGTGCAACAGCTTCAGCCCGGCGAGCGCCAGCCCGGAGCGGCCCATCTCCTCCTTTTGCGGTGGAGGGCATTGTATCCACGGCGCCGGGTCGTAGTCGACCGCCGCGGCTCAGAACTCCTCGACGTGCGGGCGCAGGTCGAGTTCGAGCGTCCACGAGGAGCGGTCCTGCTCGACAAGGTGCCAGTAGGAATCGGCGATGGCGTCGGGGTCGAGCAGCTCGTCGGGGTCGGCCCCGGCCTCGAGGGCTGCCGGGGTCGCGATCCCCCCGTCGATGACGACGTGGGCGACGTGGACCCCCTCCGGGCCGAGTTCGCGGGCCAGGGACTCCGCCATCCCCCGGACGGCGAACTTCGCGGCGCTGAAGCCCAGGGCGCCCTCGCGCCCCCGGACCGCGGAGGTCGCCCCGGTGAAGATGACCGTCCCGCGGGTGCCCTCCGGCGGGTCGTCGGTGTCGGTGTCGCGCATGTCCGCCAGCGCCTCCTGGGTGCAGTGGAGACTGCCGACAGGGCCGACCTCCAGGCTCCGCCGGAAGTCCGCGGGGTCGACGTCGGCGCCGTCCCAGGTGGCACCGCTTGCGTGGTTGACGAGCACGTCGACCGGGCCGAACGCTTCCCGGACGGTCGCGAAGGCCTCCGCGACGGCCTCGCGGTCGGTGATGTCGGCGGGCGCGGCGACGGCGTCGCCGGGGTATTCGGTTCGGATGTCGGCAGCGAGCCCCTCGACGAACGACGCGGTGCGGGCGAGCAGCCCGACGTCACACCCTTCGGCTGCGAACCGGCGGGCCAGCGACGCGCCCAGGCCGGGGCCGACGCCGGCAATGACGGCTGTGTGTGCCATACGCTCCAACAGTCCCCCGAATTGAAAAGTGTGAGTTATTCCCGAACCACCAATCATTAAGATGGGGTGTCTCTACAGTTGGGGTGTATGCCGGAATGCCAGAACTGCGGTGCCTTTGTAACCGCCGACTACGCACGTGTTTTCACACCGAACGGCGTCGACAAGCCGCGGGTCTGCCCCCAGTGTGAGGACAAGATCCGCGACGGGGCCGACGTCCGACAGGCACGGTCGACGCGGCGCGGCTAACTTACTCCCTTCTGGCGGCTGCAAGCAGCGACTCTGCATCAGCGAGTAGCTCTTCAGCGCCCGCCGCCGTGCGCGCCTCCGCGGTCAGGCGCACGAGCGGCTGCGTGCCGCTGGCCCGGACCAGCATCCACCCCTCCTCGCGCTCGACGCGCACGCCATCGAGCGTCGACACCGCCTCCTCGTCTTCCTCCCGGGTGACCCGCTCGCGAACCCGGTCCATCACCGCCGCCTTGTCCCCGACCTCGACCGACCGGCGGCGGATCGGGTAGGTTTCGACGGCCGCTGCGCGCTCGGCAAGCGGGCGGTCAGCGGCCAGCTCGGCCAGCTTGCAGGCCGCCAGCGGTCCGTCGGGACACAGCGTCTCGTCGGGCCATACCCAGGCCCCGCTGGGCTCGCCGCCGAAGGCCACACCAGGCTCGCTGGCCGCGGCCGCGACGTGGACGTCCCCGACCGGCGTCCGCGTGACGCCGACGTCGCCCTCGGCGAGGTGGTCCGCGACCGCCAGGCTCGTGTCGACGGGCACCGCGACGGTCTCGCCGGCCTCGGCGGCTGCGCGGCCGAAGACCGCCAGCAGGACGTCACCGGAGAGGAAGTCCCCGTCGGCGGTGACCGCGCGGGTCCGGTCGGCGTCGCCGTCGTGGGCGATGCCCAGGTCCGCGTCCGAGTTGCCCACGAAGGTAGAAAGAGAGCCACAGTGCTCGGAGGTGGGCTCGCTCGGCCGGCCCGGGAAGGAGCCGTCGGGCTGGGCGTTCAGCGTCTCGACCTCGCAACCGAGGTCCTGGAGCGCCCGGGCAGTGACCTCGCCTGCCCCGTTGCCGACGTCGACGACGACGGAGAGCTCGCGTGCGGGGTCGACCGCGTCGACGAGCGCCTCGCGGTGGCGGGCGGTCGCGTCCGCGGCCGTCCGGTCACCGAGCCCGTCCCAGGCCGCGAGGTCGGGCTCGCCGGCACGGACCCGCTCTGTGACCCGCTCGCGCATCTGCGCGTCGAAGGCCTGGCCGCTTCGCTGCCAGAGTTTGACCCCGTTGTCGGCCGGGGGGTTGTGCGATGCCGTGACCGCCGCGCCGGCGTCGGCACCCTCCCAGGCGACGGCGCGGGCGACGGTCGGGGTGGCCGCCAGCCCCAGGTCCACGACGCCGGTTCCACACTCCCGCAGGCCGGCGGCCAGCGCGTCCGCGAGGAGCCGCCCGCTCTCGCGGGGGTCCCGGCCGACGACGACCCGGTCGGTCTCGGCACCCAGCGCCCGGCCGACATCGAGCGCAAGCGCCGCCGTGACCTCCTCGCCGACCGGCCCGCGGATGCCGCTGGTTCCGAACATACCCGCCCGGTCGGGTGCCTCCCCCTTCGGTATGTCGCCTCTATCCCGGGCTGGCCCCACCGGCGACCGACCAAGGCTGAAGTCACCCGGGAGTGTACGGCGGGTATGGGAACCATCTTCGTCGCGTACGGGGGCCTGCCCGAGGAGCGAACCGCCGTGCTGGAGTTCGCGGCCGAACGCGCCGCCGCCAGCGGCGACGGCCTGTTCGTCTACCACGCCCGGGAGGTCGCGGACGAGCCCGCCGGGGACCTCGAGGCGGAGGTCCGTACGACGGTCGACCGGGTCGACCCCGACATCCCCGTCGAACTCGACCTGAACGTGGAGACCGACGACGCGGAGGCGGCCGACGTCTCGAAACAGACCCGACTCACCGACGCCATCCTGGGTCAGGGTCGGGAGCTCGAGTACGTCGTCATGGGCGAGGTCGAGCACGGGCGGATCGAGGAGCTCGTGCTCCCGAGCATGACCGAGGCCGTCCTCAACACGCACAGGGTTCCCGTCCTGCTTGTCCCCGTCTAGCCCAGGTCGGCCCGCTCGAACCGCCAGTACCCCAGCGCCAGTGGCACCAGCGTCCAGAACGCCAGCACGGCCAGCATGGCGCCGTCGCTCAGAAAGACGCTGTCGCTGGCTGCCGGCCCGCCGGGCAGAAGCGAGCCCACGACGCTGTCGTACAGCCGTCCGAACGCGCTCGAGGGCGGGAACGACTCCAGAAACAGGACCCAGTCGGGCTGTGCGCCCCCCTGCAGCGGGAGTTCGAGCAGGACCCGCATCGCCAGCAACAGCGGCGACCAGAGCACGACTGTCAGCACGAAGAACCCGACCGCGAGCGCGACCGCCCGGGCGCGGCTCCCGACCGAGGCGGAGACGCCGACCGCGATACCCACGAAGGAGACACCGAGCAGGCAGGTCAGCCCGGCCGTCCCGACGGCGACGTCCAGCGGGACCGTCCCGTAGACGAGGAGGCTGGCAACCACCCCGAGCGCGAAGGCGAGCAGGATGCTCGCGACGACCAGCGCCGCGCGGGCGAGAAACTTCCCGAGGACGACGTCGCGGCGGGA
>Ga0207714_1000701_pt1 | contig 22568 bp, 19 predicted proteins | sample PonA232FremontCA_2_FD_187270 | JGI IMG/M metagenome (GOLD analysis project Ga0207714, IMG submission 187270) | Marine sediment microbial community from Fremont, CA, USA - Pond A23 Sediment 2 (SPAdes) | ecosystem: Environmental > Aquatic > Marine > Unclassified | place: USA: Fremont, California...
CATCAGTTGTCCCGGTAGGGTACTGCTGAGGGAACAGCAGGTTTTATCAAAGAACATAGTTCCCAGTAAAACAGTTATTTATGCGACCTCGTGTCGCAATAACGGAAAGCTGTATGCACCGTGCGGGATTTTCAAAGACGCGTTCTCATCCCCCGATAAAAATTTGGCTAAGCTCCAAAACTCAGATATCAAGGCGAATATTTGCATTTTGTATATTGCGTGTTGGCGCAGTAATCACTCATAGTCATTTCGTTATACAAAATCAATTTAAATTTATTGGTATTTCTTTCTTATTGGCAATCTCACTAATCACATTTTTAATTTCTTGAATTACTGAATATTCAAGTTTTGACATTGTTAAATTAAGCTTTGTTCTGTTGTTTTTTGTTATCATAAGTTTATTCAGCTTATAATCAATTGAGTGTATCTCGTCCCAGGTAATGCTTTGTTCTTTATCAAAAGGCCCTGTTTTTAAACGTATTATCTGGTTATCAATTTCAATAAAAGCTTTTCCAACAAGACTGTCTATTGAATATCCAAGCCCAGCCATTGTTTGAGAAAGTCCATTTAGTAAAAAAATAATCATATAGAACCAGTCAAACCCTGAAACTGAGCCATTTTCAGTTAAACGAACAGGTATCCATGAAATCGCTACTATAAAAAAGAGTATCCCAACTACAATAGCAAATGTTGATTTCTTTCTTCCTTTTAATAAATTTTTTGAGTAATTCATTATTATTCAATCTTTGGAATTATTAATAGATTTATATAAAATTCTCATTATTGAAAGATTTTTTTCCGGATTAATTGTTTCATGTCTCATAAAAATCCAAATACCAGTCATTAAAGTAAAAGACATAACCTGAAAAATTCTTACCCAAATTCCACTTTGTTCTATCAGTACTGACAATATGAAAAGTAATGCTGATAAAATTATAACTATAACTTTAACTCCCTTTTTAGTCTTTTGAATTACTCTTAGTTCCTTTATATTTTTATTGTACCAATTATTGAATCCCATCTCATAGGAATTCGGGGGATTTCTCAGCTCAGAATACAAATCAGGTTTGCTTATTTTCAAGTCATTCATAATAAAAAAAATTTAAACTAATATTTGGGCCATATCGTTATAAAACCAGTTTGCACTTAATTTCAGTTATCAGGATGTAAACGACAGTTGTTTTATTTCTGTATATCAAATTTAAAAGAAAATCATTGGTTTGAATTGTCTTGTTGATAAATATTTGAGAATCGTTCAATTTGGGTAAAAAAAGAATGTTGTATGGGTGGTGTTCTGTCACTGGCAATTGCTGATGGTAATTCTTTCAGGTGCTTGTTTCAATTAGCTTATGCAATAAATAAAGCGGAATTGCAAATTCCGCTTAGCAGGGGAAGCTGGTGGTCTAAACCTTACGAGACCCTATACCTGAGTGGTTTTGAAAACCTTTCAGGTCTGGCATGTTATATTCTATTTCCCGGATTGCCTTAGCAGGGTGAAAATGAATTTACTGCCTTCTCCTTTCTCACTTTCCACATGTATTTCTCCCTTGTTTTTTTCAACGAATTCCTTGCACAGAATAAGGCCTAAGCCTGTGCCTGTTTCCTTATTCGTACCTTTTTGCGAGTAATTTTCATCAATTTTAAATAATTTGTTTAGTTTTTCCTTAGGTATGCCAATGCCATCATCAGCTACTGTAACTGTAACATATTCATGATTTGTATTTGTGCTAATTCGAACTTTTCCTTCATTGTGTGTGTATTTAATCGCATTTGTTAATAAATTTCGTAAAACTGTAAGTATTGTGTTTTGGTCTGCATAGACATTTATAGCAGGATCTACCTCGTTGATTATTTCAATTTTTTTGTTTGTGGCCTGGGTTTTCAGGAGTTCTACATTTGATTTAACCAGTTCAAATAAGTTTAACTCTTGCATCTCAAATTCTAGTCTGCCTGTTTGTGCTCTTGACCATTCCAGTAGATTAATAAGCAAGTCATAACCCTGCTTAGCCACCAGTTTAATGTTCCTTAAAAAGTGAAGGGTTTTTTCCCTGTCAAATTGGTCAAATTTTCTGATTAGAACGTCTGTAGCGCCTAATAATGAGCCAAAAGGATTTTTTAGGTCATGTGCAATAATTGAAAAGAATTTATCTTTGGTGGCATTGAGCCTTTTCAGCTCTTTCTCAGCCTTTTTTAACTCCCGGATATCTGAATCAATGGCAATGATTTTTTCAACTTCTCCCTCGTCATTTAATACCGGAGTAAGAGTGGTGTAAGTATTTATTGGATTCCCATTTTTTGCAATTGTAGTTGATTCATAAATCTCTGAAGTTTTATTAGTTTTCACTTTATTAAAAGTTTCAGCTATGTTTTCTGCCGAACTGGCTTCTAGAAAATTTGAGCCAAAGTATTGTTTTATTTCTTCTATATTGTATCCGAATAATCTTACAGCTCCTTCATTTATCCATTCGATAGTCCCGTCGGGATCAATGATGATCACCGCATTGTCGGTTTCACGTGCAACAATTGTTAACTTCCTTAGCTCTTCATTTATTAGTCTTAATTGACTAGCTTGGTTATATATTGAATCGTGTTGCTGTTCGATCTCTTCTTTTTGCTGTTCTATTTCATCTTTTTGTTCTGAAATTTCGCTAGTTCTTTCCTGTATAATTTGTTCCAGTTTTTTATTTTTTTCTTTTAGTCGTCTGGTATTTATTAATATACCTAAATAAAATAACAGTCCGGCAAAAATAAAGTAACCTATGTATGCCAGGGCATTTCTATACCATGGAGGTGCAATACTGAATTTATATCGCATGTGTTTCCCTTCTGTTCCATAAGTATTTCTTGATTTCACATGAAAAATATAATCGCCCTCACGTAAGTTAGTGTATTGCTTAAGACTGGTTTTGGTCCAGTCAGACCAATTGTCTTCATATCCTTCTAAATAGAATGCGTATTTATTCTCATCAATATTCTTATAGCTCAGGGCAGCAAATTGAAAAGTTACTGTATTGGAATTATATTGGATGTTTTCTTTACTTTTTATTTTTGGTTTGAATGTGGTGAAAGTATCTTTGTTAATAGTCTTATAAGTATTTCCTGAAAAAATCATTGAATCCCTTCCGATGGTAACTTTACGGATAAGTGTAGGAAATTTGTCCTTTTGATATTTTTTTTCTTGTCTATAGCGGTATAAACCTTCTGAACCTCCAAACCAGGTATTGCCGTTTTCCTCAGCATATAATGAGAATATCATCATATTTGGTATTCTTCGAAATTTTCTGTATTCCCATGAATAATTCCCTTGTTCATTTGGTGTGCCACGCCCAATTTTCCCTTTTCTATTGTTTAAACCACTGCACCATACCGTACCATCTTCCATTTCCTGAAAATTGAATACGTCCCTGGACCCATTGCCAAAAGAGTCTCCTAATGTTGAGTCTGGTATAAATCGGTCTTTTTTATAGTTATACCTGTGAAACCCTTTATTTGATGCGAAAATAAGTCGATTGTTAAAGGGGTATATTAAAATATTTTTGGTAGAACGAAAACCGTCTTCCTGAGTATAGAGTGTTTCGTTTTTTGCCTTTGTACCTTTATCATTCAGTTCTAATTTTACCGCTCCCTTTCTGAATAACCCCAGCCATAGATTATCTTGTTTATCTTTCATGACGGAGCGTACATTTTGCTCCATATTCATTATTCGTGTTTCTTCTGTTAATTTTCCGTTTTTATATTTAATTCCTATAAGTCCATCATTAACCCCCACATATAATATTTCTGGGTGTGTTTCTGTCTGATATAAATCGAAAGCCGTTGATTTATCTTTAGTTGTGTGTAGTCTGTGGAGTTTGTTGTTTCTAATTTCAAAAATCTTTTCATCTCCTGTAGCTAATAAACGTGTTTTCTCCGGGTTGTTTGGATCGTGGAATATTAGAAAATCCCATGCTTGTCTTGTGAATCCTTTAATATGATGTATTTTTCCTTGCTTATCAGCAAAATAAAAACCCTGGTTTGTTGCGATATAAAGCGTATTATTAAACCTGATTAAATCTTCAACTGATCCTTCTAATCCTAAATGTTCATTCCAGAAGGTAATTGATGAAGATATTTCAACCTTAGCAAAACCATAGCTCATAGCCAACCAGGCATTACCTCTTTTGTCCGTTGTAATGGCATAAATACTCCCTTTTTGTAATCCCAGGTCATTGTTTATTTTTTGTAGCGTTCGGCCGGCGCTATCAACAACGATAGCTCCTTCCTCAGAGAGAGTCCCGATGATTATTTTATTATTTGAGGCTTTTTGGATATCATATACTTCACCTCTTATTAGTCGTTTATCTGCTTGTGTATAAAAGCGTTTAATAGCATTTTCTGCTTTTGATGCATTGGGATTATACAAATAGAGTTTACTGGAACTTGAGAACATTGCTTTCTGATCTGTAAATTCTATTCCATCCTCGAAGTTGTAGCTGTTTTTAAAAAGATTGCCGTATGGAGCAGGTATAAGTTTGTTTCCCTGAAATTTGAAAAGTTTCCCTTTATCCTCCTTAACATAATATGTATCGTTAATTACGAAGGAGCCGGAGAAGCTTTCTTTGGCTTCCAATACCTGAATGGTGTCATTTATAAAGCGAAATAATTTGTGGTACGTCCTGAAAAACACCGATTTTCCTACTTGTTTTGTGTCCCATACATTACCAAAATTTTTCTGCTCTTTACTTAATTTAGGAATTAATGATATATATTCTGTTTTTCCCTTTTTGTTCGGCTTTAAGTAACCAAACTCGCCGGCTGAGCCTATATAAATTCTATTGTTTTTATCAATGTCCATAGACCGACAAGTGGTTTTATCCGGTAACTCGATTAACCGGAAGCTTTCCCCGTCATATTCCATTACTCCGTTTACATTGCCAATGTACATCATTCCACGATGGTCCTGAAGAATTGAGAAATTTTGTATGTGTTCACCGTAGTCCTGTGGGCTGAAATTTTTTATAAAAGTTAACCCTTTTCTTTCTTCCTGTGAAAAAACAGAAAGAGAAACCAAGATGGATATGCATAGGAGTAATATTTTTTTTATGTTCTGCATAAGAAAAGGATTTCAATAACATGAAAGATGATCTATTTGTCGTTTTTAGGACTAATTTCAAAGAGTAATTTATTTAGTTAGACATTAAAAGCATTTATTCATTATTCATACTATTTATATATTTATATATTTATAATAAGTTTACGAAAATTAAGCTTTAAGGTTTGTTAAAATGATATTTTATTGGTTGAGTAGACGTTTAAGTGTTCTTTTTGGAATTATCGGGTTATCCTTTGGTAGCTGCCGTAAATTAAAGGGCAGCGGGCGAGCCTGTAATGTGATTTATGAGAACCACTATATATGTTTTTTATTGTAATGGTATAGAATCAGGCCAATTGCAATAACTGATATTATAGTACATACAAGTGAACCTTCAAACCCAAAATTTCCTCCATTCATTAAGTTATCGCCTGTTAGTTCAATTGTGGCCATTGAATCTATATTCTGTCCGCTTACAGCATATCCAAAAATCGGCCCCTGAAAGAAATTCCAGAAAAGATGAAGGCTTATGGGGAACCAAAGATTTTGGGTGAAGATATATGTTGAACCTAATATGATGCCCGCGAGTAGTAAATTAATCATTCCAACTAAAGATAGGTTGGCATTGAAAGCATGAAATAATGCAAATAGGATGGCGCTTAACAGAAGGGCTATGTATTTATTCATTCTGGTTGTCAATAAATTGTTCAAAATGTAACCCCGGAAAAGTATTTCTTCCTGAAATGAGACAAGAATAAAAAGGATAAAGGTTAGGAGGAAGGTCTGGAGGTTAAGATGAAAGCTTGAAAACTCAAGGTAACCAAGAGAATATAGAATTAGCGTGCCTCCTCCAATGATAAACAGAGCCATGATAAAGCCGGCAACAAGATCAGGCCCTTTGTTTTTAAAAGCAAAACCCATGGATTTTATGGATTTCTTGTCAACAAATTTTCTGAAAAGGTAAACGATAACGATTACAGTAATAAATGTGGAAAATTGCAGGATCAACTGCTGGCTCATGCTTATGTTCTCAAAAGCCGATTGTTGCATTAAAGGAATTTTTGCAATCCATGCGCCTATTAATTGAAGCAACAAATTAAGGAATATAAATGCGATAATGATTAATACAATTCTTCCCCAAACCGGGGTCTCTGGTTCGTTGCTTTTTATTGTTGTTTCGTTCATAACAGCTATTTTCTCTCAATAAAGATAAAAAACGAATAAAGAACTAACCTGAATTATTCATATCTTCAGGTTAAGAAAATGTTAGGTTATTCTAATACGAATTACGAAAAATAATATGCCCTCTTTTATGCTGCATATTCTTATGTTTACTGCAAACATCTGCTTACTTTTTCGTGTTTTTCTGTTCAAACGCTGACAGGCCTTGAAGGCGCTCTCAGGTTTTCTCTTCGCTGCCGACTGCCTTCTGCTGGCTGCCACTGCCACTGCCACTGCAACTGCGACTGCAGCTAATTTAGTGAATTACATGAATTGCAGGTTGAAAAATTATTCCCCTGATAGCAGCGATTTAACTTTATCTGAAATAGCCTTCCCTTCTGCTTTTCCAGCTAGCTGGCGGGTGGCTATTCCCATTACTTTCCCCATGTCTTTCATTGATTCTGCTCCTACTTCTTCTATAATTCCTTTGATAGCGTCCGTTAATTCTTCATCGCTTAATTGTTCAGGCAAGTATGCTTCAATAAATGATGCTTCTTTTCTTTCTTCTTCTGCTGAATCCGTGCGGTTTTGTTGTTCATATACTTCAGCAGATTCTTTGCGTTGTTTCATAAGTTTTTGAAGAATCTTAATTTCAGTTTCTTCAGATATTTGTTGGTTCGCTCCTTTTTCGGATCTAGCCGTTATTAGTGCAGTTTTAATCGACCTTAAAGCTGCCACTTTATCTTTTTCTTTGTTTTTCATTGCCTGTTTCAGGTCTGCTTCAATTCTTTCCAGTAGTGCCATAATTGATTGTTTTTGTTAATAAATCATCTATTCTTTGTTTTTCAGCTTAACTGCGGTGCCAAATGCTAAAATTTCTGAAATTCCCTGTGCTATGTTAGCAGTTGTAAACCTTACATTTACAATTGCATCGGCATCCAGCTTTTTTGCTTCCTCAATCATTTCATCCAATGCGTCTTGCCTGGTACGGGATAACAAATCCGTATATTCCGAAACTTTCCCGCCGGTAAAATTCTTGAAGAAGGCAATTATATCTCTCCCGAAAAATCGGGCGCGGGTGCTGTTTCCACGAACCAAACCCAACGTTTCCGTGATTTCTTGTCCGTGAATGTATTCAGTTGTTACAATTTTCATATTGAATATTTTTTAGAATTATTCTTCGTTGAGACGTTGTCTAAAAAGATCTACAAAAAGATTTTCAGCAACTTTTTTGCCCCGTCCCTAAAGGGTGAAGTTGCTGAAAATCAAGGCTTCCGGCAACTGCCGGATCAGGGGCAAAGCCTGATTTTCAGCAAACCTTTTGTTAAAGACTTTTTAGAAAGCCTCGTACAGTCTGATGAATACAATTATGCTTCTGATTTTAATAATTTACAAAAAGAAACTCAAGTTAATATTTATTTTATTAAATAAATCCGTGTTTATCCGTATAATCTGCGTCATCCGCGTTCTATTTATTTTATTTAGTCCACATTGTCATGCAAATAGGAATTGTTTTCTTTTAACCTGGTTTTATCTTCATCGTCGTCAGATAACGTATATTTCGAAATTTTTGATTCTTTGGAATGCTTTGGATGATCGATTTTGATTTTTTTCCGTTTGTAAGCCGGAACATTCTCCATTGATTCGATGTTCTTGTCGTTATGCATATCCTCGCCCGGAGCATCATGTTTGTTTTCTCTGTTTTCTTTGATTCGTTCCATCACATCTTCCTGTTCCATGGTATGATCGTCCTCATCGCTGAAATCTTCTGAACTTTTATTTTTCACAACGAACTCATCTTCTTTTCTGTCTTGTTTGATATCAAAATTCATTGTTCGTTGTTGAGTCTCGAATTGCTCTTTCCGCTGATATGAACGTCCTGAATTTTGAGCAGATTTTTCCTGCCGGTTTTGCGAATTATCGTCCAGTGTAATTTTTTTCTTCTGAGATTTCTTCGCATACAATTCGGGTATGCTGCTGTTTTCAAAGCCTGTGGCAACAATAGTTACACTGATGGCATTCTCCAATCCATCTTCGTGTCCGGTGCCCCAGATTATATTGGGTGATGTTTCCACCTCATTGTAAATATAATCCATGATTTCGCTTATTTCATCCATAGTAATTTCTTCCGTGCCTGAAGTGATGTTCAGCAGGATATTTTCTGTGCCTCTAAGGTCATTGTCATTCAGGAGGGGAGAGGTGAGGGCTTGTTCAATTGCCTGTATAGCACGATTTTCCCCTTCTGCTGTGCCGGTACCCATAATTGCCACTCCACTGTTAGTGAGAACGGTTTCTACGTCGGCAAAGTCCACGTTGATATAACCTGAAACTGTTATGATTTCTGCGATCCCTTTTGCGGCTGTTGCCAGAACATTGTCTGCATGAGAGAACGCTTCAGATAATTTCATGTTGCCGCAAACTTCGCGTAGTTTCTCATTATTGATAACCAACAGGGAATCGACATGTTTGCCGAGTTCGTGGATGCCCTCAATGGCTTGATTAATTCGTTTGGGACCTTCATATCTAAAAGGAAGGGTGACAATGGCGACAGTCAGTATGCCTTGTTCCTGCGCTGCTTTAGCAATCACCGGGATGGCTCCTGTTCCGGTGCCGCCACCCATGCCGGCAGTCAAAAACACCATTTTTGTGTTGCTGCTCAGAATGTCCATAACATCATCCATGTTTTCAATAGCAGCTTGTTTTCCGGTTTCCGGTTTATTTCCTGCACCACGGCCTTCGGTTAAGGATTCTCCAAGTTGTATTTTGACAGATACCGGGCTATTTGATAAGGCCTGAGCATCTGTATTGCAGACTACAAAGTTTACATCTTTAATACCCTGATCGAGCATGTGATTTACGGCATTTCCTCCTCCTCCGCCAATACCGATTACTTTTATTATTGAAGCTCGGTCTTCCGGCAAGTCAAATTTGATTAATTCTTCAGCCATAATATTTCGTTTTTTTGTTTACTAAATTGTGTGATAAATCAAAATGAGTCATTGTTTTACTATATATTACATTTCTGCATCATTTTCTTCAAAGATGTCATTAAATGCTTGTTTTAATCTGCCGATGAACCCCCTGTTTTCTGCTTCAGGTTGTTCCTCTTCCTCTTCTGTTTCTTCAGAACTATCCTCAGTGCTTTCCTCATTTTTCTCATATTCATCCCGGTGTTGCTCTAAGAACTCCCAGCCTTTAAGAATAAGCCCGACACTTGTTGAAAACATTGGATTATTCACATCATCGACACTTTCTGAGGCAAGAAGTTCGCTGGGATATCCCAGCCGAACATCCATTCCTGTGATAAACTTGACGAGTTGAGGCAGGTCTTTGAGCAATGCACCACCGCCAGTGACAACTATTCCTGCGCTGAGTCGCTCATAGTATCCGGAATTTTCAATTTCATAAAGGACTGCATTGAGAATTTCCTCCATTCTGGATTGGATAATGTATGCCAGGCTTTTCAGAGAAATCTCCTTTGGTTCGCGGCCACTGATTCCCGGAATGGAAACCACCTCGTCGTCTCGTGCGATATCTCCCAGTGCCGAGCCATATTGGATTTTAAGCAGCTCTGCTTGCCTTTGAAGAATCGAGCAGCCTTCTTTTATATCTTTGGTTACTACATCCCCGCCAAACGGAATAACGGCTGTATGCCGGATTATATCGTCGTAGTAAACGGCTACATCTGTGGTTCCTCCGCCGATGTCAACCAGTGCTACTCCGGCTTCTTTTTCATCGGCTGTTAAAACGGCCGCTGATGAGGCCAGGGGCTCGAGGATAAGCTCATTGAGTTTTAATCCTGCCTTGCTGATGCATTTTCCAATGTTTCTGGCAGATGTGATCTGGCCGATAACAATATGGAAATTGGCTTCTACACGCCGGCCAAGCATTCCTACAGGATTTTTAATTCCTGTTTCATTGTCCACAATGAAATTCTGGGGTAGCACGTGGATGATCTCTTCTCCAACATCTATGGAAATGTTGTACATTTCTTTGATGAGGTCGTCAATATCCTTTCTTGTGATTTCATCTTCATAGGAATTACGGTTGATGTATCCGCGATTGCGGATGGTTTTGATATGCTGACCGGCTATTCCGACGAAAACATCAGAAAATATTGCTCCGGAATAGGTCTGGACTTCTTCCATTGTCCTGGTAATTGCATTGACTGTTTCGTCAATGTTTTGTACCACGCCACGCTTTATTCCCGTGGATGGTGTCTTGCTGATACCAAGGATTTCAATCCGCCCGTTTTCCTTTCTCTTCCCGATAATGGCGACAACTTTTGTTGTCCCGATGTCGATTGCTGCAATAAGATTTTCGTTATGACTCATTTTGATTATCTTTTTTCACAGATTATTTGATTGTCGTATTTTAAATTTATAACTAAATATTGATTCCATCCCACATTGTTTAAGCCTTTTTTATAGAAGACTCTTAAATTCCTGAATTTTTCACGGTAATTGTGAAAGCTCCCAAATTTGATGAGATGGGCCCCCACCCTGGGCACAAGTTCATATTCTCCTTTTTTGTTCAGGTATATTTGTTCAATTTGTGATTTCCAAAAGGGATCCTGATTGATGAATTTTGCCATTTCGTAAATATCACATATAGAGTAATTTTTATTGCTCTTCCTGTTTTCCGGACATTTTAACAAGTCGGTTTTTGCCAGTTCAAAGAATTCAATTATTTCACCGTTTGCAATTAATGTATGTGAAAACTTATTGCCCCTTACCGGAATAATCACCCCATTGTTGTCAATATAATAACTCTGTCCTTTTCTGTTTACTACACGAATGATTGGATTACGCTGGTCGATTTCTATATTTAAGTTTCCGTCACCGGTAAAGTAGATTTCCGTTTGCCTGACTACCGATTTGTCTGATATCATCTGCTCAAGCCGCCTGATGTTTATTTTTTTTATTGGTTGACCTAAGACTTTTTGTTCCAGATCATGAATAAAGTCTGTGATATCCTCTTCTGTTATGAATTTATCCTGCAGACTATCCTGAATATGAACATTAATGTGACTGCAAATTGTATTCTTATGTTTCTCTGTTACAAAAGACAGAGAAATTGTAAGATACAAGAATATAGCAATCCATGTCGATATGTTCATTATTTTTTTCATTCTTCGGGACTTTCAGTAAAATTGTTTTTTATTGGTTCAACTAACTGGTCGATGTCACCGGCACCCATTGTTATCAATATATCAAAGTCTTTTGTATTAATCAGATCTATGAGTTCTTCTTTAGAACTTAGATTTGCAGGGGTGTTTTCTATTTGATTTTTTATGATTTCTGAAGTAACCCCTTCAATAGGTTCTTCTCTTGCCGGGTATATATCAAGAATTATGGTTTCGTCTAAGAGTTCGAGGCTTTTTGCAAATTCTTTTGCCAAATGCTGCGTTCTGCTGTATAGATGTGGCTGAAACACTCCGAGGATCTTTTTATCTGGATACATCTCCCGTATCGACTTAATTGTATAGCTTATTTCACTTGGGTGATGCGCATAATCATCTATGTAGATCAGATTGTCATTATTAATCTGAAAGTCAAATCTGCGTTCTATTCCGCTAAAGTTTTTCAGACTGTTGATCATTGTCGTTTTGTCAATACCATAAACATAAGCAATGCTTAAAGCAGCTATGGCGTTTTCAATATTCAATGAGCCGGGGAGCGCAAAAGGAATTTTTGTGTATTTTTCTTCCGGCGTAACAAAATCAAACCAATATTTTCCTTCTTTAGTCCGAATATTTTCTGCATAGAAATCCGACGGCCCGTTTAATGAATACGTGTATTGGTTATTTTTTTTGTTTTCGGGCATTACAAGTGAAACATCTTTGTGTTTGATGAATGTTCCGTTTTTGTGTATTTTCTCGGCAAATTCGGCAAAAGCTTCATTAAGCGTTTTTTGATCATTGTATATGTCCAAATGATCCTGGTCAATAGAGGTTATCAATGCTAATTCCGGGTTAAGCTGAAGGAAAGAGCGGTCGAATTCATCTGCCTCAGCTATTAGGTGTTTGCTTTTTGGGTTGATAATTAAATTGTTATTGTAGTTTTTGGAAATTCCGCCCAAAAAAGCATTGCAACCTAAACTGCTGTTTTTAAATAGATGAGCAGTTAAAGTTGAAATGCTTGTTTTTCCGTGAGTACCGGCTATTCCTATACATTTTAATTCTTTGGATAGCATACCAAGCACTTCAGAACGTTTTTTAATGGTATAGCCTTTTTCTTTGAAATAGTTCAGCTCCTTATGATTGCTTGGTATAGCCGGGGTATAGACGACAAGCGTACTTTTTTTATTTTCGGTAAACGGAGAAGGTATTAAGGTTGGTTCGTCTTTATAGTGTATAATCATACCCTCCTTTTCCAGTTGTTTGGTAAGTGGTTTTGACACCTTATCATACCCACCGACTGGTTTTTTTAGTGCATTGAAATATCTGGCCAAAGCGCTCATTCCAATGCCGCCGATTCCTATGAAATATACTCTATTTATTTGACTTAGCTTCACAATAATTTAGTTTGTTAGTTCAATAATTTCTTCTGCAATTTTTTTTGCGGAATCCGGTTTCGCAAACTGTTCAATATTTTCTTTTAGTTCTGCCAGTTTGCTTTCATCTCTGATGAGATTTAGTGCTTCCGCTATTAATTTTTCTTTTGCTTCGTTGTCTTTTATTATAAGAGCAGCATTTCTGTCTGCCAGTGATTTTGCATTTTTAGTTTGATGATCTTCTGCCACGTTTGGTGAAGGTATAAGTATTGCCGGCTTTTTTACAAGAGCCAGCTCAGAAATGGATACGGCACCTGCTCTTGAAATTATAACATCCGCTGCAGTGTAGGCCAAATCCATCCTGGTGATAAAATCCATTAACCGAACATTCGGCAGAATATACTTTTCTACTTCTTCATTAGCCTTTTGATAATAATGTTTTCCACATTGCCAAATTAATTGAATGTCATTGGATTCAAATTGCCTGAGGTGTTCAATAATGCTGTTATTAATTGATGCAGCTCCAAGGCTACCGCCTATACTCAGAATAGTTTTTCGTTCCGGTGAAAGGCCAAAATGTTTTATCGCTTCGTCCCGTTTGCTTTTTGTCGGAATAATGTTTTTACGGACAGGATTACCAGTAATAATTATTTTGTCCTTTGGGAAATAATTTGCCATTCCTTCATAAGCCACACATATTTTTATTGCCTTTTTTGCCAGCAGTCTGTTGGTTATTCCTGCATAGGAGTTTTGTTCCTGGATAAGTGTCGGAATTCCTTTTTTGCTGGCTATTCGCAGAACAGGGCCACTTGCATACCCCCCGACTCCAACTACAACATCTGGTTTGAAATCATTGATAATACGTCTTGCACGCCTTAAACTTTTTATTAATCTGAAAGGAACCTGCAGGTTTTTAAGCGTCATTTTTCTCTGAATTCCCATAATTGGTAACCCTTTTATTTCGTAACTCGCCTCGGGAACCTTTTGCATTTCCATTCGTCCAAGTGCTCCGACAAATAGAATTTCAACAGAGGAGTCCATTTCCTTTAGTGCATTAGCAATTGAAATAGAAGGAAACACATGGCCTCCTGTGCCTCCGCCGCTAATTATTATATGTTTATTTCTCTTACTCATGTTTATTTTTTCCTTCATCTGTTTTTTCCATTGACCTGCTTACACTCAGAATAATCCCAATAGCAATGCTTGTAAATATCAGCGATGATCCGCCCATGCTGACAAAAGGCAGGGTTTGTCCGGTGACCGGGAATAAGTGCACCGTTACCCCCATGTTGATCATCGCCTGAAATACAAGCAGGAGCGATAATCCGAAAGCCAGAAAAGCCCCGAATGTGCGTCTGCTATTTTTGACAATAACTCCTGCCCGGTAAAGCAGGAACATATATAGAAACAGAATAGCCAGGCCACCTAAAAATCCATATTCTTCTATAATGATAGCATAGATAAAATCCGAGTATGCTGATGGTAAGAAGTCTCTTTGGGTGCTGTTTCCGGGGCCTTTCCCGAAGAATCCGCCTGTTGCTATTGCTATTTTAGCTTGCTCTATCTGGTAATTGTCTTCATTTTCGCCTCCAACGTAGCTTTCAATACGGTTTGACCATGTTTCTACCCGGCCTTGTTCTCCTGAAATGATGAATATACTGACCAATACTGTACCCATGAGTATTCCTGCTAAAACTAAGGACATTAAATATTTTATCCTTACACGGCCTACAAACATTAAAATCATTGTGGTGGCAAAAAGGATTAAAGCAGTAGAAAGGTTCGCTGGTAATATTAAACCGCAAATCATTAAAACTGGTACGAAAAGAAAAGTAATGACATTACTGGACTTGTCAATCTTATATTGTTTGAGGGATAGTATTCGTGCCACATACATTACCAAAGCTAATTTTGCAAAATCGGATGTTTGTACAGTTAATCCTAATCCCGGTAGGGTGAGCCACCGCTTTGCCTGATTTACACTTGTTCCCATTATCAAAGTTAACAGAAGCAGAACAAAAGCAATCAGAAGGAAGATTTGTGAAAGCCTTGAATAGTATTTATAAGGTATGTTGTGCACTACAAATATAACTATAAAGCTTATAACAAGCAGAGAGAAATGTTTCAGAATGTAATACGAGGTGTTCCCTTCCTGCGATTGGTATGCCAGGGTACCTGTTGAGCTGTAAACAGCCAGCAAGGATACCAGTGAAAGTATGATCACTACGCTCCAGATAACTCCGTCACCTTTTAAGTATTTTGTAATTATTTCCCTCATCAGTCAGTTTCTGTTTATAATTCCCGAACAGCTTTTTTAAATTGATTACCTCGTTCTGCATAATTTTCAAATAGGTCGAAACTTGCACAAGCAGGGGAAAGCAATACCGTATCTCCTTTTTTTCCAAGGTAGTATGCTGTTCTCACTGCTTCCTGAGCGGTTTTTGTATCAACAATAGTTTCTACAGCGTCATCAAACGCACTATGAATTTTTGTATTGTCAACACCAAGGCAAATGATGGCTTTAACTTTCTGGCTTACTAAGCTTTTTAGTTCTGAGTAATCGTTGCCTTTGTCCATGCCACCTGCTATCCAGATTACATTTTCGGGCATGCTTTCGAGTGCATACCATGTAGAATTAACATTTGTAGCTTTCGAATCATTAATGAAGCTGATGCCGTGGACTTTTAGTACATGTTCCAACCGGTGCTCCACACCCTGGAAGTTTGTGAGGCTCTTTCTTATAAGATCTTTTCTTATGTTAAGAGCCTTTGAAGCAATTCCTGCAGCCATTGAGTTGTAGGTGTTGTGCTTGCCTTTTAGTGCGAGATCATGAATTGACATATTGAATTTATTTTTTTTATAGGTTATTTCCAGATTTTCATTATTTACATAAGCTCCCTCTTCTACAGTAGTATCGTAGGCAAAAGGAACTTCTTCAGCCTGAATATTTCGCTTACTTAGTTCACTTCTTATTATTGTATCATCTGCATTGTAGATGAATAAGTCTTCCATTGTCAGGTTTTTTGTAATGCGGAATTTGGAGTCGATATAATGCTTAATATTGTTTTCATATCGGTCTAAGTGATCCGGTGTGATATTCAGAAGAATGGCTATATTCGGTTTGAAGTCATATATTCCGTCAAGTTGAAAAGAACTCAGCTCGATTACGTAATAGTCGTAATTTTCTTTAGCTACCTGAAAAGCGAAACTGTTACCTACGTTGCCGGCTAATCCTACATTTAGCCCTGCATTGTTTAAAATATGATAGGTCAGTTTTGTTGTTGTAGTCTTGCCATTACTTCCTGTTATGCAGATTGTAAATGCATCAGTGTAGCGCGAGGCAAACTCAATTTCTGAAATAACGGCGATATTAGCTTTGTTTGCTTTTTTTACGATATCTGCATCGTCTGGTATTCCCGGGCTTTTTATTATTTCAGATGCTTCCAGGATTTTGGACGCCGTATGTGTCCCTTCTTCAAATTCAATGCTGTGTTGCTTAAGGATTTCTTTGTATGATTCTTTGATATATCCCTGATCAGAAACAAAAACATCAAAATCCTTTTTCATAGCCAATACAGCCGAACCTGTTCCGCTTTCTCCTGCTCCTAATATGGCAACCCTTTTTTTCATCTGTTCTTATCTGATTTTTAACGTTACGATTGAAATTACTGCCAGTAAAATTGTAACAATCATAAACCGCATTACTATTTTAGGCTCCGGATATCCTTTCATCTGATAATGATGATGAATCGGTGTCATACTGAATATCCGTTTTCCTTCTCCGAATTTTTTCTTTGTATATTTGAAATATCCGACCTGTAGTACCACTGAAAGGCTTTCTACAAAAAATACACCGCATAAGATAGGGATCATAAGTTCTTTTCTGATAATAATAGCAAATACTGCAATGATGCCCCCAATCGCTAAGCTTCCTGTATCTCCCATGAAAACCTGTGCCGGATATGAATTGTACCACATAAAGCCAATTGTAGCCCCGATAAAAGCACTCATGTAAACGACCAGTTCTCCGGTAAAAGGGATGTACATGATATTTAAGTAATCGGCATAAATCATGTTTCCTGACAAATATGCCAGTATCCCGAGGGTGGTACCGATAATTGCCGAGACACCTGTGGCAAGTCCGTCCAGTCCATCGGTTAGGTTGGCACTATTGCTTACAGCTGTTACGATGAGAATTGTTACTATTACAAAAGCCACCCAGGCTCCTTTCTCTTTATGTTTTCCAAGAAATGAAACTAAATAGGCGTAGTCAAATTCATTGTTTTTGAAAAATGGTATAGTCGTGGAAGTTGACTTGACATCTTTTGTATATTGTTCTTCCCCATTATTTGTCGTGCGATTGATATTCCGGCCCATTACTTCTACTGCAGTCTTTCCTTCTATTTCCGATTTAGGAACCTTTTTACGTATGGTTACATCATCATTTAAAAATAAAGTGATACCTACGATTAGTCCCAATCCTACTTGCCCGGCAATTTTAAATTTACCGGCCAGGCCTGCTTTATCGTTTTTGAATGTTTTTATGTAATCATCCAGGAAACCTACACTCCCCAGCCATATTGTTGTAATAAGCATCAAAATGATGTAAGTATTCGTCAGGTTAGCAAACAAGAGGGTAGGGATTAAAATGGAGGCCAGTATAATTAGTCCACCCATAGTAGGGGTGCCTGCTTTTTTTTGCTCTCCTTTTAAACCCAGTTTTCGCACATCTTCTCCGATTTGCATTTTGGCCAGTAAATTGATAATCTTTTTTCCGAACAGAAGGGAGATAATCAATGAGGCAATAACGGTCATTGCCGAGCGGAAGGATATATATTGGAATAACCCTGCTCCGGGAAAATCAAATTGGTTTAAGTAATCAAAAAGATGATAAAACATAATAATTCAGTTTAATTATTTTGACTAAAAACGTTCCTAATCACTTCTCTGTCATCAAAATGATGCCGCACACCATGAATTTCCTGGTAGGTTTCATGTCCTTTGCCTGCTACCAGGATTATATCTTTGCTTTTTGCCAGCATACAAGCAGTTCGAATGCCTTCTTTCCTGTCCGTGATTGTTATGACTTTTCCTTCATCTTCTTTTTTCACTCCCTTTTTCATTTCTGTTAATATGGCTTCCGGGTCTTCTGTCCTGGGGTTATCCGATGTTAGCACAACCTTTTGGCTATAATTTATTGCAATCTTTGCCATCTCCGGGCGTTTCTTTTTATCTCTGTCACCACCTGCGCCTATTACTGTTATTAAATTTTGCGAAGCACGCTGCAATTCGTTGATTGCTATCAGGATGTTCTCTAATGCGTCCGGGCTGTGTGCATAATCTACAATAGCTGTACGTTTATCTTCCGAAATGATCGTTTCAAATCGTCCGTCCACCGGATGAAGCTGACTTATATCTTTGAGCAGCTCTTGTTCTTCATAACCCAGCAGGCTTGCAGCGGCAAAAACACCCAACAAGTTGTATGCATTGAAGGTCCCTATGAATCTTGTCCACAGTTCATTTCCGTTAATGTTTATCAATGTTCCTTCTACATGCTTTTCGATGATTTTGCCTTTGAAATCTGCACTTGTTTTCAATGCGAAAGTGTGCGTTTTGGCTTTGGTATTCTGGAGCATGATTTTTCCGTTCCGGTCATCCGCATTGATTAGTGCAAAAGATAAATCATCCAGGTAATTATCAAAAAGCATCTTTTTTGAATCAATGTAATCGCGGAAAGTTTTGTGATAATCCAGATGTTCGTGCGTGATGTTTGTAAAAATGCCCCCCCTGAACTGAAGTCCTTCAATTCGTTTTTGCTTCAATGCATGGGAACTTACCTCCATAAAAGCGTATTCACAGCCTGCCGTGACCATTTGTTGAAGCAATTCGTTTATTTTTATTGCATCAGGGGTTGTATAGCGTGTAGGTATTTTGCTGTCGTTGATATAATTTGCAATAGTTGAAATCAATCCCGACTTACCGTATCTCTTCATGAATAATTGATAGAGCAGGGTAGCGGTGGTAGTTTTGCCGTTGGTGCCGGTTATGCCAATTAAATTAATCTTTTCGGAAGGATTGTCATAAAAACCGGATGCTAATCTGCCTAAAGCCTCTGTTGAATCATTTACCTGAATATACGTAACCTGACTGGATTGTTCTTTTGGTAGGTGTTCACAAACAATAGCCATCGCCCTGGCTTCCTCGGCTTTTTTGATAAACTGATGCCCGTCAACCGTCAATCCCTTAACTGCAATAAACAAGGAGTTAGGTTGCACTTCCCGGGAGTCTGAATGTATAGCCTCTATGTTCAGGTCTGTCTCCCCGTGAGTTTTATATCCGTTTATGGATTTTAATATGTCTTTTAAGTTTTTCATGATTGAAAAGTCATCTCTAAAACTACCATATCTCCTTCTTCTACAGGTTTTCCTGCAGGGATTGATTGCTTTTGAATGCTGCCACGGCCTTTGATTTTAACATTCAATCCCATGGATTCTAAAATATAAACTGCATCTTTCACTCCCATGCCAACCAGATTAGGCATAACACCATTGTCGATGTATCGGTTTGAAAGATCGATTAAGCTGTCCTTTTTTCTTGTTACAACCCATTTCGAGTCTACATTTTTTTCGTTTGTTTGTATGTTAAGTTCCTTTAAAACTGTTTTCAGTTCATTTCTATTGCTGTGTTTTGTATAAGGTATTTTGATTTCATCCTTATTTTCTGCCAGCTTTAATCCTTCGTGAAGTTTGAAACTGGTAGCATAGACTTTATCTGCAATTTCTTTGAAAACTGGCCCTGCTACGAGGTTTCCGTAATAGACATCACTTGATGGAGAGCTTACAACCACAATACAAGAGTATTTTGGATCATTAGCAGGGAAATATCCAACAAACGATGCCTGATGGCTGATTTTAGACATTTTTGAATAGCCAAACTTTTTATTAGCAATTTGGGCAGTACCTGTTTTCCCTGCTATTTTAAAATTCGCATCTTTTAGGTTTTTTGCCGTTCCATTTTGTACTACGCCTTTTAAAAGGCTCTGTGCTTTCCTTATTGTTGGTTTTGAGCAGATAGAAGGATTAATGATTTCCTTTTTTAATTTTTTAACTGTTTCACCATGTTCCCGAATTTCTTTTACAAATCTGGGTTTCACCATTTTGCCGTCATTTGCAACTGCGTTGTAGAATGTGAGTATCTGAAGAGGTGTAAGACTAACTTCATAACCAATAGACATCATAGGGAGGGATATTCCAGACCAATATTTATCCCCGGGGTATTTGATATGAGGTTCTCCTTCTCCTTTAATCTGAAGATTTAAAGGATCATTCAGGTTCATGCTGTAAAGCCTGTCAACAAATTGTGTTTCGCGATTTTTGTAATATTTGTTAATGGTTTTTGATATTCCTACATTCGAAGAATATTCAAAAGCCTCACGAATGGTTATTTTACCATATCCCCCGGGCTTTGTATCTTTTAACTTTTTGTCATAATAATAGATTTCACCATCTTTAGTATCTACTGTGTCATTTAACTCAACATAATTGTCTTCAAGTAAAGCCATCACAGAAGCAAGTTTAAAAGTGGAGCCGGGTTCCCTGCTTTCACCCACAGCGTAGTTGTATATTTCCTTGTATTTATCCTTTTTTGTTTTACCTAAGTTGGCAATGGCTTTTATTTCTCCTGTCTCAACCTCCATTAGCACTGCTGTACCATGATCGGCATTGTGCTTTTTTAATTGTTCTTTCAGGGCACTTTCAGCTACATCCTGTATATTTACGTCTATCGTGCTTACTACGTCCTTTCCGGTTTTAGGTTCAATTTCATTTTCATTGCTTACAGGAATCCATACGCCACCCTGCACTCTGCGCATTCTTTTGACTCCTTTGGTTCCGCGGAGGTAATTGTCATAGGCACCTTCAATACCAACTACGTTATCACCTTTCCATGGTGTAGTGTATCCAATAGTGCGCGAAGCGAGATTATCATGAGGCTGAATTCGGATGTTTTTCTGAATAACAATGAAACCACCTTTATATCTGCCTCTCTTGAAGAGGGGGAAGGTTTTGAGTTGCTTAAGCTGATTATAATTGACCCTTTTTTTGATTAAATAAAACCTTTCGCCTTTTTTGCGTGCCTGGTATAGTTCTTTTCTGTATTTGCGTGATGATTTATCGTTGAATAATCGAGAGAGCTTTAATGCAAGCGTATCAAGTTTTTTATAGTAAGTTTCATTACTAAGGCTGCAACCCGTACTTCTTGTATCGAGCCGAATTTCATAATAAGGTACAGAGCTGGCGAGTAATCTGCCATTTGTAGAGTAGATATCGCCCCTGTTGGATTCTACCATAACGTTTTTGATGTTGAGCTCCCGGGATTTTTCTTCCAGTTTTTTGCCCTCAAACACTTGCAGATAGAATATTTTTGAGACAATAATAACAGCAAAGAGCAGTATGAATACATATACTACTCCAACTCGCCATAATATGTCTTTTTTCAGAGGCATAGGTTATTTGTCTTTGTCTTTTTCTACAGTTATTTTTTTGGGCGGAGTTCTTGATTCTACTAAGCCCAGATCCTTTTCTTTAACCAGTTTCACAACTTCCGATTGTTTGCTCAAGTGCATGAGTTCTGCTGACGTTGAAATTGCTTTAGCCCGCAGTTCCTTTACCTGGCTTTGCAGTTCTGAATTTTCTCGTACCAGGTTTTCAGCATGATACCTGTTTCCAATGTAAAAAAATGCCAGAGCTACCAAAAAAAGGATGAACGGAAGTTGTTTTATAACGTTCTCTCTTGTCAGAAGCGAACCGGCCAATAGCCCTTTTATTGTTCCGAGCCGTCTTAGCTCTTTTCGCTCCTGCGTTTCATCAATAAATTCTACATTTTTATTTTGTTTTTTCATACCTGTTTCTCCTCCTTTTCTTTTTCAGCAATTCTCATTCTGGCGCTTCTTGCCCGGTTATTTTCCTGCACTTCCGCTTCAGAAGGGGTTGTTATTTTTTTGTTGATCAATTTGAAGGGCGAGGCAACATTGCCGTAAAAATCTTTATGTAACTCACCTGATGTATTTCCACTTTTCATGAAGTTTTTAACAAGTCTGTCTTCAATTGAATGATAGGAAATAATTACAAGTCTGCCTGAAGGTTTCAAAAGCTCCCTGGACTGGTTAAGAAAAATTTTCAGTGTGGTTATTTCACGATTAACTTCAATTCGAAAAGCCTGAAATACCTTGGCTAACATTTTGTTTCTGAATCGTTCCGGGAAGTAAGGTATTATTGTATCGACCAGTTGTTGCGTAGTATTGATATTTTGTTCTTCCCGGGTTGCTACAATAGCTTTAACTATTTTCCCGGGTTTATTAAGTTCTCCGTATTCTCTTAATATTTTGAACAGTTCTTTTTCAGGATATTGATTAACTATATGTTTTGCTGTTAATTTGCTGTTTTGGTTCATCCGCATATCAAGTTCGCCTTCAAACCTGAAAGAAAAGCCTCTTTCAGGGCTGTTAAAATGGTATGATGAAACCCCCAGGTCGGCAAAAATACCATCTACTTGTTTATATCCCATATATTTCAGAAAATTTTTCATATATCTGAAATTATGCCGGATGAAGATGAATCGAGCATCTGAAAAAGCGTTTTTTTCAGCTTCCTTATCCTGATCAAATGCTATTAATGTTCCATTATTTAGTTGCTCCAGTATTTTTTGGGAATGTCCTCCACCACCAAATGTAGCATCAACATAAATCCCATCAGGGTTTATGTTCAGTCCATCTAAACTTTCTTTTAGTAATACAGGTTGATGATACATTTTTACTCATTGTTTTCTTCATTTCCAGTATTGC
>Ga0207714_1000703_pt1 | contig 22562 bp, 14 predicted proteins | sample PonA232FremontCA_2_FD_187270 | JGI IMG/M metagenome (GOLD analysis project Ga0207714, IMG submission 187270) | Marine sediment microbial community from Fremont, CA, USA - Pond A23 Sediment 2 (SPAdes) | ecosystem: Environmental > Aquatic > Marine > Unclassified | place: USA: Fremont, California...
GAATACTGTCTCCTTTTTTTTGTATTTTTCAAAAGCAGAGGAAATATTGACACTGGCATGTGTTAGCTAATAAGTTGCAGTCGCAGCAGTCGACCGCCTTCTGCCACTACTTCAACTGCATACCCTATTATTAGCATATGGTCATCATAAATTCTTTTCTGCTTCTGAATTAGTCTGGAAATTCGCGTTGCCTAACCGAAATCCGAAATGTTGTTGGCAATTTTTAATATTTTAATAACATTTCCATTTGAGTCTTTAATTGGCGTATATGTCTCTGTGAATTTATAGGCTTTATTGTTGATTTTCACTGTATTTGTTTGTTTTTTGATTTCTCCTGATTTGAGATCATTCCAAAATTTTTCATATTCTTTCTTTTGTTTATCTGTGAATTCCATGTGATCGGAATGTTGAGAACCTACGGCGTATTCACGACTAATTCCAAACAAATCAAGGTATTTATCATTTATGGAAGTTATTTTTCCATCCAAATCGTATTCTATTACATAGCTGGATTCATGCAGTGCATTAACCAGACCTTCCATTTCTGCTGATTTTCTGGCTGCTTCTTCCTGGGTAGCCTGTAGCTCTTCCATATTTTGCCTCATTTCTTCCTCTTGCGATGATAGTTCTTCTGCTTGTTGCTGTGATTTTTCCAGTAATTGTTTGGTTTTCATGTTCACTCTTACCGAAGCTATAGTTGAAGCGATGTTTTCCGCTACTTTCTCCACGAATTCAATCTCATGGTCTGCTAATTCTTTGAATGAAGCAATCTCGATTACTCCAAGAACCTCTTCTTCATGTTTGAGGGGTACTATAAGCAGGCTGTCCGGGTTTGCATCTCCTAAGCCAGAGGTGATTTCAATATAATCTTGCGGAATATCGGTAATGTAGACCTTTTCCTTTTCTATTGCAACCGTTCCGACAAGGCTTTCTCCCGGCTGAAAAGTTTTTTGTTTGTATTTTTTTCTGTCGAAAGCGAAAGCCGATTGCAACTCATATACGGGATTGTTTTCATCTTCGTCATTTAAAATGAATAATCCGCCCTGATTTGCATCGAGATATTTCACCAAATTTTTGATGATATTATCTGATAGCTTTTGAAGGTCATCATTATCTTTTCTTAATATATCAGCAAACCTTGTTAGTCCTTCATTTACCCATCTTCTTCTTTCATCTTCTTCTTTTCTCTGTTTGTCATCTTCTCTTGCTTTCTTAAGGCTGTCCCTCATCTCCAGCAGAGAGTTGCCCAGTTCGTCTTCATTGTGACTCAGGTGGAATTCATGTTCAAGGTTCCCTTCTCCCAGGCTTTTGGCGAATTCATTCTTTTTGCTTAATTCTTCCACAGAGGTATTCAAAGCTGTGGCCATTTCTTCTATTTCATCCCCGGTTGCAATTTGTAATTTCATGTCTTCATCTATATGACCTCTGGATAATCTGTTTAGAACTGAAGTTACCTTTTCAACGGGGTTTGTAATATTTCTTGAAACGAAATAAATTACTGAACTTAAAATGATTAAGCCAATTAGCCCAACAAAAAGCGATATTTTAAAATTTTGGTTGGCCTGGGCCATGATAGATTGTGTTGGAACGGAAACACCCAAATACCAATACGTGTTAGTTCTGCCTATTTCGATCGGAGTATAAGAGACAAAGCTTTCTTTTGCCTCTTCATTGGTATGTTTTACCGAAAATTGTTCCCCGGTTTTGATTTTTTCAAATAAATTGAAGTTCTTTTTTGATGTTGGATTTTTTTCTGCTTCCTTGTTAAGAAGTTCGGAATTGGGATGCCCTGCATATTTTCCGTTGTGAGAAAGTAAAAAAGCATGACTTTCTAAATCCTCCAGGTCAACTCCCTTAACAATTTCCTGAAATCTATCTAATGTGATGTCTACACCAACAAGCCCAATAAAATCTCCAGACTCTAAAATCGGACTTTCCAGGGATGTCATGTATTTTTTCTCTTGTTTGCCTGAAGAATAAACATCCGCATATAATTCTGAAATCAATTCCTCTGCTTTGGCTTTGTCTTTTGCGTAAAGTTCCGGGTCGCCATCCATACTTCGCAGTTCCTGAGTGCTTTTTATTACGCCATTTTCCCTATACCTTGTATTCATTATTCTTCCATAGGGTTTGTTGTAAGTGGAGTCGATATATTGGAGTTCCCAGCTATCCCATAATTGATAAAAGTTAGGATTTGCTTTGAAAACCTCATCGTATATTAAATTTACAAGTTCCTGCCATTTGTCTTTGGGTAAGAAATCATAGTGTTTGAATGCTTGAGAAAGTGTCCTTATGATTGCAAAATCTTCATTTATAGTTTCTTGTACTTTTTTGGCATTATGTTTTGACTTTGTTTCAATTAATTTGATGGTGTTCGAATAAGAGGCATTTTTTGCTTTAATACTTATATATCCAATTGCACCTAAAAAAACTACAACTGATATGGAAATAATAATCAATTGAATTTTGTGCCTGAGTTTGAGTTTCAACTTCATTGTTATGCAGTTTTTTAATTGAATTGTTTAATCAGCAATTTATGGCGGTAAACCTAATTAATTTTTGGAAGATAAAAAAGGTGAACCTGTAAAAATTTATTACGGTTCACCGTGAAATTCGTTTGATTATTTTTCACCTAAGTTGAGCGGTTTGAACAAAGTGAAAAAGCGCTTTACTTAGGTATAAATTGGGTTTCAGAAAATTATAATCCGAATTCAGAAGTTTCTATGGAAATTTTCAGGATTTTTACAACGTTGTTTTCTTCGTCTGTTATTGGTGTATAAGTTTCTGCGAAAGTATAGGTTTTACCGTTGAGCTCTACTGTATTGGTTTCTTTTTTAACTTTTCCGTTTCTTAGATCGTCCCAGAACTTTTTATAATTAGTTTTTTGTTCTTCTGATAGGTTCATTTTGTAACTGTGATGAGTACCAATGACCTCATCCCTGGTCAACCCCAACAAATTCAGATATTTATCATTTACATCTACAATTTTTTCATCCAGATCATACTCAACAACGTAGTTGGCTTTATGAAAAGCATTAACCAAGCTTTCCATTTCTGCTTTTTGTTTTGCTGCCTCTTCTTGTGTAGCTTTCAATTCCTCCATATTCTGACGCATTTCTTCTTCCTGTGAAGATAACTCCTCCGTTTGCTGATTCGATTGTTCGAGTAGCTTTTGAGTTTTCATGTTTATTTTTGAAGAAGAAATTGTAGAAGCTATATTATGACTGACTTTCTCAACGAAGTCAATTTGGTATTGTTCAAATTCATTAAATGAAGCAATTTCTATAACTCCGAGCGTTTCTTCTTCTAATTTGAGTGGAACAATTAGCAGGCAATTTGGATTTGCATCGCCCAGCCCGGATGTTATTTCTATGTAATCCTGCGGAACTTCTGTGAGGTATATTGTATCTTGTTCTAATGCGCAGGTTCCTACTAATCCATCGCCTATTTCAATTCTCTTTTCAAAATATTTTTTACGATCGAATGCAAAAGCTGAGATAAGTTCGAGGTACTTTTTGTTCTCTTTGTTATTTCCTTTATTGTTGTTTTCTTCCTCCTCTTCTTCTATCAGAAATATACCTCCCTGATTTGCTTCCAGGTAGTGAACCAGCTTTTTTATGATTTCGTCGGCTAATTTTTGAAGGTCATCATTATTATGGCGGAGTATATCGGCAAACTGATTTATGCCTTCATTAACCCATTGTCTTTTTGCCTCTTCTTGTTTTCTTTTTTCTTCCTCATTCCTGGCTTTTTTAAGGCTATCGCGCATTGCCATAAGTGATTTTCCTAATTCATCATTATTGCTTAACAGGTTTATTTCGTAATCCAGATGGCCGTTTTTTAAATGGTTTGCAAAAACATTCTTTTTGTTAAATCCTTCAATTGTAGTGTTTAATGCGTTCGCCATTTCCTCTAGTTCATCACCGGTATTTACTTCCAGTTCCATGCTTTTGTCTATCTGTCCCTGTGCGAGTTTTTTTAGTGTTTCGGTTACCCTGGATACGGGGCCTGTTATATTTTTTGTGATAAAATAGATTACCAGTGAAAGGATAAGAAGTCCAATAAAACCTACAATCAGGCTAATGATGAAATTTCTGTCGGCTTCTTCCATAATAGAACTTACAGGGACGGATAATCCCAGAAACCAAGGAGTACCGGTTCGCCCTATTTTAATCGGGGTGTAGCTGACATATTGTTTGTCGTATTCGTTTTCCTTATGAACTATTGAAAACGGTTCACCTTTGTCAAGTTTCTTATAAAGATTGAAATTTTCTTTATTGGTCGGGTTTTTCGGGGCTTTTTTATTGAGCAATGATGTGTCAGGGTGTCCTGCATATTTCCCATTATGGCTTAAAAGGAAACTAAAACTACCATCCAGTCCTTTAACAGAAATATTTTTAATGAGCTCCTGAAATTCATCCATTGTTATATCTACTGCTACTGCGCCAATGTATTCATCTTTTTCGTTTTGTATTGGCGCCAGCATGCTTGTCATTAATTTTTTTTCTGATTTTCCTTCAGTAAATCTGTCAAAATAGAGGGATAGAACCATTTCACGGTTGGAGGTTTTAATGTTGGAGTAAATTTCATTATCTCCTTTCTTGCTTCGGATGGTCTGAGCAGATTTGATTATACCCTTGTCTCTGAACCTCTGGTTAACGATTCTTCCATGAGATTTTGTCCATGATGTATCAATAGCTTTAAGTTCCCAGCTGTCCCAGAGATTGTAAAAATTTGGGTATGCCGGGAAAACATCTTCGTACATTTTATTTACGAATTCCATCATTTGATCTTTAGGGAGAAAGTCATAATTTGAAAAGCTGAGCGCTAATGTTCTTACGACAGCCATATTTTTATCCATTTTTCCCTGGATTTTATTGGCAAATTTTGCTCCCTGGTTATCAATTATTGATTTGGTGTCTTCGTATGTTGATTGCCTGGCGTTAATGCTGATGTAACCTATAGCAAAGAGGTAGATCACAGCAGAGATAAAAATGATAAGTACCTGAATTTTATGCTTTAGTTTCATTTTGGCTTTCATGATATTGCTATTTTGTTGGACTACACTGTAAACATAAATTTTTTTCATTAGAATTCAAAAAGTTATGTGACTGAAAAATTTTTCAATTAAGAGTCATATTATTTTTTAAGATTATCTGAACTTAAATCCATGGATTACGTATAGTTAAATTGGAAATTTCTTGTTAAGGTGATTTAAATCACCGGATTAAGGAGAGGAAAATCAATAATTTAAAAATCAATAATCAATTTTTTTTATGGAACTTTGCCATCAAAACAAAAAAATATCAGTTATGAAGAAAATGATGATAGCTTTTGCTTTACTAATAGCAAGTGCAACGGTTGTTAAGGCTCAGTCAACGGATGTTGAAAGAGCAAAATCAAAGTTTATTTACAATTTTACTAAATTCTTTCAATGGCCAAACTCTGTGCGTAGCGGTGATTTTGTCATAGGCGTAATAGGCTCAAATAATCTGTATAATGACCTGCAGGATTATACAAATGGAAAAAAGGTGATTACCCAGGATATTACGGTTAAGAAATTCTCAAATGCTGCTGATGTAAATAATTGCCATGTGCTCTTTGTTTCAAAATATCGAGTTGGTCAATTGGATAAACTTTCAGACGAAGCCACCACTAATACCCTGCTTATAAGCGATAGTGAGAAAGCAATTAATAAAGGAGCTGCAATCAATTTTATTTTGCAGGGAGACAGATTAAGATTTGAGTTTGCCTCTTCTAATGCCATGAATTCCGGGCTCAAGTTCAGCTCTCGTATCAAAGATATGGCTACAAAAAATTATTAAACCTGCCGTCTGTAGTGTTTACGCGAATCATGAAAATTTTTGTTTGTATCTTAGAATACTGACGATTTGGAAACATATTTATATATGGGTATATGGGGAAATCAGGAAAATAGGAAGGTAAAAAAATGAATTTAAAGAATTTATCTATAGCAAAAAAATTGGGATTAGGATTCGGAATAATAATTTTAATATTTATTCTTTCCGCAACTCTGGCTTTTAGAACATTAAATAAAAATGTTAATAATATTCAGGAAATTTCAAAAATCCATAATCCTTCGGTTGATCGAATTGAGGAATTGCGCAACTTAGTTTCGGAATCGAAACTTCTGATTAAGAACTGGGTTTTTATAGAGAAGAAAAGTGGTACTTCTGATAAAGAAAAGCTTGTCGATCTTCATGAAAATAGATATCCAGAATTGGTTGAAAAAATTAATTCTTTAACACAACACTGGAGTAAGGATGAAAAGAAGCTTTATCAATCCATTCGTGTTTCTATTGAAGACACTTTATTCCGGCAGCATAAAAAAATAATGGACTATCTGAGTACATTTTCCAGTTATGATGATCCGGAAGTCGTTTTTGAAATTAATCCTATGGTTGAACAAGGAGGAACAACGATTAAAGTGACCGAACAAATTTTGGCAGATTTACAAAAGCTGGCTGAAACTCAAAAGACTAAGGCACAGGCAGCAAGGCAAGAGATGAACGCTTCATTTTTAGATTTTAAATCTTTTATAGTGATAGTTGGTGTTTTAATCATATTACTGGGGGTTGTTGTTTCTTATTTGATAATCAGGAGTATAACCAGGCCTGTAAACAAAACAATTCGTTTTGCAGAGGCCATTTCTGCAGGCGATCTTTCTACCACTATTGATGTCGATAGTAAGGATGAAATAGGAAGATTGACTGAGGCATTGAAACAAATGAAGGAAAACATTTATGGCATTGTAACACAGATAAAAGAAAGTGCCGGTAAATTTGTTGATTCCAGCAGGCAAATCAGCTCAAGTTCACAAACGATTTCGCAGGGATCCAATGAGCAAGCTTCCTCTTTTGAAGAAGTTTCCTCGTCGATGGAGGAAATGGCTTCTAACATTCAGCAGAATTCAGATAATGCAAAACAGACAGAAAAAACAGCACAAAAAGCTGCTGAGGGAATGCAGGAGATGGGCGATGCTGCAAAACGAAACCTGAACTCAATAACAAATATTGCAGAAAAAATAAATATCATAAATGACATAGCCTTCCAGACAAATATTCTTGCAATTAATGCTGCAGTTGAGTCAGCGCGTGCAGGATCGTATGGAAAAGGATTTTCTGTTGTAGCTTCGGAAGTTAAAAAGTTGGCAGATAGAAGCAAAAATGCAGCAGATGAAATTGTTGAGCTTTCAAAATCTACTATCTCAGAAACGAAAAAAACAACCAAATTGATTGACGAATATTTACCTGAAGTTGAGCAGACAGCTCAACTGGTGCAGGAAATTAGCGCAGCAAGTCAGGAACAGCAAAGTGGAGTAGAGCAGGTTAATAATTCGGTACAGCAAATGAATGAAGTGACACAGCAAAATGCCTCTTCATCCGAAGAATTGGCCAGTAATTCTGAAGATCTTTCTCAAAAGGCTCAAAAACTGCAAGAAGCAGTTAGATATTTTAAAACAAATTCGGAATAGTAGAAATTATATACCATCTTGCTAAGAGCAAGTTGATTGAGTTGACTGAGTTAAATAAGGGAAGCAGGCGGTCCTGGTTAACTCAGTCACTTTCATATAGAAGGTAACTTATTCTGGTCATTAGCTAACAGATGCCAGTTTTAATATTTGCCTTTTCTTCGGAAAATGCCTAACTCAATCAACTCAATCAACTATCACTATAAATTGCCTACTTATTCTTGAGCTTTTTGTTTTCTTCTTCCAGTTTTCTTATGTATGAAATATCAGTTGAAAAGACCAGTATTTTTATAATGTTTTGGTTTTGGTCTTGAATGGGGGTAAAAGTTTCATGGAACCATTTTTCTTTCTGATTAAAGAAATACTGATGCTCTCCAGTATATTTTTTTCCATTTTTCATGTTTTCCCAAACTTTTTCATATTCTTCACTTTTGGCCTTCTCAGGATCCATGAAATCTTTCAGATTTTTTCCTTCAATCTCCTCTTTGCTCATTTCAGCCATTTCAGCATAACGGGTATTTACTTTTGTGATGTTTCCGTTTAGATCCATCTCAATACTTCCTACTGTGGTATCCAGGGTATCGATAATATAAGACATTTCTCTTTCTCTTCTTGCTGCCTCTTCCTGGGTTGCCTGCAGTTCTTCCATGTTTTGCCTCATTTCTTCCTCCTGAGAAGACATCTCTTCTGCTTGCTGTTGTGATTTCTCCAGTAACTGTGAGGTTTTTATGTTGGTACGAACAGAAGATACAGTTGAAGCAATGCTTTCAGCCACCCTTTCAACAAAGTTGATCTGGTAATCTTCAAATTCTTCAAATGATGCTAATTCGACTATACCTAATACTTCCTCGTCTGTTTTTAACGGAACAATTAACAGGCTTCTTGGATTTGCATCGCCAAGTCCCGAGGTTATGTTAATGTAATTGTCCGGCAAATCAGACATATATATTGTTTTTTGTTCTATTGCGCAAGTGCCGATTAATCCTTCACCCGGGCGGTATGTTTTTTCGAGGTATTTTCTTCTGTTATATGCATATGCTGCAGTTAATTCATAGTGAACATCGTTTTCATCTTCATCGTTTTTCAGGAAAATGCCTCCCTGGTTCCCATTAAGATATTTCACAAGATTTCTTATGACGTTGTAGCTCAGTTTTTCCAGGTCGTCGTTATCTTGTCTTAAGATATCCGCAAATTTTGCGAGCCCTTCATTGCTCCACCTTCGCTTTTCGTCTTCAATTTTTCGTTTTTCTTCTTCTTCCCGTGCCTTTTTGAGACTGTCCCGCATTTCGATTAAAGATTTCCCGAGCTGGTCATTATCGCTAGCCACCTTGAATTCGTGTTCGAGATCTCCTTCTTTGATTTTTTCAGCAAAGCTGGTCTTTTTGTTTAGTTCTTCCAGTGAAGTATTCAGCGCTTCTGCCATCTCTTCAATTTCATCACCCGTCTGAATATTTGTTTTCATTGAGCTGTCTATATTTCCTTTTGCCAACCTTTTGAGGACATCGGTTATTTGTCGGATTGGTTTTACAATGTATTGGCTAAGTTTTGAGATTGCTATTCCGGTTACTATCAGGCCAATAAGCCCAAATATTATGTAGATGTAGGTATTTTTTGTTGCTTCTTTTGTAAGTATATCATAAGGTACGGAAATTCCAAGAGACCATGGGGTGTTTGTGTTTCCAATACTTACAGGAGCAAATGCATAAAAGACTTTCCCGGACTGTTTGGTTTCAAAAGTAAAAGAAAATTCTTTGCCCTCTTTTATTTTATTGACTAATGATTCATTCTCATTTATATCAGACCAAACCTCCTTAGTTTTCTTACCTAACAACTCTTTCTTGCTATGCCCGACAATCACCCCATCATTTGAAATCAAAAACGCTTTATTCGCTCTGAAATCTTCTATCTGACTAATTAATTCCTGAAAGCGATCTAGTGAGATATCTGCACCTACCATCCCTATAAATTTTCCATCTTCTTGAATAGGTGCTATGAGGGAAGTGATTAATTTTTCATCTTTTTTTTGTCCTGTAAAGGAATATAAATAAGGTTCTTCAATAGCTTGTTTGTTTGAACGTTTAATCCGTTTATACATTTCAGGGTCTCCATCCATACTCATCATCTGACTTCCCTGTTTTATTTGCCCATTTTCCCGGAAGTATTCGTAAGAATATCTTCCATAGTTTTTTTCCCATGTTGAATCAATATGACTTAATTCCCAACTGTCATAAATTCCATAAAAGTGTGGGTTATTACGGAAAACATGACCATACATATTTTTAAAAACCTCTTTCCAGGTCTCATTGGACATTATTTTATAGGACTTTACTGATTCGCCTAATGTTTCGATTGTTTGCATATCTGCATTAAGCTGATTTTCAATTTCTTTGGCATATTTTTGGGAGTTATTTACAATAATTGTTCTGGCATCTTCCACCGTACGCTTTTTGGCATTATAGGTAATAAAGCTCAGAACGAGGATATAGATGATTAAAGATATGCCCAGCACAATTAAAAGTATTTTTTGCCGGAGTTTTAGTTCTTTTATGTTTTTCATTTTCATGATTATGCGTATTATTGATTTATCAAGTCCGTTGTTTTTTCAGAAGAGCAAAGTTAGTGTTTCCTGTATCTAATTTTTATTATTATGACTGATGTTCTAATTTTTTTCTCATTTCTAATTTTTCTTTTTCCGAATTTGTATGGTCTAAAGCAAGGAATTGTATCTTTGCAATATTGCCTTCTTCATCATTGTCCGGAGTTATGGAACTAATGAGCCAAAGGTCTTTTTCGGTTTTTGTTTTGAATTTTAGAGTGTCTTTAGTGTCATTCCCGTTGATAACTTGTTGCAGCAACGAATGAAATTTTTCTTTTTCCTGTTCATTGAGCAGGGTTTGAATCTGGATGTTTTTCAATTCATCTTTTGAATATTCTAATGTGTCAATAAAAAGCTGATTGGTATCGATAATACTTCCGTCTGTATTTAATTCGGCTTTCAGAAGGAAATTGTCAATTGCTTCAATGGTGCTGTTCAATTCCCTTTCTCTTCGGGCAGATTCCTCCTGTGTTGCTTGTAGCTCTTCCATGTTTTGGCGCATCTCTTCTTCCTGTGAAGACATTTCTTCTGCTTGTTGCCGGGATTTTTCCAGCAATTCGGCAGTTTTCAGGTTTACCCTGACAGATTGCATTGTGGAGGCAATATTTTCTGCAACTTTTTTCACAAATTCAATTTGATATTTTTCCATTTTCTTGAATGATGCAATTTCTAACACCCCTAATACTTCCTCTTCAATTTTGAGTGGGACAATAAGCAACGAGTCCGGGTTGGCATCACCTAACCCAGAGGTAATTTCAATATAATCCTGAGGGATTTCGGTCATGTATATCGGTTTTTTTTCGATAACGCATGTTCCTATCAAACCTTCACCCGGGCGGATTTGTTTTTCGAGATATTTTCTTCTATCATAAGCATAGGCAGCTTTAAGTTCATAAAAGATATCGTTATTATCATCGTCATTGAGCAAGAATAGACCACCCTGATTAGCATCCATGTATACAACTATATTACGTATAATGTCATAGGAGAGGGCTTCCAGATTATCGTTGTTTTGCCTGAGGATGTCCCCAAATTTAGCTAATCCTTCATTGACCCATTGCCGCTTTTTGTCTTCTTCTTTTCTTTTTTCTTCTTCTTCCCGTGCTTTTTTCAGGCTATCGCGCATTTCGACAAGAGATTTCCCAAGCAGGTCTTCTTTATTCGTTAGTTCAAAATCCTGCTCTAGTTTTCCTTCTCCTAATTGTTGAGCAAACTGGCTTTTTTGGGAAAGATCGTCAATGGTTCTGTTAAATGCAGTTGCCATTTCTTCGATTTCATCTCCGGTTTGATATTTTAATTTCATGACATTATTTATTTTGCCATGAGATAAGAGATTTAGTTGCTCTGTGATTTTTTCAATGGGCATTGTTATGTTTTTCGCCAGCCAATAAATGACTGTACTCAAAATGATCAGGCCAATAAAACCAACAATGAGTGAAATGATAAAATTTTTGTTTGCCTGTGCTTTAATTGAACTGACCGGTGCTGAAATACCCAGATACCAATTTACACCTGTTTTTCCTATCTCTATTGGTGAATAGGCGACATAGCTTTCTTCCTGATTCTTTTTATGATGAATTGCATTAAAATTCTTGCCGGTTTTGATTTTTTCATATAAATTAAAATCCGCTTTATTAGTCGGATTAGGGGCAGCCTTCTTGTTTAGTGAGTCTGTTGCAGGATGTCCGGCGAAAATAGCGTTGTGTGATAATAAAAAGGCGTAGCTATCTTCAATATTTTTTATTTTAATCCCAGTTACAATCTTCTGAAACTGTTCCAGAGTTACATCCAGTCCTATAACTCCAATAAACTCTCCTGATTCCCGAATAGGTTGTTCCAATGATGCCATTAATTTTCTTTCAGATTTTTTTGTGGAATATACGTCAGTGTATATATCTGAAATAAATTCTTTTTTTCTGGATTTATTTTTTTTGTATAAATCGGGGTCTCCTTCCATACTTCTTAAATCCGAAGATGTATCTATTCTGCCGCCTTCCCGGAGAATTGTGTTTTGAATTCTTCCGTAGGACTTGTTATAAGCAGTGTCAATATGTTGAAGTTCCCAGCTGTCCCACAGTTGATAAAACGATGGGTTTGCCTCGAAAACTTTCCGGTACATGATTTTAATTAATTTCTGCCACTTGTCTTTTGGCAAAAAGTTATAAGCTTCAAATGCATTCCCAAGGGTTCTTACAACAGCAAAATCTTCATTAATCAGCCCTTGAATTTTAGATGAATAGTTGTTTGATTCTGAGTTGATAAGACTGATGGCGTTGTCGTATGCTGTTTTTTTCCCTTTTATGCTTATATAGCCGATAGCGCCCAAGAATACAACAACAGAGACAGAAATAATTATTACCTGGATTTTTTGTTTTAGTTTGAGATCTAATTTCATCTGGTTTGAGTTTTCCAAATTTTATGCACTAAAAAGTTTTGTTTGTTCAGTTAAGACCCAATTTGAGAGATTTATGTAATGTTGTCTTCTCCCAAATTTTTGAGTTTTTCTTTCATTTTTTCCTTTTCCTTTCGCGACTTTGTGTTGTCGACAGCAAAAAATAATATTTTTTTAAGATTTCCCTCATTATCGACAATAGGATAGAAGGTAGAAATAAGCCATATAATATTACCTTTAGTGGTTTTAAATTTAATAATATCCTTGTACGTTTGATGATCCATTATGTTTGGCCATTGGTTCCGGAATTTTTCTATGAAATCATTATGAATAAACGAGTCAATAGAATGGCCTGTAAGTTCTTCTTTAGTAGCCCCAAAGATTTGTGCAAGGAGATCATTAACTTTGTCTAGTGTTTTGTCTGTTTTTATTTCTGCCTTTAGGAATAAACTATCAATAGCTTCTGTAATGTCTTTAAGTTCTTCTTCTCTTCGTGTTGATTCTTCCTGAGTTGCCTGCAGTTCTTCCATGTTCTGCCTCATTTCTTCTTCCTGAGCACTCATTTCTTCAGCCTGTTGCTGGGATTTTTCCAATAGCTGTGATGTTCTGAGGTTCACTCTTACTGATGACAGGGTAGAAGCAATGCTTTCAGCTACTTTTTCTACAAATTCTATTTGATATTTTTCAAACTTATTAAACGAAGCTATTTCTAAAACACCCAGAACTTCCTCCTCCATTTTTAGAGGGACAATCAGCAAGGCATCCGGAGGAGCATCGCCCAGACCAGAGGTTATGTCGATGTAGTCCTCTGGTAACTCGGTCATATAGACTGTTTTCTTTTCAATTGCACAAGTCCCGATAAGGCCTTCTCCCAGTTCGATTTGTTTTTCCAGGTATTTTTTCCGGTTGTAAGCATAAGCTGCCTTTAGTTCATAATACGGATGATTTTTATCTTCATCGTTAAGCATGAATAAGCCACCCTGATTAGCTCCCAGGTACTCTATAAGATTTCTGATGATCTCATAAGACAGTTTTTCAAGATCGTCATTGTTCTGTCTTAAAATATCAGCGAATTTGGCAAGCCCCTCGTTTACCCATTGTCTTTTTTCATCTTCTTCTTTTCGTTTCTTTTCATCTTCTCTTGCCTTTTTCAAACTATCGCGCATATTGATTAATGCTTTGCCTAGTCTGTCGTGTTCGTTGCTTAAATCAAATTCGTATTCGAGTTCTCCTTGTCCGATACGATTTGCGAAATCAGCTTTTTGGTTCAGATCGTCAATTGATTTGTTTAAGGCTTTTGTCATTTCGCCGATTTCGTCTTCTGAAGTTTCTTCTGCCTTGAGAGCCTCATCAATGTGGCCCTGGGAGAGTTTCTTTAGTATTCCTGTTATTCCTTCAATTGGTTCGCTGATGTTTTTTGCAACATACCAGATGATGCCGGAAAGGATGATTAATCCAAGAATTCCGACAATGAGCGAAATGATGAGAATCTGTTGTGATTTTTCCCGGATAATTTTGTAGGGCACTACAATTCCTACCGACCATGGCGTATCAATATCATCTATATCGACTGAAGCAAAGGAATAATAATTTTTTGTTTCATCGACTTTGTCAGTGAAGGAGAAACTTTTACCTGCTTCTACTTTATTAACAATGCTATTTTCTTTAGTGAGTTGCGGGTAAATTTCATTTAAAGGTTTACCCAGGTATTCATCGTTAGGGTGTGCGGAAAGCGTGCTATTATTTGATAGTAAGAAAGCGAAGCTTTCCTCAAAGGGGTGAATTTGTTTAATAACCTTTTGAAAACCTTCTAAATCAATATCAATGCCTGCATATCCTATAAAATCGCCATTGTGGATAACAGGAACGGATACATTGGTGTTAAGGTATTTATCTTCTTTGTTTCCACTGTAAGAATAAAATTCAGGATCTACCAAAATTGATTCTTTTGTTGTTTTCATTTTGTAATAATTGCTGTTTTTGTCATCGCTTTCTAAATTGAGACGTTTATGCAAAAATTTTATAATGTCGTTTTCATCCCGGTACCATCCGGTTAATCTTCTGCCGTGGTTCTTGTCCCATGAAGTGTCAATAGCGCTTAATTCAAAACTGGTACCAACAGAAATAAATTCAGGATATTGTTGTAGTACATTTTTTTGAGTTTCAAGAAATAGCGTATCCATTTGTTCAAACGGAATAACCTGATAGTTTTTTCCTGTCTGGGCGAGCGTTTTGCAAATATTCAAATATACATCAATCTTTGATTTAACTAAGTTAGCAGATTCCTGCGCTTTAGTGTTTGCAACAGTCGTCACTTGATTCAGGGCTAACCGGCCTGATTTAAAGGTGATGTAACCAATAGCGATAATATAAATAAGAATTGATGCAGAGAGTATGTAGACGAGCATTTTGGTTTTAATCTTCATGGTAGAAGGGGTTTTGTTTTGCGCCTAAATTAATGATTTTTTAAGAAAATTAGAAAAGAAAATTGTATGTGCTACGAAAAGGGGAGTTATTCGAATAAATAATCGAATCAGGCAGTTTTAGAAGTGTGGCTGATAACTATAAGAATTCCTGCGGCCTGCAGTGAGGCAAAATGAAGAATTCAGTTTAGTAAATTTGTGGAGAATATTTATGTAACTCGTGTTTAATCTCTTCTATATTGTCGTCTAAAATTGAATTTAACAGATTATGGAAACTTGCGCTATGGTTTTTTATAACAGTATGAGTAAGTTCATGAAGAATGATATAGTCAATAAGATGTCTTGGCAGTCTCATCAGGTGTATATTAAGATTGATATTATTTTGGTATGAACAGCTGCCCCACAGTGTTTTGAGATTTTTCAGAAAAACCTTGTTGTAGTTAAATTTATATTTTAATGCGAACTCATGTAATCTGCGGGGAAGATAGATTTTTGCTTCCATTCTGAGCGTTTTTTCAATGGCATCGCGAACCGTTTTTTGTACCTCAGGCTGTAAAACTGAAAAATTATGTGGATAGTTTACTGTTATAAAACGGTTATCTATTGAAAAGGAAGGAGCAGTACAATTATCCGGTTTCATCCTTAGGGTGTGCCACATAGTTTTAAAATCTGTAGTTTGTTCAAATAAAGTTAATCGTCCGTTAATCGATTCTATTTTATTTTGAATAAGGAGCCTGTTTTCCATTACAAATTTTTTGGCTGTATGGTAGGGTATGTGTTGGGGCAAGCTAACTTTGATATTTGAATGAGGTTCAATTTTGACATTAATGCGTCGGTTGTTTCGCCGCTTTATGAAAGTGATTGTTCCAAGGCCGCTAATGGTTTCTTTTCTCATTACTTGTATTAATTTTCTACAGAACAAAAATACAAATAACGGATTAATTAAACATAACGGGCATGATAAATATATTTTGTCAATATTTATATACCTTTATCTCATGTTTATATTTACTAAAATAACTAATTAATGTAAAAGTTTGTTATTTTTGATCTTTAAATGCAATGGTTAGAAAAAGGATATCATTGTGAAATCCGCTTTTAAGAAAAATAATAGAGGATAATTGCAGAGATTTTGCTGTCGGATGCAGGAATATTCCTGAATTATTCGGGTAAAGGAAAACAGGAAAAATTTAAATTTAATTGTATAATCAAAATAATTTCCAAATGAAGAATTTTTTATTCATCTGTTTTATCATGCTTTTTATTTCGCAACTTAATGCACAAAATAACTGGACACTCCAGGAATGCATTGAATATGCACATGAACACAATATTCAGGTTAAACAACAAAGCCTGCGTACAGAGGTTAATAAAACCACACTAAAGGAATCAAAACTGGACGTTTTACCTTCGTTGAATGCCGGGGCATCACATAATTTTTCTTATGGACGTGCTTTGGATGAAACAACGTATGAATACACAGAAAATCAGGAAGTGCAAAGCAGCAATTTTTCTGTAAACAGTTCTGTTACTTTGTTCCAGGGTTTTCAAAAATGGAATAAAATTAAACAGAATAAGTTTTTACTAAAATCGGAATTAGCAAACCTTGAGCAGTTAAAAAATGATATTTCGTTAAATGTCGCATCGGCTTATTTACAAATATTATTTAACAAGGAACTTGTTGAAGTTTCTCAAAATCAACTGGAAATTACACGTCAACAGATAGAGCGAACCCAACAACTGGTTGAGGCAGGGAGTCTTGCCAGAGGAAGCTTACTCGAGATAAAATCTCAGGCCGCTAACGAGGAATTAAATCTTGTTAATGCCCAAAATCAGCTTGAGGCTTCTTTTCTTAACCTGACACAATTGCTTGAATTAGACTCCATTGGTAACTTTGATATTGCCAGGCCTGATTTTTCTGAGATTGAAAAGAATCTACCCTTAAGACCTGTGGATAGTATCTATTCGGTTGCAGCTGAGGTGCTTCCCAGGGTGGAAAGCGCGAAATACAATCTGGAGGCAAAGGAAAAAGCCCTTGATGTTGCCAAAGGAGGCTTAAGCCCTTCGTTATCATTGGGCTTTTCTTATGGCTCAAGGTATTCAAGTACTCGCGATAAATTAGCCGGATATGACGAAGCAACTGTTCCCATTGGAGAAACGGTAAGCGGAGAGGAAGTTGTTGCTACTCAGCGTTTCCCTACCTATTCAGATTATCCATTTTCTGATCAAATTCAGGATAATGCAAATACCTCAATCAGGCTCAGTTTATCTATTCCTATTTTTAACGGATTAAAGGCCAATTATTCCGTTGATAATGCCCGTGTAAGTCAACTAAATGCGGAATATTCGCTTGAAAGCACAAAGAATAACCTCTATAAAGATATCCAAAGTGCCCGCTCAGATGCACTTTCAGCATGGAAAAAATATGAAGCTGCAAAAAAAACGGTGAAATCCATGGAGGAATCGTTTAAATATACAAAGCAAAAGTTTGAGGTTGGTCTTGTCAATTCGGTTGAATACAATACAGCAAAGAATAAATTGACAAACGCAAAATCTGATTTGTTACAGGCAAAATATGAATATATATTTAAGACCCGGATTCTTGACTTTTATCAGGGCAAACAATTAGAAATATAAAGTACACATGAAGCAAAAGAAAATATTGACCTATTTGCTTTTGATTTCTGGTGTTCTTATCATTTTCTGATTATAGGGAAAAGTTCCGGTAGGTTTCGTGGAGATTACACTTATAAAATTGCAGTAGAAAAGCCTTCATGCCGAACCATTAATTAGATCTTATTTGCAAATTGGAAGGTTCAGCCCCAAAAAGAAGTGAAGGTATCCCCGGAAGTTTCGGGTGAATTTATTGAACCCCCCATTGATGAAGGGGAGTCAGTAAATAAAGGCGATCTGCTGGTGCGAATTAAGCCGGATACTTATATTTCGATGAAATAACGCGCAGAAGCATCATTAAATTCAGCCAAAGCTCAATATACGAATGCTAAAGCCAGGATAGCACAAACAAAGGAAAAATAAAAATTATCAGCGCAATAAAAAGTTGTGGAAAGAAAGAACTATTTCCGCATCGGAATACGAATCAGTTGAAACTTCTTATTAAACCCTCATCCACAGTATGTAGACAAAAGACCATGAATATAGCATGTCGTGTCTGTCGGCAGGAAGAGGGTTTCATTGTTTTGAAGTCTTAAAATAACACTATTGATGAGATGATATTAATAAAATACTTCAATCATTTGACTTTATATTTTTTAATAAACTGCTAACATGCTTATCCTGGACAAAAATTTAAATGGATAGTGACAGAAATTGCCTATTCCGCTAATACTGAAGGGGCGGCAACCGATCAGCTAACCAATTTTGATGTGGAGATACGATTATTGATATATTCTTATTCTGAACTTATAAATGAACAAAACCCTTATTTTTTCAGTTTTGGTTGTCTGCAACTGTAGATATTTATACCAAGAAAAAGGCGTGTATCGTTTCTGTTCCTGTTCACTCTGTAGCAACGAGGAAATTTGATAAATCAAAGCGTGAAAAAGATTTTGATGAAGAATTGCAGGAAGTTATTTTTATAGTTGAAAAAGATTCTATAAAATTGCTTGATGTAAAAAAAGGAATGTCGGACAGCCAGTATGTTGAAATTCAGCAGGGTTTGGACTCAGCCCGCGAGGTTGTCACTGCGCCTGACAATACTACATTCTCTGAATTAGAAGAAGAGATAAAGTTGAAATTGTAGATAAAAAGAAGCTTTTTGCAATAAACAGATAATTAATGAGGAATTTTGAAAGTATGAAGAACAAAAAACCAAAAATATTAAATATAGAAACCACCGGGGAAAACTGTTCTGTAGCTCTTAGTGAGGGCTTCTCAATTAAAAATTTAAAAGAGCATAAAGAAGGCAAGTCGCATGCTTCCAAGCTATCTGTTTTTATCGATCAGGTGTTGAAAGATGAACAACTGTCCGTACAGGATCTTGATGCTGTAAGCATAAGTAAAGGGCCGGGTTCATATACAGGCCTGAGAATAGGTGTTTCCACGGCCAAAGGATTGTGTTACGGCGCTGACATCCCGTTGGTCTCCGTTCATACATTACAGGCTTTAAGCCAGTTTTTAGTTGAGCACGCAGACGAATATAATATAAATATACCAGATAATGCCTATTTAGTCCCAATGATCGATGCGCGAAGAATGGAAGTGTATTCCGCCGTATTGAACGCAAACAATCATTTTGAGCGGAATGTTCAGGCTGAGATTATTGATGCCGACAGCTATAAAGAAATGCTGGAAGAAAGACAGGTCATCTTCTTTGGAAATGGAGCCCACAAATGCAAAGAATTAATAACTCATAAGAACGCTTTATTTATCGATGACATTGAATTTTCTGCTGTAAATATGGTAACTCTGTCAAATCAACAATATGCTAATGAAGCATTTGAAGATGTCGCTTATTTTGAGCCATTTTATTTAAAAGATTTTCGGGCAACCACACCCAAAAAAGGGTTATTCTGACATGCCTCCTTTCCTGTTGTAAAAGAATAACTTACAATATTTATTGTTAATTTGGTTAGTAATTTATAAGAATTGCTTTAACTTTGTAATTTGCAAAGAATAGAAGTTTAAATATAGAATAGAAATAAGAATTATGGCATCTACAGCAGATTTTAGAAATGGAATGTGTATCAAGTATAATAATGATCTGTTTTCAATAGTTGAATTTCAGCATGTTAAACCAGGCAAGGGACCCGCTTTTGTAAGAACAAAGCTCAAAAGCGTCACTACCGGAAAGGTTATCGAGAATACATTTTCTTCAGGAGCAAAAGTTGAAACGGCAAGAATCGAACGCCGCCCTTATCAGTTTTTATACAATGATGATCTGGGCTTTCATTTTATGCATAAAGAGACATTTGAACAATTCTCCATACAGGAAGATTTGATTACCTACCCGAAATTGCTAAAAGAGAGTGAAGAAGTAGAAATTTTATTTCATGATGAGACAGAAACTCCCTTGAGGGTTGAATTGCCCCAGTTTGTGGAAATGGAGATTACATATACGGAACCCGGAGTCAAAGGTGATACGACATCCACAACCGCTCTTAAGCCGGCAACAATTGAAACAGGTGCGGAAGTCAAAGTACCTTTGTTTATCAATAACGGCGACAAAATCAAAATTGATACGAGGGATTGCTCTTATGTAGAGCGGGTGAAAAAATAAATTTCTCCTTTACTTTAATTGCTCTGTTTATGAAAACAAGCCAGGCCAAAATTAAGCGACTAAAACTGTTTTCTTTTAAGTTAAATTCATTACTTTCAATAACGAAAGCAATTAATGCAAATTTATCTACAGAAGAGCTATTAAAGCGATATGAAGCTATCCTTAGGGAAGACCTGAATATTGGAAAAGTTCTTATCTATAAATACAATTATGATAGCGAGCGGTGGGAAATCATTCTTGATGCTGGCTGTGGCAGCGAAGTAGAAGATATAGACCTTAAGAATGATGTTATCGGTTATGAAGAAATTACCTTTTTGACAGCTTCCCCGAACCCTTCGCTGCGGTCATTTGATAACGTAATTCCGGTTTTTCATAACAACGAACCTTTAGCTTATGTCTTGATAGGTGACATAGACGAGGAGGCTAAAGGTGTCAGCCCGACAATCAAACATCTGCATTTTATTCAGACACTTTCTAATATTATTATGGTGGCAATTGAAAATATTCGTTTGTATAATGAAAGTCTGCGGCAAGAAGCCCTGAGAAAAGAGCTGGAGCTTGCTTCCCAAATGCAGTCAATGTTAATACCTGAAGAAAAGTCATTGCCACATAACGACCAGATATACGTTACAACTTTCTATAAACCTCACTTTGAAATAGGCGGTGATTATTATGATTTTATTCGTCTCAATGAGGATGAGGATGGCTTTTGTATTGCAGATGTTTCAGGAAAAGGGATTTCTGCAGCCCTGTTGATGTCTAATTTTCAGGCAAATCTGCGAGCACTTTTCACTACAAACAGCGACCTTGAGGATATAATCCACAGGTTGAACGAGCGTGTAATGGCTAGTGCCAAGGGGGAGAAGTTTATAACTATGTTTATCGCCAAATACAACTATAAAAAGAAGACACTGGAATACATTACTTCTGCTCACAATCCACCTTTGATGTATAAAACAGATAGTGAAGAGTTAAGTTTCCTGAAAAGCGGATGCCTTGGCTTGGGAATGCTCGATGAGATTCCGAAAATTGAAAAAGGCGTACTTTATATAGATGAACGGACCAAGTTGTTCTGTTATACAGACGGCTTAGTCGAGATGATTGATGAAGATGGTGTGAACTATGATACAGAACAAATTAAATCCCATGTTTGCAATGATGACCGGATTGACCAAAACATCAATGATGTCATAAAAGCACAAGGCCTGGAGGAAGGAAGTAAGGCAATTTTCGATGATATTTCAATTATTGGCATTGAATTTACACCTTGATAGCAACCAACTTATCTTTTTTTAATATTGTCATATAAGTTGATTCGATTGATTCAGTTGATTTAGTTTATTGAGTGGAGTAAGTGGTTTGGATTAACTTACTCAACTCAATTCACTCAGCCAGCTTCCCTTTTTCTTTATATTATCATATAGGAAGCGGGGAAATGAATTCTATATCCCTTGAATTCTGCAAAATTCTTACTGACTGCTTTTTAAAAAATATATATAACGTTTAATGAACAGAACAGAATTCAGCCTCAGTAAATTCCCTCCATTTGCGGTAAATATGTTCCATAATTGGCAAGAGATTCAATTGTTATTTTACTCCTACTTGGTTTATGGGTTTTCTCCATCCGCATAAAAATTTCTGTTTAGTTGTAAATAAGGCACAGCGGACACTCCGGTAAAGCTAATACCTACCCGCTTAACAATTACATATAGTTTTAATCCTTGTTATTTGAAAAATGGTTCTGAAAAATCCATCCAAACTAAAACAGTACTATAAATAAGTATTGTATTAAATAAAAAAACAGTAAATCATTAGAAAGCAGCGTTTAAAATGTATGGATTAGTAATTGTACGTTGCCCATACTTTTTTAATAAATCCGCCTCATTTTTTTCTACTTTCTCTTGCTTTGATGACAATTGATTTAAGCTAGGAATACGGCTGGCAAAAAAGGGCCAGAGCTCCTTGGATTGATATATTTTATCACTAGATGGAAAATTTGCTAGTGGTGGTAATTTACGTTGTCGTTTAAATTCTTCGCTATATTCAAAAATCCACTCTCCATTATCCAATGTTAAAGTACCAATTAGTAGATTTTTATAATAAAGTGAAAATTGAACATAAATATCTTCCGGCGTTGATAATTCATCAAAACCTTCTGTCTTCCATAAATATTTCTTTAACTTCTTTATCACTTTTTCTATCCTATTAATTCAATTATTCGACGATATCTATAATTTAAACACCTGGTAATTAACTCTCTTCTTTGTTTGCTAAATAATTCTACAAAGTCTCGATTTACAACCTCTATTAATCTATTAAATCTTTTCTGCAAAAATAAGTCATAAATATCACTTTTTGAAATTCCAAATTCATGTTTATGGATATTATAAACGAGGTTAAAATGATTAATATTGTTTTCTCCT
>Ga0207714_1000704_pt1 | contig 22549 bp, 20 predicted proteins | sample PonA232FremontCA_2_FD_187270 | JGI IMG/M metagenome (GOLD analysis project Ga0207714, IMG submission 187270) | Marine sediment microbial community from Fremont, CA, USA - Pond A23 Sediment 2 (SPAdes) | ecosystem: Environmental > Aquatic > Marine > Unclassified | place: USA: Fremont, California...
GTAGACGACGATCCAGTCGGCGACGACGCCGTTGCTCGTCCAGTACTTCTCGCCGTCGAGGACGTACTCGTCGCCCTCCCGCCGCGCCGTCGTCCCCATTCGGGCGAGGTCGGAGCCCCCCCGCGGCTCCGTCGCGGCGAGGCCGGTGATCCGGTTCCCCTCGGCGACCGGCGGGAGCCACGCCGATCGCTGCTCGTCGCTGCCGTGCATCGCGACGACCTTCGCGCCGAAGTCGGCCAACTGGAGCGCGAGCCCGATCCCCCCGTCGGCCCGGAACCACTCCTCGATGACGGCGAGTCGGTCCGCGAGCGTCCACCCCGACCCGCCGTACGCCTCCGGGAAGTACCGCCCGGCGAGGCCGGCCTCTTGGGCCGCCCGCAGGATCTCGATCGGGAACTCGCCGGTCGCGTCGTGGGCCATCGCCTCGGGGCGGATCCGCTCGTCGGCGAACGCCCGGGCACGGGCTTTGATGCCGCGGGACTCCTCGGGAATCGGCGTGTCGGTGAGCAAGTTCACGAACGTACGTTAGGGACGAACGCGTGATGAGCGTACTGGTCGGGGAACCCCGGGGAGCCGAATGCCCGGGCCGAACGGCGGCCGTCGCGTCCGTGCGCGTCGGCCGTCGCTATCGCCCGTCCGTGTCCGGTGGAAACTCCAGGTGGACCCAGTACGCCGTTCCGTCGTACTCCGCCAGCCAGGTCCCGCCGTCCTCGTCGACGTCGATGCCGTCGCGGCCGCGGAACCGGTCCGCAAGCGACCGGAACGCGTCGGGGACGCCGTCGCCCTCGGGGTGATAGATCCGTCTGGCTTCCTCGACGATGTCCCGTTCGGCCCGCGAGAGCCCCGAAAGCACGAACAGGTATCGCTCCCGGAGCTGCGCCCCCAGCTCCTCGGCGCTGTCGGCGATGCGGGCGGCATCGTACTCGTAGGTCCGGACGGTCACCTCCCGGTTCACGCCGGTCCCGATCCGGTACGTCGACCCCTCGTAGGAGATCCCCTCGTATTGAGGCTCCGGAACGAGCACGCTCCCCGCCTCGTCGTCGTACCGGTGGGTGACGTCGAGGTCGAACCCCTCGCCGGTCGGTGGGTCCCCCTCCGGGGGGATCTGCCCCTCCAACGCGCGCCTGTCGATCGCCGGCAGGTCGGCGTAGGCGATCACCGACGACGGCGGGCGCTCGGGGTCGTAGTCGATCCGGATACTGTACCGCGTTGCGGTCCGTTCGTCGATCGCCTCGTGGCTGATCTCGTAGATCGCCCCCTCGTGTTCGAGGGGCCGGGACGCCTCGTAGATGGGGCGTCGCCGCTCCCGCGTCGGCGTCTCGCCGGCGATCGCGGCTTCGACGAGCGCCCGACGGTCGCTCGAGAGGGCGTCGGTCGATCCGGCGTACCGCCTGCCGATCTCGGTGTCGCCGCCCAGCGGCTCCATCGAGAGCGATCCGCCGGTCGGCTCCGAACAGCCCGCGAGCGGGAGTGCAATCGCGGCCGCGGCCGTCACGCAAAACGAACGCCTGTGCATGTATCGAAGTGTCCCTGCCGGATGGAATACCTTCGTATATGTCACATCGGTCTTTCAGCAACCAACGTGGGATCGGGTGTTCGGAAGGCCGTGGCGGACGGGTCGGTCGTTCGCTCACGGAACAGTCGCCACCGGTCGAGAGAGTGCGGCACCTACGTTCCGTCTCCCCGTCGCCCCAGCAGACGGTGGAGCGATCGGACCCGCCTCACGACGAACTCCCGTCGGCGCAACACCGCCCCCACCACCACCTGCGTCGCCGCCATGAGGAGAAGGCCCAACAGCACGATACCGGTGACAACGCCCAGGATGCTCCCCGTCGACGCGAAGACGGCCAACAGTCCGGTCAGGCCGGCGAAGATCGCGGTGAAGCCCACGATACCGGCGACCGTCGGTGCCGTGTTCGAGCGCCACTGTGGCCTCATTGGATCTCTCATACCCGACACAGACGGAGACATACGAAACACATACCGGACGGTACAGTCAGTTTTTGAGCTTAATCGCCGACGGACGGCCTTCGTCGACGTCGGGCCGTCCTCAGCCCGGCCGCCCAGCCACCGGTTCGCTCGGCACCGTCGCGGACGAACGCGCGGCCGTGGACCAACGCCCCCCGAGCGAGGCGCACATGGAACGCGCCCGGGCGAAGCGCATACGGGGACCATCGGAGAACGACTCACGTCCCCTCCTCGTTCGTCGGCCCGCCGAATACAGGGAGACTGCGCGTCGTACGACGTGGAGGAAAACGCGCCACGACGACGCCGGGACCCCGGACGGTTCAAAGTATATCAAAAGTATCTTTTTGGAAGTAATAACGCTAAAAGATACTATTATAGATATATCCACGATGTCGTCGGGAAGCGAGACTAAGGAGTCTTCAAATCGAGTTTTAGCTTCTAATACAGGTTATAATACGTTTTGATCGAGCGAGACGGCCCCAGATGAATCTATTATATAGGCGCAGCTAAACCGATAGATATGGGCTACACGCGACTAAAGACACCGATATAGTCAGAGGCTGGTAGACCAGACTACGAATATATGTAGGATATATTAACAGTAATCAAATGCATTAATTCTCGCATCGGATCGGTACCGGCAACGGTGGCATAACAATATTATGAATGTTATTTAATATGCCGCCCGGGATCGCGGACGCTTCGGCGGTCGGAAACGCCCGAGTAGCGTGGGCCGTCCCGTTCGGCGACCGCTTCGAGATATTCAGAATTTATTGTGTCAAACGGACCCATTCACCGCGTGAGCCGGTGTCGCGCCACAGTGGTTTCCGGAAATATCGAAACGAACGGCTGAAGAGTAGTCAGAGTGATTCGCATACATCGATCGGCTGCCGTGTTGTATGGTTACCAATTTTAAGTACGCGCCCTCGATCGGATCGATTCGTTTTGATCGGAACTGTCATTACCCGTCCGGAGATGTGTGTGCGTATGTCACCGCAACTCCTCAAATCCGTCCGACGCGCCGACCGGATCGTCGAACGGCTCGTCGAGATGGAGGCCGCGTCGGTCAGCGAGTTGGCCGAGGAGTTCGAGATCCCGCTGAGCACGATGTACGAGTACGTCAACACCTTGGAGAGCATCAACTACATCACGAAGCGTTCGGACGGGCGCTACCGCGTCAGTTCGTCGTTCCTCGAGGTCGGCAACCGGGTGTTGCGGAACCACGACGTCTACGCCGTCGCCGAGCCCGAGATCCGGCGGCTGGCGGAGGAAACCGGCGAGTTTGCCGGGCTGATGATCGAGGAGGACCGCGTCGGCGTGTTGGCGTCGATGAAGAAGGGCGAGAAGGTCAAACGGCTGCAGGTCAACCGGACGTATCCGGGCGTCCGATCGCGGCTGAACACCACGGCCTACGGGAAGGCGATCCTGGCGCAACTGCCGGACGAGGAGATCCGGGAGGTGACGGATCGCTACGGGCTCCACCCGCGCACCGAGAGCACGATAACGGACACCGACGAACTCCTCGCGGAGGTGGAGTCGATCCGCGAGCGGGGCTACGCCCTGGACGACGAGGAGTGCTTCGACGGGATGCGCGGCGTCGGCGTCGCGGTCACGAGCCACGGCGACGATCCGCTGGCCGGGATCGCGCTGTACGGGCCGCCCAACCGCCTCGACGACGAGGCGTTCTTCGAGGAGTACCCCCCGGTGGTCCAGGAGTACGCGGACGTGATCCAGGGGAACCTGGAGTACTAGGGCGTCGGCCGTCCGGCAGGTTTATCATAATTCATGATTATAGTTAGGACGCCATGCGAGCAGCCATCTACCACGACCGGGAGGACATCCGCGTCGAGGACGTCGAATCGGACCCGGTCGGTCCGGGCGACGTCCGGATCGACGTCGATTCGTGCGGGATCTGCGGGTCGGACCTCCACGAGTACGCCGCGGGACCGATCTTCGCCCCCGGAGAGTCGCCGCATCCCATCTCGGGTGAGACGACGCCGATCCGGATGGGACACGAGTTCAGCGGCGTGATCGCCGAGGTCGGCGAGGACGTATCGGACCTCGCCGTCGGTGACGCGGTCGCGATCAACCCCATCCTCTGCTGTGGGACGTGCCGGCAGTGCCGGGAGGGGAACTACCACATCTGCGATTCGATCGGGTTCGTCGGGCTCTCCGGCGGCGGCGGCGGGTTCGCCGAGAGCGTCGTGTTGGACGCCGAACACGCCGTTCCGCTCGGCGACGACGTACCGATCGAGCACGGCGCGTTGGTCGAACCCCTGAGCGTGGGGCTACACGCGGTTCGTCGCTCCGGGCTCCGGGCCGGCGACGCCGTCGCCGTCTTCGGCAGCGGCCCGATCGGGCTCGCGGTGATCCAGTGTGCGCGGGCCGCCGGCGCGGGGCGGATCGTCGTCTCCGAGCCGCGACCGGCGCGGCGCGAGCGGGCCGTCGACTGCGGCGCCGACGAGGTCGTCGACCCCGCCGAGACCGACGCCGTCGAGTACGTGCGCTCGACCACCGACGGCGGCGCCGACGCCACCTTCGAGGTCGCGGGCGTGGAGGCATCGTTCAACGACGCCGTCGCGAGCACCGTCCCGGGCGGCCGGACGACGGTCGTGAGCATCTGGGAGGAGGCGGTCGGCACCCACCTCAACGAGTTGGTGCTCGGCGAGCGGACGGTGACGGGGACGCTCGCGTACCTGGGCGGGCCGCGCGCCGCCGAGGAGTACGGCATGGTGATCGAGATGCTGGGCGACGGCCGACTCGACCCCGACCCGTTCATCACCGGACGCATCGGGCTCGAAGGGATCGTCGAGGAGGGCTTCGAGCGGCTGCTCGATCCCGAAAGCGAGCACGTGAAGATCCTCGTTCGGCCGAACGAGTGACGCCGTCGCGTGGCGGCAAACGACCGTCGCGCGCGGACGTCGTGGCTGCCCCGGTCGCCGCGCCCCCGGGCCGGTCGGCGGGGCGTCCGCCGCGCCCGGAAGGGGCCTAACGCGTCGCGACGGGGTGGAGCCGCCCGCGGAGCGCCGCTTTCGGACGATCGGTCGGTCGACGCGGTGATATTACGTGGTTGTACTACCTAATAAACCGGTAACATTATAATTAGATACATAGTAACGTGAGACGCAGCATGACAGACTATACCTTGGAGACCGAAGACGGCAGGCGAGAGGCGCTCCGGCGGATGTTGACCATACGGCAGTTCGACACGAAGGCGGGACAGTACTTCGCCGACGGCGAGATCCCCGGCTTCGTCCACCTGTACATCGGCGAGGAGGCGGTCGCGACCGGGACGTGTGCGGCGCTCGAGCCCGACGACCTGATCGCGAGCACGCACCGGGGACACGGCCACTGCATCGCGAAGGGGCTCGATCCCGATCTGATGATGGCCGAGCTGTTCGGCAAGCGGGACGGCTACTGCAACGGCAAGGGCGGCTCGATGCACATCGCGGACGTCGAATCCGGCATGTTGGGCGCCAACGGGATCGTCGGGGCCGGGCCGCCGCTGGCGACCGGGGCCGCCCTCTCGATCGATTATCAGGACCGCGATCAGGTCGCGCTCGCGTTCCTCGGCGACGGCGCGGTCGCACAGGGGCAGGTCCACGAGGCCATAAACATGGCCTCGACGTGGGACCTGCCGGCGATCTACCTCATCGAGAACAACCACTACGGGGAGGCGACGCCGGTCGAGAACCAACACAACGTCAGCCAACTCAGCGACACCGCCCAGGCGTACGACATCCCCGGCGTCACCGTCGACGGGATGGACGTGACCGCGGTCGACGAGGCCGTCGGCGAGGCCAGAAAGCGGGCGCGGGCCGGCGACGGACCGACGATCATCGAGGCCGAGACCTACCGGTATCACGGCCACTACGAGGGCGACGAGCAGAACTACCGAACCGACGAGGAACTCGAACAGTGGAAGCAACGCGACGCCATCGACGCGTTCCGGGATCGGCTCCTCGACCGCGGCGAGTTGACCGACGACGAGTTCGAGGAGATGCAGGCGGCCGTCGAGGAGACGATCGACGACGCGATCGAGTACGCACAGAACTCCGAGTACCCCGCCCCCGAGGAGGCCTACGACGACATGTTCGCCGAACCCGTCCCCGAGATCGAACAGTTCGCGACTCGACCCCGTGCCGACGGCGGCCCGAACGGGGGTGAGAGATAATGGCGGCCCAAGCGCAGTTCGACGGCGAGCAGACCGAGACGATGACCGTCCGGGAGTCGATCCGGCAGGCGCTTCGGGAGGAACTCGAACGCGACGACGACGTCTACGTCATCGGCGAGGACGTCGGCGCGTTCGGCGGCGTCCTCGAGGTGACCGGCGACCTCTACGAGGAGTTCGGCGGCGAGCGGGTCCGGGACACGCCGATCGCCGAGGCGGGCTTCATCGGCGCCGCGACGGGCGCGGCAGCGACGGGCACCCGGCCGGTCGCGGAGCTCATGTTCTCCGACTTCGCCGGCGTCTCGATGGAGCAGATCATGAACCAGATGGCGAAGATGCGGTACATGTTCGGCGGCAAGACCGACATGCCCGTCACCGTCCGGACGACGGAGGGCGGCGGGATGGGCGCCGCGAGCCAGCACTCGGGGACGATCCACACGTGGATCGGGCACTTCCCCGGGCTGAAGGCGGTCGCCCCCGGGACCGCCGCCGCTGCCAAGGGGCTCACGAAGGCCGCGATCCGCTCGGACGACCCCGTGTTCGTCTTCGAGAACAAGATGATCTACGAACAGCGAGGCGAGGTGCCGACCGATCCGGACTACACGATCCCGATCGGCGAAGCGTCGGTCGAGCAGGCGGGCGAGGACGTCACCGTGGTCGCGACGCAGCGACTCGTCGGCGAGTCCCTCGACGTCGCCGACGACCTGGCCGGCGACGTGAGCGTCGAGGTCATCGACCCCCGATCGCTGTACCCCCTCGACACCGAGACGATCGTCGAGAGCGTTCGGAAGACCGGGCGGTTGGTCGTCGCCGACGAGAGCCCGGTCTCGTACGGCACCCACGCCGAGGTCGTCAGCCGCGTCCAGGAGGAGGCCTTCTTCAGCCTCGACGCGCCGATCCAACGCGTCGGGACGCCCGACACCCACATGCCGTTCAGCACGCCGCTCGAACAGGAGGTCCTCCCGGACGGCGAGGGGGTCACGAACGCGATCCGGAAGATAACCTGATCGCGCGTGGCCCACGTTGGACTCATCGTCAACCCGTCGGCAGGCCGCGACATCCGCCGTCTCACCGGCGGCGCGAGCGTCGTCGACAACTACGCGAAACGCCGGGTCGCCGAGTGCGTCCTCGGCGGCCTGACCGCCGTTCCCGAGCCCCCGAGCGTCGGGGTCATGCCCGACCGGGTCGGCATCGCCGACCACGCCGTCGGGGAGGCGCCCGAGGCGGTGGACGCCGCAGTGCTCGAGCTGTCGATCGAGGAGACCGCCGCGGACACCCGGAACGCGGCGGCGCGCTTTCGGGACAGCGCGGACGCCGTCGTGGTGTTGGGCGGCGACGGGACGACCCGCGACGTCGCGGCCGAGATCGGCGACGTCCCGGTGGTCTCCGTCTCGACGGGGACGAACAACGTCGTCCCCTCGCCGGTCGACGGCACGATCGCCGGGGCGGCGGCGGCCGTGATCGCGACCGACCGGGTCGACGTCGACGCGGTGACGCACCGACACGGCCGGATCGACGTCGAAACCGACGGCGTCTCCGGGCGGAAACGGCTCACGGGGCTCGCGACCGTCGGCATCACCGACCGGCCCTTCGTCGGGACGCGCGCGATCATCGACCCGACCGAACTGCTCGGCGGCGTCGTCTCGCGGGCCCACCCGGCCGACATCGGCCTCCCGAGCGTCGCGGGCGGCATCGAACCGATCGCACCGGCCGATCCCGGCGGCGCCGCGCTCCGACTGGGCGATCCCGACACCGCGTCCGAGGCCGTCCGCGCCGTGCTCGCGCCGGGCATGACCACGGCGATCGGGGTCGAGGAGCACACCCGGCTCGACCCCGGCGAGTCGGCGACGTTCGACGTCGTCGACGCCGTCGTCGGGGCCGACGGCGAACGCGAGATCGAACTCGCGGACGCGACGGTCGCGATGACGCTCTCGGCCGACGGTCCCCGGCTCGTCGAGGCCGAGGAGACGCTCCGCGCCGCCGCGGAGGCGGGCGTGCTGACCGAGACGCCGACGCCGGTCGGGAAGCGATAGGCGGTGGGCCGGACGGATTTATAAATAGACGCGCTTCGTCGGGCGATCTTTTATAAAACGAACGCGGCACATCCGGCGGTCTTTTATAAACGAACGCGGCAGCGACGGCCCGGCGTCGCGCTCACTCGACGCCGCGGTACGACTCCAACACGAGTTCGGAGGCCGACCCGAAGGCGTCGAACAGCGCCCCGAGGAACGCCTCGGCGTCGGCGTCGCCGAGCGCGCGCGCGTCGTAGGTCAGATCGGCGGTCACGAGCGGCTGGAGGTCGGTCCCGCTCCCCTCGGGGACCGCCCGCCGCCCGGTGGGGTCGACGGTCAGCGCCGCGACGCCCGGCGGGTTGATCAACCGCCCGTCCGCGTCCGGGTCCGAGGCGTCCGCGAGCGTGAACGTCGGGCGGCGGTCGTCGTCGTCCGGGAGCGCCTCGCGGGCCTCGACGATCCCCGACAGGGACTTCGCGTCGGCGGCCTCGATGACGCCCGTGTGGAGGCCGTCGTCGCCCTCGGTGGCGAGTGCGATGTCGTGGGTCGGGAGGACCTGGTGTGTCGACTCCGCGTACGTCCCGTTCGCGACCGGGTGTTCCGCCAGCGCCGCCGAGACGACGACGACCAAGACGTCGGTGACGGTGACGCGCTCCTCGAACGCCGACCGGACGGCCTCGGTCGCCCCGAGCAGCGCCCCGCCCGCGTCTGGGTCGGCCACGGCGGTCCGCCGCCGGTAGTGCCCCGCGGCGTCCGACCCGCTCCGTCGGGCGCTCGCGGCGTCTCCGGCGTCCGAGCCGTCCGATTCGGCGGCGGCCTCGACGTCGGCCTCAGTGATCGAGTCCATCGGGCCGGTTCCCTCGACGGTCGTCAGGTCGACGCCGAGTTCCTCGGCGCGCTGCTTCGCCCGCGGCGACGCCTTGACCGACGCCGCCCCCACATCCGCACCCGCCGCGTCGTCGGTGTCGGCTTCGGCGGCGGCCTCGACGTCGGCCTCGGTGATCGAGTCCATGGGGCCGGTTCCCTCGACGGTCGTCAGGTCGACGCCGAGTTCCTCGGCGCGTTGCTTCGCCCGCGGCGACGCCTTGATTTCGGACGCGACGCCGGCGGACGTCGCCTCGCCCGCCTCGCCCGCGTCGTCAGCAGCCCCCGCGCCGGGAGCGGGCTCCGGTTCCGGTTCCGGCTCCGGCTCCGGCTCCGGATCGGCGGACGCCGCGTCGCCCCCTCCGTCGAGTTCGGCCTCGGCCTCCGCCTCGGCGTCGGCGATGTCCTCGTCCTCGCCCGCGAGGATGCCGATCGGCGTCCCCGGGGGGACCGAGTCGCCCTCCTCGACGTAGACCCGTCTGATGACGCCGTCCTGCCGGGCGTCGACCTCGCCGATGCTCTTTTCGGATTCGACCTCGGCGATCGTGTCGCCCTCGGCGACCGCTTCGCCCGGCCCGAAGAACCACTCCAGGACCGTCCCCTGTTCCATCTCGAGGCCGAGCTTCGGCATCTTGACAACAGTTGCCATTATAAACCGTGTATTACTGCCGGCCTACTAAAGCGTATCTCTTGTGGCACGCGCCCGACCACCACGCTAAAGCCGTGTCGTCCGTACGGTTCGGTATGCCAGGCGGAACTGCCCAGACCTTGCGCCCGTTTCTGTGGCGCGCGGCGAGGCTCTACCCCGACCGCGAGATCGTCTCCCGGACCGACGACGGACTGCACCGCTACACCTACAGCGAGTACGACGACCGGACGGCGCGGCTCGCCAACGCCCTCTCGGAACGCGGGATCGGGGCCGGCGACCGGGTCGGGACGTTCTGTTGGAACCACCACCGCCACTTCGAGGCGTACTTTTCGGTCCCGTCGATGGGGGCGCAACTCCACACGATCAACCCGTTGTTGCCGCCGGAACACGTCCGCCACATCGTCGCGGACGCCGACGACCGGCTGTTGTTCGTCGACCGCTCGCTCGCGCCGCGGCTGGCGTCGATCGCCGAGGGGGAGCCGGCCTTCGAGGGGATCGAGTTCGTCCTCGTGGGCGAACGCGGCTCGGACGCGATCGAGGCGACCCCCTACGAGTCGTTCGTCGGTGGCCACTCGACGGCCTACGAGTGGCCCGACCTCGACGGCGACCGCCCCGCGGGGCTGTGTTACACCTCGGGGACGACGGGGGACCCGAAGGGCGTCGAGTACACCCACCGGATGCTGTGGAGCCACACGATGGCGACGCTGTCGCCGCAGGGCATCCCGATCGACGACGGCGACGTGGTGATGCCCGTCGTCCCGATGTTCCACGTCAACGCGTGGGGCTTTCCCTTCGCCGCGACCGCCGCGGGGGCGGGACACGTCTACCCCGGTCCCTCGCCCGACCCGGCGGACATCGCGACGCTCGTCGAAACGGAGGGGGTCACGTTCGCCGCCGGCGTCCCGGCGGTCTGGCTCGGCCTCGTGGAGTACGCCGAGGATAACGACGTCGACCTCTCGACGCTCGAGACGATCGCGGTCGGGGGGTCCGCCGCCCCGGAGTCGATGCTCCGGTGGTTCGACGACCGCGGCGTCGAGGTCGTCCACGCGTGGGGCATGACGGAGGTGTCCCCGATCGGGACGGTCGCGCGGCTCAAACACGGACTCGGCGAGGACTACGAGGCCGAACTCGAGCGGCGCGGCAAACAGGGGCTCGTCCTCCCCGGCCTCGAGATGCGCGTCGTCGACGGGGACGGCGACGCGGTCCCGTGGGACGGCGAGTCGTTCGGCGAACTGTGGGTGCGGGGCCCGTGGGTGACGACGGAGTACTTCGGGGAGGCGGGGTCGGCGGCGGACTTCGAGGACGGCTGGCTACGGACGGGCGACGTCGTCACCGTCGACGGGGAAGGGTACGTCGAACTCGTCGACCGCGCGGCGGACATCATCGACTCCGGCGGCGAGTGGATCTCCTCGATCGAACTCGAGGAGGCCATCCTCGCCCACGACGGCGTCGCCGAGGCCGCCGTCGTCGGCGCTCCCCACGAACGGTGGGGCGAGCGGCCGGTCGCGTTCGTCGTCCCGGCCGAGGGGGCCGACGCGTCGGCGCTCCCGGACGGGATCTACGACTGCCTCGGGGCGTCGTACCCGAGGTGGTGGCACCCGGACGCGATCGAGTGCGTCGAGTCGATCCCGAGGACCGCCACCGGCAAGATCTCGAAAACGGAGGTACGCGAGCAGTACGCCGACGAGTCGCTGACCGGATCGGTCCGCGAGGACGCGGCGCCCGACCCGGAGTGAGCAGCGGGGGCGCGGACGTGAAATCCCCGGGGATCGATCGATCGGTCCGAGCGTCGTTCGGTGCCCGAACGGCCGCCGTCACCGGAGCGCGTCGCGGAGCTCGGTGCCGATCTCCTCGATCGCCTCCTCGGCCCGATCGAGCCGCGGGTCCGAGAGCATCGTGAGAAAGCCGTGGATCATGTCCTCGTACCGGACGTGCCGCGTCGGCACGCCCGCCGCCGAGAGGCGATCGGCGAGTTCGGTCCCGTCGTCCCTGAGCGGATCGAAGCCGCAGGTGAGAACGAGCGACGGGGGGAGACCGTCCAGCCGTTCCGTCCGGAGCGGCGAGGCGTACGGGTGGGCGCCGTCCAGGTCGCTCCCGAGGTAGCCGTCCCAGAACCGCTCCATGTCCTTTCTGGTGAGGAAGTATCCCTGGGCGTTCTCCTCGTAGGAGTCCGTATCGAAGGCGTGGTTCGTCGCCGGGTACGCCAGGACCTGGTAGTCGATCTCGGGGCCGCCCCGGTCGCGGGCGAGGATTCCGACCCCGGCCGCCAGCGTGCCGCCGGCGCTGTCGCCGGCGATCGCCAACGCGTCCGTCCGGCAGTCGAGGGCGTCGGCGTTCGCCGCGACCCACCGCGTCGCCGCGTAGCAGTCTTCGAGGCCGGCGGGGAAGCGGTGCTCGGGCGCGAGCCGGTAGTCGACGGCGACGACGAGACAGCCGCTCTCGCTCGCCAGTTCGCGGCAGAGGGCGTCGTGGGTGTCGAGGTCGCCGAGCATCCAGCCGCCGCCGTGGAAGAAGACGAGCGGCGCGGGCGTCCCCTCCGTCCGGGGCTCGTAGATCCGCACCGGGACGTCGCCGTCCGGCCCCGGCACGGCGCGTTCTCTCACGGACGCGACGACGTCCGGGGGTTCGGGCGGGACCGTGAGTTCGCGGTAGGTTTCGCGGGCCGCCGACAGCTGGAGCCGATACAGCGGCGGCAGTCCCTGTTCGGAGAGCCCGTGCAGATACGACTCGACTTGTGGGTTGAGAGCTGATGACATCCGTTCGTGTAGGGTGTCCGGCCACGGGCGTATAATTGTATCTCCCGATCGCCCGGGCCGACGGGCCTGGAGCGCCGTGGGCAGCCGAGCCGGTATCGACACCCCCGACCACCCCGAAAGTTATGTCGGTCCCCGTGGTCCATCCACGGGATGGCCGGAGAAACATTGCCAGCGAGTGCGGACGTCGTGGTGATCGGCGCGGGTCCCGGCGGATACGTGGCCGCGATACGGGCGGCCCAGGCGGGACTCGACGTGACGCTCGTCGAGCGGGACGCCTACGGCGGAACCTGTCTCAACGTCGGCTGTATCCCCTCGAAAGCGATCATCACGGCGGCGGATACCGCCCACGAGGTCAACAGCGCCGAGCGGATGGGCATCCACGGCGACGTCGACGTCGACTTCGGCGGGATGATGGCCTGGAAGGACCAGGTGGTCTCGCAGCTGTCGGGCGGCGTCGAGAAGCTCTGTCGGGCCAACGGCGTGACGCTCGTCGACGGGACCGCGACGTTCGCCGGCGACGGATCCGTTCGGGTCACGCGGGAGGGCCGCGACCCGGGGACGATCGCCTTCGAACACGCCATCGTCGCGACCGGATCGCGGCCGATCGCGCTCCCGGGGTTCGAGTTCGACGGCGACCGGATCCTCTCCTCGACGGGGGCGCTCGAACTCGAGGCGCGGCCGGACCGGCTCGTCGTCGTCGGGGCGGGCTACATCGGCATGGAACTGTCGACGGCGTTCGCCAAGCTGGGCACGGACGTGACGGTCGTCGAGGCGCTCGAGGGGGCTCTCCCGGGGTTCGAGCGCGACGTCGCCCGCGTCGTCCAGCGGCGGGCCGAGGACCTCGGCGTGACCTTCGGCTTCGGCGAGCGGGCGACGTCGCACTCGGCGGCGTCCGGCGGCGTTCGGCTCGTCACCGAGACGGAGGACGGCGACCGATCCGCATACGAGGCCGACCACGCCGTCGTCGCCGTCGGCAGAGCGCCCGTCACCGACACGGTCGACCTCGAGGCGGCCGGGATCGAAACGGACGATCGGGGGTTCGTCCCGACGGACGAACGCGGGCGAACCGAGGCCGAGGGGATCTTCGCCGTCGGCGACGTGGCCGGCGAACCGATGCTCGCCCACAAGGCGAGCGCGGAAGGGGAGATCGCGGCCGACACCGTCGCCGGTCGGTCGGTGCGCTCGAAGCGGTCGATCCCCGCGGCCGTGTTCACCGACCCGGAGATCGCGACGGTCGGGCTGACGGAGGCCGAGGCGCGCGAGGCGGGGATCGACCCCGCGGTCGGACGGATGTCGATGCGGGCGTCGGGCCGCGCGCTCACGCTTGGGGCGACCGACGGCTTCGTCCGGATCGTCGCCGACGCCGAGACGGGGACGGTCCTGGGGGCCGCCATGGTCTGTCCGGACGCCTCCGAACTGATCGCCGAGATCGCCCTCGCCGTCGAGACCGAAGCGACCCTGACCGAAGTCGCAGCGACCGTCCACACGCATCCGACGCTGGGGGAGGCGGTCGCGGAGGCGGTCGCGAACGCCCGCGGCGAGGCGATTCACACGCTCAACGAGTGAGCCGTTTCCGACCGGTGAGCCGTTTCGAGGGGAATCGGCCCGGGTAGGCGTAGGTATTAGTCCGATCAGCCCCGCTATGCCGTATGGTCGAGTACTCCGAAGACTACCACGCCCACGCCGAAGCGACCGACGACGCCGACTCGTGGCCGACCGACTCCCGCGGGGCGTTCGAGGTCGGCATCACCCCGGAGTTCGGCGGCGACTTCGATGGTCCCGCCCCGGAGAACTACTACGCCATCACGCTGACGAACTGCTACGTCGCGACGCTGAAGGTCGTCGCGGACAACTCGAATCAGCCCTTCGATCGGGTCGTCGCCGACGGGACGTTGAAACTCCGGCCCGAGGACGGCACGACCGTCGTCGACTCCTTCGACCTCGAGGTCGGGGTACACGTCGAGTCCGCCGGACAGAAACTCGAGACGATCCTCGAACGGACGCGGAACTACTGTTTCATCCTGAACTCCGTGGAGTTTCCGGTGAACATCGAACACGAGGTCGTCGCTGTGGGCGAGGAGTGAGGCGGTCGAACCGCCGCGGGAGCGGGCGATGCGCCCCGTGGTCGCACGCCGTCCCGCGTCCGTTTCGGCCCACGTCTGAATTGTAGGTATATCTATACTACAACACAAATATAAGTATTCGTATTTTTATTACCCCCGGCCTGTGCGCCGTACGCGGTAGGTATACTGGGACGATATCCCGCCCGACGCGACCGGAGCCGGCATTCGAATTTCTGACTACAGTATATTTATCCCGCGTTTATTTAAATAAATGGGATTATAGCATCGTGATGTTGCATATTCTCTCAAACGCGACCGGTGTGCGATCGAGCGTCGGGTCTCCACCCTGGTCTCGTATGGATACTGTCTGTGGGCCTTTTATATATGAAAAGTTATCATTATATTATTTTTATATATTGGCGCTACGACGTCAAAATCCCGACCGGGCGCGAGCGCCCCCGGACTACGAACCTCACTCGGCGAGTTCGGCGGCCGGAACGCGCGTCGTGGATCGGTCCGCGCCGAAGACGGCCTCGAGGGCGTCGACGACCGGGGCGACGTCCTCGGGACCGCCCGCCGTCGCGACCGAACCGACCGACTCCGGCGCGAACGGCACCCCGAGCGCCGAGTAGACCGGATCGAGCACCGCCGCGATCGCCTCCCGGTCGGCCGAGCGGACGATCACGCAGCCACCGACGAGGGCACAGTCGCGTTTGACCCGCTGGGCGATCCCCGCGATCTTGCCCCCGCCCCGTATCGAGTAGTCGCCGGGACAGAACGAGTCCGCGGGTTCGCCGCGCGTGACGCTCGCGCCGACCGCCCGGAACGCCCCCAACACCGCCTCCGCCGCGTCGCGATACCGGCGATCGATCCCGTCGCGAGCGTCGTCGGTCGGCACCGCGTACGCGAACGAGACCGTGTCGCCGGTGTAGGCGACCGCGCTCCCGCCGACGCGGCGCTCGATCGGCGTGTAGCCGCGTCGGGCGGCGATGCGGCGCGCGCGGTCGTAGCCGTCGGCGGCGGCGTCGCGGCGACCGAACGCGAGCTGTCTCGGCGGCGTCCACACGCGGAGCACCGACTCGTCGGCGTCCGCCGCGAGACCGGGCAGCGCCGTCGTGACGGCCCGGTCGCGGTCGACGTCGGCGAGGGTGCCTTCGATCAGGCGCATGTGGGGTCGTACGCGCTCGACGGTATAAATCGGCGCGGGGGACGCCGTCGTCGGACCCCGGGGACGACTCGGAAGGCCCGCGACTCGGGCGCCCGCCCCGACCGCAAGGCACACAACCGGGCCTCCCGAACCGGACGGCATGGGACTCGGAGGCGCGACCAGGAAGCTCCAGAAGGTCGCAGACATGGGCGAAGAGCTGTACAGCCGGATCAGCGAACTCCGCGAACAGGTCCTCGAGATGCGCGAGACGGTGACCGAGACGAACAGACGCGTCACCGCCCTCGAGAACAAACTCGACGGCCAGGCCGCGATACTGGAGGCGCTCGCCGAAAAGGAGGGCGTCGACGTCGACGAACTCCTCACGGAGGTTGCTATCGATGAGGCCGAGGCGAACGACGGGGCGGCCCCCGGCGACGTGATTCCGGACGCCGAGGGCGGAGACGGCGCGGCCGGATCGGACGCCGACGGGGCCGAATCGGAGGCTGCGGAGCCAACGGGGGCCGACCCGGACTCCGAGACCGATGCGGCAGCCGACTCCGGCACGGGGAACTGAACCCTCAGCCCATCAGGCGCTGATACTCCACCTTGAGACAGCGGTCCTCGACGTAGCGCTTGCCGGCCGCCTCGATCCGCTCGCCCGCCTCGGGATCCGTGATGCCGAGTTGCGTCCAGACGACCTCGACGTCGTCGCGGTCGATCGCTTCGTCGGCGATCTCCGAGACCTCCTCGCTCGGGCGGAACACGTCGACGATGTCGATCGTCCCCTCGACGTCCGAGACCGAATCGTAGGGCTCGACGCCGAATATCTCGTCGGCGTAGGGGTTGATCGGAACGATCTCGTAGCCCCGCTTGCGCATGAACTTCGGGATCGAGTGGGCGGCCTTCCCCGGCGTCGCCGAACAGCCGACGACGGCGATCGTGTCGAGTTCGAGGATCTCCCGCAGTTCGTCGTCGTGTTGCACTGGCATATTCGGCGGTACGGTGCGGTTATATAAAAATCCGGACCCGGGCGCTCGTGGCGGCGTCCCCGATCGACCGGGGCCCGGCCGGGCCGGGACCGCGGCCGGAGTCAAACCACTACCGCGGCCCGCCCGACGACGAACGCCAACGCCGCGAGGAACATCGACGCCTTCAGCCACGTCTGGCCCGTCCCCGGATCGTCGAAGGATCGGTAGGTCCCGGCGCCGAGCCCGAGAAGCGTCGGCACCAACACGACGAGGTAGGCGCTCCCGAACGTCCCGCGGAGGAACGGAAGCGGGCTCGCGAGCATCGCGGCTGCGACGAACGCCGCCGCGACGCCCAGCGCCGCCCGCTCGCCGACGGCGATCGGAAGCGTGTTGAGTCCCTCCTCGCGGTCGCCCGCGACGTCCTCGACGTCCTTGACGATCTCGCGCGCCATCGTCGCGGCGGCGGCGAGCACGAAGAGGACCGAGACGGTCGCGAGGTCGCCGCCGACCGCGGCACCGCCGTAGAGGAACGTACTCCCCGTGAGATACGCGACGAGGGCGTTGCCGACGCCCGGCAGTCCCTTGAACACCTCGGTGTACGCGATCAACGCGAGGAGGTTGACGACCGCGATGGCGATGGCGATCGGCGGCAACAGCAGGGTCAACCCGACCGCGGCGGCGAACAGCGCGAGACTGAACGCGAGGGCGGCTCGGGCGGTGACGGCACCGCGGGGGAGCGGCCGGTCGGGGCGGTTGATCGCGTCGATCTCGCGGTCGAAGTAGTCGTTGATCGCGTTCCCGCCGCCGGTCGCAAACCCCGTCGCGAGGACGGCGAATGCGGTCGACGTCGGCGCGGTCAGCCCTCCCGCGACGAAGGCTCCGATAAACGTCAACACGCCCGCAGCGAGCGTGTTCCCCGGCCGCGTCAGCTCGACCGCGCCGCGAACCTGCTCCATGTCGGTGGCTCCGGTCGCTGATTCATAAACGCCGCGCCTCGGTTCCCGGCCGGAATCGCGGGAGTTAAAAGGTGGTAGGCGGTATGGATTCGATACGGGCGCTTAGCTCAGTTTGGACAGAGTGCTTGGCTTCGGACCAAGTTGCCGCGGGTTCAAATCCTGCAGCGCCCATTCGTTTTCATGATGGTTAGGATTCCACAGACAGCGGCGGGATACTTATAAATCATTCCCCGCTTACCGCGGAAGATTCCATCATGTTTCGTGATGCGGGTCGACGCCGTCATGCGGTTCGCAGGATACCAAACGTGTAGAATCGTGTCAAATCTTCGTGAATCGATCCGACTCTCAGTACAGTTCTGTGGAGCGCGCACGAGAACGGCTGGCTTCAGCTAAGTTCGTTCGTGACGTACTGTCGACCGGTCCGGACGAATTCCGACACGACGGCGTTGCCGCCCGGGTGTCGTATCGACTCGCCCGAGCGATTCACTCCAGCGACTTCGCGCGGTTCTGGAACTCCCCACCGCACTCGCAGACGCCGGGGTGGCTGTTCGATTCGACGAGCGTCCCGCACTGCATGCACTCGTACTCGGAGGGCGATTCCGGGTCGTTCTCCCCTTCGATGTCCTGTCCGTGGGGCATACGCCGACCTCGGAGCCCCGGGCATAAAATATTAATCGATATAGGAATATAAGGTCGTAGGTACGGATCCGCCGACGTTACCATCATGTATAACGGAACCGGCCGGCCCAGTCACGGCTCCGATTCGGGGGTGACCAGCGCGTGTCTGCGGAACGCAGCGATGGCGCGACGCAGTCGCTCCGTCACTACAAAATGGGGCAGGCTTCCCGACGTTCGAGACGCCTTACCACCGCCGGTCGCGGGTCTCGGTGATGATCCGGAGGGCTTCGATCTGCTCGCCCCGTTCGAGGCGGTCGAGGACGTCGCGCCTCACCTCCTCGGAGAGCAGCCCGCGGTCCAGAAACTCCTCTGCGACCTCCTCGGCGCGCCGTCGTCCCGGATCGGCTGATGCCTGTGCCATGATACGGTCTCCCATAGGTGGTGGCCAGGGGACGTACATAACACTTCTGGCCGTTTCGGGGCTCGAACGCGACACCGAAGGGCCGCTGCCACCCCCCGACCGCACGACCAGTGCGGCACGGGCGCTCGCGCGACCGGCTCGGTTCGGCCGGCCGCCGTCGCTCCCGTCGTCGACGGCGGCACCGTTTTGGGGACGTCCGGTGTGGGGTGACGTATGCCCGATCAGGATTGGCACGCCGCAACCGGTGAGGCGGTCCTCGACGAACTGGGGACGACCCGCGAGGGGCTCTCCGCCGAGGAAGCCGACCGCCGCCGGGAGCGCCACGGGCCGAACACGCTCGAACGGGCCGACGCCCTCAGCCCGTTGCGCATCTTCCTCCACCAGTTCACCAGCCCGCTTATTTACGTCCTCGTCGTCGCGTTCCTCGTCACGGTCGCGATCGAACACTACGCCGACGCGATCGTCATCGCGTTGGTCCTCGCGATCAACGCGGTCGTCGGGTTCGTCCAGGAGTACCGCGCCGAGAACGCGATGGCCGCGCTCGCGGACCTCGTCTCGCCCGACGCCCGCGTCCGCAGGGACGGCCGGGTTCGGTCGATCGAGAGCAGCGGTCTCGTCCCCGGCGATATCGTCACGCTCGAGTCGGGCGACGTCGTCCCGGCGGACCTCCGGCTCCTCGAGACGACCGACCTGCGGATCGATGCGGCCGTCCTGACCGGCGAGTCGGTGCCGGTGTCGCGGTCGCCGGAGCCGGTCGATGCCGACAGCCCGGTCGTCGATCGGTCCAACATGGCGCATATGGGTACCGCCGTCGCCGCCGGGCGGGCCGTGGGGGTCGTCGTCGCGACGGGAGAGGACACGCAGATCGGGACCATCGCCGGCGAGGTCCGCGAGACGGAGCGGACGGCGACGCCGCTGCAGACGCGGATGCACGTCTTCGGCAACCGGATCAGCGTCGCCATCCTCGCCGCCGCGGTCGGCCTCCTCGTTGTCGGCCTCCAGCAGGGGATCCCGCTCGTCGAGGTGTTCCTATTGGCCGTGGCGACGGCGGTCTCGGCCATCCCCGAGGGGCTGCCGGTCGTCATGACCGTCGCGCTGGCGGTCAGCGTCCGCCGGATGGCCGGTCGGAACGCGATCATCCGACGGCTGCCGGCCGTCGAGACGCTCGGCTCCTGTAGCGTCATCGTCTCGGACAAGACCGGCACGATCACGGAGAACCGGATGACCGTCGAGCGCCTCTGGACGCCCGAGGGGGCGGTCACCGTCACCGGGGCGGGCGACGCCGCCGCCGGCGAGTTCCGGCGGGACGGCGAACCGATCGCGCCCGGCGAGCACCCGGCGCTGTACGAGACGCTCCTCGCCGGCACGCTCGCGAACGAGGCGTCCCTCGAGACCGCGGCCGACGGCACCCTCGCGGGGATCGGCGATCCGACGGAGACCGCCCTGCTGGTCGCGGGGCGGAAGGGCGGCCTCGCTGCAGGCGCCGACGACCGCCCCCGGATCGGCCACCGCCCCTTCGAGTCCGATCGCCGGTACGCCGCCTCGGCGCACGCCGGCCCGGATGGCGACGCCGTCACCTACGTCAAGGGCGCCCCCGAGCGCGTCGTCGGGATGTGCGAGTCGGCGTACGCGCCGGGGGACGCCGACGGCACCCGGTTCGACGCCGACGCGGCCCTCGAGGCGGCCGAGGCGTTCGCCGACGACGGCCTCCGGGTCATCGCGATGGCCCGCGGCGAGGGGGACCTGACGGACGCCGACCCAACCGGACTGTCGTTTCTCGGGTTCGCGGGGATGCTCGACCCGCCACGCCAGGGGGTCCCCGAGGCCATCGAGTCGTGTCGCAGCGCCGGCATCCGGGTGGCGATGGTGACCGGCGACCACGCCAGCACCGCGCGGGCGATCGCCGCCGACGTCGGGATCGACGCCGACCGCGTCCTGACGGGGACGGAGATCGCCGCCCTCGACGACGACGAGTTGACCGAACGGCTCCACGACACCGCCGTCTTCGCCCGCATCGCGCCGGCGCAGAAACACCGGATCGTCACCCTGCTGAAGGACGACGGCGAGGTCGTCGCGGTGACCGGCGACGGGGTCAACGACGCGCCGGCGCTGAAGGCGGCCCACATCGGCGCGGCGATGGGGATCACCGGCACCGACGTCGCAAAGGAGGCCAGCGAGATGGTGCTGACGGACGACAACTTCGCGACGATCTACGCCGCGGTCGAGGAGGGGCGGACGGTCTTCTCGAACATCCGGAAGGCGACGATGTTCCTCCTCTCGACGGGCGTCGCGCTCGTGGCGGCGATACTGGCGACGTTCCTCCTGGTGATCTGGGGTGTGATCCCCCGGGGCACCGCGGGGGCGTTCCCGCTGCTTTTGTTGCCCGCGCAGGCGCTTTGGCTCAACGTCGTCAACAACGGCATCCAGGACGTCGCGTTGGCGTTCGAACCGGGCGAGACGGAGCAGTTCCGGCGGCCGCCGCACCCGCCCGACGAGGGGCTTCTGTCCCGGCCGCTGTTCGAGCGGACGTTCCTCGTCGGGGGGACGCTCGCCGTGCTCGCGGTCGCGGTGTTTCGGGTCGAGATCGCCGACGCGACGCTCCCGTACGCCCAGACCGCCGCGCTGACGACGATGGTCGTCTCGATGGCGCTGTTCCTCGGGACGTGCCGATCGGAAACGCGGTGGGTGCTCGGCAAGCACCCGCTGTCGAACCCGTTCCTGTTCGTCGGCACGCTCGCCGCGATCGCCGTCCACGTCGGCGTGATGCACTTCGGCCCGACGCGGGCGCTTTTGAACCTCGAGCCGATCGCGCTGGAGACGTGGCTCCGCATCCTCCTCGTCGCGCCGTCGGTGCTGGTCGTGGCGGAACTGCACAAGTACGTCCGCGGCCGAACCGCCGACAAAGACGGTACCGCGGACGGCCACGGTGCCTAGCAGCGGTCGCTTCCGGCCCCCTCGACTGCATCGACCCCTGCCCCGGGACCTGTCCCCCTGCGATCCCCCGCGAGACCCGCCTGAATCGGCCTGCGATTTTTTGAGAAACGGGTCGATCAGTCCACGTCGATCCGCCTTCGAAACCACTCCTGGTAATCAACGATTCCTCATACGATCTATCCATACCCGCCTCGAACCAATGTACTTAGGGGACACTCACGACGCGACCCGAACGTTTAATTGAATTACTACTCAAGTAGCGGTACGATGTCACAAGCGACCGAACGGCTTCATCGGTACCTCGAGGACGAACTCGGGGAGTGCTGTACCGAGGACGTCGACGACCGACTCGAGGAACTCGACGCGCTCGCGGCGGCGCCCGGAACCGAGCGCGCCGAGGCGGAACTGGACGTCCTGTCGGCGCTCGGCAACGGGACGCGCTACACGCTCGTCCGCGTGCTCGTGGCCGCGGGCGAGGAACTCTGCGTCTGCGAGTTGAACGCCGTCGTCGACGTGTCCGAGAGCGGCCTCAGCCACGCGCTCTCGACCCTCGTCGACGCGGGCCTCGTCGAGGGGTACAAGGAGGGCCGCTGGAAGAAGTACCGCGCGACCAACCGCGCGATCGCGCTCGTGACCGTCCTCGAGGGAAGCGTACCCGCCGATGAGTAGCGCCGGGACCGCCGACCACGAGCACGGTCCCGACTGCGGCTGTGAGGCCTGCGGGGACCCCCGCTCGATGGACGTCCTGGACAAGTACCTCACGGTCTGGATCTTCGGCGCGATGGCGGTCGGCGTCGGAGTGGGCTACGTCGCCCCGTCGGTGACCCAACCCATCCAGGACCTCCACCTCGTCGAGATCGGCCTGATCGCGATGATGTACCCGCCGTTGGCGAAGGCGGACTACTCGCAGCTTCGAGCCGTGTTCAGCAACTGGCGGATACTCGGGTTGAGCCTCGTCCAGAACTGGCTGATCGGCCCGACGCTGATGTTCGGGCTCGCGATCGTCTTCTTCGGCGGGGGGG
>Ga0207714_1000705_pt1 | contig 22548 bp, 24 predicted proteins | sample PonA232FremontCA_2_FD_187270 | JGI IMG/M metagenome (GOLD analysis project Ga0207714, IMG submission 187270) | Marine sediment microbial community from Fremont, CA, USA - Pond A23 Sediment 2 (SPAdes) | ecosystem: Environmental > Aquatic > Marine > Unclassified | place: USA: Fremont, California...
AAACTGCAGCCACGCTGTCTGCCGTCGATATTCAGGAATTCGGTGGACTACCATCAGAGTCTGGTGTCGACGTTGATTTGAGTGATACCACCGTCATCGAACGGGCACAGTACGGGCCCGCTGGCAACGTCTTCCGGCGCCTGTGGAGCGGCAGTAGTGCAGGGTATGCGAGCCAAAGAGAGGCTGACGTCGCGTTCTGTAGCCAGCTTGCGTATTGGACTGGGGGCGATAGCGAGCAAATAGAACGGCTGGTTCGACAGTCGGATCGAAATCGAGCCGAGTGGGTGAGTCTTGTTTCGGAGGATACGTTGTACGACGAATGGATTATTGAACGAGCGCTTGCTCTGGGCGACGATTACTACGACCCTCGAGACGCATTATAAAGTGCTGTTTCGCCGATTACTCTTCTTCCTGTGTCTCTTTCTGTTGCTCAACACACCACCGGTAGAGTTCCTCTTTGAGATCCGTGGGCGTGTCGTCGAATATCATTCCTAACCGCCATCCCAGATTATGCCACGAGAGGCCCTCTAGTGCTCTTGGGCCAAATTCTTCGCCGTTTTCTGCTTTTGTCCAACCAGCCTTGAAAGATCCAAGTCGATCATTCCCAGGTTCAGGAAAGACTCGTTGGTCCTTATCCCAATCGTGCTTTAATCCGTCAAGCCGGTCACCGCTGTTAGTCCCTTCTAACTCTCTAACACCTGCAACGAACAAGCCTGCCCACGTCCTACCTTGTTCATTTTTTATCTCTCTCATTTTTTCGTGCAGGTCGTCATCAAGCTCGAACCGTATCTCTCGCGCCATACCCACACACCTATTTCGAAACTACTTATGGGTTTTGACCCACTTTTGATTTAGTATAATTCCGTCAAAAGCCCCTGTAGAGGCTGACAATAGGTCTTAATTTCTTATCTACTACTGTTGAATATCCTATTCGCACGGGTCTCAAAATCACATATCAGAGAACCGCTCCTACGATCAATCCCACCCAGAGAGATCTATGTACTCGAGCTGAACGTGTTCTAGTATTATGACTATTCCCGGTGTAGACTCTGTAAATCCCCTATTCCTCAGTAGTCGGGTGTTTACGCAGGTGTTTCAGATTGATTCTGTAGATTGAGTCCATTCAGACGGCTATGAATCGATGGTCTTCACCTGCGTAAATCCCCGCGATTATTGGGGGTGTGAGGGTGGGTTACACTGTGAGAGAGGTGTCTAGGTGAGGTATGTTTGATTGGTGAGAGATATCAGGAGTGGGTGGTGGATGTCGGTGTCGCGAGGTGGGTGCGAGCGGCGTCGTCGTAGTGGCGGCCGTACCAGCCGGTGATCGTGTCGATCCGGTCGATGCCGGGACAGTGGTAGTCGGCGTCGGTGTGGCTCTGGTCGAGGTAGCGGTTGCCGACCTGGAGGCTGTAGTTCTCCGGCGTGTCGAACGGCGCGTTCGCGATCTTACAGTCGACGTTGCCGGACTCGTGGAGGCGGTTCAGCGTCTCGAAAGCAGTTTCTCGGTTCTCGAAGATCCAGAGGTGCTGTCGCTCCGGTCGCTCGGCGAAGGTCGCGAACTTCGATCGGGGCATCGCCCGGTCGTGGTGGTCAGTCAGCACTTCGGCTTCCCAGGTGGTACCGTCGAGTGCTGTACTCCGAACGTCCGGCTGGGCCTGCCCCTGTTCGCCGGGATACAGCTCGACGGAGCGTCCCTGCTGGCGCCAGACCGCGGCCACGACGGCGACGCCGGTGCGGTGGAGGAGCGATTCGTCCCAGTCGCCGACGAGGCCGGTGCCGGGCTCAAGCTGGTGCTGTGGGAAGTCCTCGGCGTCGAACAGGCCGGCGAAGAGCGTGTCCATTGCAGTCCGGGCGGTCCGGGTCGGTGTCCACCGAACCTTGCGCCGGAGGATGTACTGCTCCGTGAGCCACGGCTGTGATTCCTCGCTCTGGCCGTGGCGTCGGTCGTCGACGAGCGTCGGCGACGTCGCGGGGGCTTGCAGGTCGGTGAACGCAGCTTCGTATCGTTGCTCCCACTCCGCGTCGGAACAGCCGAGAAGCGTCTGGATGTCCGGTGGACGGTGCCACCCGATGTGATAGCGCTGGTTGTCTCGCTCCAGCACGGCGCCGTTGTACCACTGCGCGATCGCCCAGAGAATATCGAGCGCCGGCGGGGACCAATCCTCGAGGACGTCGTCAGCTCGCCTTCGAGCTTCTGGGGGTCGTGATCCATCGGCCATCGCCTCTACTACTCCTTTGTGCGCTGTGGTCTTCAAATTCCGTCCTACTCGTGAGGCGAGCCAGGCCTGTACACCGATCGTGACTGACATCGAATCCTCGCTGGTTCCGCTTCTCAGATGGATCACCGGCGACAAAGCTTCGGAAACAGTGGAGGGGGTAGGCTATTAACCAACAGGCTCTGCTTTCGATTCGGATTGTTGGTTAACCTCTGTGCGTGTCTACTACCGAGTTCGGACTGTGAACGAGTGACCCCTCAGTATATCGAGAGGATAACGTGTAGTGCTATCTTGCTTGTACTGAAACCCCGTCGGGCAATTTTGAGTGGGTTGAACGTCCCGAATTCGCGGGAATCGGCGGTTCTTTCGATGTGGTCCGGAAAAGCGCGGCTATTCAGCGAGGCATTCTTGACACAGAGTCATTCGTGGCTCTCATCGGTACTCCCCGAATTTGCCCCGCTTACCCGCCGGTCGAGCAATTTTAGCGAAATAGTGGTAAGCCGGCAGCTCGTCGAGGTATTTTCTATCGCCTCAAATCGGCCCGACGAGGGTTTTCTGCGATTTGAGCGCGTTATTTCGCCTTGCATATCGCGGGTTTCGTCCAAAGAAAGAGGCGATATGCAATATGCGAAGGCCGCCGGCTCTCTCCGGCCGAGGGGCCATCTCTGGAGTACTGACTTCCGAAATGTATCAGTTTGAGAGAACAGTCTTGTGTACTGAGTCACCGAGGTAATTGTCGTCCCGACGACTTGCTCGGGTATCGGGATCGGGTCCTCGACAGCGCTGTCTGTGAATCCGCCGCGTGGGTCCCCGATGTTGATGACGGCGGCGCGCATCCTGTCGGATATGGACTGTCCTGCGTGCGGTGGCCCGGTCACGCTCGAGGTCGGGCCGGACCGACCGCCGTCGACGTCTCTGTCCGACGCGGTTCTCGATGCTACTGAAGACGAGCGGCTCGACGTCGTCCGGACGTGCTGGGACTGTGGGTGGCAAGAGGAGCGCCGGCTCCGCGTCGAGGCAATCGAGACGACCGCCGGCGATGCAGACGCAATCGAGCGAGCCCGCCTTCTGGAAGAGATTACCGATGAACTCGAAGCCATCGAGGCCCTCGGGACGCTGGAGGACACGCTTGCGGAGGTTCGTCGACAGCGACGGCTGGAGCCAGCGGCGGAAGACACGAACGAGGACGTGACAGAGGAGGAGTGATGACCGACGCTGAGCCCCTCTATGAGGTTCGTGAGCGCACCGGGAATCCCGAGCATCCATCGGTTGATGACGTCGTCGACCTCGTCTTCGAGCGGGCGGAGAACCCACGAGTGGACCATCAAGACGCTCACCTGGACGAAGCGATGGCGACTGTCGTCGACAGATATGGCTCGGAGACTGTCCGGACCATTATCCATCGGATTCTCGTTGAGGAGTATCCGTTTCGAACTGCGACGGCGGACCTCGACGTCGACAACGTCGACGGCGTCCGAATCGGGACGGCGGCCGGCCAATTCCTTGCAGAGCTGAACGCGCGACAGGACGATTGAGATTGATTCCTGCCGCAGCATCCGGGGGATGTTTCTGACAGTGCCGACGGTAGCGGTGGTTGTTAGCGAATCCCGTAGTGATTCCTATAGTCCCGAATACGGCCATCTACCGCGATATCCCCTGTCTTCGTTCTACAGCAGGTATGAGGCATAGGGCCCGAAGGCGATGAGCAGCCCACTCAGTACGTGGGGGCCACTCGTTCGACAGTTTCCAATTCTCGATCAGCAGATGTAGGTACCACATACCGACTACGAGCAGGAGGCCGGTAGTCTGGACAACGACGAACGCGAAGGGCTCCACTAGCTGGGGAATGACGACGTCAATCAGGAGGCCAGCGCCGACACCGACGCCGAGAATGATCAGGAGCGCCCGTTCCTTGCTCTGGAGTGTTCGCCGGCTTCGAAACGAGATATCGCTCGTACTGTAGGCGAAGTGCGTAATCATCCCGGCGGCAACCCCCTTCAGTGCCATCACCAGCAGCTGTCGTAGCTGCGTAAATCTGTCTAGCGACGCCAGGAGTTGATCCAGCGCCCGGACATTGAGAAACGAGATAAAGACGACTGTGAGGCCGATCCCGAGCGGCCAGACGTGTTCGGGATCGATGTACTCACTGTCCGCAGCCCACGACATAATCGCATCATAGAGGCCAGACATTCGGGTGCCGATAGCCAGCCCGCAATTGTAAAGCATCACCGTCGAAAGCCCTCGGCCGCTCGACGCCCCGCGCCCCACGCTGCGCGCCTCGTTGCACTCGGTGCTTACGGGGTCGGGGGACGACCGTGGCGGCCTCGCCCTTTCTGAGTCCACCAGGTTGTGGACTGGTTCTTCGTCGACGACGTCGGCTGTTCGGTGCGTCTCGAACGGCTCGCGCCGCTCGCCGCTGCCGCCCTCCGCGTCGCTCGCGACCGACCATTCCGGGCGGGCTTCCGCTCCAGTAGGTGCGGTTCCTGCCGGGCTAAAGTGAATGTGCCCTCGACGCCAGCGGGAAAGCGCGAGGGGTTGCGCGGCGTGGCTGCTCACCCCCCACGCTTTCTCCGCTGGTCGCTCGCTTCGGGCGGGTCGGCGCGCGGCGCTGGTTGTGTCCCTCCGTGCGGGCGCGCTCTCGCTCGCGCCCGGTAGGGCGCTCGCGAAGGCGCGAGCGAGAGCGCGCAGACGGCTCTGTCGGTCGTGACGTCGAGGGAACCGCGGTTTGGGGCCGCGGTGTCGGGCGCTGTGGTGAGCGCCTTCGGGTTACCGCAATGTCGAGTAACAACGCGAGCGAAAAGACGGTTTCGGACGTACAGCATACGACCACTGAAGAACGCGGTCACGAGGCGACGGTCGAACACGAGCCGTCGGGGCGGTCGGCCTGTCCGGAGTGTGAGGGCCAGGTGATCACCGAAGATGAGCAGTCGTTCTGCACGGACTGCGGGCTGATCGTCGCCGACGAGTGGGTCGACCTGAGCCCGACGCTGAACGACCTGGGCCTGGTCGGAGACGCTGACCAGAGCATCGAGACGGTGGACCCGCTGCGGACGGACAAGGGCCTGCACACGAAGATCGGGAGGAACACCGACGGTCGGGGTAATCCCCTGAGCAACGAGCAGTGGGAGAAGGTCCAGCGCCTCCGGAAGTGGCACAAGCGGATGCAGTTCGGCGAGAAGCGCAAGCGGACGAAGCGGCTCAACGAGGGGCTGCGGGACGTCGAGATGATCGGCGGCAACCTGAGCTTGCCGGACCACATCGTCAAGCAAGCAGCGCAACACCTCCGGAGCGCCTCGGAAGCGCGATTGCCGGGCGGGCGGATGGCCTGGGAGGCACTCGCCGGCGGCACCGTCCTCCTGGCCGCGCGGGCCTCATCGGTCGACCGGGACGAGATCGACGTCGCGGTCGCGACGCACACCAAAGCGCCCCACGAGCGGGTGTGCGCTGCGGCACGGAAGATCCGATGTGAATGCGGGTTCGACGCGCCGCTCATCAGGCCCAACGCCGTGATGGCGGTCGTCGATGCGCTCGATGACGACGCCATCCCCGGGGCGCGAGCGGTGCGGACGTGGCGGCTGGCCCAACACCTGATGAAACTCGGTGACCAGGTGCCGGTCGGGCCGGGGACGCCACGGTGCACCGTCGCGGCGTCGGCGCTGTACGCGGCGGATCGGCTGCTCTCGCGCAAGCATCTCACCCAGGAGCAGGTCGCCGCGGCGGCGAGCACGATCGTGCCGACGTCCCGAAACCGGATCGCGCGGTACAGTCGGGAGCTCGTCGACGCCTACGAAGCCGAACACGGTACGAACAACCCGGGTGTCGGGCTCGAGGCGGAACGGGACACCCTGCGCTGAGCGGGGCGCTCCCTCGTTTTATTGGTGACCACCGCCCGTGGACGCCCCTCCGCCCCACCCACCGCTCCGTGCTCGCTCCCTGCGGTCGCTGCGCGCGCAGCCACAACCTCGCTGACAGCCGTGTCATACACCTCTCGGGACCTCTGTTTATCCTTTAGAAGAGGGTTCGTTCGGGGGACGAAGCCGAAAGATGCAGTGTATCCACTATCCGGGTTGCCGGCAGGGAGAGGGGAGTGTGGGGGAAACGGGCCTTCACCCGATTAACGACCTTCTCGCCCCACGTGGCCGCTTTTGATTTGATGCTGTACTTCTCGTTCAGCCTCGCCGCAATCTTGTGCATCATCTGTTTCGTAATGTAGATGAACACCTCCTCGACGCCGCCCGTGACCGCCACCTTGCCCAGTTTCAATAGCGCCTTCCCAACCGACTGGGAGTCAAACCCATTCCCCTCCGGGGATTTGAACCCCGACTATCTCCCCTGGAAGGCGGACACGGGTATATGAACGACGCCGTTGCTGAGGACCTCCCCGACGAGGTTCAGGACCTCATTCCGCGGTATAGTACCGAACCCGAGACGCTGACCGACGCAGAACGCGCTCGGGTCGAGGAGGCGCTTGAGACGGTCACGATAACGCTCAATCAGTCGCAAGTCCAGCAGGAACTGGACCGCGTGAAACAGCTCTGGCAGCAGGCCAAGAACATCGAGACGGACTCGAAGGCCCGATTGCTCCGGCAGTTCGTCGACCGCATACTCTCAGAGGACCCCGACGAGAAAATCCTGATCTTCACCGAGTACACGGACACGCTGGAGTATCTACGTGACGAGGTCTTCGCTGACCACGACGTCGCCCAGGTGTACGGCGACCTCGAGCAGTCCCGTCGACGGGAAGAGATGAGCAAATTCGAGGAGGAGGCCAACCTGATGCTCGCAACCGACGCCGCCCAGGAGGGGCTCAACCTCCAGTTCGCCCACATCATGGTGAACTACGACCTCCCGTGGAATCCCATCAGGATCGACCAGCGGATGGGGCGGCTCCACCGCTACGGCCAGGAGCACACGGTCGAGATTCGGAATCTCTTCTTCGCCGATACCCGCGAGAGCGAGATCCTCAACCTGCTCATTGAGAAGACGAACCAGATCGAGTCGGACCTCGGGATGCGCTCAGATGTCCTCGGTCGCGTCCTCGAGGACGTCGATTTGGACGAGACGATTATGGCGGCCATCGCTGAAGGGGAGCCGACTGAACGTGTCGTCGCCGATATCGAGGCGACCATCGAGGAGAAACGCGAAGCGATTCAGACCGTCGAAAACGAGTTCCTGATTCGCGACCGCTTCGACCTCTCCGGCGAAGACGATGAGATTCTCGACGTGATCGAACGCAGTCAACACGGCGAGGTGTCGGAGGACGATATCGAGACGCTCGTGCGCGTGTTCTTCGACGAATTCGGCGGCTCTATCAAGGGTGTTCGACCCGGACCGGCCCGGATGGAAGGGGACGTGTTCCAGTTGGATGTCCCCGAGGTCCTGAGTGGAAATCAGGTAGCACGACAGTACCCACGCGCCACGTTCACCAAGGATATCGCGATGGAGGAGGATGATGTCGAGTTCATCTCGCTGGACCATCCTCTCGTCGAGTCGCTCATCGAATTCTGCCTGGACGGCGACCGGATCCAGGGTGAAATATCGACGAAGGTCGCTGCGACGGCGTCTCAAACCCCCGGAATCTTGTTCAATTACCGCCTTGGCTACGTCTCCGGTGCTGGGGATGTGGTGACTGAGAAGCTGGTTCGTCTCTTTGTTCGCCCAGATGGTAGTGTGACGACTGATGTTCCTGAGCTCTCGAAGACGACGGCTCCCGGTGATGTCTCGTCGTTGCACGAGGTTGATCGGCTCTCAAGTATGGCCGAGGACCTCTACGAGGCCGCAGAAATGGAGGCGTGGACGCACGTTGAGTCGTTTGCCGAAGAGGCCCGAACCGAACGAGAACGGGAGATCGAAATCAAACGCGAACACGCTGAGCGATACTTCGAAGAGCAAATCGAAGAATGGGAAGAGCGGTTAGAGCAGTACCAACACCGTTCTGAGCAGGGTGCAGATATGTCCGCGCCGATTGGAAACGCGAAGCAGAAGCTCGAAAGTCTGCGACGAGAGCGTGAAGAGGAACTGTCCCGGCTTGAGGAAGAGAAACACGTCACGCCGCAGGAACCAGACCTCGTGACGGCGGCGTTCGTTGTGTCACCGCCGTCCGGAGGGGACTAAATGGTCGAGATCGCGAACGCCGTTGGCTCGGGCGACGTCGGTGTCGAACTGGATATTGCGGAAGTCGAAGCTGATCTCCCGGTTCCGTACACCGAATACGATCCCGAGAACTACCACGGTCTCTACGTACGCCTCGTTGAGGACGGACCACTCATCACCCTCTACCGGAGTGGCAAGTACATCATCAGCGGCTGTTCCAGCTTCGAGGAATTACACGAGACAAACCGTGCGTTCCTGCAGACCCTTGCCGAGCTGGACATCATCAATTCATCCATCGAAACCGGATTCACCGTCCAAAACGTCGTCTGTACGGGAGAGTTGCAGCGATCGGTGAACCTCAATACGCTGTCGATCGGACTGGGACTAGAAGTAGTCGAGTACGAACCCGAGCAGTTCCCTGGTCTCATCTACCGGCCGCCGGATTTCCCAGCCGTGCTATTAGTCTTCGCGAATGGTAACGTCGTCATCACTGGCGCAGCAGATGTAGAGACTGCAGAGGAGGCATTCAATCACCTTCAGACGAAGGTGGAGGGGCTTCTTGCCGACTAATCTTACCAAAAGATAGCCAAGGAATGCAGTCGAATTGTTTGGTAAGACACGACGAGTGTTCTCCAGCCGCGACGTTACAAAAAGAAGACGAGACACCACCTCAGTCAACGAGAACCGACCGACTGACCCCGGCGACTCTGCTCGATCTAATTTTCTTTAGATTGATCATCAGAGATCTCAACAATTTTGAGTTTGACATCTTGTTGGTGACTAAGCGAGAGGTCCTGATCGGCAAGTACATCTGAGTTCACCCGGAACAGGACAAGATCTTCCTGCCGAAGAACGGTGCTGGAGATTGTGTCCCCGTCGTCTGAATCTATTTGGTCGGGAAGGCTGCTGATGTCTGCTTCAATATCGTCGATCCGATCCTCTAACGTGTCGATTCCGCTCGTGACCGTCTCCTCCGTCGGGATCGTATCTCTAATATCGTCCAGTGCGGCTTCAAGCGCATCCAGTCGTTCGGTGATGTCCGTCAAGAGTTCCGTATCAATCGACGGTGGTTGATTCGAATCCTCGGGATCGGAATGGACTCCAGGCGATTCTTGTTCTTCCTCTCCACTCGCTGATTCATCGCTTGGTGGCTGTTGGATTGACTGTATCGACTCATAGCGGTCTTTGAATTGGGTAATTTCGACGCCCTCTGCCGACGGTTCTGGGGATTGCCGTGTCATGGAGACCGTTGGGAGCTCATCGATAGGGCGGTCGATCAGGAGGCGAGAGCCACTCTGCTGGTAATTTCGCCGCCGAATTCTGCTTGCGGTCCCATCATCCACCCAATGTGGGGCCGGCCAGTCACCGTCATCATAGAGGACGTGGGCCTGTGTATCGTCGTTGCTCCAGTGAAACAGATTATCGAAGTTCGCCCCGATTTCCTTGCCGTGCTCCGGTCGGACGTGTTTTAGAATCAGGTGCCGAGGAAGATTTTCTTCAACGGTGTTGATGAATTGTTGCTTGGTCGGGTGGTTTGCGAGTTCGGCGTAGTGCGTGGTACACTCACCATCATCAACAGCCTCTACGCCTGAGGTCGTGAGCTGGACGAAGACGGCGTCTGGATCGTCCTTGATTACCCCGTAAAGACGGGCGATGCTTCCTTGTGTCGGAGCCTCGGGGCCGGCGATAGTGATCGCACCGGAGGCAAGTACCTCGTCGGTGTGTTCGAACTGAGGATGAGCAGAGACGAAGGGGACATCGTAATCGAGCGTAGTGTAGAGCTTCGCCGCTTGGCCAGCGAGATGGATCGGAAGTTGACGGTCAATCTCGTCGAGGACATGTCCAAGGAGGTATGCCATGTGAACTCCGGTCAGGGCACTTGCCGCGACAAGTGTCGTGGCACCACTGAGTCCCCGTTCGAGGAGGACTTCGAGTGCATCGTTGAGCTTATTTTCGAGGTGTGGCGAAGTAGCGGCGTTCGCGATCATAATATCAATATCGATCGATTCGGGGATCGTCAAGCTAGGATACCCCCCGACTGGTCGAGTTGTGAAATCACCCGTCGTGAGCACTGTCACGGTTTCATTGTTCCGTAGATCATCGATTCGGAAGAGAAAGCCGGCTGCGCCTAGCGTGTGCCCTGCAGGCACCGGGAGGACAAACACACCATCATTAAGGGGTGTCCAAGTATCGATCGGAGTCAGTGCTTCTGTGATGTGGGTGACATCGCCGAGATCTTGGTACCGATCGGCCTCAGTGTAGACATCTTCAAACATAGTCGCCGTTCCAGGTGACGTGTAGAGTTGCGTATCGGAAGCTGTCGAGAGAATTTGACTGAGGCTTGCATAGTGGTCGGTATGGGCGTGCGTTAGGAAGACGCCATCCAACTCGGCATCCGTGTCCAAAAACGCTGCAGGAGAGACACTCTCGCCAGCATCAATAAGGTAGCTGTAGGTATCGTCATCCCGTGTAGACACATGCAGGAGTGTTGATTCGTGCCCTGCGAGAGGATTCGTGTGTTGAAACGAGATCTCCATTCGTTCCAGAGGTGTTTGCGTCCTCCTTAAAAATAGGGGGTTAGGAAATTTCAGCAGCTACCAATATAATGTGTCAATCCCCCTCATTCATGAATTCCTCAAAGGTTTCGGGAACCTCCTCGTCCTCCGTCTGTTCTTCGTAGTCAAGCGAGTCGGCTTCGAGAATTCCCAGAAAGACCGGCCCCTCATCGGAGACGGTGATCATGTGGTCGGCATCATTGATGATGATGCGACCGCCGCCGCGGAGGCGGTGGACGTACTCAGCCACTTCTTCGACTTCCGGAGTCGTGATATACTGACGGCCATCGGCTGTGTCACGAAACGGGCGCCCCTGCGTATCGACGCTCACAGTCCGTCCACGGCGAGGCCCCTCATATGGATCCCCACGGTCGAGGTCGGACGGATCGGGGATCTCCGGTTGCTGATACACAGAGACGTCCGGTTCGTGTTCTTTCGAAGGCCCCTCCAGTTCGCCTTTGATGATTTCGTCGCTGGTCTCCCACTTGTAGTAGTGATGGGTACCGCCGATTTCGGCCTCCCAGTCGACCTCCTCGAAGATTCGTTCGTCAACTGTATCCTGGGCATAGAGCACGTACAGCGTCGAAGGCTTGTCCGGATCGTGTCCGGTTCGCAGGATGCGCCCGAGTGTCTGGATGCGATCACGGACATTTCCAGACGAAACACGAATGATCCCGACGTCTGCCGAGGGGACGTCAACCCCTTCCTTGAGAGCCTGGACACTCAGCATCACGTTCGCAAACCCTTCGTCCCGGAACCATTCGATCCCCCACTCGTTCCACTCCGAATTGCGGTGCCCGGAGTGGTACATCACGGGTGCGTAATCGCGACAGAAAAACAGGTTTTCGAGGTCGCGATTGATATCGTCGAGTTCGTCCTCGTACTGCTGGTAGAGACTCGCCCGTTCGCTCTCCTTCGAGCCATACTTGCCCGTTTGGGTCTTCTCATCCCGCTGATCGTATGGGGCAACCATCTGCTCCAAGTGTTTGATTCGTTCCTGGAACACGATCGTCTTCTTGTCCTCTTCGATTGCGTCTTCGAGGAGGCGGTGCGTGATCGCTTGTCGGGAGACCGCCTCGGCGATCAGCTCACGCCGCCGTTTCGTGTACTCGAAGAAGTCGGCAATCGCCGGCGTCGCCGAGTCCGTCGACTCGCGAATCGTCTGCAGATTCTGTGAATAGTTTCCCCGCAATTCGGCGAGTCGGTGGCCATGGCGCGCTTCGATATCCCGAACCGCAGATGACACCTTTTTGGAGAACTGTTCGTAGGTGTGGCGTTCGGCCGGCGTTAGCTCGAAGCCGACGTAGTTGATGGTGAACTCGGAGATGAGGCCGCGGTCAACACCCTCGTCGTAACTCAGCCTGTAGAAAAGAGAGCCCAAGTTCTCGAGGAGGAACTCGTCGTCGTCGGTGAGTTCGTCGTTCTCCGGATCGATCGTCGACAGTGGTGTCGCAGACAGCCCCATCGTCGCGGTGTTGGGATATTCGAGGACTTTCGAGTGGACGTCCCCCGTATACCGGTGGCACTCATCGGCGACCAAGAGGTGCTCATCGGTATCGGCAGCGTCGAGCGACTGGGCCAAGAAATCGTCCTTGACCGCAGAGTTGACGATGCTCACGATGATGCGACGGTCACTATGATCGTCTTTGTGACCACCGCCAGCCCAGCCGATCTCTGACGGCGGGACGTTCAATTTCTCGAGGAACTCACGGAGCCACTGGTGCATCAACACCTTCGTCGGCACAACAACCGTGACGACGCCGTCAGGATGCTTGTCCAGCCACTCGTCGATGGCACCAAGCGCCATCACCGTTTTACCGGCCCCCGTCACCACCTGCGCGATGCCGCGTTCAGATGGGCTGGCCTCGTTGTCGAACCATGTGTCAATCGCTTCAGATTGCCAGTCGTAAAGCGAAAATCCAGCGGGGAACGTGTACGGTTCTCTCTCCTCGTCAAACGCATTTCTGATGTCTCGGCGGGAGATACCGGGGCTCGCGGCTGAGAGGAGGTCCCTGGCTTCCGGCTCGGTCTCGGCAGCGAGGATGTCCTCGAGTGTCTCGGCATAGAGTCCAGCGAGATCGCGGCCGTCGATATCATCGAATTTCGCTTTGATTTGTTCGCTGAGGGTGTCTCGAATGCGTTCATCCTCCTGGTATTCTTCGGACAGATGAATCTGGGGATGAGCCACGTCGCTCTCACGCGACGTCTCACGAACATAGTCGTCGAGGAAGCGGTTGTACAGGCTGCGGTGCCGTCCCCACCCACCGGACTCCCGGTACATGTAGTACTTTACGAGCGCCTGTTTGATGTCAGCAGCTGGGACATCGAACGTCGGGCCCCGATGATGGATCCACCGTTCGAGGTTGTGGAAGATGTCGACATCCCGCCACCGACCCTCGTAGGTGCTCGATCTAGGGCCAGGAACGTAGCCGTCGTCGGTTTCTCGGAGCGCACCAAGCTGGGTCAACAGTTCCGGATAGCCGCGTATTCCAGCATCGTTGTACTCGTATCCAAACTCGTCGGTCAGCCGTTCACGAATCTCTCCCGCTTGTAACGGCCGATCAGCGTGTCGGACGACGTAATGCGCATCCCGGAGCCCTTCAATTCCTTCTGGATAATTGCCTTGGAGAACCCAGCTCTGTTTGATCCCACGCCAGAGGAACTCCGCATACTCGATGTCGTCGTCGTGGAACCGGCGCGCGAACTCCCAGACGGTGATCTTATCGTCGCGTTCTCTGAGGACACCCATCTGGATGAACGTCGACAGCGTTCGTTCGATGTAACTCGGCGAATACCGGCTGCCGTCGGGTTTGCGCAAGCGCTCACGACAGCGCTCCTCGAACTGATCTCGAGTGAGTTCGTCGTCGTTCTCGATAGCGATCTCTACCAGTGTCGGCACCCATTCCGGTCCGCGTTCAATCCCGAATATCGGTGTTGGAAAACGCCGTCCCATGATGTTAGTCGGCAGTCATTATTTGAGGTGCGCTACTGATCCGGGTCCATCGCACTGTCTCCGAAGTAGCTGTTGTCAGTGACCACTGGTTTCGGAACGATCCCTCCGTCGAACTGTGAAATATGACCGAGATACACGGGGAGGAGACCGTTCGCAGCGGCCTCACTCTCAGTACGGTTCAGGCGACGAGTTACAAGTCGGCGTTCAGCATTCGACGCCGTTCGTTCCCACTCGTCGAAAGCGTCGCGGATCCGTCCCCGTTCGCTTGAGGGGACTGTATCGCGATCGACATTCCCCCAGATGTGACCGTGTTCGTTGATATAGATTCGCCCGCCCTCGGGACGGAGAGATTTGTACGCCGCAACAAGTTCCGGATGATCAAAGGCCGATTCAAAGCGGTAGTCCTGCCAGCTCCATCGGAGCACATCATCTGTACAAACCGCCCAAGTCTCGCCGTGATTGAACGGGAGGCCCGTCCAGATTTCCACGGCGTTCGTGTTACTGGGCGGCGTTGGGTCGTTGGAGATCTCTTCGAAGTCGAAGTCGCCATCGAGTTTGCCGACGTAAACGGGGATATGACCACGGTTTGCACGGGCCTGCGAGGTCCGTTGGTACTGGTCAGCTGGGACTTTTGTCAGTACTTCCCCGGTAGCGGTCAGCCGAAAGCTCCCACGCCCGTTGGTTTTCCCGAGTCCGGTGAGGGCAGTTTTGAGTCCGCCCGGCCGTTCGGTCATCGCCTGGATGTCGCCCATGTGGCTCCACTGGGCCACATCACCGAACTTCCGGGACGAAACGATACTGTATTTCGAACCGCGATATGCAGAGGGCCACGGATGTCCCGGTTCAACCGTCAGCTGTCGCCGGTTGACGGCCGGGACCTGGGTCGGCTCCTGCTTGAGCGACCCGTTTCCCTCAGCGCTCATCGTGACCCCTCCCCCCGATCGTCGCGGCGGTGATCGTCTTCTGAAAGATCGCTCTCTTCGTAGGACCCCATCGCGGCGACCCAGGCCTCTAACGAGGCTTCCTCTTGCTCAGAGAGCGGATCGGTCAGCCGGGTCGGCTCTTCGACTTCGATCGGCCGCTCGTCAGCGGAGAGATGGCCAACGTAGACGGGAACCATATCGACGTTGCCGCGGTCGCGCCGAAGCTGGAGGAACCGTTTCACCGGGCGAGACAGCTCCCGGAATTGCGCTCGGATATCGGGAGGCGTTTTCTCGTTGGGGATCTGCGTGACGACATCACCACAGGGCGTGATCACGAACCGCCCGCCGTTCATCCGAAGCCGTTTCAGCTCGTCGGTGATCTCCCGGGGCAACGTGTCGGCAAATGTGTGCCGAAGCTTCGTTTCGCCGTCCTGCCACCAGAACCGCTCGCCACTGAACGAGTACGTCGCTCCATCATAGACGCTCTTCCAGAGGTCGCCGGGATCGAGTCCGTTCGGACTGATCGGGACGGCGTGCCCCGGCTCATCACGGGGGACGAGCCGGCCGTCGAGGTCCATTTGACCGACGTACACGGTCTTGTACGCGTCCGAACTGCCGTCTCCGGTCTCGATTCGCGTGATAACGGCTCCGCCTTCGGTAACCCGTAGCGCGCCGCCGCTCCGTTTCAGCTCAAGGAGCTCGGTGACGAGGCCGGATGGTACCGGCTCCAGGTCGAAACGGTCGGTTCCGTTATACGCCTGCCACCAGATGTCGCCGTCCTGGTTTATGCTCAGCCCGTAGCCACGATAGTGGAACGGCCACTCATCACCAGGACTCAGCGCGTCGATCGTCGATTCGGGGGTGGATGTCTCGTTATCGGCCATTGGTGTTAGTCTAATGAGGTTGTGTGGATTCTGTGTCGTTGGATTGGAACGTCTCGCCAGCAGCTGTTAGTTCATAAGCAATACCCCGCTGACCGACTTGGCTCCGGTCGACCAGCCCCAGCTCGTACATTCGACTCGTGAGGCCAGAGCGAATCGTCTCAGCCTGCGAGTTTGACCACTCCGGATTCAGATACGCTACCCGCTCAGTCAGCGACGTTGGCCGGTTATCACCCTCTTCGATTGCTTGAGCCACCTTTTGCATCGCCGTGTATTCTTCTTCTCGCACGTCCCGTACGTGCGAGATGTAGAACTCCCGCTCCTCCTGCGAGAGGGACGTGTCGGCGTCGACGCCATCATCGAGAAGTGGGTTCGAGAGGCTTGCAAATTCCTGGCCAGCGTCCGTGAGCCCGATCTGCTGGGGGCTTTCTCGAACGATGTCGACGAAGGACAGGTGCGGTAGTGCCCCGGTTAACTCATCGTCGTGCTCGACGCGTCCGATGAAATGCGTCTCAAATCGATCCATCGATTTGTCGGGATCATCGCCCGTGGGCAACGCGGCAGCAAGCTTCTCACCTCGTTTGCGCCCTGCTCGCTCATCGTGAGTTGCGATTTCAGTCCCGATCTCTCGAGCCGTCCTCGCGGCGCGTCGCTGAAACGGCTGGAGATCAAGCCACGGACCGTCGGAGAGCCCCTCCTCGGACGAGTCCAGCAAAGCATTCGCTAATCCCCGAACGACCAGCTTGACGGGGAAAATACGATTGTACTGTCCCCAGAGAGGACCTTTGTCCAACCGCGACTCGTCGGGCGGTGCAACCGTCGGAATGTCGTCGTACTGGCGTCGATCCAGCGACAGCGATGTCTCGTTCGTCCGATCAGCCGGCGCAGCATCGTCGGACTGGCGCTCTTGCGCCTGTTCGTGAGCCGAATCGTCAGGCTGGGTCTCCTCAGGCGATGCTTCTATTTCCGACTCTGGGTCTACAGAATTGAGGGCTTCGTCGAGCGATTTGACCTCCTGGGAAGTCTCCTTCTCTTCGAGCTGGATTTGATTCTCGATCGCCGTCCGAACGAACTCCTGCGGGTCATCGTAGTTGCCTGTAGCGACAGCGCGTTTCATCCGGCCGACGAGTGAATCGGGCACGTCTATTACGATATTCACTCTTTGTATCCCCTCGTACCCATCACCACACTCTATGAGTATTTATATTTTTCGTGGGTTTGTATGGGTTTGTATGGGTTTGTATGAGTACGTAGGAGATCTCTTGATACTTCCGGTGTTCCAGATGCTTTGCTACCTCCACCATTTCCGAGGCTTCTGCTGGAAAGTCGCCTGTCTCTTACCAAACAGTAGCGGCGAGTACTTAACAGTAGTTTGGTAAGACACACCCAACACCAGATCGTCGAGGCCAAGCAATTAGAATGTGAATTGAAACTCCCCGCTGTCCATTATCGAATCGATGCCATCTTCTCGAAGGTTATCTCCAGCCCCGGTGATACGTCGAGCACCTGGCGGGGACTCCCAGCCATTGCGCTTGTAGACGGCTAAGTAGTCAATCCCATCAGAACTGAAGGTTGTCGAGTTCGCATATTGAGTACTAGGGCGACGGCGTTGAACCGTCGTTTGACGAGTTCGTTGCTGGACGTAGTGGAGAAGTCGCTCCGGGGACGGGGAGCTCACTCACGGGGAGCCGAAACAAGTCATCGACGTCGAGGAATACTGGCTGACTCGGATTCTTCTTCTGCGAAAGCCTTCTATCCAGCCAAATTGCGGCTGAGTAACGTTGAAGCCCCGCTCGTGTTTATAGTCTATATCTAAAGTGCAGGGATAGACGCCTCACAAGACACACAAAATATGCGACAGGGACTATCCACCCGTGAGAGCCGACTCCTTTCACGACTCGCCGGCGCGGGAAACCAGATCATCTCCGTCGACGATATCGAGACGACTCTAGAGGTCCCCCCGAACACCGCCCGAGAGATCGCCTCCCGGCTCACCGAGAAAGGATGGCTGGACCGACTGTTCCTCGGCCGATACCTCATCATCCCGCTCGCGGCCGGTGAAGAGGGTCTGTATACGACGCACGAGTATCTCATCGCCTCGCACGTCGCCGAGCCGATGTATATCGGCTACTACACTGCCCTCAGCCACCACGGGCTGACCGAACAAGTGCCCCGGACGGTGTACGTCGTCACCCCCTCCCGGGCCCAGAGTCGGGAGATCCACGGCGTCCCCTATCACGTCGTGACGGTCACCGAGCGCAAATTCTTCGGCTATGAGCCGACGTCCATCGAGGGCACCGATGTGAACGTCGCAGACGTGGAAAAGACGCTCGTTGACTGTGCCGACCATCCCGAGTTCGGTGGTGGCATCTGCGAACTCGCACAGGCGATGGTTGCCGCAGACGATCGAGACTGTTCGTGGGCGACGGTCGGTGAGTACCTCCAAGGACTCAACAACGGTGCTGCGACCAAGCGGATCGTCTACCTAGCAGACGAGGTGGGTATCGACCTCCCGACGCGTGAGACGCTCCTCAAGTCATTCACGAGTGGGTACTCACTGCTCGACCCAACGCGAAGCGAGCAGGGACGCTACGACAGTGAGTATCGCCTCCGAATCAACGTTGACCGGGAGAGATTCGGGTCGATGGAATCCTGATTCTATCCGGAATCTCGAGTAAACGGCGTGCGCTAATCTTGGAGCGCCGAGACTATTCGGCCGGTTTCCTCAGCCTCTTCGCTCCGCGACATCCCGTATGTTGCGAGAGCTTCTTCAACCGCGTCGTCCAGACTCATTGGTCAAGCGAATCTTGGCCCTGTCGACCGATAAAGTCTCGTACGATTTGCGTATCTGCCTAGGTACGCTCGGTTTTACGGTAGGCAACGTCAAGATCGAGGTCTTCGTACATTCGGTCAAGCATCGCCAGCCCCGACTGGAACTGGGCGTAGTTCTCACGCATATACTCGATCGTCTCTGCTCTCGGTATCACCGGGTAGCCTTCAACGTGCTCGATGTCGAGTGACGCGCGTGGCTCGAGGACGACCTGTAGCGATCCATCCAGCTCCTCTCGGGACCGGCGCTCGAATGCGGTCTGGAGGTCGAACGACTCGAAGAACGTCTCCCAGGCGTCGACGTCCTGCTCACGAACAGCGAGGAACAGCGGATAGTCGTCGGGGTCGCGACCGACCTGGTAGCCGCCTTGAGTCCACACGTAGACTGCGTCGATCCGCGTGAACGCGTATGGCCAGTCACCGAACTGTGGGATGATGTAGGCCTCCTCGATGGAGGGTGGACTGACGCCGGCGCTGGCTGCGACGAGCTCGAGCGCTGCGTCGCGGACGCGCTCGTCGACGACTGTGAGACCATCATCGTAGTGGACGTAGCCTGCGTCTTCGAGCCGGTTGACGGCCTGTCGCACCGTCTCGTACGGCGTGTGGAGGTGTTGGGCGACACGGCGGATGGAGTCGCCACTCTCGATGGCGAGGACGATCTGCGCCGCTGTGTCGTCGAGTACCTCGTACATCTAGTAGTTACCAATTCTCCGGTAACAGTTAAAATAGGTGTAGATTCGCTATTGTACCAGGCTCATCTTGACTAACACACCGAAGTGGATCTGTTTGGTAAGAGACGCCCGTGCTGTAGCGAACAGCACAGTCCGATTTTGAGATGTTCAAACCAATCTCAACCACCCAACACAGGTGTGTTTCACCGGCGAGATCCATCCACGGTGGCTACTATGTCGTCTATAAACCTCGTGAGGAGATCAACAGGGTCGCGATCAGCGTCCTCCACCGGCGGTTCCCAGAGTGCGACATCGAACGCCCTGGCGGCCGATGCTTCCCCTTCAGTAGCCGTGAGCATAAGAATGGCACTCTGATAGATGACAATCGTCCGGGTGTCGTCGACGTCGAGATACTCGATCCCAGCTGCCTCGAGCGCATTCGGAATATCCACACCCGTATCCAGTCGACAGTGTTGCACCGGCTCATCGTCGTCCGCCATAGCAGTTGCTACTCCCTGTCTGTACAAGTATACCCGGTCCCGTGGCGGCCAGACGAGCGAAGTACACGGTTCTCAGCCAGGTCAATATTCCACAAAGATGTCCACCCATCCGTTCCCGGTCGTAGTCCGAGGAGTTACACAGGGCGCCAGAGAACACACGATTATGGACCAGACACCCGACGCATTCGCTGCTGCGCTGGCCTCGGGTGACACCGATCGTGTGAATCGTGCGATCAACGAGATCGAGGATCTGGATCTCCAAGAGCGAGCAGCTCTCTTCGAGGACTGCTTCGAGCGGTGTCGCGAGCTCTACGAGAGTAGCGATGGGTATCAACGCCAGTCTGTCGTCCGTTTTGCGGCCGCGCTGTATCCACGACTTGCGTTCCGAACAGTCGGCACCGAACTCACTGATGAGGCATTACCGGGAGATTGGACACTCGAGGAAATCGAAACCCACCGCCGCCGGCTTCGCGAATTTTACCTGGACGCTCTCGTCGACGACGATGGACGAGTCCGACGCGCCGCAGCCAAGGCCCTCAAAGAGCTGGCCGTGACGGCAGAGCTGATCGGTGACGATGACGAACTCCAGACGATGCTGACGGAGTTAGAGACGCTGGCCGAGAACCACGACAATGAGGCCGTCCAGAAACACATTGACCAGGCGTACGAAAACGTCGCGTTTCACGCGGAGAAGCCGGGATCGCTACTCCCTGATGCCTTTCGAGACGCGCTCGAATGAGCCAGGTCGTGGTGCCGCTACGTTCGGTTCCAACTCAAGAAGGAGAATTACAGAACTCAGTAGTCTTACCAAACCAATATCGTGGTTGAGGGACCTCTGTTTGGTAAGATAGCTTCGAAGACCCATTCGTTTTCAATCCAGCTGATCGAGTTCTCCCCGCCGTTCGCGATGCATAATTCCGCCGGCGAACCGCCGCAGTTTGGCCACGAGTTCGTCCTCAGTCTCGTAGGTTTCGACGCGCAAATCCCACCGGACGGACGCCGACCGGATCATCGCACTCGTCACGTCATCCTCGTGGACGAAAATCAACCGCTCCCCGTAGGTTGCCGCGAGGTTTTCGAGAATACTGCCGGCCTCTTCGCCGACGCCAAAATTGTGGCCAAGAAACGGCACCACGAACGCGGTTGCGTTGCTACAGCGTGCGTACTCAATGCTCTGGGTCACCGCATCCACGTCGTCTGTGTCGATGTCGACGTCGAGTGCGAGAAACGCATTCACTCCCGGGTCGGTTCGAAGTTCCCCTTGTACACGTCGTAAGAGACCCTGTGCGGCGTTGATGTCGTCCTTGCTCCTGAAGAGCCGGCGTAACGGCCCAGGAAGATCGTCGACGTCGATCTCGCGACGGTCCTCCTCGCTGAGGACGTAGTTGAGGTTGAACGACTTGTACGGCCCCATCAGATAGAAGAGAAACCGGTCGTATGTCACACGCCCGAGCCGGTCAGCGATCAGCTCGCGCGTGATTTCGACGGGCATAGCCGGTTCTATTCAGCAAGAATATATAAAAGACGGTGCTTTTGAGAATTCTCGGCTTGACAACGACTAAGCGTCTCCGACGCATAGCGTGACGTACGATGGCGACGGATCAAACGCGGACGATTAACGGCGACGCCCCGGACGATCCGGCAGATCTGCTCCCCGAGGAGAGCATTCTTAGCCTTGAGGAGTACCTCGATATGCACGCGGCTGTCGGTCACCGCACCCGCTATGAGATCCTCTATCGACTCGTTCACAGCGGCGAGATGAGTCCGAAAGAACTCGAGGACGCACTCGACATCGACGACAGTACACTCCACTACCATCTCAACAAGCTCGTCGACGTCGGCCTCGTCGAGAAACGCCAGCGTACGGAGCGCGGACAGGACGGTCTGTACACGTATTATCGAGCGACCGTTTTCGGCGAGGTGACGCTCACTGACGGCGTCGACGAGTTGATCCGTGGCGAGCAAGCCTTCGAAGAGATGTACGACAGTTCGATCGCTTAGCCGCGATACCATCGCTACTGTTCACACGCGTTTGATGGACTACCCCTCTCAACGCGAGGCGTTCCCGAAGCTTATCGGCGACTAGCAGTCTTATCTAACAGTTCGCATCTTTGTGCCCCTTCAGATTTGGTAAGATTCTGGGCAATTGAGGTGAGAGACACCCACCACTGTTTCAAGAATTAATTTTGCTGGAAGAACATCACACCTCCAAAATCGGGGTGAGTGCGTAACTGGAAACTGGAGAGTGGTCAACATTCGATTTGGGGTTGAGAAGAGTAACGAATGGTCCCGGGACCCCCCCACCACCATTTCAGCAATTCACCCAGATTAGAGAGTGGATCAAGTACCCAGCAGCTAACGAGCGTGTTCTTGTACTGTATCGTGTGTTTGATCTGGAATCGACCGTGGCCACTATTTCCCACAGGAATTGCTGAAACGGTGGTGGGGGTGTGATCTGTCTATTTTTTTTTTTGGAGCCTCTCGTTCAGCGTCACGCGAATGATCTCCGACAAGACATCCCGGACATATTATTCGGCAGGATTGTCTCGCGGTCTCCATACGTACTGTTTTGAACTGACCAAAATGAGGACTGTACCCTCCGGTGTTTCCGAAGCTTTGCTACCCCTCCACCATTTCCGAAGCTTCCACTATACAGCCCGACTAGTCTTACCAAACTCCTCAGCACTATTTGTTCAAGCTATTTGGTAAGACACTCCTAGCGGTATACGCACTCACTCTACTATTTTCGGAGTTTTAGGACAATCCTCACCCTCCGTCGTTTCCGGAGCTTTCAGGAACTCAGTACCACGTTAGAAATCACGAAACTGGGTTCAGTAGTCGGAGATATCCGACTGGAGGAGATTGTTATCGTCGGCCGTCGACTCGATGATGTTCGCGAGTTCTTCGAAGCGGGTCGTCGACAGGAG
>Ga0207714_1000706_pt1 | contig 22537 bp, 18 predicted proteins | sample PonA232FremontCA_2_FD_187270 | JGI IMG/M metagenome (GOLD analysis project Ga0207714, IMG submission 187270) | Marine sediment microbial community from Fremont, CA, USA - Pond A23 Sediment 2 (SPAdes) | ecosystem: Environmental > Aquatic > Marine > Unclassified | place: USA: Fremont, California...
CTCTTCCTTCGATTCTTCGTGTACGGCGTCGTGGACGTGCAGGACGCCTTCGTCGCCAACACAGTCGAGAGCATGCCCTAAGAAGTCATCGCGCGTCGCCTCGAAATGTCCTATAATAACACGGTCGGCGTCCACAGAAACGTCGCGGCAGTCGGCGTGTTGTGCGTCGAGACGGTCGGTGACACCGTTCCGGCGTGCGTTCTCAATGAGGTATTCGTACGCTGTCTCACGTATCTCGGCTGCGACAATGGACGCGCCACCGACGGCGACAGGAACCGCGAAGTAACCTATTCCTGCGAACATGTCGAAGACCGTCTCGTCCTCCTCGGCAGTTTCGCACATTCTGACACGTTCCTCCGCGTTACCGACGGAGAACATGACACGCGAAGAGTCGAGCGCGAACTCGAATCCGTTCTCGCGGTGCACCGTCTCCGTGTCGCGCTCTCCTGCGACGTGACGCGTCTCGGGAATGCGTTTCCCTCCTTTGACACCGAGGTCTTCTAAGACGACACGGACGCCGTGGTGTTTTTCGAGTGCTTCGGCGACGGCTTGCTCGCGCTCTTCGTCACAATCGTCGAAACGCACGAGAGCAACGTCGCCGACGATGCTGTACGGCGGCGATTCGTCTACGAAGTCGTCAAGCGATGCGCGTCTACGTACGGGTTCGTCCTGTTCAACCGTTTCGTATCCACCAAATGGCTGGGTCACGGGAACCTCTGTGTGGTCGCCGACACGCCGTATACTCCTGCTCTCGTCGTAGGCGCCGCGCTCGCGTGCCTCCCGCATTACATCTTCTGTGCGCGAAAGCGGCACACGCAAGGCGAATTCAGACATCACCAGATGAGTTCGTCGTCGTTCTCCAGCATGTACAGCGTCCTCGCGGCGATGTTGACTCCGTGGTCGCCTACCCTTTCGAGGTCACGTATCGTCAGAAGGAGGCGCGACGTTTCTTCGAGAAGATGTTCGACTTCCTCGTCGGTCTCCACATCGATGCCGCTTATCAGGTCACGCATGATACGCTCGCTCGCCTCCTCACACATGGCGTCAAGTTCGTTGTCGCGCTCGTCTATCTCGTGACACAGTTCCGGAGTTTCCTCTTCGTAGGCGCGTACGGAGTCGCGCACCATATCGGAAGCGAACTCGCCGACCTCCTGTATATCAACCTCGGAGAAGTACGTGCGGCGCGCGTCGAGCGTGTAGTCTCCCAAGTTCGTCGCCAAGTCGGCGATACGCTCTAGGTCGGTGATTATCTTGAACGACGCGGCGATAAGACGCAGGTCGCCCGCGACGGGTTGCTGGAGCGCGATTAGGTCAACGCACTCCTGTTCGATTTCGAGATAGACCTCGTTGACCTCTTCGTCGCCATCGATGACCTTCCACGCTAAATCCTCGTCCTTCTTTTCGAGTGCTTCGAGACCCATTCCGAGACGTTCCAGAACGAGGTCGCTCATACCGACTACATCTGCGCGCAGGTCTTGGAGCCGTTCTTGGTAGTCCTTTCTAGGCATGCTCAACCCAAACCCTTGTATTCCCGATACAGTCTCTATGTTTCATGTTGATATCTTTTTCGCTCATTCCTTTTAAAACACCGATAGATTCACGCTCGTTTCTGAGATATGGTTACACATGGGGGATATACGTCGCCTCAGTCGGAAAGTACTTCGTCTGCATCGACGCTTTCGGCGAGAAGAGCGTCCTTCTTGTCTATCACAGGCTGTTTCTGTTTTATAACGCGTGTCATAACGCCGACAGGACGGACGTTGCCGATGAGAACCGCGCCGACGAGTCTGTCATCCTTGAAAGCGAGCCTTCTGTGTTTCTTCTCTCCGTAGTTGCGCGAGACGTACTCGTCGCCCTTCGTCGGGCTTCCGAGCGACATGAACGGCATCGAGAAATGCGAGACTGAGTACTTGGGAACTATCTCGAAGACCTCCATCTCCTCGCCGCGTGCAGAAGCCGCCATGTTTTTCGCTGCGACCTTGCCTTGTTCGCGCGCCGAGTCCCACGCACCGTTGAGGTTGCGCTGTTCAAGGAGAACGTCGTGGAACTCCGCAACGTCGCCCGCGGCGAAGATATCGTCGTCCGCCGTCTGGAGATGCTCGTCCACTATGATACCTTCGTCGGTCTCGACCTCCGTCTCGTCTAAGTGTTCCGTGCTGAGGTCAAGACCTATGCAGACGCCAGCCATGTCACAGTCGTAGACGGTTCCCGTGGAACCTACGCATTCGGTGACCTGACCGAGACGGTCCACACCGAAACGTTCGACACCCTCTCCGAAGACGGGTTCGACGCCTACGTCGCGGAGTTCGTCATGAATTATCTCCGCGCCGTCTTCGTTCATCGCGTACCTCCACCACCGGTTGCCGCGCATCAGGTACTTTCCGTCAACGTCGTTGTGTCCGAGCGCGAAAGCGAAGTCGATTCCAAGAAGTCCGGCACCGACGACGATGCCTGTTTCCGCCTCCTCGGCGTCCTTTCGTATGCGGCGCGAGTCTATGAACGTCCAGAAGTTGTGTACGCCTTCTGCGTCTGAGTTTGGAATCGGTAAGTTGCGGGGCGTTCCGCCGGTCGCTGAGAGCAGTTTGTCATAACCGAGTTCCTCGCCGTCGTGTAGGACGACCTTGTTCTCGTCGCCGATGACCTTCCAGACGTTCGTGTCTAGACGCAGGTCTATGTCCCTTTCGGAGTACCACGACTCTTCGTGCATCCGTATGAAGTCCTCGGGCATCTTGCCCTTGGCGTACTCCTTGATGTTGATACGGTTGTAGAGCGGTTCGGGTTCGTTCGTGATAACGGTTATCGACGCGTCTTCGTCCTCGTTGTGTAACGTCTCGGCGGCGGTGGCACCGGCTATCCCGTCACCGATGATAACGTAGTCGGTCATTGTTGGGTGTTTACCCGCGAACGGTTAAATATCGGTCGGTTGTGTAATGATGTCAGAGAAAATCGGTTAGGTCTTCGGACGGAGATCTGTATCCGTTTTCCTCAGTCCACACCGAGAGACAGCGGTTCGCAGTCTCCTTCTCCATTATAGACCTCTCAACAGCGCGAACCAAAACACCGATGGAGCCAGTTACGTCCATACCGCGGTCGTAAGCGACGCTCCGTGCGTCCATGTCATCAGTTACGACGGCACCCCCACGTTCCTCTACGACTGCTATCACCTGAGTCTCGCCCGAACCCAGCATTTCGGAAAACTCGGTGTCTGAGGACGGCTCTAAGACCGCGACCTTTTCCGACCTTACGAAAGCGAGCGCGTCATTCAGATACGGGTACGTTTCGACTCCTTGAGATAGTTCGCGTTCTACCGCAGGCACGGTTGAGACTCGTGGCAGGTCGCTTAGAACGGCAAAGTCGCCCTCGCACGCGAAGTTGGACAGAACCGTCGTATCTAAAACCGTCGGCTTATCCATCCTCAGAGGTCACGCGCTGTCTCAATCTCTTGCTCGGCGTCATCCTCGGTCGCAGAACCGAGACGGAGTTCGACGCCCTCTTCGCGGAGTATTTCATGCATCTCGAACCGGCTTACGTCAGCGAGACGTGCCGCACCGCCGAGAGAAACATCGCCTGCGTCGTACAGACGAACCGCCGCTGATACGCGTGTGTTCTCGTTCTCCTTGAAGTACTCGCGGAGTGCGTGGCGCATCGCGTCGCTCTTGTTCTGGAAGACGCCTGCATCTACGGCACCCTCGACTAAACGCGCCAGGTCGTCGGGCACTGTGGTAGTTTCGCGTGGCATCATACTATGTATGAAGTCGCGGATTAAAACGGTTGCGTCGCTTCTCCTGACAACTGTTTTAACGCCTGCCCACGAAGACGATGGCAAGGATGCCACGTCTGTTTGTCTCAGTGGACTTACCGCCGCAGTTCGAACCAAAGGTGCGCGACCTCCAGTCGCATCTGCGCGGGACACGTGCCGACCTGAATTTCACGAAGCCCGAGCAGGCGCATCTGACGATGAAGTTCATCGGTAACACGCCCGAGGAACGTCTCGGAGACGTCGCGGACGTTCTCGACGAAGCGGCGGAGACTGTCGAGCCTTTCCGTGTCGAGTTAGGCGGTACCGGCGTCTTTCCTTCGCGCGAGTACGTTAGCGTCGTATGGGTGGGGGTGGGCGAAGGCGTCGAGGAACTTACGCGTTTACACAAAGCTCTCGAAAAGCATTCCGTCGGACGTGGCTTGGCGGACGAGGCGGAACACGACTACAAGCCACACGTCACTCTTGCGCGTATGAAGAGCGGACGCGGAAAGAGCGAGGTTCTGAAGTTCGTGGACGAGAACGAAGAGGTTACGCTCGGTAGCTTTGAGGCGAAGGGTCTGCGCCTCAAAAGCAGCGTCCTGCGCGACGACGGAAGCGTACACGATACTGTGTACGAAGCCGAACTGTGAACTTCATACGTGTTATAGCACACAAACGAAGCTGTTTTTACGATACCGGACGACGGAACCACGATGGAAGACAAAAACGACGACCGTGACGCTTTCGTACGCGTCTCGTGGGTCAACGTACTCGGCAACGTCGGTAAGGTCGTCGTCGAGGGTGCTATCGGCTTAGCATTCGGAAGTCTCGCGCTCGTCGCAGATGCAGCGCACTCCGTCGCCGACCTCGTGGCAAGCATCATCGTTCTCGTCTGGGGTAGGGCGTCGTACGACGAGGCGGACGCGACGCATCCCCATGGACACGGAAGGATGGAGCCTCTTTCGGCACTTTTCGTCGGTGGTGTCATAGCCTTCTTGGGCGTCGGTCTTCTGTACGAGTCGGTACGCGAAGCCCTCCGTGGACCGGGCGTCGATACCGACGCTTGGAGGATACTCCTCTTAGGACTCGTCTTCGCGTTCGTCTCAATGCTCGCAGTCTACCTGTACACCGTCCGTGTCAACCGACGCGTTGGTTCGACCGCACTCCGTGCGCTCGCAAAGGACTGTCTCAACGATATCTACACGTCGTCGGCAGCGGCGGTCGGTGTGATAGGTGTCGCACTCGGACAGCCGGCGTTCGACCCTATCGCTGGCGGTCTCGTTTCAGTCATCGTCGTCTACCAAGGCGTCGAGATTGGACGTGAGAACATCGACTATCTCGTCGGAGGCGCGCCTAGTGGCGAGAAGCAGGACGAGATACGTGAGAAAGCACTTGCGCATCCGGAGGTGCGCGGCGTCCACGACTTCAAGGCTTTCTACGACGGCACCGACATAGAGGTCGAGATGCATGTCGAAGTAGACGGTGACCAGACGCTACGCGAGGCGCACGACGTGGAGAGCGACGTTGTGCGACGCGTTCGTGAAGTCGAAGGTGTCGGCGACGTTCACGTCCATCTTGACCCGTCGGGTATCGGCGAGTGGAAGGAGAACGAAGACGCAGAGCGAGGATAGGCAGTACGACGCACTCAGCTCTTACGTAACGTGTTTCTGCCGATTAGACTGTTCAGGAAACACATCTGTGTGACACCGGTAGCGAGAAGTACCAATCCGATGACCGCCAGTGCGACGGAGGTCAAGGCTTGAGGAAACGGTCCGTAAGCCACCCGGACGAAGCCGACGTAACCCGCTATCCCCACGAGAAGTAGAACCGCGCCTATTCCCAAGCGAGCGATACGGTCGTATCCGCCAACGTTTCGTTCCATAGTTTGTTTTAAGACGGGTTCGGAGATAAGGGTTGTGTAACTCAAAACTCGAAAACAAAAAAATCGTAAAACCCGATGTTACGGCGGTCGGTGCTGTAGGGTCAGCCACATATGGAATCCACGCCCGCGCAACCACAACAAAGATTACGTCGGCGCGTCCATCCCGACTATGCTCGTGACGGTAGAAGGAATCGACGGCGCGGGGAAAAGCACCGTCGTAGAAGGTATGCGCGACGAACTCGACGCCGTCTTCACACGCGAACCCACAGGTTCGTGGCTCGGAGACGCGGTAAGGCGGTCGATAAACGACGACGACAGCGTTCCTCTTGGCGACCTTTTCCTTTTTATCGCCGACCACGCCGACCATGTCGAACACATCATTAAGCCCGCAGTTGCCGACGACGAACTCATCGTCTGTGACCGTTACATCGATTCGCGTTACGCGTACCAAGGCGCGACACTCTCCGATAGGGACGAGGAGATTTTCGACGACGCACTCGAATGGGTGCGCGGTCTGCACGAAGGCTGGACCGTCGTACCCGACCTGACACTTCTTCTCGACATACAGCCTGAAGACGCAGTGGGGCGTCTCGACCGCGAAACAATGAAGTTCGAACGCGTCGAGTTTCTGCGCGAGGTTAGGGAGAACTACATGAGACTTGCCGAGGAGGAACGTTTCGTCGTAATAGACGCGACACTCGACGCAGACGCTGTTGTCGAGAGATGTGTCGAAGAAGTGGTTTCACGTTCAGACATTTAGAAACGTGGAAGAACCGTCGTACGTACGAGGTACGCGACACCGACGAGTGCGGCGAAAAACGGAAACAAGGAGCCTGCGACGTATACCCTCAGACGTATTTCATCATCTTCCTTTCGTGCTACACCGTCGAGGTAGATGGATACAGGGACGATGACCCATGCGATTAGGACGAGAGATTCGAAAGCAGATAGGGACTCCGCTGTCTCGGGCATCAAAAGCAAGAAAGCCCATAAAATTACACCGAGTGCGACGAGTGGCTTCCAGAACCGCGAAACCGGCGGCGTAACCAGACGACGCTTCGCTTCTCCGAGAGCGTCGTCCTCCTGCGCGACGAAGCTTCGATACCCTCTCGACAGGGCGATTACACCTCCGAAGGTCACCATCAGAAGGATACCGACGAGTACGGCACCCGTTGAGACACCCCAGCCGCCTAAATGCACGTAGTCGAAGACAGTCCTACGTGTCAGAATCCACGCGGCGTAGAGCGAGAAGCCTCCTAAGACGACCAGAACACCACAGGCGACCTGTCTAACCCTGTGTCTATACGCGTGTCGAGCCATCTTCCGTCGAACACAGTATCCGACCTAAGTAATATGTGTCGGAGGCTACAAGAACGGTTCATGAAACTACGTCCCGGACGCCGTGACTTCCTTGGATATACCGGAGCAGGTATCTTCGGAGTAACTGCCTCGTCGGTTCCTTTTCTGCCGCTCGGACCGCGTGAAACCGTCGAGTTCGACGACCCTCACGGTAAGTCGCGTCCACGCGCCGAGGGAGAGGAGTACATGGCTTCGACAGGGACACCGTGGGCTACGGACACCGCACTCAATATACTCGAAGACGGAGGCAACGCATTCGACGCCGGGGTCGCCGCGCTCTTGTCGATAAACGTCACTTTCGGTGAGGCGGCGAGTTTTCCGGGTATCGCACCTGTGATGGTCTACGATGCGGAAGAGGACGAGCATAGAAGCTACACGGGCGCGGGAACGGCACCCGAAGCGGCGACGATAGAACATTTCAGGTCGCAGGGACACGAGACGATGCCTGAGATGAGCATCGAATCACAGCTTATTCCTGCGTCGCCCGACGTGGCGGTTGAACTCCTCAAGGAATACGGCACGATGTCTTTCGGCGAGGTCGCAGAGCCTGCGATACAGAGGGCACGCGAAGGCTTTCCCGTGCACAGAACGATGCTCGGAAACCTCGATCTGAGTTTCGTCGAACGTTTCGGCTTCTACCTCCTGATGCCGTACAACGTCAAGGTCTACTTAGGCGGGCAGTGGTGGCGTCCGTTACATCACTCGGAACTTTTTACACGCCCTGACCTGGCGGAGACGTTTGAGCATTTAGCCGAGACGGAGGAAGGCGTCCTGGAAGAAGGTGGTAGCCGTGAGGAGGCTCTCGAAGCCGTCAGACGCGAGTTCTACGAGGGCGAAATTGCGAAACGTATCGTCGATTTCCACGGCGAACGCGGCGGTCTTTTCACGCGCGAAGACCTGTCGGGCTACGAGGGGTACTGGGAAGAACCTCTTAGGGGAAGCTTCGAAACGCGGGACTCGGAGTACGTCATCCACACGAACAGGTTCTGGTGCCAAGGTGTCGTCGTCCCAATAGTTCTCCAGATTCTCGAAGGCTTCGAGTTCGAGGAGAGAGACGCCGACTACTACCACACCGTCCTGCAGGCGATAGAGCTTACGATGGCGGACCGCGACGCCTACGTCGGCGACCCCGAGTACGTTGATGTTCCCGCCGAAGGTCTTCTGAGCGAAGAGTACGCCGCGGAGAGACGCGAAGCTATGACGCCCGAATCGAACTTCCCGGACACACCGGAGCCGGGTAATCCGCGCGCATTCGGCGGTGGCGGCGACGGAGGAAATGGCGCGGTTAGTGAGGCGTCTAGCTCCGCAGAGACAGCATCAACGAGAACTGATGGGAATACCGAAGGTCACAGCCAGAATCCTGACACGAGCTACCTCGCCGTCGTTGACTCCGAAGGCAACTCCGTCTCTATGACACCGAGTGACTTTCCGATGACGCCGATGGTTCCGGGCACAGGTCTGACCCTCGGAAACAGGATGACACAGTTCCGTCTCAACTCCGAACATCCGTCGTCACTCGAACCCGGGAAACGTCCACGTGTGACACCGCACTCCCACACTGTCACGAAGAACGGGGAGTTCCACATGAGCTTCGGCACACCGGGTGGGGAGATGCAGACACAGGCTCTCGTACAGGTCTTCCTGAACCATTTCGTCTTCGGCATGAACATACAGGAAGCGATAGAGACACCGCGCGTACGGTCGGTTAACTTCCCCGACTCTTTCGCACCCCATAGCTACACACCGGGTGCGGTCGAAATCGAGAGGTCGCTGTACGAACGCGTCGGCGACGGTCTCGAAAACAAAGGATACGACGTGGACGTTTACGACGACTGGGACGAAGTCGAGACGGGCAGCGACCAGTTCGGCGGTGTCTGTGCCGTAATCAGGAACCAAGACGGTGAACTCGTCGGCGGCGCGGATCCGCGTGTCGAGTCGTGGGCTGACGGCGACGACGCACGTTACTTCTGACTGCGTCTGCACGGCGAAACAACGTCGGTAAGCTTTTGTTCACCGGTTCCGGATATGGAAACGCGCCAAGGTGGCAGAGTCCGGCCTAATGCAGCGGCCTGCAGAGCCGCCTATCGCCGGTTCAAATCCGGCCCTTGGCTATCGAACTTTAGCGGAGGGCTTTCTGGGCATCTCAGCCGCTACGACAGAAAACCTGCACGGCGTAGGTACCACCGGATTCCTCGTCGTGTGAAACGCCGACAGCGATGGAGTCGTGTCCCGGGTTGAGTATGTTTTCCCTGTGCCCCTCGGAGTTCATCCACGCGTCCACGAAATGTCTGGCAGCCTCCTGACTCGTATCCACTTCGACGGACGGGAAGGTCTTCCACGAGAACGACCCTGTCGGGGAGGTTCCAACAACGTTCTCTGCACAGGCTCCCGAATATCTCTGGCTTATTGTCTCGCCGGACGATCCCCTATGACCTATGTATTCACGGTTCTCCATGTACTCAGCATGCTGTCTAGCTGGGGATTGCTCTTTTTCGTTCCACTCCAGCGCGTCCAAATCCCTCGAAGACCTCTTTTCGCGCGTGTACTCCCGGATGAGCTGTTCCACCCTTTCCTCGTCGATTCCTCGTGTCGACTCGTCGCCGACTGCCCTGTCCGCCCCGTCAGAGGCGTCGTCTCCGACCGAAACGCCTTCTTGACTGAAGTCCACCGGTGCCGCCCCCGAGACGACGAGAAGGAAAGCGACGGACAAAGCCAATACGCTCGTAATTAGCTTCGGACTGCGAACGATGCGTCGCACCTCCAATGCCGGTTTCGAGTGCGTAAACCACCGTAGAACCGACATCCCGGGCTTCCAGCCGCAAGCACCGCAGACCGTCATCCATCCGTCCGAGACTCCGATATACTGACCGCAGTTGGGGCACGCATTGGGCAGAGGGTCTTTTTCGTAACGGTGGCGACGGAAACGTACCGCGAACACCCAAGCGACAAAGAGTACGATCAAGAAAGCTCCCACCGTAACCGCCGCAGTCACCGTGTTCGGGTACCCTCGTGTGTGCGCTGCGTAGCCAGCGACAGAAGACGATACGAGACCGAAAGCTACTATCCCCAGACGCATCTTCGTGCCCAAGGACGTTTTCGTGTCAAAAGTATCTTGCTCAATCAGAAAGGAGCGACCGTCATCGGTCCCGTTCCGGCTATCATCCAGGTGACGACCAATCCCGCAAGAATACCGCCGACGAGTGCCTCGTCTGTCAGGCGCGTCGTCGCAGCCGCGAGAACCGCCGCGCATCCCAGAAGGAAGGTCGCCCAGATACCGGTTATGGAAAGCGCGCCGAGTATCGGAACCGGAAGACCGAAGCCGAGGAAAAGAGGGACGTACTGGACGGCGAGCGAGGCGACAAGTCCACCGCAAGACAGGGCAAGAGCCAGACCGACGTGCAGAAGGACGCCGGTTCTGTCCGGCAGAACGTGTTCAAGCGCGGCGGAGAGGGCAACGGTACCGACGGTGAGCGGAACGACGTAGACGGCTACGGAAAACCACCTGAATCCGGGAAGCGGTGCCAACCCAACCATCCATGCGCGGAAGCCGCTTCCGGGGACGGTGCTCGCCGCGAGAACGACGAAGTAGACAGCGGCGAAGCCTGCGATTGCCGCCAAGAGGGCGCGCAACGTGCTCGTTCTCTCGGTGAGACTACGAGGAAAGGTTTTCTTCCAGCCGTGCCTCCAAGAAGCAGCCGACATGCCGACTGCGACGGAGCCGAGTGTCCACAGAACGTAGCCATGCGTGAGTTCTTGGTGCGTGATTCGTGTCACAGGCACCAATACTGTTCCAAGAGCGTACAGCGGGTACAGAGCGACAGCAGGCAGGGCAGTTATTCCGAGGAGTCCCCATCGAGACGCCCAGCCATCGTTACCACCGTCGATATCCTCCTCCATTGCGCTGTCTGCGAGCGACCCGAACCGTCGCCACGCTACTCCGGCGACACCGACAGCGACAATGAACGCACCGATGAAGGCAATCACGTGACCAAACGTCGTCCAGTACCAGCTCTGAGCTCCTTCGTCGTCTTCCTCGCCTTCCGTCGTCAGCGTTACCCATTCGACTGTGTCGGCAACCGTCGTAGTCGAGCGGTGCATCCCCGTGTGGACGGTACGCGGCGCGGTGTATCTCCTTCCCGTTCCTTCCTCAACGTTCCCGTATATTTTCTCCGGCTCTACCGACCCATCGGTTCCGAAAGCCAATTTGAGCTTTTCGCTCTCGGCTACTTTCCCGGGTACGGATTCGCCGAACATTACGGGTGCGTACTCATCGTAAGGCGAAAAGACGACAGCCATGTTGCGCGGAAAAGTCGTATTCGCAGCAGGTGCGCCGGATATCCCCCACGTTGAACCGACGAGTACAACCGACTCGTAGCCATCGGGATGTTCCTTTGCTGCGGCGAGGGATGCGAAACCTCCCATAGAGTGTCCGACCATCGAGACACCTTCCGCGTCGGTAGTTTCGAGCGACCGTGTGTATTCGAGCGCGGCAGGACCGCCCCAGCCGTCCTCGTAAGCGGGCGGTTCGGAGTCACGGTGACCCGGCTGGTCGACGGCTACGGCGACGTATCCGCGCTCCGCGAACTCCTGTGCGAAGCTCGACATAGTTCCACGCTCTCCGCCGTGTCCGTGTATCAGAACGACAGCGGGTGCAGGCTCGTCGCGGCTTGCACTCGACGGTTCGTAGACGGCTGCGACGAGTTCGATACCCGACTCCGTCTCGAAAGTGGTGTCTTCGACAGAAATATCCCCGCCTGAGGTAGTTACCCAGTACGCAAGCGATGTTCCGGCAGCGACCAGAACCAGACCGACGATGACAGCGACGACAACGGTGCGGGTTTCGGGTGTCGGGCTACCTGTCTCAGAACCCGCATCCTCGTCGCTGGTATCCATGTCCGGTAAAGTTGGAGCCAGCTACTTACGCTTAGCGGTGCGCGTATCTGTAGAAAAGACCTTAGACGAACCGCGGCGTCGTCTCTATGTACTCTCTGTACGCTTCCTTCTGTTCGATGCTTTCCATTACCTCTTCCTCCTCAACAACGGAGAGACGGTAGTAGAAGTAGGCAAGCACAGGAAACATCGCAAGTGTGAGGAACGAGGGCCAGTGTACGAACCATCCGAAAAGGAAAAGCAGGAATCCGAGGTACTGAGGATGACGCGAGTACGCGTAGATACCGCTTGTGACAAGTTCTTCGTCCGTGCGGTAAAGTGTCGTCCAGCCTACGGCGATAAGAGCCGCACCTATGACGATGATGACAGCACCCATGACACCCCAGAACGAGAGCGACATCGGCTGTCCTAAGAACTCGAAGTTCACGAAGGCTTCGTGCGCCACCGTCGCACCCGCACCTGTCGGAACCGCTGCGGAGGTGACATAAATCGTCAGAGGAACACCGTACATCTCGACAAACAGCGAGACGACGAAAGCGGCGTAGACGCCGAGAGACGCCGACTGCCAGTTGACGCGCCAGCGGAAACCGGCTGCGAGCGGAACCGCGAATGCTATGAAGACACCTATGTTGAGAGCGACCAAGTCCCACCGACCCTGTATTACGTTCGCCTGACTAGACATGAAGGCGTAGACATGGTTGAGAAACGAGGGAAGCGATAAGAGAGCGACGACACCGAGCAACAGGAACGCTGCCTTCCGTCTTGTAAGCGAACCGGTAACTCGGTTGGTAAACGGCATACCTGTACTTCGGTACGGTTAGACTTACCTCTGACGACTTTCGGAGACGATGAATCTGTACCACCGTTCCCGGTCCCATATCCGGAACAGACTTAAGTCACGTCGAAGCCTACGTTATCGAAGGAAGAAAAGCCATGAACAACAAAACAGTAGCACTCGTTGGCGCGCTTTTGGTTCTTGGAGTAGCTATCTACGGTATGGCAACCGGAAACGTACCCGGATTCAGCCAGTTTAGTCAGGAAGAGAGTCCGGAAGAGCAAAACAACGACGGCGACGGAACAACAGGGGACGGCACAGAGAATCTAAACAACGAACAGAACAACAACGAGGGAGGGGGAGGTAACACCACAGAAGGCGGTGGTAACGAGTCAGAAGGGAACGAAGAGCTGCAGGAACTCGCTGAGGATACGGAGTTTACCGAGGACGAACTGCGGGAGATGGACGCCAACCGTGTGGAAGAGCTTCTGAGAAGGTCGGAGCTGACAGAGATATGCGAGAATCAGGGGGAGGACTACGAACCGGAACAGGGTAACGTCATGGTTCGAGGACCTCCTTTCAATCCATTCATGTTCGAGAGCATGGTACACAACGAGATGAACAACCTGCGCGAATCGCGCACCGACTCAGAACCCCTCAACTGCGACCCTGTTTTACGCGAAATAGCCCGCGAACACAGCGAAGCGGTCGTGAAGGGCGAAGAAATAAACTCAACCTCAAGGAGATACGATGGAGTCTGCGAAGAACCGCGCGAGACAAGCGGGAACTGGTACTACCTGCGTGACATGGAACTGAATCCGCCGGAAGGCAGCGGCAACCAGAGGCTAACAGTTATAGAAGACCACGAAGATTTACTGCGTGAAGTACGTTTCTACCTGCTCAACAACGCGATGGAGGGAGTGACGGACAGAAGCGCGGCTCGTCAGGGTGTCGGAGCCTACATAGACAACGAAACCCAAAACGTCGTGGTGACACACGTAGTCTGCTGACTTCCGTCGGTGTTATTCTGTAAGAAACCTCTGCATACCGCATTACTGAGTCCGTACCCACCGATACGGAGTAAGCGAAAGTTAACAGTCTACAGCCGGGGTTACTGACTTTAAGTAAAATATACTCTACTTTCATACGTACTTACATACGTTCCATCTTGCTTACTCCCTCTGAATTCGCATAAAGTATGCGTAGGATATATATCCCCAAGTTGCTATGATACAAAAGAACAAGAAAATGGACACCAAAGTCATAGCTATGGTGGGGGCGGTTATCGTGGTCGGTGCCGCTGTCTACGGAGTGGCTACCGGTACTGTCCTACCGGGTACGGAGAATATCGAAGACGGAGGAGGGGACGGCACGTCTACCAACACCGGAGACGCCAACACCGACACATCCAACAACGAGGGGACACAGAACGAGGAGGACAGCAGTGACGACAACGACGTTGGGGACGAGGAAGCGAACATAACTTCCACGGAGAACGGAAACGTAACCGACGACGGCTCCGCGACGGAGACAAGCAACGAGGAGGAGGAAGGCTCCGAAGAGGACACGGAAACGGGAGAAAATCCCGTTTATGTATGCGAGGAAAGGAGCAGTGAGTTTGATATAGTGAACAGACACTCAGCAGCAGGACCGCCTTTCGACCCGTTCCTCTTTGAGAGCATGTTACACGACGAAATAAATGAGCTACGTGAGATACGTACCGACGCCGAACCTCTTGAATGCGACCCCGAACTGCGTGAAGCGGCACGTGGGCTCAGCGACCCGACAGTAGCCGAATCTGAGTCAGTTCAGCTTGGGGAAGTATGCGAAAACCCACGTACTAGAACCGGAGCATGGTACTACCAACGCGACATGGAGCTGAATCCGCCGGACGGTAGTAGCAACCAGAGGGTGCCTTTCATAGCCAACCACGAGGATTTAGTGCTTGATGTACGTGGCGCGTGGGGTGGTAGCGGTGGTTTCGTAGACGATGTGACCGACAGGAAGATGACACGTCAAGGAGTAGGTGCCTACATAGAACGTGACACCCGGAGAGTGGTCGTAACTCAGGTTCTCTGTGGAGAGGAGATTACGGAAATGAGCGAGACAGGGTAAGTTATCAGGAGATTCTAAGAGTACAAAAAGGTTAGATCGGAGTCTCAGGAAAGAACGTTTTTTACTACTTTCTCTACGTTACGCGCTACAGAGCCTTCCCCTTTTACCGTTCCGTCCTCACGAACGACGTACTCGCCAAACTTCTCAACGACGACACGGTTGTCACGTCTCTCGGCAGGGAATCCGGCTTCGTTGAGAGCGTCCTCAACCGCGTCAAGGTCGCTTGGTCTTCTGAGACGTTCGCTCGGGAAGGCGTAGAACTTGTGTCCGCGTTCGCACATCTCGTCGAAAAGCCTGTGTGAGTCGTACTCCCGCCAGTTTTCCCACCAGTTGTCGAGATCCTCTGTGAAAGCGACGATAACCACGGGTGTGTCCCCGTTGTATCCGGGGTTGTGGTCGGTGACAGTTTCGCCTTCGTTGACCTCCCAGTCGGATATCGTCGTTTCGGGTGTGAGAACGACGACAGCTTCCTTAGGGTCATCCGCTTCTTTGTCCACCACTTCGTCGCCTACGTCTGGTATCCTACCCATTTGGTTTCCGGTAGAGCGTGGGGTTACTTATCTCTTGCGCGGCGGAGGCGGGTTTTCGGAAAAGACGTTACTCCGCAGGGACACCGCCACCGAGTTCGTCCTCGTCGGGCGTATCTATCGGCTGTGTGGGCTGTGTAGGCTCAGCGTCCGTCGTGTTGGTCTCGAAGCCTTCGAGTTCCTCGCCTATCTGTTCGACACGGTCCGCGTAGGTGCCAAGGTCGCCGTCTTGGAGTGCTTGCTGTGCCTCGTCGTACAGGCTACGCATACGTCTTATCCTTTCGGTCTCAACGATAGGCTGTCCGGGTACGGGTTGTGGTGCGACAGCCTCGCCGAACAGCGCGGCGAGTGACTGGTCAAGCGTCCTCTGCATCGTCACACGGTCGTTGTGAGCAACTATAACACGCTGTAGCTGTGGTAACGCGCCCTCGTTTTCCGCCTCAAGGAAAAGAGGCTCGACGTACAGAATGGTGTCTTCGATAGGTACAGCAAGCAGATTACCGCGGTCTACCGAAGAGCCTGCGCGTGACCAAAGCGTTATGCTCTGTGAAATCTCCGTGTTCTGGTCGATACGTGACTCAACCTGCTGTGGACCGAAGACTAAGTCCTGTTGCGACAGCAAGAACGACTCTATCTCACCGTAGTTCGGTTCGTCCGAACGCGCAGCCATCCATCCGATTAGGTTCTGACGCGCCTCCGGTATGAAGGGATATATCTGCATGAACTCCGGCTCCTCTTCGTTCGGGAGCTTCATTACTATGTAGTAAGGCTCGACAGGGACGGTTTCGCCGCTTACCTCCTCGTTTGGTATACGCCATTCGTCCTCGCGGTTGTAGAACTCCTGTTCGTTCTGCATGTGGTAGATGAGATTGACGCGCGACTGTGTCTCGAAGGCGTCCTGCGGGTAACGGATATGGTCACGTACCTCGGGTGGCATCTCTTCGAAGTCCTCGAAAAGCGACGGGAAGATGTTCCTGTATGTGTCCACGATAGGGTCGTTGCTCTCCGTGACATAGAAGTTCGTCTCGCCCGAGTACGCATCAACAACTATCTTTACGGAGTTACGCAGGTAGTTTATCTGTTCGCCGTCGAACGGGTAACGCGCCGAGTACGGGTACGCGTCGGTCGTCGTGTATGCGTCGTATATCCATTTGACACGTCCGTTGACGACGACGGGGTACGGGTCGTCGTCGTATTCAAGGAAAGGTGCGACCTCGTTGACACGTGTTTCGAGGTCGCGGTTCATCTGTATCGTCGAGTCCTGTGTTACGGAGTCGGAGAAGTACATCTGGTGATCGCCGAAACGCAGTGCGAAAGCTATCTTTCGGAAGGTCGAAGAGAGGGGGATGCCGCCGTCACCCGTGTAGTTGTAGTAAGCGTTCGCGCCTCTGCGCGGGTAGTCGAGTTCACGCGTGCCCGAGTTGACGATATTGTAGCTTTCGGTCGTCTCACCGTAGTATATCCGGGGCTGGTCTATTTCGAGGTCAACCGAGGAGTTCGGCGGAATCTCGTCAACGTAGTACTCGGGGAAGCCCTCGTCGCCGACCTCACTGACAGGACTCATGACGAATCCCATACCATGTGTGTAGACGAGGTGGCGGTTGACCCAAGACTGAGAGCCTTCGGGTAAGGCGTCGAACTCTATCTCACGCGTCGAGATATAGACCTGTCGGAGTTCGCCGTCGAAGATGTAACGGTCTGTCTTTATGTCGTTGAAATGGTAGTAGGTACGCAGGTTGTTCTGTTCGTTGTAAGTCTGCATCAACGGACGTTTGTCCCAGAGACGCAGGTTGTCGATTGTACCCGGATTGTTCTCTATCTGCTCGCGTGTCAGATTTTCGGAGACATCAAACTCACGTTCGTCGATACGGTTGAGTGCGAAAGCAGAACGCGTGAACTCTATCTCGTTCGAGAGGAACTGTTCTTCCTTGTTGAACTCGTCGGGTTCGACGACATAGCCCTGATGCAGGAACGCACCGACAGTACCGACCAAGCCGACGAGTATCACGACGCCGACAGCGGCGTAGACGACGCGTGTGTCACGTAGACGAAGGTTTGCGACACATGCCAGTCCGCCGACGAAGGCGACGACCGCTAAGACGAGAAACATCGGACTTGAGACTGCGGCTTCTGTCGCACCAACACCGAAGACAGCACCGCTTTCTGAGTATACGAGGTCGAAACGAGAAAGATAGAAGCTAAACGAGAGGAAGACAAGGAGCAGACCTACCGTCGCTGTGATATGCCCGTACGCGTACGTCTTGATGCGGTTTAGGAAAAGCGCGGGGTCGAACTCTATCTTTGTCGTGTCGAGTTCATCGACACCGATTGCGTCCTCGTACTCCTCAAGGCCGAACTCGTATGCGTAAAGACCGATGCCGACGACTAGCGAGGTGAGGGTCAAAAAGAGAAGGTATCCGACTACGAGTTCGTACGTAGGCAGAGCGAATACGTAGAAGGCAACAGACCGTCCGAAGTATGGATCGAGTACCTCCTCGCCTCCCTGCATGAACGGCTCCGCGTTAAGAAACAGCAGGACTGTTTCCCAAGAACCCGAATAAATGGAGCCGATTCCCACGGACAGAAGGACGATAACGACAGTAAACCAAGCCGATGGTTCGTAATGCTGTTGTTTTCTTATGTTACGTACGGTGACACGGAAACTCGCATATAGCGCGACGAAGGCGACGAAGGCGAAAACAGCAAACGTCACAGCACGGTAGAGTATGACCTTGACGAAGACCGACTCGTAACCGAGTGACACGAACCAGAGAAAGTCGGCATAAAGACTCGGAAGGTTGGTCACAACGTACAGGGCGACAAGGACGACGAGCGCGGCTACTACACCCGCGTTTTGCCTCTTAGACATGGTATTGAGTATACGGCGAGAACGAATAAGACTGTCCGTTCCGTCTCTTAGGAATTTCGTACGTGCCTACGACGCGTCGATATGGTCGTTTATAGATTTGACTACGAGTTCCTCGTTACGCGCCGACCCGACGGCATCGACAGCGGCTTCTGCGGCGCGTATCGTCGTAATATAGGGAACGTTACGGTCAACCGCAGCACGGCGTATGTCTGCACCGTCTTCGCGTGCGCGTTTCTCGTCGGGCGTGTTTATGATTAAATCGACCTCGTCACGTTTCATCAGGTCAACGACGTTCGGCGACGCCTCGTGTACCTTCTCAACGAACTCCGCGTCGATACCGTGTTCTGCGAGGTGTTCCTGCGTTCCCTTGGTCGCGGCAAGGTCAAAGCCCATTTCGGCGAAGTCGCGTGCGACAGGGACGATATCTTCCTTGTCCTTGTCGCGGACGCTGACGAATACCGTGCCTTCCTTGGGTAGTTCGTTTCCTGCGGCGAGTTCAGCCTTGTAGAAGGCGCGTCCGAAGCCGTAATCGACGCCCATGACCTCGCCCGTGGACTTCATCTCAGGCGAAAGGGTGGGCGAAACCTCTTCGAGACGGTCGAAAGGAAGAACGACCTCCTTGACAGAGACATGGTCGCCGTACGGTTCGTCCTCGTAGCCTAAGTCGTCAAGCGAATGTCCCATCATGACCTCCGCGGCGACCTTCGCGAGAGGTACGCCGACAGCCTTCGAAACGAAAGGTATGGTGCGGGAGGAGCGCGGGTTTGCCTCTAAGACGTACACCTCGCCGTCCTTGACAGCCATCTGGACGTTAAGAAGACCGCTAACGTCGAGAGCGCGCGCTATACGTCGTACGTAGTCGCGTGCCTCGTCAAGCACATCTTCTTCGACGTTCTGGGGCGGCAGGACGCAGGCGGAGTCGCCCGAGTGGACGCCTGCGGCTTCTATGTGTTCCATTATACCGCCGATTAGGACGTTCTCGCCGTCGCTGACTGCGTCTATGTCGAGTTCGACCGCGTCGGCGAGGAAGTTGTCGATGAGAATCGGATGGTCGGGCGATACACGCACTGCCTCTTCCATGTACTCGCGGAGTTCGAGTTCGTCCCAGACGACCTCCATCGCGCGTCCGCCTAAGACGTACGATGGACGGACGAGTACGGGATATCCTATGCTCTCAGCGAGTTCGAGTGCCTCATCCTCCGACTGCCCGGTTCCGCCTTCGGGCTGTCGCACGTCTATTTCGTCCATCAGGGCGTTGAACCTGTCGCGGTCTTCCGCAAGATCCATAGAATCGGGGTCGGTTCCGACGACCTGTGCGTCAAGACCTTTGCTTTCGAACTCCTCCGCGAGCGGGACAGCAAGGTTGACGCTCGTCTGTCCGCCGAACTGTGTCATCACGTCGTCCACGTTTTCCGTCTCGACTATGTTGACAACATCTTCGAGTGTCAGAGGGTCGAAGAACAGTTTGTCCGAGGTGTCGTAGTCGGTCGATACCGTCTCCGGGTTGTTGTTGACTATCTGAGCCTCGTAGCCGCGGTTCTTGAGAGCCTGTACGGCGTGTACGGTACAGTAGTCGAACTCAACCCCCTGACCGATACGTATCGGTCCCGCGCCGACGATTAGAACCTTGTCGCCCGTCGTCTGTTTGACCTCGTTGACCGACTCCCAAGAAGAGTAGTAGTACGGAGTTTCGGCTTCGAACTCTGCGGCGCACGTATCGACCATCTTGTAGGTTGCGTCGTCCCGTAGTTCTTCCACATCGGCGCGCGACGCATCTGCGCATTCCGCAATTTCGTCGTCCGTGAAACCAAGACGCTTCGCATGACGGACGTTCTCCTCAGTCAGACCTTCGGCGAGTTCCGCCTCCGCGTCGGCTATCTTTTTCATACGTGCGACGTACCATTCGTCGAAGTCGGTGAGTTCTGCGACCTCATCGACAGTAAAGTCCCGACGGAACGCCTCGACACACGCGAACATACGTATGTCGGTCGGAGTTTCTAAGTAACGGCGCACCTCTTCGTCCGTATCGAACTCCGGCTCCACGATATCGAGCGAACGCAACGCCTTCTTGAGGGACTCCTCGAAGGTGCGTCCTATACTCATCACCTCACCCGTCGATTTCATCGCGCTTCCTATAGTGCGGTCTACGTTCGGGAACTTGTCGAAGGGCCAGCGGGGTATCTTGGTGACGACGTAGTCGATTGTGGGTTCGAAGGCAGCGGGCGTCTCCTTCGTTATGTCGTTCTCTATTTCGTCGAGCGTCTTTCCTGCGATTATCTTTGCGGTGACGCGGGCGATGGGGTAGCCCGTCGCCTTCGAAGCGAGCGCGGAGGAGCGCGAAACACGAGGATTTACCTCGACGACCTTGATGGTGTCCGTCTCGTCGTTGTAAGCAAGCTGGATGTTACAGCCGCCGACGATACCGAGTTCGCGTATGACACGTATTCCGGTCGAGCGCATACGCTGATGAACGTCGTCGCTCACGGTCTGCGACGGTGTGACGACCGTCGATTCGCCCGTGTGTATCCCCATCTTGTCGATGTTCTCCATGTTACAGATGGTGATTGTGGTGTCGTTCTTGTCGCGTATGACCTCGTACTCGAACTCCTTCCAGCCCTCTATCGACTCGTCTACCGTCACTTCGTTGTTCATCGAGAGTTCGAGACCTTTCTCGACACGTCTTTCGAGTTCGTCGCGCGTCCGGACGATTCCGCTTCCGCTCCCGCCGAGCGTGTAGGTCGTCCGCATTATGACGGGCAGACCGAACTTGTCGATGACCTCGTCTATCTCGTCAAGACTGTTTATCGTCATCGACCGCGCCGTGTCCTCATCTATCTCGTCGAGGAACTGTGCGAACTGCTCGCGATCCTCCGACTTGTGTATGGTTTCGAGTTCCGTGCCGAGGAGTTCGACACCGTGTTTCTCCAAGATACCTTGCTCGGCGAGTTGTGCGGAGACGTTAAGCCCTGTCTGTCCGCCTAAGCTCGAAATCAGACCGTCGGGCTGTTCCTTCCTGATTATCTCTTCGACGTACTCGGGTTCGAGAGGTTCGAGGTATACCTCGTCCGCGATTTCTGGGTCGGTCATTATGGTCGCCGGATTCGAGTTGACCAGAACGACCTCGATACCCTCTTCGCGTATCGCCCTACACGCCTGCGAACCCGAGTAGTCGAACTCCGCCGCCTGTCCGATTACAATCGGTCCCGATCCGATGAGAAGAACCTTGTCGAGGTCGTCACGAGTTGGCATTCTTGTCCGTCTTTGTCAGTCAGGGGATAATAGACTCACGGTTTCTGACGGTCGGCTACCGAGCGTAACTCCTTGACGATTAGTTCGCGGACAGCATCTGCGTCGCCCTCTTCAGTCGCAATTAAGGACACGTCTGCGTCTTCGTACTCCTCGCCCAAGTCTGACTTGTTAGAAACGATGAGTAAAGGAGCTTCGAAGCCGCGTGTCTCTTCAAGGAGTGCTTCCTGCTCTTCGACCGTGTAGCCGCACGTCTCCGAAGGGTCGATTACGAAGACGACGAGGTCAGCGAGATGTTCGAGAGCCTCGACAGCCTGTGCCTCCATCTCGTTGCGCTCGTCGGCGGGACGGTCTAAGAGACCGGGTGTATCGACTATCTGGTACGTTCGATATCCCTCGTCCTCAATATGTCCCATACCGATTCCTTTGGTTGTGAACGGGTATTCGTTTACGTCGGGCGAAGCGCGTGTGAGCGCGGAAAGAAGCGTGGACTTGCCGACGTTGGGCGCGCCCGCTAAGACGGCGGTTGGTAGATCACGCACCTCGGGGATATGCACGAGACTTTCGCGCGCCTCGCGCAGGGTGTCGAGTGCGTCCTCTACACGTTCGACTACCGACGAGATACGTGCGAAGACGCGTTTGCGCGCAGCGATAGCGTCGTCGGTCGTCTCTGAGTCAGCAATTTCACTCTGCGCCTCGTCGGCGATTCTTTCGACCTGCTCGGACGCCCAGTCCACCCGCGCGAGCCCCTGACGAACCTCGTCCACATCGACCGCGGCATGCGCGACAGCGAGATAGAAACCTTCGAGACGGTCGAAGGACGGGAAGCCCTCGACAACCTGCCCAAGACGCGAAGAGACACGGTTCGCCGCCAAGTTGGTCATGCCTTGTTGCGACTCGACGCCCGAAGAAGTCTCGGAGACACGTGACGCCTTCGCAAAAGCGGCGTCTACCATCTCGTCCGCCTCGGGCACGGGCGGTATACGTTCGAAAGGCGTTGCCATGGGAGGCGTAAACCGCGACGGCGTAAAACGTTTGAGTTACGGAGACGAGGTTGAGGCATGAGCGAAACGAGAGCGCATGTCTTCGTCTCGGGGAAGGTGCAGGGCGTCTACTACCGTGCGAACACACGCGA
>Ga0207714_1000709_pt1 | contig 22473 bp, 22 predicted proteins | sample PonA232FremontCA_2_FD_187270 | JGI IMG/M metagenome (GOLD analysis project Ga0207714, IMG submission 187270) | Marine sediment microbial community from Fremont, CA, USA - Pond A23 Sediment 2 (SPAdes) | ecosystem: Environmental > Aquatic > Marine > Unclassified | place: USA: Fremont, California...
TCCCCGCGTTCGCTGATCTCGAGGATGGCGAGGTCGTCGCCCTGGGTCTGCACGGCGATACGGCCTTCGGCGACGGGCAGCGGGTCGGCCATGATGCCGTCCCCGCCGATGCGCTCGCGGGCGACGATGCGGCCATCCGCCCGGGTCAGTATATGGACATAGCCGTCGTAATCACCCAAGGCGAGAAACGGAGTCCCCGGCACGGGGATGGGCGCGGTGAGACGGCGATGGGCAAGTGCCTCCTGGCGCCACTGCGTGGTCCCGTTGTCCTGGCCAAGCGCGACGACATGGCTCTCGGCCGTGCTGACGTAGACCCGCGAACGATCCACGCCGAGTCCAGCATAGGAAGACATTGCCCGCGACCACTGGACGTTGCCCCGCTGCGGTTCCACCTGGGCGATTTCCCCGTTGTAGGTCACGGCATAGGCCACGTTGCGGCCGAGGCCGATCGCGCCGTCGATATCGACCATGCGCTCGACGGGTGATCGCCCACTCGGCTCGGCGATGGTGGTCTGCCACAGTGCCTCGCCGTTGCGCTCGGACAGCGCCGCGAGCCGGCCATCGTCCAGGCCGACCAGGATACCGCCCGGGACCCGCAGGGGCGCCCCGTTACCGCGCAGGGAGAGCGAGGGGACATCGGACCGGAAGGTCCATTCCGGCTCACCATCGTCGGCACTCATTGCGATCAGGCGTCCATCGACCGTGCGGACGATGACCCGATCGGAGCCGCCCGCCGGGGGTGCGAGCAGTTCACCGCCGACATCCCTGCGCCAGCGCTCTTCGCCGTCCTCGCGCGCCAGCGCGACGACTTCGCCTTCGGCCGTGCCCACAAAGACCGTGTCTCCGTCGCCGCCGACACCGGCCGTCAGCTGCGTATCGAGATCCACGCTCCAGTCGAGATCGCCACCATCGAGCGCCCAGGCACTGACATCGCCGCCGTGATTGGCCGCGTACACGCCACCGCCATCGGCGAACGGAGCCAGGCGGACCCATTTCCCGGTGCCGCCCCAGCCCGTATCGGCGGACCAGGCTTCGCGTACCTCCGCGCCCGGCTCGAAATCCGTGAGTTCATTCGGCGGTACCGCGGTATCTTCAGTCGTACTGCAGGCCGAAAGGACCAGGGCCAGCAGCGGCAGGAACGCTTTTCGCATCAGGACGCTTCTTCTCCGTCGCCGCCACGATCCGCCTCGGCGGCCTGGACTTCATTGAGTTTGCGTTGCACCGCAGCCGGATCCGGCGGTGGTACTTCGGCATCGAGCGCGTCCCGATAGGCCTCGGCGGCCGCCTCCGGATCCCCGTTCTCCGTCAGGAGATCGCCGCGGATTTCTCCGTAGAGACCCGCCCAGGCGGCCGGGGGGTCGACATCCAGCAACGCCAGCCCTTCATCAACCCGTGCATTCGCCGCTTCGACGCGCGCGAGCCGGGCCCGTGCCAGATACTCGAGTTCCGCGTCGCCGCTACGTTCCATCGCCCAGCGAAGCCAATCGGCCGCCGCGTCCGTGTCGCCCGCATCCACGGCCGCCCGTGCCGCGGCGAGCGCCCCGAGGGCCGCGTAGGTGGTTGAGCCGTAGTCCTCGCGCAGCTGCTCGGCGGCTGCGACCACCTGATCGCGGTCGCCATCGCGCATCCGGGCGCTGACCTGATCATAGAGCGCCGAGGCCTCCAGCGCCTGCGTCTGTTCATGCCACGTCCAGCCGCGCCACCCCACGAGCGCCAGGATGCCGAGCGCCGCCCCGGCGATGATGGATTTTCCATTCTCCCTCCACCATCGCTTGAGCGCCTCGACCTGTTCTTCTTCAGTGGCGTAATCGACCAATGGACTCCCCCGTTATCAGGCCTGTTCGGCCACGACTGCTGCCAGCCGGTCGGCGAGTTCGGTGACCGGCACCGACTCCTGTTCACCCTCGGCACGCAGCGGCTTGATCGCCACGGTGCCGGCGGCGACCTCATCGTCGCCCATAATCAATGCAAACGTCGCACCGCTGCGATCCGCTCGCCGAAACTGGCTCTTCAGGCTGCCGCCCCCGCACAGACTCTCCAGTCGCAGCCATGGCAGCGAGTCGCGCAGGCGCTCGGCGACGAGCATGCCCTCGAGTGAGGCCTGCTCCCCGGCCAGCACGAGGCAGGCATGCGGCGGACGCGGCCGGGGCCACTGCCCCTCGGCCTCGATCAGTGCCAGCAGCCGCTCGACGCCGAGTGCAAAACCGGCCGCCGGTGTCCCGCGCCCGCCCAGTTGCTCGACCAGACCATCATAACGCCCGCCCGCGCACACCGTCCCCTGGGCGCCCAGGCGGTCCGTAACCCACTCGAACACGGCGCCGGTGTAATAGTCGAGACCGCGCACGAGGCGCGGATTGACGCGGTAGTCGACACCGGCGGCCTCGAGTCCGGCCAGGATCCAGTCGAACTGGCGCCGGCTCTCGTGATCGAGCGAATCGACCAACGAAGGTGCGGCGTCGATCACGTCGGCGAGATCCGGGTTTTTGCTGTCGAGCAGCCGCAGCGGATTCTCGTGCAGGCGATGGCGTTCGTGTTCGTCGAGCCGGTCGACGTGCGGCTCGAAGTGCGCGATCAGCGCGTCGCGATAGGCCCGCCGGCTCTCCGGCGTGCCGAGCGAGTTCACCTCAAGCGTGACCGCGGCGTCGAGGCCGAGCCGGCGCCAAAGGCGCTCACCGAGCAGCAGCAGTTCCAGGTCGACATCGGGCCCGGCCATGCCGAAGGTCTCGACGCCCACCTGGTGGAACTGGCGGTAGCGTCCTTTCTGCGGGCGTTCGTGGCGAAACATCGGGCCCGTATACCAGAGCCGGCGGGTAGCGTTGTGCAGCAGGCCGTTCTCGATACCGGCGCGCACCACGCTGGCGGTGTTCTCCGGGCGCAGCGAGAGGCTCTCGCCGTTGCGGTCCTCGAAGGTGTACATCTCCTTCTCGACGATATCCGTGACCTCGCCGATGGAGCGCTTGAACAGCTCGGTGCGTTCGAGCATGGGCGTGCGGATTTCCGCGTAGCCATAGGCATCCATCAGCGCCCGCACTTCGCCCTCCAGCCACTGCCAGGCGGCCGACTCGGGCGGCAGGATGTCGTGCATGCCGCGGACTGTACGCAATGCTTTCGTCACGGATTGAACCCGGGATTATGGTGCGGGACTGAGCGATCGCCTGTGGGTCTGCCGCGCGGGCGCCGCCAGGGCGAGTAATGCCCGTGTGGTTCCAGCGTGGAAACCGGCCGGGCGCGGGGCGCGGAAGCGCGCAATATACACGCTCACGGCGGCGCGACCCAAGTGCGCGCGCGGCGGGGGCCGCCCGGTGGCTCAGGGGGCGCGGACTCCCGATGCGTCCACCACGAAACGCGCCGTGTTATTGCTGCGGGTGAAGTCGGACTTGTCGATCCGCTCGCCGTTGAACCGTACCTCCACGGCCGGGGAATTGCCGAGGAAGATCTCGAACGGCGCCCAGCCCTCCAACGTGATCGGCTCGGAGCCGAAGTAGAGCGTATAAACGAGTTCGCGCTCGCGGTCGTCATACACCTCCAGCCATGAACGGGACGAGAACTCGAGCGTGATCTCGTCGGGGCCGCTGCCCGCCGCCTCAGTCGCCGCCCGCGTCGGCGAGTCGGTCGCCGCCGGCGAGGTCGAGCCGGGCTCGCTGTTCGCCGACGGCCCGGACGCATCGTCTTCCGCCGCTGCCACCGCGTCGCCCTCTGCATCTCCGTCGGTGAGAGTCTCGCCAGCGGCGTCTGAGGTCACCTCATCGCTAGCGCTTTCCAGCGCCTCGCGGTCGATCTTCGCTGCGACCGACTCCTCTCCCTCGTCGTCAGCGGCCTCGCCGTCATCGGCGCTGTCGCCGGCATCGGCTTCGCGCGCGTTGCCCTCGTCCTGCGTCGTCGCGGCCGTCGCTTCGGCCGCTTCGACATCCACCGAAGCGGTCTGCTCATCCGCGGCGTCGTCATCCGCGGCAGACGCCGCGTCCGTATTACCGCCTCCCGAGCCCGCTCCGTCGTTGCCGCCATCCGTCGCCGTCGCGTTGTCGTGCGTATCCGTAACGCCCTTGGCCCCGTCCGCGGAATCAGCAGCACCGCGCTCCCCGTCGGGATCCGTATCGGTCGCGCTGCGCTCTTGCTCAACGCTGTCGCCAGCACCGCTGTCACCGCCGCCATCGATCGCGCCCTGCTGATACCACCACGCCCCGATACCACCCGCCGCCACCAGTGCGATCAGTAACAGACCGATCAAGCCGCCCCGGCCACCGGGTGACGTATCCGCCACCCCACCGCCGGTCCGGATCTCCGGGTCCCGGGCGGACACGCCGCTGCGGTTATAGGCGGCGATATATTCATCAGGATCGAGGCCGAGTTCACGCGCATAGGCCCGGAAATAGCCGCGCACGAAGGCCGGCGGCGGCAGTTCGGCGTAGTCGTCGTTCTCCAGTGCATCGAATTGTTCGACCGCGAGACGCAGGCGCTCGGCCATCGAATCCCGGCTGATCCCGGCCCGTTCGCGCGCGACGCGCAGCTCCTGCCCGGGCCGCGGTTCATCCAGGACCGGATGTTCCGACTTATCGTGATCAGCAGGTGTCACCATGATCAGCGCGTATCCAGGAACTTTTGCGCTTCCTCGGAATCGCGGAACCGCCGCAGAAGCTGAACACCGTATTCCTTCGCCCCTTCACGGTCACCGAGCGCCCGCTCGATCCGAACGCCGAGCCAAAGCGTTCCCGGCCCCTGTTGGGCCACTTCGCTGTAGCGGCTGAAATAGTCGGCAGCCTGATCCGGCTGACCGGCGTCGAGGGCGAGCTCTGCGGATTCGATCAGCGCGGTCGGCAAGCGCGGATTCAATTCGAGCGCCTGGCGGAAGTAGCCGCGGGCGCTATCATCGCGGTCGGCCGCGAGCGCGCAGCGACCAGCGTTGGCGTAGGCGTAGGCCGGGGTGTCGTAGAGCCGGTTCTCGGCCGCTTTCAGGAACTGCTCGATCCCTTCGTCGTGCTCGCCCTCATCGCAGAGGAAGGTGCCGTAGTTGTTATGGATCTGCGGGCTGTCCGGCTCGAGGTCGAGCGCGGTCTCGAAATGCCTGCGCGCCCTCTGCGGTTTACCCAGCCGCATATTGAGCAGAGCGAATGCGGTATGCGCGTCGACGTTTTCGCTGTCCTGCGCCAGCGCCTTTTCCAGCTTGGCGTTGGCGCGCTCGAGTTGCCCCGCCTGCAGATAGTTCGCGCCGAGTTCGGCATTCACGCGCGATGCCTTCTTGGGCGATGACTGGTAACGCGGCTCGTTGCTGCTCGCACAGCCGGCGACCATCAGCAGCAGGAGCAGGACGGCAATGAATCGGGACCCGCCGGGATGGCTCATAATGCCCGCTCTCCAAACCGAGGCTCGGCGAACTTCCGCCAGCGCTTGCTGCGGTCCTCGACCTCGCCGGCGAGTTGACCGCAGGCGGCGTCGATGTCCTCGCCGCGGGTCCGGCGGGCAATCGCGAACACGCCGCGGTCGCGCAGGATCTTTGCGAACCGCTGAATCGCCTCCTCGGAGGAGCGCCGGTACCCAGACCCCTCGAATGGATTGAACGGGATCAGGTTGACCTTGGCGGGCATATTACCCAGCAGGGATACGAGTTCATGCGCATGCTCCGGGCGGTCATTGACCCCGTCCAGCATCACGTACTCGAACATGATGTGCTTTTTCCGGTTGCCGTCGGCGAGCCAGCGCCAGCAGGCGGCCATGAGCTCGTCGAGCGGATGGCTCTTGTTGAGCGGGACCAGCTCGTTGCGCAGTTCATCGTTGGGCGCGTGCAGCGACACGGCCAGACTGACGTCGACCGCCTCATGCAGGCGATCCATCTTCGGTACTACCCCGGAAGTACTGACGGTGACGTGGCGTTTGCTCAGCGCGAAAGCCATATCATCGATCATCAGTTTCAGGGCGGGCACGACGGCCTTCATGTTGAGCAGCGGCTCGCCCATACCCATGAGCACCACGTTGCTGACCCCGCGTTCGCCCTGGGGGTGATCGCGCAGCAGGCTGCGGTTCGCCGTCCAGATCTGGCCGACGATCTCGGAGACGGTGAGATTACGGTTGAAGCCGGCGCGGGCGGTCGCACAGAACGAGCAGTCGAGCGCGCAGCCGACCTGCGTGGATATGCACAGCGTATTGCGATCCTCATCGGGGATGAACACGCATTCGATCGAATTGCCGCCGCTGATCGCGAACAGCCACTTGCGCGTGCCATCCGCGGAATCCTGGCAACTCAGCACCTGCGGCGCGCGGATCTCGGCGATCGCCGAGAGCCGCTCGCGCAGGGGCCGCGAGATGTTGGTCATCTCGTTGAAGTCGGTCACGCCGTAGTGGTACACCCACTTCATGACCTGCTCGGCCCGGAACGGTTTTTCGCCCAGCTCGACGAAAAACGCGCGCAGGCCTTCACGGTCGAGGTCGAGCAGATTGGCGCGCTCGACCGCGTCCGGCCTCCCACCCGGATCCCCGGGGGAGAAGAACGTTACAGGGTGCGTGGGCATACATCCTCGTCGGAGAAGAAAAACGCGATCTCCGTGCGCGCCGTCTCCGGTGCATCGGAGCCGTGCACCGCGTTGGCATCGATCGTGGTCGCGAAATCGGCACGGATCGTGCCGGGCTCGGCCTCCTGCGGATTCGTCGCGCCCATGATCTCGCGGTTGCGGTCGACGGCGTTCTCGCCCTCCAGGACCTGGACCATGACCGGGCCGGAGGTCATGAACTCCACCAGCGCGTTGAAGAACGGGCGCTCGCGGTGAACGGCGTAGAATCCTTCGGCCTGCTCCCGGGTCAGGTGGAGCATGCGGGCGGCAACGATCTGCAGGCCGGCGCCCTCGAAGCGTTTATAGATCTCGCCGATCAGGTTTTTCGATACGGCATCGGGTTTGACGATCGAGAGCGTGCGTTCAACAGCCATTCGGGCGACTCCAGTCTATGGGTTGGTGATTCGGCAAAGGTAACCGCGCGATTGTACTGGGGCCGCGGTCCCCGCGCAAAAATCACCGCCCCGGCGCGGTCTTGCGAGCGATCTTTCGGTACCGCCCGTGCGACCGCGCCACCGTCGTGCCTCAGACCGTAAAGCTCTCCCCGCAACCGCATTCGTCGCGAACATTGGGGTTGTTGAACACGAAGGTCTCGTTGACGCCCTGGCGGGTGAAATCGAGTTCGGTGCCGTCGAGATACGGCAGGTGGTCCCGGGCGACAACGACCTTCACCGTACCGTGCTCAAACACTTGGTCCCCGTCCGTCACATCGTCCGCGAAATCGACGACGTACGCGAAACCGGAACAACCCGTTTTGCGCACACCCAGACGTACGCCGACGCCGCGCCCGCGTTTGGCGATAAAGCGCTCGACCCGGTCGGCGGCGGCTTCGGTCAGCGTAATGGCCATCAGTAATCCTCCGATACAGCGTTCGATCGTATATGGCGTCGAATGCGTGAGTGTGCAAGCCCCGGCGGGCCCGACATGCTCACGCGACAGCTGCGCCGTGGCGCAGACGCTGAACGGTATCGGCCAGCGTCCACGCGGCGTGTTCCATTTCTTCCGGCGCAGTCATGCGTCCCCAAGACAGACGCACGGCCTCGGCCGCCTGGTCTGCCGGCTGCCCCATCGCGCGCAGGACGTACGACGGCTCGGTACTCGCGCTCGTGCAGGCCGAACCGGTGGCGATTGCCACGCGGTCGGCCAGCGCCGATGCCAGCGCCTCACCCTCGACCCCGGCGAACGCGAGGTTGCGCGTCCAGGGCAGTCGCTGCGCGCCCCCACCGTTGTCGCGCACGCCGTCGAGGCCCTCAAGCCCCACGAACAGCCGCTTGCGCAGATCGTCGGCGTGCGCCCGGTCGGCGTCCCGCTCGGCCGCGGCGAGCGCGAACGCCTCGCCCATGCCGACGATCTGATGGGTCGCCAGCGTACCGGCGCGCAGGCCGTGCTCGTGGCCACCGCCATGCATCTGCGGCAACAGCCGCACCCGTGGCCGGCGCCGGACCCAGAGCGCGCCGATCCCCTTGGGGCCGTACGTCTTGTGCGCCGACAGCGATACCAGATCGAGATCGAGCGCATCGACATCGAGCTCGAGCCGCGCACCGGTCTGCGCCGCATCGATATGGAAGCGCGCCCCGTGGTCGCGCACGACCCGGGCGATGGCCCCGATGTCGTTGAGCGTGCCGGTCTCGTTGTTCGCGTGCATCACCGAGACGAGCACCGTATCCGGGCGCAGTGCGGCCTCGACCGCCTCCGGCGTGACGCTGCCATCCGCCATGGGCTGCACCCGCGTGACCTCGAACCCGTCGAACTCGAGTGCGCGGCAGACGTCCAGCACCGCCTTGTGCTCGTTCGAGGCCGTCACGATGTGTCGACCGCGGTCGCGCTGGAAGCCGGCCACACCCTTGAGCGCGAGGTTATCCGCTTCGGTCGCCCCCGAGGTGAATACGAGACCGCGCGGATCGCCGCCGATCGCGGTTGCCACCTGTTCGCGCGCCTGTTCGACCGCATCCGCCGCCGCGCGGCCCGGTGCGTGCGTGCGCGACGCCGGGTTCGCGAACAGGCCGTCGCGCGTCAGGCAGTCGGCCATCCGGCGCGCCACGCGCTCATCGACCGGCGTCGTCGAAGCGTAATCGAGATACACGGGTTCCACGGCGCACCTCAGCGGTTCTCGAGTTCAACCGGTGAATCGGCCCAGTGAATCGGCGCGGCGTCCTGGCGCGCGGCGACCTCGCGCACGGCCGGGCGCTCCATCAGCCTCGCCAGCGTGACCTCGTCCAGGAACGACCGGACGTGCTCACTGAGGCTCGCCCAGAGGTCGTGCGTCAGGCAGCGCTGCTGGTTCTGGCAGTTCTCAAGTCCCCCGCAGCGCGTGTATTCGACGTTTTCATCAACCGCATCGACCACCTCCGCCACCGAGATGGCGGCCGCCTCGCGGCTGAGGCGGTAACCGCCGCCCGGACCGCGCGTGCTCAGCACGAGCCCGCCGCGCCGAAGCCGGGAGAAGATCTGCTCCAGATACGACAGGGAGATCTCCTGTCGGGCGGAGATGTCGCCGAGCGCCACCGGCCCATCGGTCTCGTGCAGCGCGAGGTCTAGCATGGCCGTGACCGCATAACGGCCGCGCGTGGTGAGCTTCATCAAGCCTGATCCGTCGGATTCCGTGGGTGGAAATTTTTCATACCTGACAACAGCAGTCAAGTATTCCCCGCGCTCAGGTGTTTCCGGGGTTGGCGGAGGCGCGCTCACCGGCCGCCGGGCGTTCATCCTCGCCCGTGTCGTCGAGCCCGATATCGCAGGGGCTGATATCGGGCATCTTCACGTCCGGCATCTGCGTTCCCATTTCCTGCAGCGCCTTGCAAAGGGCCTCGGTCCGCCGATCCTGGACGTGGATGTGGTCAAGGAGCTGATTGAGAGCGTTGGCGACCGGATCCGGCATCTCGCCGCGCTGACCGTAGGCGTCGAAGCCGATCTTGCGGGCGGTCTCCTCACGCGTTTTCTCGCGGCCGTCCGCGGGCTCCTTGCGGACCACGCGTCCGGGAATGCCGACCACGGTGGACCCCGCCGGAATATCCTTGGTGACCACGGCGTTGGAGCCGACCCGCGCGCCGTCACCCAGCGTGATCGGGCCCAGGATCTTGGCACCGGCCCCGATGACGACATTGTTCGCGAGCGTCGGGTGCCGCTTGCCCTTATTCCACGTCGTGCCGCCGAGGGTCACGCCGTGGTAGAGCGTGCAGTCGTCGCCGATCTCGGTGGTCTCGCCGATGACCACGCCCATGCCGTGATCGATGAAAAACCGCCGCCCGATCCGCGCGCCGGGGTGGATCTCGATGCCGGTCAGCAACCGCGCGACGTGCGAGCCCACGCGCGCCAGCCATTTGAGGCCCAGGTTGGACAGGCGGTGGTTGAACCGGTGCAGCAGCAGGGCGTGCACACCCGGGTAGGTGGTCAGGATCTCGAAGCGATTCCGCGACGCGGGATCACGCTCGAATACGCAGTCGATGTCTTCGCGGATACTCTCGAACATGGCCCGGCTTATTCCTGATCGTCGTGATAGGATATCGTACCACCGCGTGGCCGCGGGCGTGAGGCGCGTGCGCGCCGCCAGGCGGCGCTGTCGCGTTCCGGCCACTGCGCGGCCTTCAGGACCCCGCGCAGGATGTTCAGCTCGAGCGCGGTCGGCCGGCTGCGCCCGAAGAAACGTCGCAGTCGCCGCATGAGCAGCCGCGGATTGTCCGGGTCCAGGAAACCGATATCGGTCAGCGAGCCCTCCAGGTGCTCGTAGAAGCGCGCCATGTCCTCGTGCGCCGGCATCGGCTCCGCGGGCAGCGCGGGTTCGGGTTGGGCCAGCGTCGCCATACGCAGTTCGTAGGCGACGATCTGCACCGCCTGGGCGAGGTTCAGGGAGCCATAGTCCGACGCCGTGGGGATATGCAGCAGGTAGTGGCAGGCATCGAGTTCCTCATTGGTGAGCCCCGTGCGCTCGCGCCCAAACAGGAAAGCCGCGGGCTCCCCACTGCCAGCCGCAAACTCCGCCGCCCCGCGGGCGTTATGCTCCGGCCAGTCGAGCCGCCGGCGGCGGGCGCTGGTCCCGAACACGATCGCCGTACCCGCCAGCGCCTCTTCCAGCGTTTCGCAGACCCGCGCGCCTTCGAGGACGTCATCGGCACCGGCCGCCATGGCGGTAGCATCGGCGTGCGGAAACTTATGCGGGCGCACCAGGACGAGCTCATGCCAGTCCATCACCCGCAGCGCGCGCGCCGCGGCACCGATGTTGCCGGGATGGGAGGTCTCGACCAGTACGAAGCGTGCGTTCATCGTCTCCTTTCTCACTCCGGGAGGCCCGGCGGCCACGGACCCACCGGCGTCTGCTAGAATTCGCATCCCGCTGCGGGCCTTCGCGTATTGCCGCGCCGCCCCGACCCCGTCCGGAGTCACCCTGAATGCAACCGATGCTCAACATCGCCGTGCGCGCGGCGCGATCCGCCGGCGATCTGATCGCCCGACGCATGGAGCGCCTCGACTCGATCGCCGTCGAGACGAAACAGCGCAACGATTACGTCACCGAGGTCGACCGCGAGGCCGAGACCCGCATTATCCAGACCCTGCAGCGCTCCTATCCCGAGCACGGCATTCTGGCTGAGGAATCCGGCCAGCAGGAAGGCCAGACAGGCAACGACTACGTCTGGATTATCGATCCGCTGGACGGTACCACCAACTTCCTGCACGGCTTCCCGCACTTCGCCGTGTCAATCGCGCTGGCCAACCGCGGCCGGCTCGAGCAGGCCGTCATCTACGACCCCATACGCCAGGATCTGTTTACCGCCTCGCGCGGCGATGGCGCCGCCCTCAACGATCGCCGTATCCGCGTCAGCAGCCGCAAGGGGCTGGAGGGCGCGCTGCTCGGCACCGGATTTCCGTACCGCGACGACCAGCCGGGCGACGCCTACATGGCCATCCTGCGCGAGTTCATGAAGCACAGTGCCGGCATCCGTCGTCCCGGCTCGGCCGCACTCGACCTCGCATGGCTGGCCGCGGGCCGGATCGACGGCTTCTGGGAGGCGGGCCTGCAGCCCTGGGACATCGCGGCCGGCGCCCTGCTGGTCCGCGAGGCCGGCGGCATCATCGGCGACCTCTGGGGCGGTGATGACTACATGGCCAGTGGCAATGTCCTCGGGGCCAACCCGAAGGTGTTCCACGCCATGAAACAGGTCATCGACGCCTGCAGCGCGGAAGCGCCACACAGCAGGTAACACCCGCCTCGCGCCCCGGAACAGAGAAACCTCTGACGATGGGCAATGCTGCAGGTCGGGCTTACAGAGCCCGTGTAAGCCCGACCTGCATCACTTCCCCACTCGCTACCCTATTTCGTCAGGGTTTCCCTGTAGCCCACTGCGAGGGCACCGCGCCGGCCCCACCCGCGTTACGGGTGGGAGTCTGCCCCGGCCCCTTCCTTCTCCACCGGCATCATGTCCTCGCGCGACAGCCCCGTCGCCAGCAGCAGCGTGCTCGCCACGAAGATCGACGAGTAGGTCCCGATCACCACGCCCACCGTGAGCGCGAACGCGAACCCGTAGATCGTCTCGCCGCCGAGCAACAGCAGCGCCAGCAGCACCAGCAGCGTCGTGATCGACGTCATCAGGGTACGCGGAATGGTCTGATTGACCGAGGCGTTGGTAATTTCCTCGGCGGTACCGCGCCGCTGGCGCCGGAAGTTCTCGCGGATGCGGTCGAACACGACGATGGTGTCGTTGAGCGAGTAGCCGATTACCGCGAGCAGCGCGCCCAGAACCGGCAGACCGAACTCGATCTGCAGGACCGAGAACACGCCGACGACGATCACCACGTCATGCACCAGCGCCGCGACCGCGCCGACGGCGAAGCGCTTCTCGAAGCGGAAAGCGACGTACGCGAGGATCAGCAGCAGCGCGATCAGCATGGCGAGCCCGCCCTGGTCACGCAGCTCCGCACCCACCTGCGGGCCCACGAATTCCACGCGGCGCAGGTCGCTCGACATCTCGAAGGTCGTGTCGAGCAGCCGCAGAACGCGGTCTGAGAGTTCCGCGCTGCTCGTCTCGCCCTGTGGCGCCACGCGCACGAGCACATCATCCGGCGCACCGAAATGCTGCACCTGGGTGTCCTCGAACCCGGCCTCATCCAGCGCGTTGCGGATCGGCTGGAGCTCCACCTCCTCCGGGAACCCGACCTCGATCAGGTAACCGCCGGTGAAGTCGATCCCGAACTTCAGGCCCTGCACGGCGAGCGACAGAACCGCCGCCAGCAGCAGTGCGCCGGAGAGGATGAAGGCCCGCCGCCGCTGGCCGACGAACTCGAACTGGCGTTCAAATTTGAACCACTGCATCGGTAGCGGCTCCTAGATCGCGATCCGGCTGAGCCGGCGCCCGCCGTAAATAAGATTGACCACGGCACGCGTGCCGAGAATGGCCGTGAACATCGACGTGAGGATGCCGATCGAAAGCGTGACGGCGAAGCCCTTGATCGGCCCCGTGCCAAAGGAGAACAGCACGATCGCGGCAATCAGGGTCGTTACGTTGGCGTCTGCGATCGTGCCGAAGGCCTTGTTGTAACCGGAATGGATACTGGCCTGAACACTGTTGCCGTTTTTGAGCTCCTCGCGGATGCGCTCGAAGATGAGCACGTTCGCGTCGACGGCCATACCCACCGTCAGCACGATGCCCGCGATACCCGGCAGCGTCAGCGTGGCCGGCAGTACGGACAGCGCCGCCGTCATGAGCATCATGTTGGTCACCAGCGCCAGATCGGCGACCAGTCCGAACACCCGGTAATACAGCGCCATGAACACGAGCACCAGCAGCAGACCGACGATGATCGACGTCACGCCCTGGTTGATATTGTCCTGACCGAGGCTCGGGCCGATGGTCCGTTCCTCGATGATCTCGATCGGCGCGCTCAGCGCGCCCGCCCGCAGCAGCAGGGCCAGGTCACGCGCCTCGGTACTCGACAGGCCCTCGATCTGGAATCGATGGCTGAGAACGTCGCGGATCGTGGCGACGTTGATGACTTCCTCGGTGCGCTGGCGTTTCTTGACCGCCTCGCCGTCGACCATCTCCGTGGTGACGGTATTCTCGATGAAGACCACGCCCATCCGGTCACCGACATGCTCGGCGGTAACCTCCTGCATGCGGTTCGCGCCCGCGTTGTTCAGGTTGACGACCGTGACCGGGCTGCCGGACTGGCTGTCGAAGCTGGAACTCGCATTACTGATCTGGTCGCCGGTGACGATCACGTCGCGATTGAGCAGAATCGGCTGACCGTTACGCCGCTCATAGAGCTTGGCGTCGTAGGGCACGCTCCCGCCCGAGGCCGCCTGCTGCCAGTCGCCGGGTGAGCCATGCACCAGGCGGAACTCCAGGGTCGCGGTCGCGCCCAGGATCTCCTTCGCGCGGGTCGTGTCCTGCACGCCCGGCAACTGGACCACGATCCGCCGATCGCCCTGCTGCGTGACGATCGGTTCGGCGATCCCGAGTTCGTTGACCCGGCTGCGCAGGGTGGTCACGTTCTGGTCGAGGGCCCCCTCACGCTCGGTCTGTTTCGCCTCCTCCGAGAGGTCCGCCAGCAGCACCGTCCCCGATTCCGACTCACCCTCCTCGAACTCGAGATCGCGGTACTCGCCGGCGAGCGTATCCGCGGCGCGGTCCCGCTGTTCGGTGTCCGGGAAGCGGATGCGGATGCCCTCGTCCTCCACGGAGATCCCGCGGTACCGGATATCGTTCTCGCGCATGTACCGGCGCAGATCGCTCATGTTCTGCTCGAGCGCACCGGTGACCGCCGATTCCATATCGACCTCAAGCAGGAAGTGGACGCCACCGCGCAGATCAAGGCCGAGATTGACCGGATCGCCGCCAATGGCGCGCAGCCAGGCCGGCGCCGCCGATACGCGGTTGAGCGCGACGACGAAGCGATCGCCGAGTTCTTCGTTGACCGACGCGCGCGCGTCGCGCTGGGCATCTTCCTCCGCCAGCAGTACCAGCAGCGTCTCCTCGCGTCGGCGGACATCGGTCACCTCGATGTCGTTGCGGTCGAGGATGGACGTGACGCGCTCGGCGGCGTCGCCCGGCAGCCCGCCGTCACGCACGGAGACCTGGATGGCCGGGTCCTGACCGAACACGTTCGGCAGCGCGTAGACGACGCCGAGCAGTAGCACGACAACGAGGAGCAGGTACTTCCAGAGGGGATAACGATTCATTTCGGCGACCGCATGCCTTTAGTTTTTCAGTGTGCCCTTGGGCAGGAGGCTCGCCACGGACTGCTTCTGGACCTGGACCTCGATCCCTTCCGCGATCTGGAGCTGGACGAAGCTGTCGCCGACCTCGCTCAGGTGGCCCGCCAGGCCACCGCTGGTCACGACCTCGTCGCCCTTCTTGAGCTCACCGACCATCTGCTTGTGTTCCTTGACCCGCTTCTGCTGCGGCCGGATCAGCAGGAAATAGAAGACCACCAGCAGCAGGATCGGCAGCATCAGACTCATCAGCGGGCTGCCCGCCGCGTCGCCACCACCGGCCGCCTGTGCGCTCTGCACCAGGAAATCCATCGCGTTACCTCCCATCGTCAAGTGGCGGGCCTCGCCGGGTCCGGCGCCCGCGAAAAGCGGCGATTATGGCATAGATCGGGCGGCCGTCGCGCCGTGCCGACCAAATGCAGCCGCAGTCTCCTCCAGGTTCCCGCGCGCAATGGCGTCACGAAGGCTCTGCATAAGCCGCTGGTAGTAATGCAGGTTGTGGATCGTGTTCAGCCGCGCGCCGAGGATTTCGCGGCAGCGGTCGAGATGGTGCAGGTATGCGCGCGAGTAATGCCGGCAGGTATAGCAGTCGCAGTCGGGGTCGAGCGGTGCGGTATCGGTGCGAAAGCGCGCGTTGCGCAGCTTGACGACGCCCGCGGACGTGTACAGGAACCCGGTCCGCGCGTGGCGCGTGGGGATCACGCAGTCGAACATATCGATCCCGCGGCAGACCGCGTCGACGATATCGGCGGGCGTGCCGACGCCCATGAGATAGCGCGGGGCCGAGTCCGGCAGTTCCGGCACCGAGGCATCGAGCACCGCGTTGCGCTCCGCCTCGGGCTCGCCCACCGCCAGGCCGCCAATCGCATGACCGTCGAAGCCGATCGACCGCAGCGACGCCGCCGACTCGGCGCGCAGACCGGCATGCATACCGCCCTGGACGATGCCGAACAGGGCGCCACCGCCGTCATAGGCGTCCCGGCAGCGCTGCGCCCAGCGCATCGACAGCTCCATGGACTGTCGGGCCGTCGACTCGTCCGCGGGATACGGCGTGCACTCGTCGAAGGCCATCACCACATCGGAACCAAGCGCCCGCTGCACCGCCATCGATTCCTCGGGTCCGAGGAAGATCCGGTCGCCGTTGATCGGCGAGCGGAAGTGCACGCCCGACTCATCGATGCGCCGCAAATCGGCGAGGCTGTAGACCTGGAAGCCTCCCGAATCCGTCAGGATCGGCCCGTCCCAGTGCATGAAATCATGCAGATCGCCGTGGGCCTGAATGATCTCCGTGCCCGGGCGCAGCATCAGGTGGAACGTATTGCCGAGGATGATCTCGGCGCCGCCCGCGCGCAGCTCTTCCGGCGTCATGCCCTTGACCGTGCCGTAGGTCCCCACCGGCATGAACGCCGGCGTCTCCACGCCGCCGCGATCGAAAGACAGACGCCCCCGCCGGGCGGCGCCGTCCGTCCCGAGCAGTTCGAAGCGCATCAGGTCCGTGCCTCCGGGGTCGGCCAGATCAGCATGGCGTCGCCGTAACTGAAGAAGCGATAGCCCGCATCCACCGCATACCGATAGGCCGCCATGACCGGCTCGTAACCCCCGAATGCGCAGACCAGCATGAGCAGCGTCGACCCCGGCAGATGGAAATTGGTCACGAGCCCGTCGATCACCGCGAAGCGCGATCCCGGCACCAGGTACAGACGCGTCTCGCCGCTGAACGGCTGCACCGTGCCGGCGTCGTCAACAGCGGATTCCAGCGCCCGCACGACCGTGGTCCCGATCGCGATCACGCGCCCGCCGCGCGCGCGCGTGGCCGCGATTGCCGCCGCCGTTTCCTCCGGCACGCGCAGCACCTCGGCGTGCATGCGGTGGTCCTCGACCCGCTCCGCACGGACGGGCCGGAATGTTCCGGCCCCCACGTGGAGCGTTACCCGCGCCGTCTCGACGCCGCGCTCCGCGAGTGCGGCCAGCACACCGTTATCGAAATGCAGACCGGCCGTGGGCGCGGCGACAGCGCCGCGTTCACGCGCGTAGACCGTCTGGTAGCGCTCATCATCCTCGGCCTCGGGCGAGCGCTCGATATACGGTGGCAACGGCACCTCACCGTACCGCTCCAGCCGATCGAGCAACGGCTCGCCCGCACCAAAATCGAGCACGAACAGATCGTCGTCGCGCCCCGTAACCGTCACCGCAAGTTCGCCATCGGCCAGATCCAGCACGGTCCCGACCCTCGGCGCCCGGCTCGCTCGCACATGCGCCCGCGCCGTGCGGCCATCCTTGTCCACCCGCTCGACCAGCACCTCCACACGACCGCCCGAGCCCCGCTTGTGCCCGATCAGACGTGCGGGAATGACGCGCGTATCGTTAAAAACGACCAGATCGCCTGCAGCCAAATCCTCCGGCAGATCGGCGAACATCCGGTCGTTAAACGCGCCGGTCGCACCATCGAGCACCAGCATCCGGCTGGCGCTGCGCCGCTCAAGCGGGTGCTGGGCGATCAGTTCCCCGGGCAGTTCATAATGGAAGTCGGCGACGCGCATGGCGCGCGATGGTAGCAGCGCCCCGATGGCCCGGCGAGGCCGATTTGTTCGCTGGCGAGCCACCACATTCCCGTCCTCCTGCGTCGGCCGCTGAATGCCGCTTGCCCGCACGTAGGCCGGTTTTGCGCGGTCCCTCGTCGTGTCCAGCGGGCCACGGCACCCCACGCGCAATGCCGGCACTTCCCGGCGACGTACGGCGGTGCATGTCCGCAAGTCACCAAGCGCCGGGGAGACCGGCCTACAGGCCGCAGCCGGCCAATCCAACCGCTTGCGGGCCGCCCGCGTTCGCATTAATGTGCGCCCTTCGGCGCCCGCGCACGCGGCGCGCCGGATCCCATGCCGGGATGGCGGAACCGGTAGACGCGCCGGACTCAAAATTCGGTGGTGGAGACACCGTGTGGGTTCGAGTCCCACTCCCGGCACCATTTCCCCTTCCTGAGACGTCAAATAGAGTACGAAAATTGCTTCAAATCCCCCTTTTACCGGGGATTTCTTGTCCTAACCAGGAACCGTACCGCCCCAGTGCGGCGCCAACGTCCAAGAGAAGTCGGTTGCAGCCGCCGTCGCCCCATTGAGTGGCCAGACCGGAGAGCGCCCGGTAAGCTACACCCGTAGACAGTTTGTACGTGGCCCTATTACCTCGCCGTAATAGCACTGTGGTCACAACTCAGAGGCCTGCCCAACGCGACCAATTATTCTCGGATCTGCGCGGTCCACCTATTCGCCTGTAACTGATCCGGACACAATCTTTGCCGCCCGAATTCCCCTGAGAATGACGACCTCCATGGCCGCCTGAGTTCCACTTCCGGTGTCACTTAAAAACGGGGGGATTACCGGCAACCCGGGCAGATGCGCGGGATGACGGCCGCGCTCACGGGTCCGGCTCGCCCAACGCCGAAGCTGGACCGGCCAGCGCCGCAAGGATGCGCGCACGCTTCTCGCGACGGCATCAGTTGGCGAGAAAGCCGTAGTGGCGCACCCACATCAGCCCCTTCGGCAGCACGTGTAGCAGGAAGCACCGAACGAAATCCGCGCTAACGAGCGTAAGACCTTGTCGCGGCCGCGATCCCGGTAGTCGCGGCAGGCCAGCGCAACGCGTTAATCATCGCACCGGCGCCTAGCCGAAAAACCATCCCGCTACTGCCCGCGTCCCAAATCGGCGACATTGGTCGTTCGCTTAACTCGCTTGAGGATCACCGTTCTCGCCTCACGATCACGCAGCCTAGCTCGCTGCACCGAAGGCTCTCTATGGAAAATATTTCGCACAGACTCGTAGCGTCAATGCGCCAGCCAACCGCCATCGACACCGATACTGGTTCCAGTTGTACTGGCGGCCGCGTCAGATGCCAGATAGATCACAGCCGCCGCGACTTCATTCATCTCAGCGAGTTTGCCGGTCAGGATGTGCGCATCGACGTAATCCCGGAAATCGGATCGTTCAAGCTGCGCGGCCGTCATTTCCGTATGCACGAATGTCGGCGCGACGGTGTTCACGCGAATACCTGAACCTTTCAGATCCACCGCCATAGCTCGGGTCATGCCCTCGATAGCGAATTTGGTCGAACAGTACACGGTGCGATCCCGTAATCCCGTGTGGCCGGCCTGGGACGACATCTGGATGATCGACCCACCACCGTTCGCTGTCATGCGACGAGCCGCCACCTGCGCAATAAAATACGCGGCGCGGACGTTGATCTCGAACAGTCGGTCGAATGTCGTCGAGTCGACCTCGAGGAACGGTTGCGGAGAATTCGTACCAGCATTATTCACCAGCACATCGAGTCTGGGCAGGTCCGCAAGATCGGCCGCAACGCCGTCGGTATCAGAGACATCACGCGCCAAAACATGCGCTCGCCGCCCGCGCCGTTCGATCTCATGGGCGACCGCGGTGAGGGCGTCGGTGTCACGTGCAATCAGGGCAACGTCGGCCCCTGCATCGGCGAGCGCCAAGGCGCAGGCGCGACCTATACCGCGGCTGGCACCCGTAACCACCGCGAGACGGTCATCCAGGCGAAATCGGTCCAGGATTCCGGCGTCAGTCATGCTCGCTCCCGTTGCGCTGCTTGTGTGCGGCCAATGCCATCAAGCGGCGGTCGCGCCAGATGCAACGCGAAGGCAGGTCTGCCAGTGGCAGTGATTCGCGGCGTTCTTTCTCCACGCGTTTGATGAGTCCATCATCCCAGGCTTTTGGCTCAGTGCGTGATTGTGCGATCGATAGGTAAAGGTTCCCGAGGCGGTCCGCATAGTCCCTCACGCCGCCGGGTGCGTTGAGATCGATCGTCTCGAACGGCCCCATGAATGACCAGCGCAGGCCCAGTCCATGGGAAACGGTGCGGTCGATGTCTGCAGCCGATGCGTATCCTTCATCGAAAAGTGCCCAGGCTTCCCGCAGGAGCGCGCCTTGCAGGCGATTGAGGACGAAGCCCTCTACCTCCCCGTGGACCCGGACCGGGACCTGACCGGCCTCGCTCATCAGCGAGTCGACACGCTCGAGGACCTCCGGTTCGGTCCATGGAGCGGGTACGAGTTCGACTACCGGGACCAGATAGGGCGGATTCACGGGATGTGCGACCAGGTAGTTGCGACGATGCTGGCACTCCTCCGTGAAAGCGGACGCAGGGATCCCGGAAGACGAACTGCCGACCGGTGTGTCCGGACCGATTGATTGGTCGATTGCCGCATAGACTTCCCGCTTTATGTCAGTTTTTTCCAGTACCGATTCCTGCACATAGGCGACATCGGTAACGACGTCCTCGAGCTGGTCGACGATCTCGATCCGCTCCATGATCGGATTCACTGCATCGATCAACTCGAAGGTCTTGAGGTCTTCGAGGTTTTCGGCGATTCGATCACGGGTCGCGCCACGCTGTTTCGCACTGGCATCATATATTCGAACTGAATGGCCGGCACGAGCGAAGACGATTGCCCAGCCGCTGCCGACGAGTCCGGCACCAACGACTCCGATAGGTGGTTTCATGGCGGGATTCCTGATGCGGTTTCAGGCGAAGCCTGGAAAGACTTTGCGGACGTGCGGGTGGCACCCGCACGTCCCCAGAAACGGTTTCCTTCAGTTCACTTGGGAATTTGCCCCGTCGGCTACGCAGATCTCGGATATCCGCAGGTCGGCACTGGTGTTTCGTGACGGGAAATCGTCCTTCAGGCGTTCTTCGTGCACTGGAACGACGCGGCGCTTCTCGTAGTCGACCTGCTTCATAATTTCCTCGGTCGCCAGTACGAGATTGGTCTGGCTGCCCGTGGCGAGGCCAGTCGGTGTGTAAACCTTGTCGACCCCGACCGCGCCACCATCGCCCTCGATGTTCTCGTACACATAGATCAAATCGCCCGCGAGCACCCATGTGTCCTGTGATGGTGTGGCGCCGTCATTACGCACGGTGACCCACATTGATCCGAAGGTATGGCTGTCATAAGCCGCGTGAAGATCGACGCCAGGGATGACATCCTGCATATCGCCATCGACGGTCACCAGTCGACCCTGTCGGGCCAGGTCCACGCCGCGCAGTATGTCGCCCGGGTCAACGGCGACCATCATCCAGCGCATACGATCGGGCAAAGACATGGCCCAGACCCACTTCGCGAGTTCGCGCTCCTGGATATAGAACGTGGCGTTGGGGAAATCTTCAACGCTTCCGAAATGGTCAAAGTGGGCGTGTGTTACGAATACGGTGTCCACATCCTCGGGCGTCAGACCTACTTCGGACAGCACATCCCGGGGACTGTGCCAGTTGCGCACACCGAACTTATCGGCGAGATGCTTTCCGTAATCCTTATGGTTGTAACCAACATCCACCAATGCGACATGGTCCTCACTGCGGATAAGGGCATAGGCATAGGGCAATTTGCGGTAGCCCTGGTTGTGGTAGCCGTAGATGATGCCGCTCACGTGGTATTCGGGAACGGCGGCGTATTCCAGTACGTGGATCGAATAATTGGCCATTGTGTTTTCCTCCTGTAGGGCGATGCGTTCCGGTGTCCACCGTTCAGTCGGTCGATTGTGGGCTTGGACTCGCGGTGGTACTTGCGTCAGGCTCAACAGCCGTAGTGTCGGCATCACTTCCGTTGGCGCCGCAGCTGCAACAGGCATGGGAGAAATCGACCGGGGTCATCTCTGCCCGGTCATCGCTGACGGCGAGCAGCAGCCCATGGGCGGTAAAAAGGCGGCGCATAGCCAGTTCCAGATCGGGGCTCTCCGGTGTTGCCAGATCAATGCGGCGGTCGAGGGTCGCGAGCACCGCATCGAGCTGTTCCTCGATGCGAGCCATGGCGGCCACATGGCGTCGGGCAGCCTGGGGAGCACGGCTCTCGCGCCGCGATTCCGCGGCTTCAGCCAGCTGCTCGCGAGCCGATGTCACCATCGGCTGGTCCCGGTCTGCTTGGGCAGGTGCTGTCTGGGCAAGGATCAACAGGCCGCTGAGCTGGCCGATGATCCGCTTGAACCGTTCGTACACGGGGCGGATACGTACTGCGTAGGCCGCCACGGCCTCGTCATCGAAAGATGCAAGGATCAGCTCGGGGTCTGGGTCAGGGATTTCCCAGCTTGTGCAATCGCTTGCATGAATCGGCGTAGCGATGCACTCGTCGATGTCGTTTTGTGGTGTCATCAGGAATCTCCGAGGCGAGCGGACGTACGCCGGATCAATCGTCCGGGTACGAACAGCTGTTCCGGCTGGTAGCTGCTGTCCGACAGCAGACGGTCAATCTTATCGAGCGTCAGATCGACCATGGTGCGCGCTGGCTGACGGACAGTCGTAAGCGAGTAAGGAGGCCAAGCGGACATGGAGATGTCGTCAAAGCCGATTACCGAAAGATCCCGCGGAATGTTCATGCCGAGTTCGACACGGGCGGCATCGAGTGCGCCGATCGCGACAATGTCATTGGCGCAGAACACCGCCTCCGGCGTTGGGTGCCGGTCCATCAGGCGTTTCAGTGCATTGAAGCCACTCTCGTAGCTGAAGGATCCGGCTTCTTCAACCATGGGAGGTTCGCCGCACCGTTCGTGGATTCGTTCGCTGAATCCTGCCAGGCGATCGCGGTTGGTAGAGGTGTCGGGCAAACCGGCAATATAAGCGAGGCGCTGGTGCCCGGCATCCATAAATGTATCCGCGACCATGCGCCCACCGCCGATGTTGTCGCATGAGATCGCCAGCGTGTCGGTATTGTTAACGTACCT
>Ga0207714_1000710_pt1 | contig 22462 bp, 16 predicted proteins | sample PonA232FremontCA_2_FD_187270 | JGI IMG/M metagenome (GOLD analysis project Ga0207714, IMG submission 187270) | Marine sediment microbial community from Fremont, CA, USA - Pond A23 Sediment 2 (SPAdes) | ecosystem: Environmental > Aquatic > Marine > Unclassified | place: USA: Fremont, California...
CACCCTGCCGCGGGGTGGAGCAGTCAGGTAGCTCGTCAGGCTCATAACCTGAAGGTCGTGGGTTCAAATCCCACCCCCGCAACCAGCGCGTATCAAGCCTTTAGCCAACATCGGCTAAGGGCGTTGACGTTCTTGGAAATCGACGCCATCGCAAAGACACGCCGAAATCCCCGCCGCCGCGGCGTCGCGCCATTTGTTCTTCCACCCTCCAGTCCATACGGCATGGCGCGAAGCCGGGTGTCCTTTTGGGTACTCAAGTGCCGGCAGGCCGCCGAGGAGAGTTTTTGTGGTGCAGGCTAGAAATTTCATGACTTGAATGCGGTGTCGCCTGCCTCGGAAGCTGAGTCTCGCGCTGGCGAGGGCGTGTTCGAGCAATTCGGATAACGGGGCGAGCGATGCGCCAAGATCAATAATCCGTATGCCCGGAATCACGCGACGTGAATTGGACCCGGCGCTCATTTTGCGCGTCGCCGTAAAACACCGGGTGTTGGGGGCGGTCTGCCGGCGCACGCCGGAAAGCCCAGAACGTTCGCGCTATCTGTCGTCTGTCTTGTCTCCCATGCGCGATTGCGATGCGAATGTGACTCGGTCACCAGTCTTGCTCCCGATCACAGATTTGTGTCAGGAGAAATATATGATAACAATTAGTGGGTGAAGTGTTGCGCGCCGTGGGGTTGATCGAGGGCCGAGCGCAAACGGCCTGACCTGTAACCCCGACGCGCCCGGCACACGAGAAGGACAAATCATGGCCGACAAGGTGGGTGACGAGATCCTGGTGAATTCGACAACAGAAAGTTTTCAGCAGGAGCCCGCGGTGGCGTCCCTTGCTGACGGCGGCTTCGTCGTGGCGTGGGAAGACGACAGTAGGACCGGGGGTGATACGGACGACGGCGCAGTTCGCGCCCAGGTCTTCGGGCCGGAGGGAAATCCCGAAGGCGAGGAGATCCTGGTCAACACGACAACGGTCGGCGCTCAAACAGAGCCCGCTGTGGTTGGCCTCGAGGGTGGCGATTTTGTCGTTGCATGGGAGGATACCAGCGCGCTCCTCAACAACGCGAATGCGAGCATCCTCGACGTTCGCGCGCAGCGCTTCGATTCCGGCGGGAACAAGACCGGCGACGAATTCCTGCTCAATACCACCCGGTCGGTATCGCAGGAGTCCCCCGACCTCGCGCCGCTGGACGACGGCGGGTTCGTCGCCACGTGGAAGGACGCCAGCCGCGCCAGCGATGGCGATTTGGCCCGTATAAGCAGCCAGGTCTTCAGCCCGACCGGTGGCAAAGAAGGTGAGGAATTCGTCGCCAACAGCACCACCACGAGTCAGCAATTCCAGCCCGAAGTGGCGGGACTGGCCGACGGTGGGTTCACCGCGGTGTGGGTCGACCAAAGTATGACCGGTGGTGACACCAGCGGCACAGCGATCCGCACCCAGGCGTTCGCGCCCGACGCATCAAACGAAGGCGGCGAAAGTCTTGTGAATACGGTGGCGACGTTGGGCCGTCAGGAAAACCCGGCCGTAACCGGGTTGACGGACGGACGCTACGTCGCCGCCTGGGACGATCCAGGCAACTTTCCGTCGGATGACCAGGGCGTGGTTGGCGCGCGCTTTTTCCAGGGCGACGGGACGCCCGACGGCGACGGATTCCGGCTCAACGAGACCACGCTGCTGTCGCAAAGCGATCCCGTGCTCGCATCCCTGCCGGGCGGCGGGTTTGTCGGCGCCTGGGAAGATACCGGCATGAACGACGTTCCCGGTGAGGAGCAGACCGAAATCACCACCCAGGTGTTCAATCCCGATGGCACGCGCGCGAGCGCAGAAACCATCGCGAACGACACGCTGGCCGGGCAACAGATGAAACCGGAAATCGCCACGCTCGAGGATGGCGGCTATGTGCTGGTCTGGAAAGACGGCAGCGAAACCGGCGGCGATACGGATGAAACGGCCATCCGCGCCCAGGTCTTCGACCGCCCGGCAGCGGCGTCGCCGGCGCCCGGCGACGATGACGGCACGGGCGGTGGGGACGACGCCACGGGCAACCCGTCTCCGACCGTGAGCCCCAACATCGTCGTGCTCAATGGCGAGGCCCAGACCCTGGCGCTGCCGTTCGCCGCGGACGTGCGGGGGACCGCGGCCGGCGAAACCGTACAGGTGCCGGCGGGCGCCACGGTCAGCTTCGACGGCAACACCGGCGACCGGGTCGAACTCGCGGACCCGCTGTCCGCCTTCGAAATCTCCGCCTCGGGCAACCAGCTCGCGCTCACGGCCGGGGATACGGAAGCAAATATCTCGATGAACGACGATGTGGACATCGCCTTCGCCGACGGAAGCGCGACCGCCAGTATCGGCGTTGGTGCGAGCGGCGTGGAGATCACGCTGGACGGCACGACGGTCGGCAGCACGTTCGATGAGTCCGTCGTCCAGCTCGATCCCGGCGGCGCGTCGGCCCTGTCGGGGAACACCGGGGACGGGAACCCCCCGGCCAGCGACACGCAGAACATCGTGGTCCTCAGCGGCGAGGCGCAGACCGTGCGCGTGCCCTTCACCGCCGACGTGCGAGGGACCGCCGCCGGCGAAACCGTTCAGGTGCCGGACGGTGCGAACATGGCGTTCAGCGGCAACACCGACGACGAAGTCGAGTTCGCCGATCCTTTCTCCGAATTCTCGGTATCGAGCGGCGGCAACCAGATCGTGCTGGAAAACGGTGAAACCCGGGCAACAGTCTCGCTCAATGACGACGTGGCCTTTTCTTTCGCGGACGGCAGCACGGACGCGAGCATCGGCCAGACATCCCAGGGCTTCGCCGTGACACTGGGCGGAGAGGTGGTCGGCTCCGATTTCGATCCCGGAAATGTCACGCTGGACGGGAGCAGTCCGTCGGAGCTGGGGCTTCAGTCGGCCGATCCGAACGCGCTGTCGGCGCCGGATGCCGTGGAAGATTCGACGGTGGCAAGCCTGACGCAGCCAACGGAGGAAGACGTGTTTGCATTTGGCTAGGGCACGATGGGCTCAGATCGCCCGGGCCAGGAGGCCGGCGCGCCGGACACGTCAGCTCGCACGCCGGAGGCGTGCAAGCGATCCGGGGTCTGGCCGGCGGGCGTACGCAGGCGCGCGGCGGCGAGTGCGCAGGGCGTCCGGCATGCGGCAGCGGGCCATTGCGGTGTCGTGGTCATTCGGCGGGTTTTGAGGATTTGGCCGCCTTCGGACGCCGTTCGCGATTGATCGGGTAGCCGCTCGCCGGGCCGAGTAACGGCTGGATCAGCATTCGGTGGAGCCACAGCTCGCGCCGGTTGCGGAATTGCTCGATGCCGATCGTCATGCCTTCGTGGCCGTCGCGTGGCTGCGGGCGGTAGGTGCCGAGCAGGCGGTCCCACCACGGCAGATTAAAGCCGAAATTGGAATTGGTCTCGCTCGGGTAGATGGAATGGTGAACCCGGTGCATGTCCGGCGTCACCACGAGCAGGCGCAGGACGCGGTCGATCCGCTCGGGCAGACGGATGTTGGCGTGGTTGAACATCGAGGTGGCGTTGAGCAGCACCTCGAACACCAGCACGGCCGCCGCCGGCGCGCCCAGCACGGCCACGACCGCGAGCTTGATCCCCATGGAGAGCAGGATCTCCAGCGGGTGGAACCGCAGGCCGGTGGAAACGTCGAACTCCAGATCCGCGTGGTGCATGCGATGCAGGCGCCAGAGCGCGGGCACCGCGTGGAACATCACGTGCTGGAGATAGATGGCCAGATCGAGCACCAGCACCGATACCACGAAGGCCAGCCACAGCGGCACCTCGACCGCGTGGAACAGACCCCAGCCGCGCTCCGCGGCGAAAACCGCGAGCGCGACCGCGACCACGGGGAACGCCAGCCGAACCAGGACGGTGTCCAGCAGGACGACACCGAAGTTGTTGCTCCACCGGATCAGGCGCGGGATTTCGCGCCGCCGGCGCGGGGCGGCGACCTCCCAGGCGGCCATCGCCGCGAGGACGCCCAGGAAGATGCCCAGGCGGATGGTCGCTTCGTTGGCCAGAAGGATGTCGCTCATGGGCGGGCCCCGTGTGCTGAACCGGCGCGTGTCACCCCATCATGTGGGGGGCGGTCCGGGGCGCGTCACCAGGCGCTTCCGTGCGAATCCCCGCCGCCTGCCAGCCACGCCGCCACGTCCGCGATCTCGTCGGAAAGCGGGCGGTCCCGGCCGAGGAAGTCGCTGCGTTCTCGAACGGCGACGGCCAGTGTGTGCGAACTCGCGGCAAAGCCGCCGCCGGGCGCGAACCCGCCCTGAAGCTCGAAGGCCTGCGTCAGCGCCAGGGCGTGGATCGCCAGCACCCGCCAGAGGCGGTTGACCTGGTCCCGCGCGGTGCGGCTGGCGATCGTGCCCATCGTGACCACGTCCTGGTTGTCGCCGTTGGTGGGGATGGTCTGGATCGCCGCCGGCACGGCGTGGGTGCGCATCTCGGCCACGAGCGCGGTGGCGCTCACCTGCGCGCCCATGAAGCCGCTGTTCAGGCCGGGCGCGCCGCCCGCGAGGAAGGGCGGCAAGGAGCCGTTGCGCGTCGTGTCCGTCAGCCGGGCCAGCGCGCGTTCGGCATGCGCCGCCAGCTTCACGGCGACGCTGGCCAGCATGTCGCTGGCGTAGGCGATGTGCTGGCCGTAGAAGTTGCCGCCGTGCAGGACGTGGCCCGTTTCGGGGTCGATCAGCGGGTTGTCCGTGGCGCTGTGCAGCTCGGTCGTCACCACGCGCTCGTGATGGTCCAGGGCATCCAGCGCGGCGCCGAATTCCTGGGGCGCGCAGCGGATGGTGTAGGCGTCCTGATGCGCCGCTTCCCCGTCCCCGACGTCGCTTAGACGCGGCGGCACGGGCTCCGCCGCGTGCAGCCGCCCGCTGTCGGCCATGAGGGCGTTGAGCCGGTCCAGGGCCCGCTGCTGGCCGGCGTGGGGCCGCGCCGCGCCCAGGCGCGGATCGAACGCATCCCGCCGCCCGCCCAGCACCTCGGCGTAGAGCACGGTCAGCCGCAGCGCGGTGTCGACGGCGTTCGCCATCTCCGCGGCGTTGAGCGCGGCGATCCCGGTCATGGCGGCCGTGCCGTTGACCAGCGCCAGGCCGTCCTTGCGCATCAGGGTGAGCGGCTCCACCCCGGCCGCCGCCAGGGCATCCGCCGCATTCGCCCCGCCCAGGACGCGCCCTTCGCCGATCGCGGCCAGCGCGGTGTGGGCGAGCGGCGTCAGGTCGCCGCTGGCACCGACCGTGCCGGCCTCGGGCACCTCCGGCACCACGTCGGCGTTGAGCATGGCTGTGAGCTGATCGGCCACGCCCGCGCGCACGCCCGACCAGCCGCGCGCCAGCGAACTCACCCGCGCGGCCATCATGGCGCGCACCGCCTCGCGCGGCAGGGGCGGCCCGACACCGCTGGCCAGGTGGTCGATCAGGCCGCGTTGAAGCTGTGCGCTGTCCTCGGGGGCCACGCGATAGCCGGCGAGCGGGCCGTAGCCCGTGGTCACGCCGTAGATGCGGCGCCCCTCGGCCACGTGCGCGTCCAGCGCCGTCTCGCTGGGGAGCATGCGCGCCCGCGCGTCCGCGCTCACATCGGCACGCGCGCGGCCGTGGGCAACCCTGGCGAGCGCGGCTGCGTCGAGGTCGCCGCCCAGATCGACGGGTTCGGACTCGGTCACGACCCAGGGCCCACGGGGTCCGCGTCGGGGTCGGCCACGGGCCAGTCGGCCAGCTTGCCCATGCCCGTGCGCGGGATGCGGTTGCCCACGCGGATGGCCCGGGGCTGCTCCGGTGCCGTCAGGCGCGCCTCGGCGTGGGCGGCGACGCGCTCACCCAGGGCGTGCGGCGTTTCCGGCATGCGCGTGGGGACGATGAAGGCCTTGAGGCGGTCGCCTTCGGCGGCGGTCATGGGTCGAACGGCGGCTTCGGCGACTTCGGGATGGGATTCCAGCACACCGCGCACGCGCTCGGGATCGACGTTCGTGCCCGCGACCTGAACCATGCCGTCGCGCCGCCCGCCCACGGTAAAGTGACCGGCGTCGCCCCATTCGAGGCTGTCGGGCACCGTCACCGTGAGTTCGGTGCCGTCCGGGCGCTCGGCCGTCAACCGATCGCCGTCCGCCGCCGCGTGCCAGTGGTCCAGCAGCGTGTAGGGCATGCCGGGCTCGACCCGCCAGCCGATCCCGCCGGTTTCCGTCGAGCCGTAGATCTCGAACAGCCGCCGCACGGCGCGCTGCGCCGCCGCCCGCGCCGTGGATGCCGGACAGGGCGCGGTGGCGGTGACGCCGTCCACGTTGGCCGGCCAGCGGGCGCCGCTTTCGCCTACCAGCCGCCAGATGTCGGGAATGGCCACGACGAGGTCGCCGCTTCGCAGCTTGCGGCCCACCCCGGCCGGGGTGCCGCCGCGCAGGTCGGCCGCCGGCACGTCGATCGCCCGCGGCAACAGCACCGTCCAGATGAAGCCGTAGATGTGGTGGCGCGGCACCAGGCCGGCGACACGCGCCCGGTCCCGGCACAGCCCGGCCAGGACGCGCGCCTCCCGCCACAGGTCGTCCAGGCAATGTTCGACGACCCTGGGCTCGCCCATCGTGCCGCCCGTGGTGAAGCCCAGGCTGGCGTCGTACTCGCCGAGCGACTCCTCGATGAGGTCGAGCCAGCCGCCGAGCGTTCGCTTCATCAGAAGCGCGTCCTCGACCCCGGTTTCGTACAGCCGGAAGAAGGTCGCCGTCGCCGTGGCGAGCTGGAGGCGTTCAAGCGAGTCCGCCCCCAGGCCCGACTCGTCCAGGCGCACGTCCGCCAGCCCGGCAGGAGCCAGGGCTGGTGCCTCCGCGCGGAACACGTCGGGCGGCGTGGCGGCGGGGCGCAGCCGTTGCCAGGTTTCCGCCAGGAGGTCGCGCAACACGACCGCCACCGTGGCGCGGTTCCACCACGATGGCGTCGTTTCGTGTTGCCGTTCGTCCACGGCCATGCGGTTCAAACGCGCTTGACGAAGATCCAGTAGCTGTCGCCCGTCAGGGCCTTCTTCATATGAACCTTCACCTTCGTCGGCGTCATCTTGTAGTCGAAGGTGTACTCGAACATCGTGTTGAGGCCGCCGCTCTTCACGCCTTCCTTGAAGCGGCCGTAGAATTCTTCGGTGTCGGTGCAGGGCGCGACATCCTTGAAGAAGTTCTGGCCCACGACCTGACCGGGGTCGCGGCCCGTAATGTCGCCTTCGGCGGCGTTGTACTGGAGGATCTTGCCGTTCCCGTCGACCTGGATGGCGCCGAACGCCATCTGATCCAGATCCTGCTCGCCCATCTTCTGGAGCTGATTCTCGATGTCGTCGGAGCCGAACCGTACCGTTTCCATATCGCCCTCGTGCTTGCGCCGTCGGTTGGGTTTTGGGTGCGGTGCCGCTGCGCGTTCACCGCGTGGGGCGAAGAATAGGCGCCGAAAGTAAAAAAATGGTTTGAACTTCCATAGATTTGCGCGGAAACGTGGTCGCGTGGCTTACGCCGCGGCGATGAGCGCCAGCCAGCCCGCCTCGTCCAGCACGGTCACGCCCAGCTCGCGGGCCTTGCGCGCCTTCGACCCGGGATCGTGGCCGGCGACCACGTAGTCCGTATTGCGGGAGACGGAGCTGGTCACCTTGGCGCCGAGTTCTTCCGCGCGGTTCTTGGCTTCGTCGCGGGACATGCGGTCCAGGCTGCCGGTGAAGACGATCGTGGCACCGGTAATGGGCGAGGCGGCGGCGACCTTTTCCATGGGCGTGACCGCCACCTCGCGTTCCAGGTCGTCGAGGATGCCCAGGTTGTGCGGCTCCTGGAAAAACTCGCAGATGGCGTCGGCGACCTTCATGCCGATGTTGTTGATCCCGCACAGCTCCGCGTAGGTCGGTCCCACGCGCTCGGGTTTCTTGTGCTCGTCCGGCGTCTCGGCGCGCTCGCGCGCGGCCGTGAGCATGGCGTCCTTCCAGCTTTGCAGATCGCCGTAGGTGCGCGCCAGCAGGCGGGCCGTGGTCTCGCCCACCTCGCGGATGCCGAGCGCGAAGATGAAGCGGTCCAGCGCGATCTCGCGCCGCGCTTCGATGGCCGCCATGAGGTTGCGCCAGGACTGATCGCCCCAGCCCTCGCGGCTCAGGACGCGTCCCTTGTGTTCGTGCAGCCGGAAAATGTCGGGCGGCGTTTTCAGCAGGCCGTCGCGCCAGAACGCCTCGATCGTCTTCGTTCCCAGCCCCTCGATGTCGAAGGCAGTGCGGGAGACGAAGTGTTTGAGCCGTTCCACCTGCTGATAGGGGCAGGCCAGTTCGCCCGAGCAGCGCGGGATGGCCTCGCCTTCGGGCGTGACGACCGGCGTTTGCAGCTCGCACGGGCAGGTTTCGGGAAACCGGAAGGGCTCGGCGTCGGCCGGCCGCTTGTCGTGCACCACGCCGGTGATCTGCGGGATGACGTCGCCCGCGCGCTGGACGATGACGGTGTCGCCCTCGCGCACGTCCTTGCGTTCGATTTCGTCCGGGTTGTGCAGCGTGGCGCGGGAGACGACCACGCCGCCCACGCCGATGGGCTCCAGCTCCGCCACGGGGGTGAGCTGGCCGGTGCGCCCCACCTGGATGCGGATGTGCTTGAGCCGCGTCCGCGCCTGCTCCGGCGGGAACTTGTGCGCGATCGCCCAGCGCGGCGCGCGGGAGATGTAGCCCAGCCGCTCCTGCAGCGCGATGTCGTTGACCTTGTAGACGAGTCCGTCGATCTCGTAGGCCAGTTCGGGGCGCCGGCCTTCCATCTCCCGGTAATAGGCGAAGAGATCGTCGTCCGTCTCGCACACCCGCGCCGGCTCGTTGAGCGGAAAGCCCCAGCGCTGGAAGCGGTCCCGCACCTCGGCCTGGGTCCGGCCGAGCGGGGCGGAAACTTCGCCCCAGCCATACGCCACGAAGCGCAGCGGCCTGCGCGCCGTGACACGCGGGTCGAGCTGGCGCACCGAGCCGGCGGCGGCGTTGCGCGGGTTGGCGAAGGGCTGCTGGCCGGCCTCCTTGCGCGCCTCGTTGAGCTCCTGAAACTGCGCCCGGTCCATGTAGATCTCGCCGCGCACCTCCAGAATCTCCGGCCAGTCGTTGCCCATCAGCCGGTCGCGCGCGTCCGGGATCGTGAGCACGTTGCGCGTGATCTCCTCGCCCTCGGTGCCGTCGCCGCGCGTGGCCGCGCGCACCAGCCGCCCACGGTGGTAGTGCAGGGCGCACGACAGCCCGTCGATCTTGGGTTCGGCGAGGACCTCGACCGATGCCGCCGCCGGGAGGTTCAGGAAGCGCCGCACGCGCGCCAGGAAGTCGGTGATCTCCTGGTCCTCGAACGCGTTGTCCAGCGACAGCATGGGCACGCTGTGCTGAACCTTGGCGAAGCCGGCGGCCGGCGGAGCCCCCACGCGCCGAGACGGGCTGTCGCCGCGAACCAGATGCGGGAAGCGCCGCTCGATGGCCTCGTTGCGCTCGCGCAGGGCGTCGTAGGCGGCGTCGGAAATCTCCGGCGCGTCCTGCTGGTAGTAGAGTTCGTCGTGGCGGCGGATTTCCAGGGCGAGGCGGTGCAGCTCGGCGCGCGCCTGGTCCTCGGTGAGCGCTTCCACGGCCACATCCGGGTGCCCTGGTGGGATGTCCGCGCGCGCCACGCTCGTCATCACGCCGCTCCCATCAGCTTGTCGGCGGCGGCGCGGGCTTCTTCGGTGATGCTGGCGCCGGCCAGCATGCGCGCGATCTCCTCGCGGCGCTCGCCGGGGCCGAGTTCGTCCACGTCCGTGACCGCGGTCGTGCCCGTTTCGTTCTTGCCGATGCGCCAGTGGTTGTGTGCCCGCGCCGCCACCTGGGGCGAGTGCGTTACCACCAGGATCTGGCGCCCATCCGCCAGACGGGCCAGGCGTTCGCCGACGGCGTCGGCCGTGGCGCCGCCGATTCCGCTGTCCACCTCGTCGAAAACGAGCGTGCGCTCGGGCGCGACCTGGGCGAGCACGACCTTGAGCGCGAGCAGGAAGCGCGACAGCTCGCCGCCCGAGGCGATGCGGGGCAGCGGCCCCGGCGCGGCGCCGGGGTTCGTGGCGACTTCGAAGGCCACGCGGTCGAGGCCCTGGGGACCCCAGTGCTCGCTGTCGTCCTGCGCCTCGACGCGCGTTCGGAAGCTCGCCTTGTCCAGGCGCAGGGGCGGCAGCTCGGCGTTCACGGCGTCATCGAGGGCGCCGCCGGCTTCGGCGCGCGCCTGGGACAGCGCGCGGGCGGCCTCCAGGTAGGCGGTGCGCGCCGCATCGGCCTGGTCGGCCAGCTCCGCGAGGCGGGCTTCGCCGTGTTCCACGGTCGCCAGCCGCTCCGCGAGGCGGTCGCGCAGCGCGGGCAGCTCGTCCACCTCGCAGCCGTGTTTGCGCGCCAGCTCCTTGAGCGCGAAGTAGCGCTCCTCGATGCGCTCCTGCTCGCCCGTGTCCAGCTCCACGCGGTGGGCCACGGAGTGGATGCGCGCCAGGGCTTCCTCCGCCTCGGCGAGCGCGCGGTCGATGGCCTCCACGGCGGGGTTCAGCGAGTCCCCCGCGATGTCCAGCCCGCGCTCCAGGCTGCGCCGCGCCGCGGCCAGGGCGCTCTCGGCGCCGCGCCCCGTGCCGCCGCCGGCGAGCTCGCTTTCCGCCTGGTTGAGCGCGGCCATCAGGCGCTCGGCGTTCATCAGCAGCTCGCGGCGCTCGGCCAGCTCGGCTTCCTCGCCCGCCCGCGGTTCCAGCTCGTCGATCTCGCCGATGGCGTGGCGCAGGTGTTCCTCGTCCTGCTGGGCCTCGGCCAGTTCGCTGCGGGCGCGCTCGTGCGCCGCCACGGCGTCCCGCCAGGCGCGGTACAGCTCGCCCACCGCGCGCACGCGCTCGCCGAGCCGGCCGTAGGCGTCCAACAGCCCGCGGTGCGTGCCGCTGTCCAGAAGCCCGCGCTGGGCGAACTGACCCTGGATTTCCACCAGGGCGTCACCCAGCCGGCGCAGCACGGAAACGGAAACGGGCTGGTCGTTGACATAGGCGCGGCCACGCCCGTTGGCGCCCAGGCTGCGCCGCAGGACCAGTTCGTCGTCATCGGCGGCGGCGAGGTCGTGCTCGGTCAGGATGGCGCGGGCGGGATGGCCCGGCGGCACCTCGAACTGCGCCGTCACCTGGGCCTTGTCGGCGCCCTCGCGCACCAGGCCGCTGTCCGCGCGCGCGCCCAGCGCCAGCCCGAGCGAATCCAGCAGAATGGATTTGCCGCCGCCGGTTTCGCCGGTAAGGGCGCACAGCCCGGCGCCGAATTCCATCTGCAGCCGCTCGATCAGGACCACGTCGCGGATGGTAAGGCTGAGCAGCATGTGCGGAGGCCAGTCCCCGATGGTCGGGCGATGCCGGACCGCCCGTCACGCGGTCAGATTACGTCTTTCCAGACGTTGCCGATCCAGCTGTCGTCGTCCGGGCGCTCGGGCGCCAGGTCCTTGCCCGTCAGGAGTTCGTAGCTGTCCACGTACCACTCGCTGGTGGGGAAGTTGTGGCCGAGCACCGAGGCGGTCTTCTTGGCTTCGTCGTGCATGCCCAGCGCGAGGTAGGCCTCCGTCAGCCGGTGCAGCGCCTCGGGCACGTGGCTGGTCGTCTGGTAGTCGGCCACGACGTTGCGGAAGCGGTTGATGGCGGCGAGCTGGTGGCCCTTGTTGAGGTAGTAGCGGCCGACCGTCATCTCCTTGCCGGCGAGATGGTCCTCGACGAGGTCCATCTTCAGCTGGGCGTTGCGGGCGTACTTGCTGTCGGGGAACCGCCGGATGACCTGGCGCAGCGCGTCGCGCGCCTTGTCGGTCATGGACTGGTCGCGGCGCACGTCCGCGATGCGCTCGTAGTAGCTCAACGCCTTGAGGTAATAGGCGTAGGCGATGTCGCGGTTGCCGGGGTGCAGCTCGATGAAGCGGTCGAGCGCGTTGATAGCGTCGGTGTAGTCGTTGTTCAGGTAGTGGGCGTAGGCCGACATGAGCTGCGCCTTCGACGCCCAAACCGAATAGGGGTGCTGGCGTTCGACCTCGTCGAACTTCTTGGCCGCCTGCTCGTACTGCTCCTGATCCAAGCGATTCATGGCTGAGTTGTACAACTCGCCCACGGAGCCGGGCTCGTATTCGTTGGGGTTCTCGTCGCTGGCACAGCCGGTGACGACGAGGGCCGTCAGCACAACTCCAAGGCTGCCCAGGCGCCGGAGCCGGCCGGCGCGGGTTCGGGCGTCCGCCATGATCGAAACCGCCTCGCCGTGTGTCGTCGCGCGTGGGCGAACGTCCGCCCAGCGCTCGGCATGTTCGAATGTTCGCGAGGGTAGTGCGAACCCGGTGGTCCCGCAACAGCCGTGAAACGCCCGGCGCGGGTAAAAAAGGCGGGCCGGCCGCAGCCGGCCCGCAGGTCCGAACCCGTGGACGCGCCGTCCCGCGGCCGGGCCACCACGCGGTGGCGCCGGCCGCACGCGTGGCGTCACGCGACACCCTGCGACGCGGATCGCGGAGCCGCACGCCGGCACGGCCGGCGCCGGCCCATCGCGGTTCAGTTGGCTTGGCGCCGCAGGAAGGCCGGGATGTCCAGCTGGTCTTCCTCGCCGGAGCGCTGGTCGCCGGCCGTGTCGCCGCGCCGCACCGCACGCGGGTCCGCGGTTTCGCTGTCACCGCGCCCACGCGAGCCGGACAGCGTGGGCTCGGCCGCCCGCGCGGGCTGCTCGTCCCGCGGATCGCGGTTCTTGTCGCGCTCGCCGAACATCCGGGCCGCGCCGGTCAGGCGGTCGAAGAGGTTGCCGGCCCGGCCGCGGCCGACGCGCTCGTGGTCGCGCTCGCCGGCCGCGGGGGGTGCGGTTTCGCCCGGTTCACCCGCCGCCTGGAAGGGATCGCGGCGGCGGCCGCCGGCCACGCCGAGTCCGTCGTCGCGGCTTCCGCGCGGCTCCTGGGGCGCCGGGGCGATGAAGGCCTCTTCACGCTCTTCCGCCTCCATGGCCGGATGCGGTTCCGCCGCCGCGCGGGCGGGCTCGGGCTCGGGCTCCGGCGCCGGTTCGGCCGCGCGCGGCTCGCGCCGCGTCTCGCGCCCGCCGGCCTGGGGCTCGCCGCGCCCATGCTGAGCGGGCTGGGATGCGCGCTGCTCGCCGCTGGCCACGTCCACCGTGACCTGACGCGCCTGTTCGTCCTCGTCCTGGTTGATGCCCGTGGCGACCACGGAGATGCGCATCGTCCCCTCGACCGTGGGGTCGAAGGTGGAACCGAAGATGATGTTGGCGTCCGGGTCGACCTCGTCGCGGATGCGGTTGGCGGCTTCGTCCACCTCGAACAGCGTCAGGTCGTCGCCGCCCGTGATGTTGATGAGGACACCGCGCGCGCCGCGCATCGAAACGTCGTCCAGCAGCGGATTGGAGATCGCGGCCTCGGCGGCGGCGATGGCGCGGTTCTCGCCGCCGGCCTCGCCGGTGCCCATCATGGCCTTGCCCATCTCGGTCATGACCGAGCGGATGTCGGCGAAGTCCAGGTTGATCAGGCCCGGCTTGACGACGAGGTCGGTAACCCCGCGCACCCCCGAATAGAGCACCTCGTCCGCCATCTTAAACGCGTCGGCGAAGGTCGTCTTCTCGTTCGCCAGGCGGAAAAGGTTCTGGTTCGGGATGATGATGAGGGTGTCGACCTCCTTCTCCAGCTCGGTCAGGCCCCGCTCGGCGATCCGGGTGCGGTGGACACCCTCGAACTGGAAGGGCTTGGTCACCACGGCCACGGTCAGGATGCCCTTCTCGCGCGCGGTACGGGCGATCACCGGGGCAGCGCCCGTTCCCGTGGCGCCGCCCATGCCGGCGGCGATGAAGAGCATGTCGCAGTCGGCGGTGGCGTCGGCGATCTCCTCGATGGCCTCTTCGGCCGCGTCCCGGCCGACGTCGGGGCGCGAGCCGCCGCCCAGGCCGCGCGTCAGGTTGCGCCCGAGCTGCAGCCGGTTGCCGCACTCGGACTGCGTGAGCGCCTGGGCATCGGTGTTGGTGACGATGAAATCCACACCCTCCAGGTGTGAGGAGATCATGTTGCTGACGGCGTTGCCGCCGGCGCCACCGACTCCCATGACGGTGATTCGGGGCTTGAGCTGTTCCTCGGTTTCCGGCGCGTGCAGGTTCAGGGTCATTTTCGCCTCCGTTGGGATCTCAGCGGTTGTTCTCCCGCCATTCGATCGCGTCACAAGTATTCGCGCAGCCAGGTGCCCAGCCGGCCCAGGACGCCGCTGGGCGCCCGCAGATCGCCGCGCGGCAGGCCGGCTGGGTCCGCCGCCAGCGCGTAGGTCAGCATCCCGGCGCTGACGGCGTAGCCGGGGCCGTTGGTGGTGCGGCCGAGCCCCGCCGTATCGGCCGGCGTGCCGATGCGCACCTGCTTGCCCAGGACGGTCTCGGCCAACTCGCGGGTGCCTGGCATCTGGCAGGCGCCACCCGCGAGCACGGCGCGGCGGCCGGCCACGCGGTCGACGCCGTGGCTCTCCAGGCGCTCGCGCACCAGCTCGAAGGTTTCCTCCAGGCGCGGCTGGATGATCCCGGTCAGCAGCGAGCGCGGGATGCGCTGCGCCGCGCCCTCGGTTTCCTCGCCCACCTGGGGCACTTCCAGGATTTCGCGCGTGTCGCGGGCGCCCGTCGTGGCGTCGCCGTAGAGCGTCTTCATGCGTTCCGCATTGGCGCGCGAGGTGGACAGCCCGCGCGCGATGTCGTTGGTCACGTGCTGCCCGCCGAGCGGGATGACGTCGGCGAACACGGCCTCTCCCTCGCTGAACACGGCCACCGAGGTCGTGCCGCCGCCCATGTCGATCACGGTCGCGCCCAGCTCCGCCTCTTCGTCGACGAGCGTGCCCAGGCCGGTCGCGTAGGGCGCGACCACCACCGCCTCGACGTCCAGGTGGCACCGCTCGACGCACTGGCGCAGGTTGCGTAGCGGCCCCGACGCGGCGGTGACGACGTGCATCGTCATGCCCAGCTCGCGGCCGTGCATGCCGCGCGGGTCGCGGATGCCGCGGCAACCGTCGATGGCGTAGCCGGTGGCGATGGTCTGGACGATCTCGCGCCCGGCTTCGCGCTCGGGCGTCAGGCGGTCGCCGATGGTGTGGCTGGCGGCGGCGCGGCGCAGGTCGCCGTCGGTCACGGTGCGCCCGCTCACCGGCACCTCCACGGCCACCGGCGTGGACTGCGGCGTGCCGCCGGAAAGGCTGACCACCACGCGGTCCAGGGTGACCTTCGCCATGCGTTCCGCCGCGTCGACCGCGTTGCGCACCGCCATCTCGGCGGCGGCCATGTCGACGACGTTGCCCGCCCGGATGCCGTGGCTGGCGGTTTCGCCGATGCCGAGCAGCCGCGCGTCGCCGGCGCCGTCGGGCTGCGCGATCGCACAGCACACCCGGCTGGTGCCGACGTCGAGCGCGGCGATCACGTCCGCTTTGCTGCCTGCGAGCACGCTTTTCATGGCCCCCTCGTCGTCAGCCGTTCCGTTGCGCTTCGCCGGACTGCACGGGCTGGCCGCGCTCCAGCACGACGCGTTCCGCCGGGCGCAGGTCCACGCGCCGGATGTCGCGTTGCAGCAGGCTATGGGCGCGCTCCAGCTTCGCCAGCCGGGTCCAGCCGCGCGCCGGCTCCCCGGCCGGCAGCGCGACGCGCACGCCGTTGCGCAGCTTCACTTCCCAGCGCCGGCCGCCCACCCGCTGGGCGCGCTCGACGCGATCCGCCAGCATCGGCTGGGCTTCCAGGGCGCGCAGCATCTCGCGCGCGTGCTCGGCCGCGCCGCGCCCGCCCACGCGCAGCAGGCCCGGGAAGCGCTCCGGGTCGATGCCGGCGATGGGCGACCCGTCCCAGTCGATCACGCGGGCATCGCCGCCGCCGGTGCGCACCGCCATGGGGTCGCGCTCGCGCAGCTCCACGCGCAGGGCACCCGGGAAGCGCCGCTCGACGCGGGCGGTGCGCACCCACGCCAGCGCCTCCAGGCGCTCGCGGGCGGCGGCGGGATCGACCGCGAGCGTGGGCGTTCTCCGGTCGACGCCCAGGGCGTCCAGGATCGCCGCGTTCTCGGTGCGCTGGCGTCCGCTGACGGTGACCGAGCCCACGGCGAGGCCGGCCTCCGCCGAAGCGGCCAGCGCGGCCTCGCCCGCCCGCGCGGCCAGCATCCCCGGCACGCCCGCCCGCACGGCCCAGGCGCCGGCGCCCAGCACGGCCACGACCGCCACCACCGCCGTGCCGCGCAGGACGGCCCGGCGGCGCGCCGCGCGCTCGGCGGGGCGCAGGCGGGATGCGGTATGGGCGATCAGGCGCCGCATGCCGCGTCCTCCACGATCCATTCCACGAGATCGCCGAAGCCGATGCCGAGGTGCTCGGCCTGCTCGGGCACGAGCGACAGCTCGGTCATGCCGGGCTGGGTGTTGACCTCCAGCAGGTAGAGCTCGCCGGGCTCGCCGCGGGTGTCGTCGTAGCGGAAGTCGGCGCGCGTGACGCCGCTGCAGCCGAGCACCGCGTGCGCCCGCGCGGCCAGCGACAGCGCCCCGTCGTGGACGCTTTCCGGCACGGGCGCGGGCAGGAGGTGCTCCGTGGCGCCGCCGGTGTACTTGTTGCGGTAGTCGTAGAAGCCGTCCCTGGGACGCAGCTCGGTCACGCCCAGCGCGCGCTCGCCCATGACGGAGACGGTCAGCTCGCGCCCCGGCACGAAGCGCTCGGCGATCACGGTGTCGCCGTAGGGCCAATTGGCGTCCGCCGCGGGGACGGGCGGGTCACCGTCCTGGACGATCTGCACACCCACCGAGGAGCCCTCGGCCACGGGCTTGATGACATAGGGCCGGGGCAGCGGCTCCTCCGCCGCCAGGGCCTCGCGGCTGATGGCGGTGCCCTCGACGACGGGCAGGCCGGCGCGCGCGAAGACGCGCTTCGCCATGGCCTTGTCCATCGCCAGCGCCGAGGCGAGCACGCCCGAATGGGTGTAGGTCAGCCCCATCAGGTCCAGCACGCCCTGCACCGTGCCGTCCTCGCCGTAGCGGCCGTGCAGCGCGTTGAAGACGAAGTCCGGCGGCGGCGTCAGCTCCTTCACCAGCGCGCCCACGTCCCGGCCCACGTCGATCAGGCGCGCGGCGTAGCCGCGCTCGTAGAGGGCCGCGGCGCAGGCCTCGCCCGACTTGAGCGAGACCTCGCGCTCCGCCGAGGCGCCGCCGTAGAGGACCGCCACCTCCGTCATGCCGAGCCTCCCTCGGCCGGCTCGCCGATGCGCCGGATCTCCCAGGTCAGCGTCACGCCCGTGGTCTCAAAGACGCGCTGGCGCACCGTCTCGCCCAGGGTTTCCAGGTCGGCCGCCGTGGCCTCGCCCGTGTTGATGAGGAAGTTGGTGTGCTTCTCCGAGATCTGGGCGCCGCCCACGCGCAGGCCGCGGCAGCCGGCGCGGTCGATGAGCTCCCACGCCTTGGCGCCCTCGGGGTTCTTGAACGTCGAGCCGCTGGTGCGCGTGCGCAGCGGCTGGCTGTCGCCGCGCAGGCGGTCGATCTCGGCCATGCGCGCGGCGATGGCCTCGGGGTCGTCGTGGTGTCCCTGGAAGCCCGCGCGCAGGAAGATCCAGCCTTCGTCCAGGCCGCAGCGGCGGTAGCCCAGGTCCATGTGCTCGGGGCGGAAGGTGTGCAGCTCGCCCGTGTCGGCGTGGATGGCCTCCGCCGAGGTCAGCACGTCCTTCGTCTCGCGCCCGTAGGCGCCCGCGTTCATACGCAGCGCGCCGCCGATGGTTCCCGGCACCCCGGCGAAGAATTCCAGCCCCGCGATCCCGGCCTTGCCCGCGCGCACGGCGACGGTGCGGTCCAGCGCGCCCGCGCCCGCGGTGAGCGCGCCCGTGTCCGGGTCCGGCTCGACCTCCGCGAAGCCGCGCTTGAGGCGGATCACCACCCCGCGGACGCCCCCGTCCCGGATCAGGGCGTTGGAGCCAACGCCCAGCACCGTGACGGGGACATCCTGGGGGGCTGCGCGCAGGAAATGCGCCAGGTCGTCCCGGTCGGCGGGCCGGAACAACACCTCCGCGGGGCCGCCCACGCGGAACCAGGTGGTGTGCGCCAGCGGCGCGTCGGGTGAGAGGCGCCCGCGCACCGCCGGCAGGCGGTCGATCAGATGGGTGTGGTGCGCGGGCGCGGCGGTCATGCCTCACCTCCCGCGGCACGGCCATTGGTGTGCCGCCGCTCCAGCTCGTAGGGCAGGGCCTGCGCCCATTGCGTGATGCTGCCCGCGCCCAGGCAGACGACGGTGTCGCCGGGCGTGGTCTCGGCGTCGACCACGCGGGCCAGCTCCTCCGCGTCGGCGATGGTCAGCACGCGGCCGTGGCCGTGCGCGCTCAGGCCGGCGGCCAGCGCCTCGTGCGTGACGCCCGCGATGGGGTCCTCGCCCGCCGGATAGACGGGCGCGACGATCACGGTGTCGGCGTCGTTGAAGCAGGTGCAGAAGTCGTTGAAGAGGTTGCTCAGCCGCGTGTAGCGGTGCGGCTGCACCACCGCCACCACGCGTCCCGACCCGGCGCTGCGCGCGGCGCCGAGCACGGCGCCGATCTCCACGGGGTGGTGGCCGTAGTCGTCGATCACGCGCACGCCGTCGACGACCCCGGTGGTGGTGAAGCGGCGCTTGACGCCCTCGAAGCCGGAGAAGGCACGGCGCAGCGTGGCCGTGTCCAGGCCCAGCTCCGCGGCCACGGTGATCGCGGCCAGGGCGTTTGCGACGTTGTGGCGGCCCAGCATGGGCAGGCGCACGTCGTCCACGCGCGCCGGGCCGACGGCCGTGCGCTCGCTGAACACGACGGTGAAACTGGCCCCCTCGGGCCCCTGCGCCAGGTTCTCGGCGCGCACGTCCGCCTGGGCGCTGAAGCCGTAGGTCACCACCCGCCGGTCGCGCACGCGGCCCATGAGCGTCTGCACCTGCGGGTGGTCCACGCACAGCACGGCGAAGCCGTAGAAGGGGATGTTCTCGACGAACTCCTCGAACGCGCGGTGCAGCGCCGCTTCGGAGCCGAAGTAATCGAGGTGTTCGGGGTCGATGTTGGTCACAACTGCAACCGTAGCGGGCAGCTTCGTGAAGGTGCCGTCGCTCTCGTCCGCCTCCACGACCATCCAGTCGCCGTCGCCCAGGCGCGCGTTGGTCCCGTAGGCGTTGATGATGCCGCCGTTGATGACGGTCGGGTCGAGCGCGGCGGCATCCATCAGCGCCGCCACCATCGAGGTGGTGGTGGTCTTGCCGTGCGTGCCGCCCACCGCGACCGCGCCCTTGAGGCGCATCAGCTCGCCCAGCATCTCCGCCCGGCGAACCACCGGCAGGCGGCGCTCGCGGGCCGCCGCGACCTCCGGGTTGTCGGGGTTCACCGCGGAGGAAACGACCACGACCTCGGCGTTCGCCACGTTTTCGGCGGCGTGGCCGACGGTCACGGGAATGCCCAGGGTGCGCAGGCGGCGCACGCCCGGGCTCTCGGCAAGGTCGCTTCCCTGCACGCGGTAGCCCAGGTTGTGCAGGATCTCGGCGATCCCGGACATCCCGATGCCGCCGATGCCGACGAAGTGGATGAGGCCGATGTCGAGGGGCAGGTGTTTCATGCCGCGGCCTCCGCGTCCGGGGTGTCGGGGCGCGTCCCCGTGCCGTCCGGGGCTTCGCCGGTCAGCAGCTCGGCCAGCCGCCGGGCGGAGTCCGGCTTGCAGGCGGCACGCGCGGCGCGCGCGGCGTGGGCGAGCTGTTCCGGCGCGTCGAAGAGCGCGCCCAGGCGTTCCGCCAGCAGCTCGGCGGTCAGCGTCGCCTGCGGCAGAATCCATGCCGCGCCGGCGACGACCATGGCTTCGGCGTTGACGGTCTGGTGGTCGTCGGCGGCGAAGGGATACGGCACCAGGATCGCCGGCCGGCCGGCGGCGGCCAGTTCGCTCACGGTCGAGGCGCCGGCCCGCGCGATCACGAGATGCGCGCTGCGCAGGCGCTCGGGCATGTCGTCGAAGAAGGGCCGCGGCTCCAGCGCCGCGACCTCCGTGCCGGCGTAGTGCGCCCGGACCGTGTCGGTGGCGTCCTCGCGCACCTGCTGGGCGACGTGCAGGCGCGTCCGCACCGCGCGCGGGAGCTGCGCCACGGCTTTCGGGACCACCTCGTCGAACCCGCGCGCGCCCTGGCTGCCGCCCGTGACCAGCAGGCGCAGCGGCCCCGTCTCGTTGGGAACGGCATAGGGCTGCGAGCCCAGCGCGGCGATCTCGGCGCGCACGGGGTTGCCCGTCACCACCGCCCGCCGCCGCGCTTTGGCGGATAGTCCGCCGGCCTCGGGAAAGCCGGTGGCGATGGCGTGGGCGCGGCGCGCCAGCACCCGGTTGGCGCGCCCGGCGACGGCGTTCTGCTCGTGCAGCACGATGCGGGCCCCGGCGTGCGCGCCCGCCAGCACGGTTGGCAGCGCGGCGTAGCTGCCGAAGCCCGCCACGGCGTCCGGGCGCAGCCGGCGGACGAGCCACCGCGCCTGGATGTAGCCCAGACCCAGCTTCGCCGCGGCGATGGTCTTGTGCAGGGGGCTCCGCCGGATGAGCCCGGCGGCGGCGATGCGGTGCGTGGGCACGCGCGCCGACAGCTCCGGCCCGAAACCGCCGCCGCGCGCGTCCGTCACGAGCACGGGGTCGTCCCCGCGCGCCAGCAGCTCGTGGGCGAGCGCCTGCGCCGGGAAGAGGTGCCCCCCCGTGCCGCCGGCCGCCAGCAGAATGCGCTTGCCCGTCCGCGCCGTCATGCCTCGCCCTCCGGACTGCGGCCACGGCGGGTTAGTGCGACCAGCATCCCCATGGCGAGCGCCACACCGACGAGCGAGGAGCCGCCGTAGCTCACCAGGGGCAGCGTCATGCCCTTGGTGGGGATGAGGTGCAGCGTCGAGCCCATGTTGATCGCGGCCTGGAGCCCGAACGAGGTCAGCAGGCCGGTTCCCGCCAGCACGACGAAGAGGTTGTCGTCCTGCAGCAGGCGCACGAAACCGCGCAGCACCACGAAGGCGAACAGGCCCACGATCGCCGCGCACACGACGCCGCCGAATTCCTCGCCGGCCACCGCCAGGATGAAGTCGGCGTGCGCGTCCGGCAGGCTGGCCTTCACCGTGCCCTCGCCAGGGCCCGTGCCGAGCAGGCCGCCGCGCTCGAAGGCCGTAAGGGCGCGGTCCACCTGGTAGGAGGCCGTTCCCGGGGCCAGGAAGGCATCGATGCGCTCGGCGACATAGGGCAGCGTCGCATAGGCGGCGACCATGCCGGCCAGGACGACCGCGCCCCCGGCGGCTACCCACACCCAAGCCAGCCCGGCGACGAAGAGCTGCGCGCCCCAGGTCGCCGCCACAAGCAGCGTCTGGCCCAGGTCGGGCTGTGCCATCAGCAGGCCGGCCGTCAGCGCCACCAGCACCAGGGCCGCGAAATCGCCGGGAACGGACTCCCCGCGGCGCGGGAGGGCCATGAGCCAGGCCGCGCTTACCGCGAGCACGGGCTTGACCAGTTCGGCGGGCTGGACGGAGACGCCGGCCAGGTACAGCCAGCGCCGCGCGCCGTTGATCTCCACCCCCGCCAGCGGCGTCAACGCCAGCAGCGCCAGGGCACCGGCCAGGCCGAGCAGCGCCAGGCGCCGCACCCCCGCCGGGGAGAGCAGCGAAACACCCAAGAGAATCGCCACGGCCAGCGCCAGATAGGCGAGCTGACGCTCCACGAGCTGGAAGCTGTCCAGGCCCATGCGCGCCGCGGCCGGCGGCGCGGCGGCAAGAACCAGGACCACGCCAAGCGAAACGATCGCTGCCAGGGCCGTGACCAGCCAGCGGTCGACGCTCCACCACCACTGGCTGAGCAGGCGGGTGTCCGTGCGCGCGAACGCGGTCATGGCGCACCTCCCGCATCCGCCGGCGCCGCTGTGGCTGCGTCTGCCCCCGGGTGGGCGGCGGTTAGCGACCCGCGCGTTCCCGGCAGGTCCGCCACCAGCCGGCGGAAGTGCTCGCCGCGCGCGGCGAAATCCGCGTACTGGTCGAAGGAGGCGCAGGCCGGGGAAAACAGCACCACCGCGCCGGGCTCACCGTCGGCATTCGCCGCCTCGGCGGCCTGGTGCACCGCGATGTCGAGCGTGTCGGACGCGTGCGCCGAAACACGGCCGGCCAGGGCGGTGCGGAAACCGTCCGCCGCCTCGCCGATCGTGAAGGCGCGGCGGACCCGGCCCCAGTGGGCTTCGGTCCCGGTCAGCCCGTCCTCTTTCGGCCGGCCGCCCACGATCCAGTAGACCGCCGGGTAGGACGCCAGCGCGCGCGCCGCCGCCGCCGCGTTGGTCGCCTTGGAATCGTTGACGAACGCGACGCCGTCGATGACCGCCACGACCTCCTGGCGGTGCGCCAGACCGGGATAGCTTTGCAGGGCCGCCGCGATGGTCTCGCTGTCGATGCCGAGGTGTCGGCTCACGGCGTGGGCCGCGGCGGCGTTCTGCCAGTTGTGAACGCCCGGCAGCGTGGGGCAGGTGCGCAGGTCGAGCACCTCGC
>Ga0207714_1000711_pt1 | contig 22452 bp, 10 predicted proteins | sample PonA232FremontCA_2_FD_187270 | JGI IMG/M metagenome (GOLD analysis project Ga0207714, IMG submission 187270) | Marine sediment microbial community from Fremont, CA, USA - Pond A23 Sediment 2 (SPAdes) | ecosystem: Environmental > Aquatic > Marine > Unclassified | place: USA: Fremont, California...
ACGCTATGTTGACTTAAATCTGAGAGATCACCACTAACTTGTAAAATACCGTTAGAATCAATATACATGTTAGTGCTTGTGTCCGTTTCATCGTGGGGAACTTTCACACCGCCTAAACTGTCCTTTGTTGCGAGTGGTATATTATCCCAAATAGAGCCAAAACTGCCATCATCTGCATAAGCCATTATCCCGCCTGTTGCAATTATATCTCCATGTACTTTGAGTTTTGCATCAACGGATGAATGTCCTCCTATTCCTACGTTATTGGAATAATACAGTCCGTTTTCGTCTGCATCCCATACATCACTTGACGTTGAAGGGTCTTTCGTGATTATATCTATAACATGGCCTTTGTAGTTTGTTTTAATTTGAGATATTATATGGTCAGGGTTAGTGTCAAAGGATTCATAGACAGGGTGCGTATATGGTTGTGTCCAGTAATATGTACCGTCTGTATCTCCTGCCAGTAAACTACCATTGACAGTTGGAGAATCAACTTGTAATCCTCCGCCACCTTCTCTTTGAATATATACATTTTTAGCTTCTTTTCGGGATATAAAAACAGAATTGTTGTTTTTGCTTGTCTGTACCACAACCTGATTGCTTGATACATCAGAAACAACAACCTTCTTGTTTACAGGAGAAGGCTCAACATTTACTGTTTTCTTAGAAGGTGATGTCTCGACAAATACAACCATTATTTTGCATCTTTAAGGGTTGCTAAAACGCTTGTATATTTTTCTTGTACTTCTCCGTTATTTACTTCATCCAGTTGAAAAATAATCTGTCCGGGGCTTAATTCTTGTGTATATTCTGCATCTATATAAAATTCAAGATCGTTTCCGTTTACTGTTAATGTCGTTGTATTATAGGTATTACCTTCTCTTGCTATTTGATTTCCTGATATAGAATATACGTTTACAAGTTCATTTGTATAGTCCATATACAGCCAAATAATAACATCTTCCAAGGTAGTTGGATCAATTTTGGTTTCTCCATCTTCGTCATAAATATATGTTGTGAATTTTCCAGCTTTTTCTCCTTTGTAAATATCCATAATAAAATGTTATTTTAAGTGTTCTGCTGCCTTCTGAAATGCTGTTTTGGCAATTTCTATTTCTGAGAGTACGATAAAACAATCTCCTGCGCATTGCCACGTAATAGCATCTAATAAATTTTGATTGCTAAGATTCTCAGGAACCTCATTCTTGACGTATTTAAAATAGTCTATTGAATGATCGTCTTTTACAGAAAAATATTCTAATTTATCCCCTAATTCAGCTACTTTTGGTTTTGCGGTTCCTCCTCTTGTGTATTTATTGAATTGTTTTTTATATTCTCTTGAATCTACACTAATTAGTTTTGTAACACTTCTTTTCCACTGTTTCATTTTTAATTCAACAAACCTTAAATAATCAGAAGGCAAAGTAATTGTTCCTGTTCCATCTCCATTGTCACTGCTATTTGTAGTATCATCTTTGGTTATTGGCAGAATTTTTTTAGGTGCTGACAGTAATATTGTTCGGGTTGATTCATTTAACAGATCATCCACAAACGTATTATTGACAATATCCCCGCTACTGTCAAACGGGGATATTTCATTCATTTTTATCTTGACTTTATTTACTATCTCGGTTCTATTCATTCATTACTGAGAATTTTGTAATTCCGGGAAAGTAATACCAACCTTATCGGCTACCTCAAAAATTTTATCTTTATTCTTAACGTCCTCGGCTTTTACTTCATCGTAGTTATCCATGAGATAGTTTTTAGCATCCTGCACGGTCTTAATTCCTTTTATTTCTTTCTTCTTTAAAAATTTAGAATTGCCGTCAGATTTTTCATTTTCTTCTTCTTCTTCTTCTTCCCGGATCAATTTAAAGTCCTCATTGTAACGGGGATGTTTTTCCAAAATAGCTTGCAACTCTTTATCCCCTGTCTGAAATGTTCCCCTGACAGCTTTAGGGGAACGAGTACCTCCCGTAAATTCAATAGGTACACGGTTGCCATCTTTCCGGGTAACATGAAGTATTAACCCTAAGTGTCGTAAAGCTCTGTATGTTTTAACTTTTGCCATAATTGATTATATTTTTTTTGTTTAAACAACAGGAGAGGGTTTAACCTCCCCTGTATTATTTTAATTACTATAAGTATTCAATAATTCTGTGTGTGTCGGGATAGCGAGTAACAACGCAGAACGCCTCATGAATTACGTTTGCATCAACATTTCGCTGGCCGGAACCTTTCAAGTCCAACTCAGTGGTTTCCATTTGCTTAAAAATATGCTTTTCAAGGTTATTTACGTCAAGGATTAATCCTTTCTTGCTCCATCCAGCGTAATTCAATCCATCATGGAGTTTAACAAGGAAACGGCCAAACGGAGTAACAATTTCTTTAAATTCAATTCCCCATTTAACCATTGTTGACTTACCGTCAATCTGTTTCTTTACTGAATCAATCTTAGCCATTTCGCCTAAAATTTCAGAACCAAGAAACATTATACGAGTATCCGCACCATCATTTCCGGTAAATGTGTTTCGTGTCCAGTCAACAAATGTTGCCTCATTTAATCCTGAGCTATCCCATTGTAGCGCCTGATCAATATTTCGTATAATACCATCCGAGAATCGCTTAATATCATTGTTTGCCCTGAGCGGATCAGGAACTTCAGCTTTTTGACCAAACAAGCTGGTATATTCCATTGAGCGTCTAAGATCAAACAGCGATTGTGCCTTATGATCTGCAAATCCCCAAGGAACCTCAGTTTGATGCAATCTTTGGTAAGTTGATTCTTCAACTTGTCTCATGTGGATTTGAGCTAAATTGCTTCTTTTTTGAGGATAGATGTTATATGGTGCATTTTGCATATCCTTTTCTGCCTTCGCATTACCAATACGGGTAATTTTCGATCCAGTCGGGATAACACCTACACCACTTCCCCAATCTTTAGTTGTTAAACCGTCAGGGGCTTGAATAAGGAATACTTTAATTGTTGTATTGTCAACTTTATCAACAACCTGTCCTGCGACTTCCTTACCATCGGGAGCAACAAAAGTATTGCTGTTTCCTGTAAAGACTTGAAAAATAAATGTATCATCAACACTCCAAATATGACCGCTGTTTACGTTTAATGTATAAACTTCGGGATCGGTTCCCTCAGCATCGGAAGTTGTATCACAACCAGATGCAAGTGAATCCTCAATACCACGTTGATCTACATTATACCATTCAGTCTCCCAACTATTAATTGGAACAACAATCCCCATTTCCCTTAAAATTGTATCCAATGGATACCGGGAAGGATTCATTTTGGTTATCTTCTGCGATAACGTATTTTCGTTCAAATCCTCTGACTTACTGTCAGTTTTTTCCGTGTCTGAGCCTTCTCCTTCGTATACTTCGGTTGTACCTGCCGCAAATGCAGTTGTTAGTCCGGTTGCATTTAGCATATCACTGATTTGATCAAGTGATAAGACACCAACGGCTACAAGTACGAACGTAGCAACGAAAAATAGGCTCGTTAAAATTCTAATTACTCTTTTTTTCATAATGTTTACTTATTTATTGTTTGTTGTTTAAAGCACTTTTCGTCTCTGGTAATTATCTATTCCTTCATCGAAAGGAGTTTTTCCTCCGGGATTTTCTTTTTTCTGTGGCTTCGTTCCACCTTTTCCAGAAAGTTTTGGAACTCCGTCACCTCCTTCTTTCTTTGCCTTTTGTTTTTCAATTTCCTCGTTTTTATTTTTTACCTCTTGTGATTTTTGAAAATCGGCAAGGTCGTTATCGTAATTCTGCCCTTTTCTCAGTAAAGCCATAGTGTCTTTAGAGACTTTACCGGAGAGAATTTCTTGAATTGTACCTGACATGAAATCAGCAAAACCTTTAGCCTGCTCTTCATCCATACCCTGCTCTTCTGCAAAGGCTTGAATGTTTTCCTCAGTTGCGGCAATGTTGTTTTCAAACTCTTCATCCTCTTTTTGTTGCTCTTCCAACTCTTTCATCCTTGCATCCCGGTTTTGTTTCCATGCCTCATGATCGGGTTCATCTTCTGCCGGAGCTAAAGAACTAAGCTCTTTATCATCCATGATATAAGCCAGTGCTTCTCTCAATCCGGCTCCCTGAGCAATCATTTTTACCAGCTTTCCTGCGGCTGGTTCAGCTTCAAAAGCCTTTCGTATTTCTTCATTGGCTTTCATTTCCCGTTCTTGCCAATCTTTCATTTCATCTCTTTCTGAAAGAATTGCATTTAAAGCCTCTTCGTCAGAGTTAAATTCAGTGTCCGGGAATCGTTCTTTAGCCTTCGCAATCATTAAGGAAGTCTGCTCGTTTCCTTCTGATTTAGAAGGCTCTCCATCCTGAGCATTTTGCTCCGGCTGTTTTTCTTTGTATTCTTCTTCTTTTTTCGCCATATAAAATGTTATTTCTTGTTGAAAACTTTTATTTATATTTAAAGTAAAACTTTAAGTAAAGGAAATAAACGTATTGTATATTTGTTGTATAAATAAACAACTTAAAACGTCTATTTATATAAATTTTGTTGTTATGATAGAAGAAGATGAAATACCTAAAAAAGAGAGATATACAGAAAAACACCGTAGAGACAAGGCTATTTATAAGAATTACTTACAAGTATTAAAAGAGTTAGGGCGAAAAGCTACATTGTACCCTGTATCAGAAATTTACAGGTTAACAGCATTAAAGCCATTGCCTGAGACTTATCTAACACCAAAATACATAGGAATTATAATACAGCGTAAAAAGGCAAAAAAAACTTTCTATCAGAACAATGAACGAAATACATTAAAGGCTCAGAAAAATGAGGCCATCTACCAGAATTATCTTAATATTTTAAATCAATACGATAAAAAAAATACACCTTCCGAAATTGAATTATACAGTCTTACCAGCTTAGAACCACTGCCTCAGTCATTTATCAAACCCGAACGAGTTGGTCGAATCATAAATAGTTATTTGACCGGGTATGAATAAGAAGGAAATTCAAAACATAATCAAAGAGAATGAACGTAGATTAAAGGAATTTGAATCTCCTTATGATCCGCATAAGGGTATTGGCTCCCCTATTGAACGTTTTGAACTTAAATTTACCAATAAAGAATCATTGTATCTTCCAAAACAAATGTTGGAAGATGAATTGATTTTTGTTCTTTCAAAACAAAAAAACGCTTACGATTACCTAAAAAAGAATTTTGAAGGGGCAGATGAATTATACTATGAATTATTATCTGATATATTCGATAAACGTCTAAAATATGATTTTGAGTTTTGGGCGGTTACTTGCATGACTATCCCGGACAAGGAAAGTGACAAGCGTATTCCTTTCAAACTTAACAGGCCGCAAAGAAAATTACTTGGCGTTTTAGAGGACATGAGAATCCGGGGCGTACCCATCCGGGTTATTATTGCAAAGGCTCGTCAGTGGGGCGGCTCTACACTTGTTCAATCATATATTGTCTGGATTCAACTAATGATAAAAGAAAACTGGCATAGTGCGATTATTGCAGACGTTGAAGATCAGGCAAAACATATACAGGGATTCTGTGAAACGATTGTAGAAAACCATCCTAAAGAAGTAGCCTCTTTCACTATATCTCCTTACCAACGAAGTACGAAAGTCAGGTACATTAATGAGAGAGGCAATATTGTTGGCGTAGGTTCTGCACAAAAACCGGAATCAACCCGTACTTATGATTATAGAATGGTACACATGAGCGAAGTTGGTTTCTGGAAGGATACGGAGAAAAAGTCAGCAGAAGATTTAACTCAAAGTATCAGAGCCTCTATACCACAACTTCCTTATACTTTGTCTGTAATGGAATCCACTGCCAAAGGATTGGGATTTTTCTACCGGGAATGGAGAGAATCCACGGAAGGGAAAAGCGGGTATAAACCTGTTTTCGTAGGTTGGTGGGAGATTGAAAGGTATCAGAAAAAGATTGAAGGCTCTTATAAGGCATTTATTGAGCAAATGAATGATTATGATTGGTATTTGTGGTCGCTTGGAGCAACGCTGGAAGGTATTCATTGGTATAATCATTTCCGGGATACAGAAAATTATTCGGAGTGGAGAATGAACAGTGAATTTCCTTCCGATGCGCAGGAGGCTTTCCAATCGTCAGGAAGGAAAGTATTCAATCCGGCTTATGTTAGAAAACTAAACAGGACAGTTAAGAAGCCTGAGTATATAGGAGAATTATCCGCAGACAGTGACAAGGGTAAATCTGCACTGAAAAATATAGAGTTTTACAAACAAAACAGGGGCAATTTATATGTATGGAGCCTCCCGGACAAAGAAGAGCCAATCGCTAACAGGTATGCGCTTTTTGCCGATATTGGCGGCAGAACGGCAAGTGCTGACTGGTCTGTTATCAGTGTCATGGATAGATATTGGATGATGCACGCAGGCGTACCGGAAATTGTTGCTACTTATCGTTGCCACATGGATCAGGATTTATTTGCATGGAAGGCGGCTCAACTGGCTACTTTTTATAATAAAGGATTATTGGCGATTGAGACAAACTCTCTAAGAAAAGAAAAGGTTAGTACAGAAGGCGATCACTTCTACACAATTCTCGATGAGATAGGGGATTATTACGACAATCTTTTCATGAGAGAAACACCGGAAAACATTAAGGATATTCCCCGAAAATATGGTTTCCATACAAACCCTTCATCTAAAGGATTAATTATTGATACGTTAAATGCGACAATGAGAGAAGAAGCATTTATCGAAAGAGATATAAGAGCAATAGAAGAATACGCACGTTACGAACACAAAGAGGACGGGAGCATGGGAGCCGTAGAAGGAGAACACGATGATATTGTTATTACAAGAGCCGGGGTGGTATGGCTCTCTCTTAATTACATGGATGCACCTAAAAAAATTGACGAACGGCCTAAAAGAAGTGGTAAAAAATTGGTCTCGGAGGCAAGCTATTAAATTTTTTCAAATATGGAACAAATAAATTTTAAACCTTACTTAGACGGGAGTTATATTGATCATGAAGGCAAACTTTGTGTACTGGTTGACATAAATAAAACCTTATACAAGTTTAACGTTCAGGGTTTTAAGGTTGTTAACGGTGATGTTTTAACCAATATGCAACCAGTGATACACTTTTATTTTTTTGAAAACTAAATTTCTATAAAGCACAAAACAGAGTTGGATTCTATATAACATAAACCAGCACAAATAACAGGTAATATATATCATAATATTTTTAATAATATTGCAAACAATAAAACAAGGGAATTATGAGCAGAAAAACATTAAAGCAGAGGCAGTTTAAAAGAATATTTGGATATTATTTAATCCAAAACCAGCTAACTTTTTACAAAGTTACCGATAATAAGGTTGTCAGGGCAACTGAGGAAGAGATTAAGGATTATATTCTTTTTTCTCCAACGCACCCGTTCAAAATGATTTTTGAAGATTTTGTATGGCTGGCTAAACTGATCGGGATTAAGTACAATCAGTTTAAATTATTTCAAGCTAAAGTTATGGCAAATGCTAAAAGTAAGGCAAGTTCCGGCAGGCGTTTTTATGTTTTGCCGGATTGGCAAGGAAAATATCGTGTCGTTTCAAGGGGAGATGTTAAGAAATTACAGGCAAAAGGGATTATGAGCAAAAGGGTTACTTTCAAAGATTTAATAAACGAGGCATTGTATTTTACTAAATAATTTTTATATTTGTTACCCATAAATAATCTTAAAGTTGTTAGATTCGACAAGAAAAAAGGCAGGGATTAAATTCCCTGCCTTTTTTTATTAAACCTAAAACCAAAAATTATGAAGAAAACTATGACTGTGACTCTTTTTGTGCTTCCTGTTTTGTTTTTTTAACTGCATTTTTTATCATATTCATTGCCTGCGGATCGCCTTTTTTCTCTACTTCTCCTTTACCTTGCTGTATTTGCTGGTTCATTTGCTGTAACAACTCCGGTGGAATGTTTTGCCCTTGTGCCTGTCCTTGTTGTGGCATCTGTCCTTGTGCTTGTTGTTGTTTTTGTGCCTCTTGTTTCTTTTTTTGAAGTGAATCCATGAGTTGAGAGGCAAAAGGCATATTGGTATTTTCCAAAAACATTTCAAGGTCAATGTATTGACCCTCTAACAGTTGCATCAATGTTTCATCAATCATTTGTCGATATACCGGGCTATCGGTTCCTTTCGTTACTGTAACGTCAAATTCAATGTTCCTGACTTTCTCCGGTTCATATATTTTTGCCTCTTCCGTGTATCTTTGTCCTGAGATAGCAAGGAATCTTCTTTCTTTGTAAAACTGATGTATTGTTTTAATAGCCTTCATGTCTCTTTTTTGTTGGAAATTTTGAAATGTTTCAAGGAAATCCAACGAATTAATAGAACTGTTCTGAGCCTCCTGAGCATACAAGGAGGCTGGTTTACCTTGTCCGCCATCATGTCCTTGCATTGCACCGGAAACACCGGATATTTCCTGTATTAACTGCATTTGCAGTGATAACATTTCATGCGCACCGATATTGGTTGCATTTGTAGATATTTGCTGTGGCAGTTGTTGACCGGGTTTTTGTTTAATTTTAATAACTCCATCAAATTTGCTCCATTCATCCGTAAAATCATCAATAGTGTAACCATCCGGGATTGCATCCTCTGGAACCAACAGAACACCTTTAGCGGCCGCACCCATAATAAAATCCAACAATCCGATCAGTCTGTTAATGTACCTTTGCTGTCCTCGTATATCTTCGATTAATCCCCATATCATTCCGTCAACGAGCGGGTAAAGATCAATGGAATATGGATGTTCGCCATGGGTATAAGGCTCTTTTGTCTCGTACAATAAATTTCCGTAAGGAGTTAGGTATTTACCTAACCAATACTGATGAAATTCATCCCAAGCGTCAATAAGCGGCACTTCTTCTGGATCAAATCCTTGCTCGATAGCATTTTGCATCCGTTGTTCATTAATCTGGTCTATTTCTTCAAGGCTGTATTCGGTAGTTTTCCATGAGCCATCTGCGTAGTCATGCGCCAGTGTTCTCCATTCTCCTTTCTTTTCCCATACTTCAATAACCCGGCATTTGTGCGCAAGTCTCGGAATATAAAAATCTTTCTGACTTACATTTTTGGTTCCCAATCCATTCAGTTGAAAAATATAATCTAAGTTTCTGTGTTTATATAAATTCCTCAGTCGTTGTTCATCCTTTTTGTTTTCTGCAAAGGCCGCAACAACTTCATCAATCGTTAAATCATGAATTTCTCCCAACAAATACAAATTATGATCTACCCTAATATCAGTTATATCCGTATTCATAAAGAATTTATTCAAAGAAATGTTTTCAATAAACAGATCATAAGTTTGCCTTGAAGGCCAGTAAGCGTATGTTGTTTTAGCTATATTAGCCCCGGAAATTAATTTCTCTTCGTAATTTCTTACATCCAATTCTTTTACTACATTAATTTGTTTTACTGCTTGCAGGGCATTTGTCATCATTTCACTCGCCTCTGAATCTTCTTGCGAACGTGAAACAACTATGGATTTTGAAGGGTTATTCCTGTACTGACCGATCAGATTTTTTACAATTTGCCGGGTAATATTCTGAACAAAAGGAATTTTTCCTTTTTCTCTCATGTAAGTATCTTCTCTTACATAATTTCCTGTTTCCGGGTGCTTAATAATTTCGTGCCATTGATCGCCACGATAATATTTTACCATTGTCTCTCTTCGCTTGCGAAGATCAGCCATATTTTCCCAACAAATCCTGCAATTTTCTAATAGTTCAAGATTCGCGCGAACATTTTCCCGGCCTTCTTCTCTTGCAATTTGTGTATTTGTTTTTTTCTTGTTACCTACATTCTGAGCATTGTATAACCGCAAGTCTATGTTTTCTCTGTAACTCATAATTAACGTTGGTTTTTTTATTCGTTATTATTTTCTTTTTTTATATTTAAAGGTTCATATTCTCGTGGATCATCTTCTTTTGCCAGTTCAGACGCTTTTCTTATATATTTGCGCTTCTGCTCTTCACTGCCGTATTCATCAAGTTCGTTTATGATTTGCGTATATTCTTTCAGCATTTCGCTTTTATAATATTTCTCTGCATCCATTAGCCTAAAAAATTCTTCATAATTATTTTGTCGTTTCCATTCGCTAAGTTTCCTATCATAATCCCTGTAATAGTCAACAGCACTATGGTAATTATCTTTTATCGGATCAGCATAACCTTTTCCGAGGAACCTGTATAAAATAGGCACTTGTTGAAGATCAAAATTAGAGAGTGATTCTCCGAAACTTTTATCTTTATCCAGCATATCTTTTCCGGCTTCAAATCCATTAACAGTTGTAGCCATGATTTGATTAGCCAGTTTTCCGGCTCCACCAAGATAGCTGGTTACAAGGTGTTCTATCCATGCTGGGTTTACGTCCAATATATCTGGAACCTCTTTCCGGTTTCCGGCTTCATCGTAATAATAATTATACCCTATTTCTGGATCGCCTCCACCTAACTTGAAAAGTGCATCGGTTATTTTCGGATACAACTTGTTAATGTGATCGAAATACATTTGCGAATCAGCTTTGCGTTCAGCCTCAGCAAGTGTAAAGGGTTCTTTGTAAATGCTATATCCCGCAAAATTTTTGTTTACTGCAATATCATACCAGGGAATAGCATAAGTTGGTATAAGCGGCCTCCATGCAAAATCGCCCTCTTCTGAGACAAAACCGGAAGCATCTACCGGAATAAAGGCTTTACTAAGTCCACCGATACCTTTTCCGATCACTTCTTCTGCCGATTTCCTTCCGGTCATAGCATCATAAGAAAGTCCGCCAATCATGTGGAAATACCTAAGAATATGAGGCATTGGAATATCCAATGTTTTTCCATCAAAAGTTGGAAGTATCATGTAATTGTGTTTCTTATAATCATTGAGCTTGTCATACAATCTTACGCCTTCATCATCTTCTCCGCCAAACAGATCAAGGAGCCATGATACCATAAAGCCTTGTGACATTAACAATCCGTGTACCAATCCAAATTTAGCCGGACTGGCTCCCCACAATTCGCCATATCTTTGAATACCCTGAACAGCGGCATTAAAGAATACATAATTTGCACCAAATACATTGCTCCATTTTCCTTTCTTGTTGAAGTTTACGGTTACTCTTTTTGACTGATAAGCGGCCTCATCATTTGAGTATTTCATATCTTTATAAGTTAAGAATGTAGCAAAACGGGCAATGTTTTCGGAGAAATTTGCAAGTTGTTCTAAATGCTTGAAAACATTTTCTCCTTGCTTTTCTAAGTGTCTTAAAGGATTGTATTGTTGTTTCTTGTCAAGTCTTTTTATTTTTTTACGTATTTTCCTTTCGTACCTTTCTGGATTTTTAAGGTGCATCCAACCTGTTTCCCCTCCATGATCTAACCATTTTTGTACTTCATCCTGCAAATACTTCTTTTCTTCTTTTGAGCCTTTATTCTTTAATAGAGCTTTTGTGGCCTTACGCATATTCTTGATAAAGGCTCCGGTTTGCCCTATATCTCCTTCAACAAAGTGCGCAACTGCGGCAAGGGGAATATCTCTTGTCATGTTGGCAATAACAAAGTTAGGGTTATAGCTTGTGTATAACTGCCCCATCGTTCTTGTTATCTCTCCAAATCCGGGAGTATGATTAATTAATCCACCTGTAATTTTTTGTATTTGTTTATCACTTGTCAGGCCGTTGTTAAATACATCTCTTAATGCTCCGAGTTGTGTTCCTATATCTCCTTTAATTGCTCTTGCTATATTGGGATCATTGGCATAAAGAATGTATTTTTTGCCATTCATATAAACTTCAATCTCTTGCTCTTTGGCCTGATATTTTGTTCGCTTGCTCTTGTAAGTATTATCAATCCTTGTCTTTACAAGCGGCTCCCCGTTTTCGTTCTTTTGTCCGAAATATTCTTCTGACGGTCTCTCTATCATTTCGGTTCTTATAGTATTTCCTTCTTTATCTCTTGTACCCATATCAACGGCATAAATAATATGAGCCGATCCTATACCATCCATAATAGAATTGCCGTCTTTATCTTTGATATTTTTATTGGCACTAATAAGCCGTGCAAAGGCTTTCCTGACTGCATTTCTTTCGCCTTCAATGATAGCGGCATTTGCCATTGAGTGTATTTGTGGCAATGGATTAGCTGGTTTAGTTTTACGCCCTTTTCTTTTCATCAAGGTATTCATTTGATCCGCAACATCACTTGAAAAATCCCATTTTTCCTCTGCGGCTTCATCCCAGCCTTTCAACGGAACGTAGAAATTAAAACGGTTCCTTAGTTCTTCCAGCGTATCACTGTTTATTCTGTCATAATCAAACCATTTCTGCAATACAAAATCAGTGGCTTTCCTTACTTCCTTATGCAACTTATTTACTAACTCACTGTCAACATTATTCTCAAAGTTAGAAATGACTTGTTTTGAATAATCATCCGGGAGTTGATCTTTTACGTTTTCTGCAAAACCTGTAAAATCAATCTTCTTTAAATCTTCCCTTAATCCGTTTATTTCTTTTTCTGTGGGTTCTTTTCCTTTTTCCTGTTGTTTTTCTATATACTCTTTAACATGCTTTTCTCTGAAAAACTCGTTATTTTCAAGTGAATGTTTTGCAATCAAATAATCTCCAATAGATTCAACTGACTGGCCGTGTTTTTTGCTTATTTTTTCCACTACATCGTTCAACGGTTTTTCATGGTTCTTTTCATAATCTTCTTGTTTCTTCCTTACCTTACCATAGCTTAAATTTTCCTTTTTATATACATCGGCAGATTCCGGTATTTTTCCTCCTCGTTTATTCTTTACTTCTTTTTGCATTTTCTTTACTGAAACTTGCAAGTCCTGTACGCCTTCAACAAAATAATCCTTCGGACTTTTAACAAACTTTGGTGCGCCATCGTCACTATCCTCTTTCTTTTCAGCCTTAAACTGAGAGTTGGTTGTTTCCTGTCCTGTACTTACAGGGTTAGCACCTTTTCTTAAATACTCCCTGTTTTTTTGCAATAAATTATTTATATCATTTTGGTTGTATTTCAGATTAAAAAAGTTTCGCAACAATTCTCTTACTTTAGAAACAGCTTTTTGAACCACGTTTGGTTTTTGATCTTTCTCTGCCTGTTCGGCCACGTATTCATCTGCTATTGTTACTTTATCCTCTGTGTTATACATCTGACTGATCCTGTCAATATCAGATTGCTCCATGGAGTTGTAAATATCTTCCAATACTTTATTGTATTGGCCTCCTAATACACCTCTTAATCCTTTGTGTCCTACAATCTCGTGAAGTGCAACACGTTTAGCCGCATCTGTATTTTTTATGTTATCTGCAATGATATAAGTTTTGCCTGTACGTGGATCGTGAACACCGGAAATTTCTCCCTGTATTTGTTGCGTTTTTTTCTGCTGTCTTACTCGCTCCGGTAGTTCTTTTTCTGTTCGTACAACTTTAACATTTGCATTTAAATCACTGTTAAATTGGTCTGCAATGGATTGTATTGCCTGCGTAAATTCTCCTTTACTTACTGCAAGGTTTAAAGCATCCCCGGCAAACTCAGTGTTATTTTTAGGATTCTCCGCAAAACTGTGAAAAGGTTTAACTTTCTTTATTCTGAATTTTGGTCTGAAATTTTCATTTAGTTGACGTGCAAATTCACTGGCTTGTTCTTGATTGTCAAACAGGAATCCTTTTGCATACTTACTCCAATAACCGCCAATATTCTTAGCAAGTTTTTTAGATTTAAAGAAATCATCTCTGGCAAGGTTTTGAGAGAGTTTAACAATCTTCATATCCTTGTCATGCTTAGTATGATGATAGTCGTCTATGGTTACAAATGAATCCGGGCTTAAAGGAGAATAATCTTCATCTTCCTGTTTTTCTCCTGTGCCTTTATTTTCTCCTGCGCCTTCTTCTTGTTCTACTTCCTGATTTTCCTCTACATCTTCATTCTGTTTTGCATCTTCCTTTAAATCTTCCTGTGAAATTTTATCCGGTACGCTGCTTAATTCTTCAATTCGCTCAAACAGTTCTTTTGTGGATTCAATATGAGTTAAATCGGTTTGTTGTTCTGGTGCTATTTCGTAATTGTCAGGATTCTTGATTTTATCAATAACAATAACTTTAGTTCTTACTTTCGTTCCGGCACGTTCAAAAGTAACCGATGGCAGTGTTATTTCTGCCCGTTTAACTGCATCTGGATTTTTTAGTTTTCCCTTTTCATTTTCTCCATTAAAGAAATCATCTAATCTCTTTTGCATTGCATTTCCTTCCGGCACAATAGCAACAATACGCCCTCTATCTCTTAAATGATTATTAAAGGCTTTTTGTATATGCTCTATTGCAGTTTTACCACCTTTACCAAAAGGAGGATTCATAACAACACTGTCATAACTATTGACTTTATCTAAATTTTCAAAATCAGTTTGCTCCAATCTACCACTACCAGCATTAACCTTTAATTTTGAAAACAATCCCTGCATTGGTTCTAATGCTGTGAGTTTAGATTTTTCCGGTGCAAACCGGGCAATGGCTCCGTGTCCTGCGGATGGTTCTAACACGTCACCGCCTTCTGGTACTTTAGCCCAATCCCGGATCATTTTAAATCCTAAAGGCTCAGGGGTAGCAAAATAATCCTGTCCTTCCTGTGATTTATTCTTAGATGTTTTCTTTAAATTCGTATGATATAGAGCCTTAGCCTCTTCATACTCTGACATTTTTGCCTGCCTTGCGTCTCTTTCTTTGCCTCCGGTTCCTTGTTCTGTATGTGGATCGTAACTTTCTGCGTGTTCAAATCCTTGTTTGAATGATTTTCTTAAATCCCTTGCAATACTACCCATTGCAAGATTTTCCGTAGTGCCTACCCGTCTATTAATTTCTGAACCGAAAAGTGCGCTTTCAAGGTCTAATCCTAAAACCGGGTATTCCATTATAGCGTTTGACTGCACACCCATTCTATAAATTCTACCTTCAACTTGAAGTGCTGTAATAGGATCGGAAGGCATGGTAATATTCATCATTACTCTTTGTTTGCCGCCTTCTTTGTCGTGCAGATCAATTCCTTCTTTCCCGGCTTGCTGGTTAACTATGAGTATATCTTTGCCGCTGTTATCATCATTGAATTTCTTTTTGGCTTCATTTTTCTCTTTATTTGAAATTCTGCCGTTATAAACCATTACATTGTCTTCCCCTAATTTCTTCTTCAATACATCAATAGGGTTGATTAAGTCATAACTTAAATTAAATAACTGCGGATTATCTTTTTTAAACTGTTCGTATTCTTCCAGTGCTTTTTTATCATCTTTTATGTATTTTGTGACTTGTTTGCCGTTTTTCATATCTACATACTGATAATACGCACCTTCAAAATCAAAAGGATGCTGTATTTCAGCCTCATTGTACCCATGATAAATAGCAACTTTTCTTCCAAGTTCTCTGTGTTTCTTAATCCTTTCTGCTACATAATTGGCTTTTAATACTTCAAACAGTCGCTTAGGATAGTGGCCTTTACCTATAAAACGGAACCGTGCATACTTTGATAGATGTTCGTATTTTCTGCCATCAATAGCGTTTTTGATTCCTTCATTTAATATTTGACTCTCTTTGTCAGACACAATAGGAAATTCTCTGGAATAATCCTTGTTTACTTCCAATACTCTTGCGCTCATTGAGCCTTGTTCCATAAGCGCATCCGCAAATCTTCGCTCCAATGCAGAAACATCAACGGAGGCTTCATCTGGTTGGGTAAGTTTATTATACCTCATTCTATACCCAAAGTTACTTACGAAGAAATTTTCCTCTGCATCTGGAACATTATAAGCGTTCTGATTTTCACTTTCTCCCCAATCAAACAGATATTTATTTGCATATCTTAGATTAAAGTGTGATTTGAAAGGAGTTGCAGAAAGGAAAACAGCCTTAGTGTCTTTTGCTTTTTTAGCTTTTTCCTCTAATTCGGGCAATACTTCTTCCTGCTGTTTGTTTAATTCCTCTATCTGTGCGTCTATTTCTTCAATTTGCTTGTCTATATCCTTATATTCCCTTACATCTGCTTTCTTGTCTTTGTAATTCTCTAACTGATATTTTTTGGCTCTTAATTCTCTTTCTTTAGGCCATAGCCCTGTATTGTCTTTGTATTTTTCTAAACTCCAATGATAGGATTTATTAGTATGTTGATAATGATTTATTGTAGTTTGAGAGGCTTGTCCTTTATTGTCGCCCATTAACTTGTGACTTTCATCGTACATGACAAGATCAAATTCAGAATCTTTCATGTTATTGTTGTCAATGAAATTTTTAAATGTGACAATATTTATCCCTTTCTCCTGCGGCTTACTCTTAGTGTCAGGTACTTGATATAATTCCATATCTAAATTTTCGGCAACATCAGCCCAATCTTTGATTTTTGGTTGAGAAGGTACAACAATAAGGATTGTGCCGTCCGGGTTGAATTGTTTTTCTCTCTTGATTAGTCCAAGTCCGGTATAAGTTTTTCCGGTTCCGGTGGCATTGGCAAACAACATTCCTTTGCCGCCTTGAACATATAAGCGTTTTTCGCCTTTTTGTGCGTCAGTGTGTTGTTCTGGATATAATTGAGGAAGTGATTGAGCAATACTTTCTTTATTGCCTCTTTCGTCTTTTACCTGTTCATCTACCTTTCCTTCTTGCTGTTGTTTCTCTCCATGCTCTTCGGAAGATGTTTCAGGTAAATCTTGATTATCTTTAGAATCTCCCTGTACTTCTTCTGATTCAAATACGGGCTTTCCTTCATTAGAAGTAGGAGAGCCTGATCCGGTGTCTCTATCATCGGGGGAAACGCCATCATTATTGTTAGATCGTTGTTCTCCTGTGCGTAGTTGTTGATTGCCTCCCTTTCCAGTAGAAGCGGGAGAACCTCCCACGTTTTGAGAGCCACCAGCTCTGCCTTGTCCTCGTCCAGTGTTGGAAAATCCTTCATTACCTGATTGGTCAATTCCTTCATTAGATTCTCCTCCCGCTCGTCTATCAGTCTCGGAGGAAGGCTCATCATCATTTTGGTTAGTTTGTACTCCATCGTCTGCGTTTCCGCTATCTTGTTGAGTATTTCCTGATCTATTCCTAACATTTTTATCTTGTTTTTGGTCGTTAAATAAATCGCCTTGTTGTTCAGCGGCTTGTATAGCTTTCTCTTTGTCAGATTTTAGTTGCTCAATCTCCTGTTTGATTCTCTCTATTTCCTGATCGTAAGGTTTGAGAGCAATATCATAATTTTCTTTGTTAAATTCAAACAGGGCATCCCCGGCAAATAAGTCTCCTTGCTCTTGTGTATCTCCCCAAAGGCCGTTGCGATCATTTAACTCCGCAACTTTCTTTTCCCGTTTTTTCTTTGCCTTAGAGAGTTCCTCTTCTTTTTCTCTTATTCGCTGGTCGTACTGTTCTGCGATTTTTTGTTGCTCCGGGGTTCGTTGAGAATCTTCTGAGCTTTCTCTTTTTCCTGCATCCTTTGAAGAATCCTCCTTGCCTTCTGTCTTTTTGCTCTCTTTTTGATTTCGTCTTTCTTCATTTTGTTTTTCGTTTAGGTATTCTTTAAGTCGATTATATTCATTTTCTGTATATGGAAATTGACCGAAATATCCTTGTTGATTTAACGATTCTAAATCTTCAAGGGTTTCAATCTCATACTCTGAAATTATGTGTAATACATCGCTATATTCTTCTTCTAATGTGTTTTCTTCATTAACTTTGTTTATAACATCCTCTGCTGATTCTAATACTTCATCAACACTTACTGGCTCGTAATGTGCGTCCGCACCTTTACCAGTTTCATATACACTAAAATAATCATTTGCTACTGCATTTTCAAATTCTGCGAGTAATTCATGCGCACGATAAGTATTTTTTCCTTCTTGTATATCCTTAATTGCCCCTTTAACTTCACTTTTCTTTAATCCACCTAATTTTAAGTCCTCAATGATTTTTGGATAAACTTCATGTGCTTGTGATAATTTACTGAATATTTCCTGTACCTTTTCGCTTCTTTCATTTAAAGGTACAAAATTAGTCATTTCACTTGTGTTTTTTATCTCATTATCCCGGTAAACCTTTTTACCATTGTCGTTAAAAATTCCAATATCCCAGCGATAATTGTCATATTTCTTTCCTTTCTTGTCTTTTACTTTATATCCTAATTTAGCGGCCTGTTGAACAATATCCTGATACTTTTTCCTACGTTTTTGTATAGAAGTTTCTTTATTGTATTGTTCAACCTGATCTAATAGTGAATTTTTGGCTATTGTTTTTAAATTGGAGAATGGTTTACGCTTAGGTTTGGAATAAGTCTGTGCTGTATTAAGCCATTCTTTAAAATGTTGCTCTGTAACTTCTGTAATGGCTTCGGCATTATCGGCTCCTTTATTGTAGTTTGACTTGTAAGCCTTTAAGGCTTCATTTTTAGAGGCAAATCCCATCATTACTTTGTGTTCATCAAAAGAGCCATCTTCATTATATTGGTCAACTACATAAATATTGCCTTCTTCCGGGTTTTCTGACAGGAATACATCAATCTGATCTCCGTCTTTTCCTTTGGTTCGATTGAAGTAACCGTAGTCATGGTTTATGGTTACACTCCACTCATTACCCTGTTGGTCGGTTCCACTCCTTTCTGAACCTTTCGGGTTTTCAATGGCAATCTCCAATCCACGAATATTTCTTTTTTCTTTCTTATAGTTTCCGGCTTTCTTTTGCGCCTCGGATGGTTTTTCCTCTGTTTTTTCGGAAGTCGCCTCTTTATCGGACGGCTTCTGCTCTGTTTCAACACTTCTGCCTTCATTGGCTGGTTGATCAGATTGTTTTAATTCCGGGTATTTTTTAGATAGTTTCTTCCTTATTTCTTTTTCTATTCTATCAGCCTCCTCTTTTTGAAAACTTTCTAATTGTCCGGGTTTTTTATCATTTAATCCAAACCTTGCCATTATTTCACTCTCATATACAGGAGGCAGGTCGTAACTGTCTATCTCTTGGGTTAAGTCTATTCTTTTATATTCTTTTTTAACCTCTTCATTACTTACAACTCCTTCTGGTTGATCAGATTGTTCTTCTTTATAATCTATTGCATTTTCAATAGGTATTTGATTTTCTGAATCAAGATCATTATTAGCTTCTGCAATTTCATCCATAGTCAAACCTTCTTTTTCTTGAAGGTCTGTTTTTTCTTCGGTATTTAATATTTCATCAATATCTGTATTGTCAGCGTATTGGTCGCTATCCATTTCATCAACATAGGATTCCATTCCTTGTTGTCTTTTAATGCTGGCGTATGCACCTTTTAAGTGCGGTTTAATACCACTGCCAATGTCATTAACCATTGCCTTGACAAAATCAGAAAATTTTCGCGCGCCTTTCTCTACATGATAACCACCTAAGACAAAAGCATAATAAGCTGTTTCTGGATCGGCTCCTGCATTGGTATTGTTTAGTTTTTCCCTGAGTTTTTGTCTGGCTTTTTCAGCCATTTCCTCAGTAAAAATCTGGTTTTCTCCTACTGGCCGATCATTTTCATTCTCTCCCTGTGAATCTCTCTCTTGATCTGTACCTTCTTTAGATGATCCTGCCTCTTCTTGTTCAATTCCTTCCTGAGCTTCTTCCTGAGTTTGTCCTCCTTCGTCTGTGGTTTCTTCTTGAATAGATTCCTGAGTTTCTTCATATTGTTGTTCGTTTTGTTGTTCAGCAATTCCCATCCGGGATTTAGTTTGTTCAATAACACGATCTTTACTTACATTCTTTTCAGCTTCTAAGAATGTTTTGTAAGTCTGTGTATCTTCTTTTCGGTTTTGTACTGCCGGGATAGTGCCGTAAAATTCGGTATATTCATTGGTGTTAAAGAAATGATCCACAACTTCATCTATCATATCTGGTTGCTGTTCAAACGCTTCCTGTTTGGTTGTCATTAGGTAGTCAACGATCATTCCTTCAACTTCTTCGGTACTTATTTGTTTACCTACGGAATCTTGTTGTCTATTGTCGAATGTCTCTCCGGGTATCTCACTGTTATCCCCGGTATTCTCGGCATTGGTTCCAGTCTGCTCTTGAACGCTTCCTTCATCCAACTGTGAAACGTTTCCTGATTCAGCGTTCCCGGTTCGTACTTCTTGTTCTCCTGTACCTGATTGATTAGTCCTTTCGGCTTTTCTTCCTTCCTCGCTTGATTGATTTGTTTCAGTCTCTTGTCTATCTTGCGTAGCAGTTTCTTTTCTTCCTTCCTGTTCAGTTTGTCCAATTTCCTGTTCAGTTTGTCCAGTTTTTTGAGATTCTTTTTGTTCTGCATTGACTTGTTCATCACTTCGTTGAACATCTTCTGTATTCTCTTCTTTTTCTTCTCCTGTACTCTCTCTTTCTGTTTCCTTATTAGTTTCTTCATTTTGCTGGGTTTTAGGTTCTACATGAATGTATAATTGATTTTTCGCAAAAGGATCATCTTTTGGAGTTTCATCTATTACTGTAAACTCTGAGTTTTCGTATTCTTCGTTAAGTTCGTTAGCAACCTTTTCAGCCTCTTTGCGCTTAGTAAATGTTTGATTAACCCGATAACTACCATCATCCTGTTGCGCTACTTCGTATTTTTCTGTATCCTTATTTCTTTGAATAGTGAGAACCGGATTTTGACTTTCCTGTGATTCTTGTTCCTGTCCTTGCTGTTGATCTGATTGCTGTTGTTCTTGTCCGGTTTGCTCTTCCTGTATAGGCTCTCCAATATTTTGAAATTCTGATTTTTGAACCTCTATGCTCTCAGGCATACTTTCCTCAGAAGTCTCTTTCAATAGGGTAACATTATCCTCAGAAACTTCATCAACTGTATAATTTTCTCCGTTATAGGATACTTGTTTGCCTTTTTGCAGTTGCCCTCCTTGTTCTTGTGCCTGTCCTTGTCTCTGCTCTGCCATTTTAGCCTGTGCCTGCATTTGTTCTGAGGCTTCTTGTTTTAACGTCACATTCTCTGCAAATTCATCAACACTGTGATATTCTACTTTGTCATTTTGCACGCTACTTGGAGCAACCTGTCTGGTTTTTCCTGTTTTTGGATTTAATGCAAAAAGTATGTTTGAAGGAAGCGATTTGTTATTTTCCGGGTTCCCTTTCAAAACATATTCTACTTCGCCATCCTCATTTTCAAATAAAGTGATAGCGTCTGTATCCGGGTTAACTAATTTTTCTGCCTCTTTTTTATTCTTTTCTTTCTGTAAATCCCTTTCAGTTTTTTCAGCTATTGCAGTACCTTCTTTAGCCTTCTTTGCAATCTGTTCAAATTCTTTCCTGTCAATATGTTTTGAACTGACAACATTCTCTTTTTTAATTTCCTTATTTTTGCCGTCTCTGGTTCTTGCAAAAAATGTATTCCCTTCTTTGTCTTTTTGCCCCATTAATTCGTAAACTTCCCCGTCACTTGTTTGTGCAAGTGTCATTCCTTCTTTTTTCCAGCGTTTCATGTCATTAACCGGAACGGCTCCTGAGCCTATTGTTCCTACAAATCCACCCATTAAACCACCTTTATAAGCGGCTTCTAATCCATTGCGGAGAATCTGATCTAAGTCTCTTCTGTCTTCTTCATCCATGTAAGTATTATGCAACACGGATTCAATCGTTTGCTGTACGCCTTCTTGTCCGGCTTCTTTATAACTTTGAGAGCCTAAACCCTTAGCATAACGCTTAAACAGTTTTGGGTTCTGTTTTGCGAATTTTGTTACAATATTGTTAGCCACTTTTGGATTGCTGATTAATTCAGATGCAACGGTTTTACCTAATACCTTTTTTCCAATCTTGGTATTTTTGATAGGCTTCATTATACCTTTAAGCGGTATCTGCTCAAGGAGCATTTCAGACGCACCAGCGGCCAAACCAACACCGTATTTAACACCGTCCGGGGCTTCCTGTCCTTGATTCCTGTAATATTCTTCTACCTCGTGCATTGCTGATCCAGCGGCAGACATTCCTATTGTACCAATAACAGCCTGTCCTACTGCACCAGCGGCGGCAGGGTTAAAATAAGAAGTTACAGCGGCAGCGGCAGAAGGTAGAGCATATCCCATGACTTCTCCCATTTCATACCAAAATCCGTCTTTTCCCATTCCTTCAACCTGTTTCTCCCGGATTAATTCCTTGCCTTCTTCTTTTATTTCTTCTCCGGCTTCCTGTAACCCTTCTCTACGTTGTTTTGTTTTTTCTTCAAACTCCTGACTTTGCTCATGAAGTTTACTATCTTCCCCTGTAATACCATGAACAATATCATTCCCTATTGTCTCTGCAATGCTTTGTTTAGGATCAAGCAATGCAGATTTATATTTGTTTTCGTGTGCATCCTGAGCAAAATTGCCAATTAAGTTTTTCGTTCCTCCCCAACCTTGACTGGATGTTTTTCCGATACCTTCTCCGGTTTTCTCTAATCCTGATTTATC
>Ga0207714_1000712_pt1 | contig 22417 bp, 20 predicted proteins | sample PonA232FremontCA_2_FD_187270 | JGI IMG/M metagenome (GOLD analysis project Ga0207714, IMG submission 187270) | Marine sediment microbial community from Fremont, CA, USA - Pond A23 Sediment 2 (SPAdes) | ecosystem: Environmental > Aquatic > Marine > Unclassified | place: USA: Fremont, California...
GGACTACGAGTACACGGGGATGGACTTCGAGCCGCCGGTCGACCTCGTCGCGAACGCCGAGAGCCACGGCGCCGACGGCCACCTGGTGGAGACGCCCGAGGAGATCGCCCCCACCGTCGAGGCGGCGATGGACAGCGAGGGCGTCGACGTGGTCGACGTACTCGTCCACGACTGAGAACCGACCTCGGCGGCTTGCAGACTCCATCTGGCACATACAAACCAGGAGGCCGTTCAGTACCACGCACTCCGAATACGCCGAAGAGAACGCGTGTCTGTCGGACTTCGCGAGAATCCGTGTACTGAGCGAAAATCCCACCCGCGCCACACACCTCCCCAGCCGATTCGCTCCTTCCCGACGGTCAGTCGCTCATCCCTCGCGCAATTGCTGGCGCGCGCCGAGACACGCGCCAGCGCGCGCCCACCTCGATCTTCAGGCTCTTTTCACGCCCGGGTCGGCTCCCCGTCGAGCACGTGGTCCCGCAGTTCGGGGAGGAGTGTCTCGGCGCGGTCCTGGAAGACGTAGGACGCCCGCCCGTCCAGCGGCGTCGGGTCGAGGTTGACCACCGCGAGCGTCGCGCCGCGGTCGGCGGCGGTCTCGGGCAGGCTCGCGGCGGGCTCGACGGTCAGCGAGGAGCCGACGACCAGAAAGAGGTCGCTTCGCTCGGCGGCGGCGTGGGCGGTGAGGTGGGCGTGTTCGGGCAGTGACTCCCCGAAGAGGACGCTGCCCGGTTTCAGAGCGCTGCCACACTGGGGGCAGGCCGGTGGGCGCTGGCCGTCCTCGGCCTGCTTCCGTGCGGGGTCGGCCGGGCCGCGGTACCGGCAGCCGGTCCCCGAACAGACGACCCGGTCTCCCGAGCCGTGGAGTTCGACCACGTCGTCGTCTGGCGCACCCGCCGCCTGGTGGAGCCCGTCGGTGTTCTGGGTGACGAGCGTGTCCGCCGCGCCCGCGCGAACCAGGTCCGCCAGACTCCCGTGGGCCGGGTTCGGGTCGGGGTCCGCGGGGAAGACCTCGCCGCGGGCGGCCAGCCAGTCGTTCCAGAACCCGCCGGGGTCGTCCTCGAAGCGCCGGATGTCGAACTGGTCGCGGTCGTACCGCTCCCAGATGCCGTCGTCGCTGCGGAAGTCGGGGATCCCGGAGGCCGTGCTCACCCCCGCCCCCGTCAGCACCGTCACCGTCTCGGCGTCGGCCACGGCGCGGGCGAGGAGTTCGGTCCGCTCGGTCATACCCGTACTGTCGGCCGAACGGCAACTAAACGTTGCGGGGGCCAGTGCGGGCCGGAGACCGCCGCGAGCGGGGGCCGCCACGGGCGAGGACGGGGCGTTCGCGGGGCGGGTCCCGCCCGCGGGTCGGGGGTGGCTGGGTCGGAGGCTCGCAGATCGACGGAAAAACCCGCGCTACATCCGCGCTGTAGCGGGAACGGAAACGCTTAATCCGGAAGGTTCCAACCCAACGAGTATGCGAGTGCTGGTAACAGTCAAGGAAGACGAGGTCGTCGACGACGAGTTCGAGATCGACGGGCTCGACATCGGCGAACAGTACGTCTCCTACGAGCTCAACGAGTGGGACGACTACGCGGTCGAGGAGGCCGTCCAGCTGAGCGAGGCCGACGAAGACGACGAGGTGGAGGTCGTCACCGCCACCATCGGCCCGGAGCGCAGCGAGGAGACAATCCGGCAGGCGCTGGCGAAAGGCGCCGACCGCGCGGTCCGCGTGTGGGACGACGACCTCGCGGAGGTGGACGTGCTCGACCCGACGATGAAGGCCCAGCTGCTGGCCGGCGTCGTCGAGGAGGTCGAGCCAGACCTCGTGCTCACGGGCGTGCAGGGCGGGGACGACGCCTTCGGCGCCACCGGCGTCGCGCTCGCCGAGACCGTCGACTACCAGTGGGCCGCCGTCGTCAACGACCTCGACCTGGACGCCGACGCGGGGGTCGCCTCGGTCCACCGCGAGCTCGAGGGCGGGGTCGAGGAGCTGACCGACGTCGACCTGCCCGCCGTGTTGAGCATCCAGACGGGGATCAACGAGCCCCGCTACGCCAGCCTGCGGGGGATCCGCCAGGCCCAGTCCAAGCCGCTCGACGTCCATACGCCAGACGAACTGGGGGTCGACGTCGCGGAGCTCGAGGGCAAGCTGACGCTGACCTCGATCGCCGAGCCCGAGTCCGAGAGCGACACCACGCTCTTCGAGGGTGACGCCGGCGAGCAGGCCGAGCGGCTGAGTGACCTCCTCGAGGACGAGGGGGTGGTCGAGGGATGAGCGACGTTCTGACCGTCGCCGAGCACCGCCAGGGCGAGCTCCGCCCCGTCAGCCACGAACTCGTCACCGCCGGCCGCGAGCTGGCCGACGCCAGCGGCGGTGACCTCCACGTCGCGGTCATCAGCGGCGACGTCGACGCCTACGCCGAGGCGGTCAACCGCGCCGGCGTCGACGCCATCCACACCGTCGACCACGGCGAGGAGTTCAACCACGACATTTACAGCCAGGCCGTCGAGCAACTGTACGCCGAGCTCGACCCGCAGTACCTGGTCATGCCCCACACGGTCAACGGGCTGGACTACGCGCCCGCCGTAGCGACGTCGCTGGACCTGCCGCTTGCCACCGACGTCATCGACTTCAGCCACAACGGCTCGCTGTCGGTCACCCGCGAGACCTACGGCGGGAAGGTCGAGGCCGCCATCGAGATCGAGGGCGACAACGCCGCGGTGACGCTGCGCCCGACCGAGTGGGAGCAGGCCACCGAGGCCGGCGACGCCGCGGTCGAGGCCTTCGACGCCGCCATCGACGAGGACGCCGTCGGGTCGACGGTCACCGGCTTCGAGGAGGTCGCCGGCGGCGACGTCGACATCAGCGAGGCCGACTTCATCGTCTCGATCGGCCGCGGGATCGAGGAGGAGGAGAACCTCGACATGGTCTGGGACCTCGCGGACGCGCTGGGGGCGACGCTCGCTTCCTCCCGGCCGATCGTCGACAACGGCTGGCTCCCTCAAAATCGCCAGGTCGGCCAGTCCGGCAAGGTCGTTACTCCCGACGTCTACATCGCCATCGGCATCTCCGGCGCGGTCCAGCACCTCGCCGGTATGAGCGGCGCCGACACCATCGTCGCGATCAACGAGGACCCCGACGCGCCGATCTTCGACGTCGCCGACTACGGCATCGTGGGTGACCTCTTCGAGGTCGTCCCCGAACTCACAGAGCTGTTCGAATAATGATCCCCCTACAGGCGGAGGTGACCCGGGAGACGTTCTGGCAGATCGGCCCGACTGGCAAGGCCGTTTTCTACTATCTGGCGGCCGTGGCGATCATCATCCTGCTGGTGGGGGTCGTCCGCCGGGTCAACAGCTACCGTGCCGCAAGCGAAGACCCCTTCGAGCGCGTCGGCTCCGTCTCGGCGCGGCTCCGGAAGGGGGTCACCGACATGGTCTCCAACCGGACGCTGTTCAGCGGGGACACCTTCGCCGGCCTCTGGCACATCTTCGTGTTCTGGGGCTTTCTGACCCTGCTCATCGCGACGACAATCCTCGGGATCGACCTCGACCTCTGGCGGCCGCTGACGGGCGAGTCGTTCTTCGTCGGCGACTTCTATCTCTCCTACTCCTTCGTCGTCGACGCCATGGGGCTGCTCTTTGTCATCGGCATCGGGATCGCCATCTACCGCCGTCACGGTCTCTCGATGGAGCGGTTGTGGGGTGCCCACAGCGGCAACGAGGACGTCCTCTTCCTGTGGACGCTGTTCGTCCTCGGGGTGGGCGGCTACGCCGTCGAGGCGTTGCGCATCCTCGGGCAAGGGTTCCCCTCCTTCGAGACCGTCTCCTTCGTCGGCTGGGGGCTCGCATCGGCGTTCAGTCTCGTCGGCATTTCCGAGGGGATGGCGACCGCCGCCTACCCGGTCGTCTGGTGGTCACACGCCCTGCTCGCGTTCGGCTTCGTCGCCTGGGTGCCCTACGGCAAGCCGTTCCACATGCTGGCCTCGGCGGCCAACCTGATGACCAGCGACGAGAAGGCTGGCGTCCGGCTGCCCGGCGTGCCCGCCGACGCCAGCCCCGAGGAGATCGGGCCAAGCGAGGTCGAGGACTTCTCCTGGAAACAGACGCTCGACCAGGACGCCTGCACCAAGTGCGGCCGCTGTTCCTCGGCGTGTCCGGCAAACGCCTCCGGGCGGCCCCTCGATCCACGAAAGGTCATCCTCGACATCAAGGAGTACCGCGAGGGCCGCTCCGAGCACGACGGGGACGTCCCGATCATCGCCGACGGCGGCACCAGCGTCATCGACGCCTCCACGATGGAGTCGTGTATGTCCTGTATGGCCTGCATGGAGGCCTGTCCGGTCGACATCGAGCACCTGACCCACTTCACGGACATGAACCGCCGGCTGACGGAGTCGGGCCAGATGGACGAGAACGTCCAGGAGGCGATGATGAACGTCTTCCGCGAGGGCAACACCTTCGGCGACTCCGCGCGCACCCGGCCGGAGTGGACCGAGGACCTCGACTTCGAGGTGCCCGACGCCCGCGAACAGGCCGTCGAGTACCTCTGGTACGTCGGCGACTACCCCAGCTACGACGGCCGCAACAAGGAGGTCGCGAAGGCCCTGGCGCGGGTCTTCCACGAGGCCGACGTCGACTACGGCATCCTCTACGAGGACGAGCAGACCGACGGCAACGACGTCCGTCGCGTCGGCGAGGAGGGTCTCTACGAGCAACTCGTCGAGGAGAACAGCGAGACGATCGGCGACTGCGAGTTCGACACCATCGTCTGCACCGACCCCCACTCGTTCAACACGTTCAAAAACGAGTATCCGGAGTTCGAGGCCTGCGACTGGAGCGAGGGCGACGTCGCCCACTACACCCAGGTCGTCGAACAGTTGGTCGAGACCGGGCAACTGCGAGTGCCGGGTGCGCTCGACTACACCGTCACCTACCACGACCCCTGTCACCTGGGCCGGTTCAACGGCGAGTACGAGGCTCCCCGAAAGCTCGTCCAGGAGACGGGGTGTGACCTCCACGAGATGCCCCGCAACCGCGACAACTCCTACTGCTGTGGCGGTGGCGGGGGCGGCCTCTGGCTCGACCACGAGGAGGAGGAGAAACCCAGCGAGGAACGCCTCCGGGAGGCCCTGGAGGACACCCAGGCCGGCAGCGCCGTCGAGAAGTTCGTCGTCGCCTGCCCGATGTGCATGACGATGTACGAGGACGGCCGCAAGACCGGCGGCTACGAGGACGACATCGAGGTCGTCGGCACGACGGAACTGCTGGCGGAAGCGCTGACTGCCTCCTGACGGCGCAAGCGTCCTCTCCGACGGCTCGTGTCATTCCGCGTTTTGTCCCCCGACGTGGCGTCCACAACGCCGACGACGTGGTGGCAAAGGTCTATGTGAGCGTAGTCGAATGTCGGGGTATGCTGGATTACTACGGTATCGAAGAGGACCTCTCCGAGGAGGAGAAGATGATCCGGGACACCGCCCGGGAGTTCGTCGAGGAGGAGGTCCGCGAGGACATCGGCGAGCACTGGATCGAGGGGACGTTCCCCACCGAGCTCATCCCCAAGATGGGCGAGATGGGGTTTTACGCGCCCAACCTCGACGGCTACGACCTGCCCAACGTCAGCGAGAAGGCCTACGGCCTGCTGATGCAGGAGCTTGAGGCCTGTGACTCCGGGCTGCGCTCGATGGCCTCCGTCCAGGGGGCGCTGGTCATGTATCCGATCCACACCTACGGCAGCGAGGAGCAGAAAGACCGCTTTCTGCCGGACCTGGCGACCGGCGAGAAGGTGGGCTGTTTCGGCCTGACCGAGCCCGAACACGGCTCCGACGCCGCCGCGATGGAGACCACCGCCGAGGAAGACAGCAACGGGTACGTTCTCAACGGCTCGAAGATGTGGATCACCAACTCCCCCATCTCCGATGTCGCCGTGGTATGGGCCCGCGACACCTCGGACCCTGACACGCCGGTGCGGGGCTTCCTCGTCGAGACCGACCGCGACGGCGTCACCACCAACAAGATCGACGAGAAGCTCTCCCTGCGGGCCTCGATCACCGGGGAGATCAGCCTCCAGAACGTCCACGTCCCCGAGGACAACGTCCTGCCGGGCGTCGAGGGGATGAAGGGACCGCTGTCCTGTCTCACCCAGGCCCGCTACGGGATCGCCTGGGGCGCGGTCGGCGCGGCCCGTGACTCCTACCGGACCGCACTCGACTACGCGACCGACCGCGAGCAGTTCGAGACTCCCGTCGCCGGCTTCCAGATGCAACAGGACAAGTTCGCTGAGATGGCCACCCAGATCACTCTCGCACAGCTGCTCGCTCACCGGCTGGCCGACCTGAAGGAGCGCGGGGACATGCGCCCCCAGCACGTCTCGATGGCAAAGCGCAACAACGTCCGGATGGCCCGCGACCAGTCCCGGATCGCCCGCGAGATCCTCGGCGGGAACGGGATCACCGCCGACTACTCGCCGATGCGCCACATGGCCAACCTCGAGACCGTCTACACCTACGAGGGGACCCACGACATCCACACCCTCATCCTCGGCGAGGACCTGACTGGTATCCCCGCCTACAGCTGAGCGAGACGGGCTGGGTCGCCCCCGATTTCTGCGCTCGGCCGTGTCGCGGCCTTTTATGTATCCGGTCGGCTTACCGGCGTGTATGTCATGGTCGAGGCTGCCGGGGACGGAGTGGACGCCCCGGATCGGCGGTATCCCGACTGGCGTCGTCGAGTCGACTGCGCTCCAGCGCCTGCTCGCCGCTGTCGGTGCTCTGGTCGTGGTTGCATTCGTCGCCGGAGCGCTGTGGGCGCTGGGTACCGAAACGCTCGTCTCGGGCCGGCAGGTCGCCGCCGCCGTCGCGCTGGTAGTCGCCGTCGGGTCGCTCGCGGCCGTCATCGGATTCAGCGTGACGAGCACGGAGTGAGCCGCGGTCCATTTTCAAGAAAGCCCCCACAGCGACGGCCGAAAGCGGGACACTCTTTATCGATGACACCCAACGCAGTACCGTGTCAGCGACGGTGAACGCGGGGCTGCCATCGTGGCTCGTCGGCGGAGTCCTCCTGGGCGTGGCGGGGAGCCTCCTGGTGGCGGCGGCCTTCGTGGTGGCCGACCGGCTGTTCCCCGGCCGCGAGCGACAGGGTGGGCGCCAGTCCGGGGAGTCCCGGCGCCGGGCGGAGTTCCGGGAGTACCTGGACGCTATCGAGGAGCCTTACGCCGAGGACCACCCCGTCGAGGGACAGCCGGTCGCCTTCTACCTCCCACAGCGGGACGTCGCGGTCACCTTCGACGCCCGCGCCTACTACCGGCTCGAGCGTTCCCCGACCCACCCCGTACTCGTCGAACACGAGATGCCGGGCGCGATGCTCGGCGACCGCCTTCCCTTCGAGACGCCCGACCTCGAACGGGAGCGGGACCTGGACCCCCTGGAGACGGCCTTCGCCGAACTGGACGTGACGCCGGGCGCGACGCTTGAGGAGGTCAAACGGGCCTACCGCCGGAAAGTCAAGGAGGTCCATCCCGACCAGGGCGGCGACGAGGAGGAGTTCCAGCGGGTGCGGGAGGCTTACACCACCGCGAAGCAGTACGCCGCCGACTGACCCCGGGGCTCAGACTCCCTGTTTCATCAGGTGGCTCCGGAGGATGTCCTCTTCCTTGTTGCCGGTGGTGGGGTTGACCAGGACGACGACGTCGCCGGGGTCGAACGCGCCCCGGTCGGCGAGCCGTCGGGCGCCGGCGACCGCCGCACCGCCGGTCGCGCCCATGGTCAGCCCGCCTGCAGCGAGGTCGGTCGCCCCCTCCAGGAGGGCGTCGTCGCTCACCGCCGTGGCGCCGCCGCCGCTGGCCCGGACAGCTTCGAGGACCTGCCGGCCGCCGGTCGGCCCGGACACCTCCAGGGGGCCACAGATGGTGTCCGGTTGCTCGACCGCCGCCACCTCCTCGGCCTCCCGCTCGGCGGCGTCGACCACCGGCGCACACCCCTCCGGCTGGACCGCGTACAGGCGGGGGGCCGCGTCGACCCGGTTGTGCTTGCGGAGGTCCCGAAACCCCTTGTGGAGGCCGACGGCGCCAGTCCCGTGGGCGGTCGGGTGGACGACGGCGTCGGGGGTGTCGTCGAGGTCGACCGTCTCGGCGAGCTCGTAGGCCAGGGTCTTGGCGCCCTCGTGACGGTAGGGGTTCTCGAAGGCGGCCAGCGAGTACCAGTCCTCCCCCTGTTCCTCGAAGGCCGCACGGGCGTCAGGATACCGCCCCTCGACGACGGTCATGTCGCCGCCGTGGACGTTGATCATCGCCTTGTTGACGAAGGGGGCCCGCGAGGGGACGAAACTGTGTGAGGCCAGGCCCGCGCGGGCGGCGTGTGCGGCCGCGGCCTGCCCCCCGTTGCCGGTCGTCGGTAACGCGACGTCACTCGCGCCGGCCTCGCCGGCAGCGGTGACCGCGAGCGCCACCCCGCGGTCGACGAACGCGCCCGTGGCGTTGCGCCCCTCGTCTTTGACGTAGGCGGCCGCGACGCCCAGTTCGTCGGCCAGGTCCGGCACGGCGACCAGCGGCGTCCCGCCGGTCTCGAGGCTGACAATCGCCTCGCGGGGGAAGGGCAACAGGGGAGCGTACCGGCCCAGACCGTGACCGGAAAACTCCACGTCGCCGTCGTGGTCGTAGACGGCGTCGAGTAGCCCGCCGCACTCGGGGCAGCGGCCGGCCGCCACGGGGTCGTGGGTCGTCCCGCAGTCGGTGCAGCGCAGCCCGGCGAAGGCCGCAGTCGTGTTCATACCGCTTCGAGGGACGCCGGCGACTAAGCCCTGTCCGTCTGCGGCCCACCCCTGCCCGCCCCCCGCCAGCCGGCGGGTGGCACTCCTCGTCGCCGACCGGCTCCGTCCCCTTTTTGCCCGCGGGGCCGAACGGGCGAGCATGCACACAGTCGTCGTCGGCGGCGGCCTCGCCGGCCTCGTCGCCGCCCGCCGCCTCGCCGACCGGGGCGCCGAGGTCACCCTGCTCGAACGCCGGCAGACCGTCGGCGGCCGGGTCCACACGGAACACGTCGACGGCTACACCCTCGACCGGGGCTTTCAGGTGCTCTTCACCGCCTACCCGGCGGTAAAGCGCGAACTCGACCTGGACGCGCTCTCCCTGCGACGGTTCCGGCCCGGGGCGGTCATCGCCCGTCCGGGCGAGCGCTCGACGCTGTCCGACCCGCTCCGGGACCCCCGGGCCGCGACCGCGACCCTGTTCAACCGGGACGTGACCACCGCCGACAAACTCCGGCTGTTTCAACACCAGCGCCGGCTCCGGCGGACCGACCCCGAGGAGGCGCTTTCGGCCGACGACGGCTCCATCGACGAGGCGCTGGCCGACTGGGGATTCTCCCGGAAGTTCCGGGACAACTTCGCCGCGCCATTTTACGGAGGGATCACGCTCGACCGCTCGCTGTCGACCTCGAAGGCCGTCTTCGAGTACACCTTCAAGATGCTCTCGGAGGGAGCGACCGCGGTTCCGGCTGACGGGATGGGCGCGATCCCCGCCCAGCTCGCCGACCACGCCCGGGCCGCGGGCGCGACGGTCGAAACCGGCCGGGAGGTGACGGCCGTCGACGCGGCGGGCGAGGGAGGGCCCGACGCGACGGACGTCGCCGGAGTCACGGTCGAGACCGCCACAGAGACTCTCGACGCGGACACCGCGGTCGTCGCGACGGACCCGCCGACGGCCCGGAAGCTGACCGGCGTGGCGGGGATCCCGGCGGAAACGGTCGGCTGTGTCACCCTCCACCTCGCGCTTCCGGACACCCAGCAACTCGACACGGACCGCCGGATCCTGTTGAACGCTGCCGACGACCGCCCGAACCAGGTCGCGCCGATGTCCGAGGCGGCTCCCGAGTACGCCCCCGAGGGCCAGCAGCTGCTGAGCGCCACCTTCCTCGGCTCGCAGGCGGCCGACGACACGACCCTCCTCGAGGAGGTCCGCGAGGCGCTATCCTCGTGGTATCCGGAGAACCAGTTCACGAACCTGGAGCGCGTGGCGGTCGACCGGGTCGACGTGGCCCAGTTCGCCCAGCCGCCGGGCTTCCGGGCCTCCCTGCCCGACGTCGACGACCCGGCGGGTGCGGTCTACCTGGCCGGGGACTACACCCGCTGGTCGTCGATCCAGGGCGCGATGGAGAGCGGGCGGCGGGCCGCGGCGGCCGCCCTCGACGGCCGGTAGCCGACAGGACTACGAGGGGTGGCCGCCCTGTCCGCCCTGCCCGTTTTCGTCTTCCCCGCCGTGGTCTTCCTCCCTGAGGGCCTCCGGGATGAAGTAGATCGAGGCCAGCAACAGCAGCAGGAGGACCAGCACCGTGATGCCGACGAAGACGAGACCCATGTTGACCATATCTGTCCCTACTCCCGCTCTCCCTGAAAAGCGTGCCGGCTCTGACCCCCCGTTCGGATCACAGCCGGTGGCGGAACTCCCCGAGGGGGGGAAAGGCGAACGTCTCGCCGCCGGCCTCGTCGCGCACGACCGGTGCGAAGGCGTCGGCGTCGGTCACCAGCGGCGACATGAAATCGCCCGCGGACATGTCGTTGACCTCCACGCCCTGCAGGAGGCGATTGAAGGCCGGCAGCATCACGACGTCCGCACCCCGGTAGACCCCCTCGGCAGCGAGATAGCAGGGCCGGCGCCGTCCCTCGATCGTGACCGTCGGGTGGTCGTGGCCCACGATGTAGCGCCCGACGCCGTCTGAAACGTCGCCCTCGGGCTCGATGTGGCCGTGACAGACGACGGTGTCGCTGACCCGGTAGCTGTCGGCCGTCGGCCCGTCCCAGACCGAGTCGAGCTTGGTGTCGTGGTTCCCCGGCGTGACGACCAGCCGCGTACCGGCCCCGCGGGCGGCCGCGGCGAGTCCGTCGACGGTCTCCCGGACGGTGCGGGGGACGGTCCGGAACGAGTGCAGCAGGTCGCCGGCGACGACGGCCTCCCCGGGCTCGAACCGGGCGAGCAGCGCCTCGAAACGTTCGACCATGTCCGCCCCGTCGCCGACCGGGACCTCGACGCCGGAGTCGGCGCCGCGGCCGACGTGCAGGTCCGCGAGGACGAGGGTGTCCTCGAGCAGGAGCGCCCGGTCGCGAAACCGGAGGTCGGCGACCGCGTCCATACCCCCGCTCCGGGCGGGAGGGCGAAAGGCCTGACGACCACCGCCGCGTTGGACACGTCGACGCGGCCGGGGACGGTGGCCGGAGTCGACGGGGCTTTTGCGCCGGGCCGTCTACGTCCGCGCATGAGCACACCCGCGGACGCGGTCGCCGACTTCCTCGACCGGGCCGACAGCTGTTACGAGGAGTACGAGCAGGGGTACACCGACGCCGACGCGACCCTCCGGAAGCTGGAACGGCACATCGCGGAACTGCGGTCGGCGGTCGAGGAGTAGTCAGGGCCGCCAGTACGACGGCGTGAGGACGACGACGACCGAGATGACCTCCAGCCGGCCCAGCCACATGGCCAGCACCATCCAGCCCTTCGCCGGCGCCGAGAAGTCCAGATAGCTACCCATGGGGCCGACGACCCCGAAGCCCGGCCCGACGTTACCGACGGTGGCGATGGCGGCGCTCATCGCCTCCAGCGCCGACAGCTCCAGTTCGGGGTTCGCGACGCCGTCCAGAAACAGGACGAGTGTCGTCAGCACGAACAACAACAGGAAGAGAAGGACGAACACGACCAGCCCCCGCAGCGTCGAGTCGTCGAGCACTCCGCCGTCGACCCGGACCGGCCGGACGGCCTCGGGATGGACGGTCGTGAACAGCTCCCGGCGGACGGCCTTGCCGACCAGCAACCACCGGATGACCTTGACCGACCCCGCGGCGGAGCCGGCGGAGCCGCCCAGAAACATCGCAAAGAGCAGCAGGACCTTCGCGGCCTCGCTCCAGGTGTTGAAGTCCATGCTCGCGTAGCCGGTGGTGGTGACGATGGCGGCGGTCTGGAAGGCGGCGTGTCGAGCGGCCCGCTCGAGTTCACCGGCGATCGGGGCGACCCCCTCCGCGACCGAGGAGAGCCCGACGTCGAGCCCGGCGTACAGCAGCGCCGTCACGACGGCGCCGAGGGCGACCATTGCCAGCAGGTACGACCGGAACTCCTCGTTGGCGAGCAGTCGCCGGGGCTGGCCGGCGACGGCGTACCAGAACAGCGCGAAGTTGGTGCCGGCGACGACCATGAAGGGGACGACCGCCCACTGGATGGCCGGCGAGAACGCTTCGACCGAACGGGCCTCCGGCGAGAATCCGCCGGTCGGCAGCGTCGTCAGCGCGTGGGCGACGGCGTTGTAGATGCCCATCTCCGGGGCCATGCCCGCCAGATGCAGCCCGTAGTAGACCAGCGCCGCGAGGACGGTGAAGCCCAGATAGATGAGCCAGAGGATGCGTGCGGTCTCGCGGATCTTCGGTGTGAGCTTGTCGATCCCGAAGCCGGGCGCTTCCTCGCGCATCACCGCCGCGCCCCCGACCGAGAGTTCGGGGAGGATGGCGACCATCAACACCAGGATACCCATCCCACCGAGCCACTGGCTGAGCTGGCGCCACATGAGCATCGCGTGGGAGTGGGTGTCGAAGGAGATGTCACCGAGGACGGTCGCGCCGGTCGTGGTGAATCCGCTCATGCTCTCGAAGAGGGCGTTCGCGGGCGCGGCGACGGTCCCGTTGCCCGCCACGAGATAGGGGATGGTGCCCAGAAGCGGGACGGCCAGCCAGGTCAGCGCGACGAGCAGGAACCCCTCCCGGTGGCCCAGGTCGCGGTCGGGTGTGAGCCGCTCCAGGCCCGTGCCGACGCCGACCGCAATCAGGATCGTGACCAGAAAGGGAAGGGGGTCCCCGCCGTAGACCAGCGCGACCAGCACCGGGACGGCGAGGGGAACGGAGAGGTAGCGGTAGACCGACCCGACGAGGCCGACGCTGACCCGCCAGTCGACGACCCGCGACATACTCGAACAGCTTCCAGCAGTGGCTTAAGCGTGTCGTCACGGCTCTGGGAGCCACACGTTGCCGGGACGCCCGGTCGCTTCGCTGTGTCCTCCCAGCGGCTGACAGCGAGGAACACGGTGCGTGTAGTCGGCGCGGTCGGCTACCCGAAGGTAGATGTCTTGGCAAAATGAAAATCGTTTTGTATGATATGTAACTCTCTACCGGCCCGTCGAACAGGGACGGATTTCCGCCCATGAGCCCTCGATCGTCCCGTGTGTTCGACCGACTCTCATCTGTCCGTCTTCCGCTCGGTGCAGTCGGAGTCATTCTCCTGTTCCTGTTCGCCGTCCACCTGTTGGGGACGGCGACGGAGGCCGCAGCGCCGACCATCGAACGGGTGTTTTTTCAGGTCGTCGCTGGGGATGCCTCGGCCCTCGGGGTGAGCTGGCTGGGAGCGTACGTCCTCGCCAACGGGTCGGTGATCGCGGCGCTCGCTCTCTCGCTGTTCTCCGTCGACATCGTCTCTCCGTCGCAGCTGTTCCTGATGATCGCGGGGTCGCGGCTCGGCGCCGCAGCGGTCGTCGTCTTCATCGGTGCACTCGATTACTTCCAGGAGAAACGATACTCTCTGCGAAAAGCGGTCAGTATGGGTCTTCTCACCTTCCTGCTGACACTCTCGATATATCTCCCCGTCACGGTTCTCGGGTACGTCACGTCGCCCTATCTCCACGCGCCGTTTCGTGCTGTAAGCCGGGGCTGGACCGTCGGATTCCGGCCGCTGGCGGTGTTCGATCCGTTCACCGTTGCCATCACGACCAGCATCGGACCAGTGCTCTCGGTTCTCCTGGCGGTCGGGATACTGTTCGGGAGCCTGAAGCTGTTCGACCGCCTCCTGACGAAGGTCGACACGGCAACCCTCCGTCAGCGGTTCTTCAGCCAGTTCCAGCACGTGTGGGTCTCGTTTGTTATTGGCCTGGCGGTCACCACGGTCACGACCAGCGTCGCGTTCTCACTCGGCGTCATCGTTCCGCTGTACAACCGCGGCTACGTCGAACGTGACGAACTCATTCCGTACGTTCTCGGTGCGAATCTCGGAACGCTGTTCGATACGCTTGTCGTGGCAGTCGTCCTCGAATTGCCGTTTGGCGTCGCGGTCGTCCTCGAACTGCTGGTCATCGCGACACTCGTGACACTCGGGGCGCTCGCCGTTCACGATGCGTACAGTCGCTCCATCGCTACCGTTTCCGACCGCCTCCTCGACGACCGAATTGCGTTTGCCGTCTTTATTCTGACGCTTCTGCTGGTTCCGCTCGCGCTCCTCCTCGTTCCGCTGGCTCTGCGATAGACCGCCGCCGTGGCGTCGTTCCTTCGGTGGAACCCGTCTTCCCTTGCCGGTCCACATCCGTGCGAGAGGCTAACACTCCCCCGGATAGTAGGTGTCTCATGGTCAACCACGTGCTCGTTCCGATGGACGACTCACCGCTCGCCGAGCGCGCACTCGAGTTTGTACTCGAGGTCCACCCGGATGCCGAGCTCACCGTTCTCCGCGTCATCGACTACGTCGAGGAGAGTTACGGAGCCGAGATACTCGTCGGTCCCGAAACAATCCGGCAACGTGCAGCGGACAAGGCCGAGGAACTCTTCGACGAGGTCCGTGAGCGCGCCGCTGACCACGGCGGAGAAATGCGGACTGTCACGGAGTTCGGGAAACCGTCACGGGTCATCCCGGAGTACGCAGCGGAGCACGACGTCGACCTCATCGTGATGGGCTGTCATGGCAGGTCGCTTCTCTCCCGAGTTCTGCTCGGCGACGTCGCCCAGACCGTCGTCAGGGAGGCCCCAGTGCCAGTAACCGTCGTCAGGTAACCCGTCGGTCGCCCCTGTGAACCCGCACTGGTCTCCGAACGCCGGTTTCGCCGGCATGTGAGGGGAACCGGTCCAGTTCGGCTGAGGGCTTCAGCAAACGACCCCGCGGTCAGAGACGGACTGGCGTCACACACGACAGGGGGACCGGAGGCCGCAGGCGACGCCCGCCGGGCCAGAAACCGGGGGCTGGGGAACAGCGTCACTCGCTGCGAAGCAACCCCCGGATAGCGCTGACCGCCTCCTTGAACGCGGAGACGTCCATCCTGTCGGCAGTAAAGAGCACACCGCCATCGTCTTCGAGAACCCTGACCACGAACCCGTTCTCGTGGAACCGGACGGTGAAGCTGTACGGTCCGATATCCGACCCGGTCTCCCTGTGGGCGAGCGCCGTCCGAACCGGTCGCTCAGCGAACCCCACCTGTTCGAGGTCCACCAGTTGCGCTTTCACCTCCCGAGCGGCGTCCTCGGACGCGTAGAGGTCCTGTCTGACGTACAGCACGTCGAACGCCGACGGGCTGAAATACACGACGCTCCGGAGAGTGTCCCCGAGACTGGTACGAGTGGCACTCACGAGACTGTCGGCCATGTCGCCGCCGACGGCTGTTTCGAATGATTCCGTGGTCATACGTGATCGTATTAGTGAGCTATCATATCAAGCATTTCGGTGGCGATCCCCGCGACTACCCGAGGCCGCGATTTTTCCATGGAAGACGCCGTATCCGGCCGGATCGCTCCTTGGCGGCCGCCACACGCCCGGGTCGGCTGCGCTATCGCGGGGCCGGACCGTGCGGTGAGAGGTGGACGTGAAAGAGTTTCCCGCAGTCGGGTTCCCCGCAGACCGGGCAGGGCTCGCCGGGGTCGGGGTCGACGGCGTCCGTCGGTTCGGGTTCCCGGCCCGCCACGTCGACGTCCGCGGCTGTCACTAGCCGCGCACCCGCCCGGTCGAGTTCGTACCCGTCCTCGACCTCCCGAACGAAGTGCTCACAGGCCCGCGAGAGGTGGTAGTTGAACCGGCCGGCGTCCGCGACGCCGACCGCCCGCCGCAGCTCGCTGAACGCCATCGGATCCTCCGCCTCCGCGAGGGTCCGGAGGATGCGAACCCGGGTCTCCTCGGCCAGTACCGCCAGCGCGTCGCTGACCTCGCCGTCGCCGCCGCTGTCCCCGTTCTCGCCGCCCCCCTCACCGTGGGCTCCGGCGTTGGACTCGAATCCGAGGTCGGTTCTGGACTCCTCGTTCCGTGACACGCGCCCCCGTACGGTTGGGCCCGAAAAGAGCGTTCCGAGACCTCTCAACTGCGCTACTGAAGCGTCGTTCGCCGAACGCTCTTTGTGACGGCGAGCGACTCCCCTCCCGATGGCCGTCCGCGACCGCCTCGACGACCGCACCCGCGACCTGCTTGGCAACGTCGGCTTCCGGCGGCTGTACGCCGGCCACGCCGTCAGCGAAGCCGGCGACGAGCTCTACTTCGTGGCGGCGATGTGGCTGGTCTTCGAGCTCTCGGGCTCGACTGCGCTCACCGGGCTGGCGGGGTTTCTCTCGCGGGCGCCGGGCGCGCTGGGTTTTCTGTTCGGGCCGCTGGTCGACCGGGCGCCGCTCCGGCGGCTGCTCGTTGCCAGCGAACTCGTTCAGGGTGTCGTCGCCGTGGCGGTCCCGGTCGCCGCCGCGCTGGAGGTCCTCTCGGTGTGGGTCGTCCTCGCGGTCGTCCCGCTGCTGGCGACGCTCCAGCGCGTCTCCGGGCCCGCACAGAACGCCGCCGTCCCGCGGCTGGTCGCCGACCGGAACCTGGTTCGGGCGAACTCGCTGACGGCCACCAGCGACCGCGCCGTCGGCGCCGCAGCCCGGGCCGGCGGCGGCGGGGCCATCGCGCTCGTCGGGGCCGTGGCGCTGTTCGGGGTCAACGCCGGCACCTTCCTCGTCAGCGCCGCCGTCTTCGCGGTCACCGCCATCCCCGCCACGGAGAAGGAAGGGACCAGTCCCTCCGCCCGCGAGTACCTCGACGACGTCGCCGAGGGTGTGGCGCTCGTCCGCGACTCCCCGATCCTGCACATGCTCGCCGGCGCCTCCCTCGCCGGCCTGTTCACCGGGATGACCACCGCGGTCCTCCCCGCCTTCGCCGCGTCGCTCGGCGGCCCCGGCACCTACGGACTCCTGCTCGCGGCGATGACTGCGGGAACCTTCGCCGGCGCGCTGCTGGCCTCCCGGCTCGAGACCGTCCCGCTGGGTCGGGTGACCGCCATCGGCTTCGCGGCCGGCGCGGCCTGCTGGCTCGGTGCGGTGACGCTCGGCTCGCCGGCTGCCATCGCCGCCCTCTTCGCGCTCGCCTTCGTCCCGGTGGGGAGCTACAACGTCCTCGTGAGCGCCAGCCTCCAGAGCGGTGTCGACGAGACGCTGCTGGGTCGGGTTTCCGCGACCACTGGCAGCGTCACCGCGACGATCGGCCCGCTCGGCATCCTCGCCGGCGGACTCCTCGGGGACACGTTCGGCCCCAGCCTCGTCGTCGGCGCCTCCGCGGTCGGCTTCGCGCTCATTGCCAGCTACTGGGCGCTCGTCCCGACGCTCCGGCGGTTCCCCTCCGTCGACGCCATCGAGCCAGGCTCCTTCGCCTGACCCGGAGCGAGCCGGTGACCGGCAGGCGGGTCGGCCGGGACAGAACAGCGACCGGCCGGGTCAGTCCGCGACGGCCTCGCCGGAGCCGCCGACGGCGCTGGGGTCTTGCACCCACAGGTCCCCGAACAGTTCGTCCTGTCGGAGCCGAACCCGGCCGCGATGCGAGAGAAAGAGCAACCCAAGGAAGGTCTCCACGCGGGAGCCGCCGGCGTCGGCGACCTCGCGGTAGAGCACCTCCTTGCGGCCCGCCTCGTAGTGCTCCCGGACCGCCGCGTAGACATCGTCGATCACCTCGTCGATGTCCTCGGTGTGCTGGGTGCCGGTCACGTCGGCGGCCGTGGGCTCGTCGTCCATCCGCACGTCATCGGCCGCCCGGTAGTCCAGTTCTTGGGCGCCGCGCCGGAATCCGCTGGGAGAGTCACTGGTGTCGTACTCCCGGGACTCTTTCCACCAGTTGTCGCGTTCGGCCTCCCGCAGGTCCCGGACCAGTTCATCGAGCGTCCGGGGCATCCCGCGGGCCCGCTTGCGCTCCAGCCGGCGGTCGATCTCCGACTCCAGCGCGGCGAAGGGGTCCGGGCCCTCGCCCCCGACGGGCAACTCCCCGCCGCCCATCGGGGCCTCCTCCCAGGGCTCGGGCTCTGGCTCTTCCTCCTCGTCGTCGGCGAGCATCGCGTCGCCTTTCATCCGCAGGAGGACGCTCGCATAGAAGAGCGCCCGACCCGAGGTGCGCAGGTCGGCCTCGTCCAGCCGGTCGAGAAATTTGTCGGTGACGGCGACGATGTCGATGTCCCAGGGGTCGATCTCCCCGTCTTCGGCGAGCTGGACGAGCACCTCGACCGGCTCGACCTCCTCCTCGTCCTCCGGGTCCGACTCCCCGTTCTGCGGCCCGCCGCTTTCGTCTGTCAGGTCCGACACCGCTCCCACGTCGGCCCCGGCGTCGTGGCCGTTGGTTCGCTCGTCCGGCTGCTCGCTGTCGTCCGGGTCGCTTCGCCCCCCGGTCGCGCTATCCGAGCCACCGGGTGGCTCGCGCTCCTCGTGGCCGGTGATGTTCAGCGGGATGTCGTCGTCCTCCTCAGTCATCGGCGGGCACCTCCTCCCCTCCGTCGCCGCCCGAGAGGTCGATCCCGGTCACCGCGGAGATGTTGTCGTCCTGCATGGTGACGCCGATGGCCCGCTCGGAGCGTTCGAGCATCGCCGAGCGGTGTGAGACGACGACGAACTGCGCCTCACCGGCCAGTTCGTCGACCATCTCGCCGACGAGTTCGGCGTTGGCGGCGTCGAGGAAGGCGTCGATCTCATCGAGCGCGTAGAAGGGTGCGGGGTTGTGCCGCTGGATGGCGAAAATGAACGCCAGCGCGGTCAGCGACTTCTCGCCGCCGCTCATCGCCTCCAGGCGCTGGACCGGCTTGTCGCCGGGCTGGGCCTTCATCGTCAGCCCGCCCTCGAAGGGGTCCTCCTCGTTCTCGAGGTGGAGGTGGCCGGTCCCGTTCGAGAGTCGCTCGAAGATGTCCTCGAAGTGGCCGTTGATCGACTCGAAGGCCTCCATGAACGTCTCCTTCTTGCGGGCCTCGTAGCTCTCGATGCGCTCGCGGATCCCCTCCGCCTCCTCGACCATCGTTCCCTTCTTCTCGAGCAGGTCGTCCAGTTCCGCCTGCACCTCGTCGTACTCCTCGATTGCGAGCATGTTCACAGGTTCGAGGGCCTCCATCTCGCCTTCCAGGCGCCGGATCTCCGCCTCGACGGCCTCGTGGTCGGGGATCTCCTCGGGGTCGTACTCCCCGACCTCGGCCTCGAGTTCGTCGACCTCCCACGCCAGCCGTTCCTGCTCCTCGCGGGCCTCCGAGAGGTCGCTCTCGACGGCGTCGACCCGCGATTTGGCCTCGTCGCGGGCTTCGCGAGCCCCCGCCAGGTCGGCTTTCAGCTCCTCGCGGTCGGCTTTCAGGTCGGCGATCTGGTCTTCGAGCTCCGCGACGGCCTCCTCCTTTTTCGCCAGCAGCTCCTCTTTTTCCGCGATCCCCTCGCGTAGCTCCTCGGCCTCTTCCTCGGCGGCGGCCTTCCGGTCCTGGGCGGCCTCGATCTCCTCGTGGAGGTCCTCGATGGCCTCCTTGGCGTACTCCTTCTCCAGTTGCAGTTCGTTCAGCTCGGCATCCAGCTCCTCCTTCTCGGTCCCGAGGTCGTCGATGTCCTCCCGGAGTGACTCCGCCCGTGCGGTCAGCTCGGGTAGTTCGGAGTCCTCGACCTCCGCCTCTAGGTCGGCGATCGTCTCCTCGATCTCGGCGATCGCGTCGTTTTTCTCCGCAATTTTGGCCTCCAGCTCGTCCATCCGGTCGGAGACTTCCGTGCGCTCGGCCTCGATCTCCTCCAAGCGCTCGCCGAGCTCTTCGATGCGCTCCTCGGTCTCCGCGATGTCGCCCTCGCGGCGTTCGATTTCGGCTTCGAGGTCCCGGACCTGCTCGGCGGCCTCGGCCTCCCGGTCGCGGGCGTCGTCCAGCCGGCTCTCGACGGCGCGAAGCTCCTCCCGCACCTCGGCCCGCTCGTCTTCCAGTTCGGTGATCCGCTGGGCGACCCGCTCGAGCTTGCCGGTCGTCCCCGAGAAGGAGTACCGCGAGCCCGAGGTCGACCCGCCGGTCATCGCACCGGACTTCTCGATGAGGTCGCCGTCCAGGGTCACCAGCCGGAACTGGCCCATCAGCTCCCGCGCCGTTTCGATGTCTTCGACGACCAGCGTGTCCCCGAGCACGTAGGAGAACACGCCCGCGTACTCGGGGTCGAAGTCGACCAGCTCGTAGGCGAAGTCGACCACGCCCGGCCGGTCGGGAAGCGAGGGCAGCGACCGCTGGCCCATCTCCGTCAGCGGCAGGAAGGTCGCCCGGCCGGCGTTGCGGGATTTCAGGTACTCGATACAGTGCTGGCCCACGCTGTCGTCGTCGACGACGACGTTCGCCAGCCGGCCGCCGGCCGCCGTCTCACAGGCCGTGGCGTACGCCTCGTCGACGCTGCCCAGCTGGCCGACCGCGCCGTGGACCCCGTCGACGTCGGCGTTCAACACCGTCGTGACCGCCCGGCCAAACGAGGAGTCGCCGGACTCGCCGGCCTTCGCCTCGAGTTCGGCGTACTCCTGCTGGGCGGCGGTGAGGTCGTCCTCGACGTCGTCGAGCTCTTCCTGTAGTTCCCGCTTCTCCGTCCGGAGGTCGTCGACCACCTCCTCGATGGCCTCGCGGTTCTTCTCGGCTTTCTCGAGTTCGACCTCCAGGTCCTCGGCCTCCGCTTCGAGTTCGGGAATCCGCTCCTCCAGCTCCCCGATCTCGGCTTCGGTCTCGTCGTACTCGTCGGAGCGCCGGCGGGCCTCGTCGAGCAGCCGGTCCTGCTCGCGCTGGAGGTCGTTTTTCTCGCTTTTGGCTTCTTCCAGGGCTTCCTTCTGGGCTTCGAGCTGCTCTTTGACCTCCTCGAACTCCTCGCCGACCTCGTCGATCCGGGCCTCGACGGTCTCCAGCTCCGCTCCGGTCTCCTGGATGTCGGCCTGGATGGACGATTTGGCGACCTTTCGCTCGCGGATGTCGCCCTCGAGGTCGTCGATGGTCTCCTGCTTGCGGTCGATCTTCACGAAGGCCTGGCGCCGGTCGTTCTCGGCTTCCTCGGCCCGCTGCTGGGCGCTCTCGACTTTGTCCTCCAGACGGGCGATGTCGCCTTTGGTCTCCTCGATCTCCCGTTTCAGCTCCAGTTGCTCGTCCTCGCCTTTCCGCTCGATCTCGGCGTTGAGCTCCGCGAGCTCCTCCTCGAGGCGCATCACGGCCCCCTGGCGCTCGTCCAGCGTCTCCTGTCGTTCCGCGAGGGTCGCCTCCAGGTCCTCGATGTCGTCGTCTACCGCCGCGAGCTCCTCGCGTTTGTCCTCGAGCTCGGCGGCCTTCCGGTAGCTCTCGTACTCCGCCTTCTCGTCGCGCAGGTCCTGGTACCGTAGCGCCGTCTCGCGCTCGTCTTCGAGCTGGTCGAGCCGCGTTTCCTTCTCCTCGATACGGAGTTCGGCCTCGTCGATCCGGTCCTCGACGACCGCCAGTTCCTCGAAGGCCTCCTTCTTCTTGGCGTCGAACTGGGCGACGCCGGCAATCTCGTCGACGATCTCCCGGCGGGACCCGGCGGTCATGTTGATGATCTCGGTCACGTCGCCCTGCATCACGACGTTGTACCCCTCGGGGGCCACGCCGGCCTGCTCGAGCAGGTCCCGGATATCCCCCAGGTTCACCGACCGGCCGTTGATGTAGTAGTAGGAGTAGTAGTTCTCCTCGGTCTCCTTGACCCGGCGGCGGATGGCGACCTCGTCGACGTCGCCGACGTCCTCGGTGCCCGCCGCCGAGACCACCGCCGCCCGGTCCAGCGTCCGGTCGGCGTTGTCGAGGATGACCTCCACGCTGGCCTCGCGCTCGCCCTCGAAAGAGTCGCCCTCCTGGTGGCCGGGGTTGTAGATGAGGTCGGTCAGCTTCTCCGCGCGGATGCCCGAGGTGCGTGCGAGCCCGAGCGCGAACAGCACGGCGTCGATGATGTTCGACTTGCCCGAGCCGTTCGGGCCGCTGACGGTCGTGAAGTCCTCGTAGAAGGGGATCCGCGTTTTCCGGCCGAAACTCTTGAAATCGTCAAGGACGAGCTCTTTGATGTGCATTGGGGTGCTCGCGGGCCGCGCCGCCTACGCGATGATGATGTCCGAGTCCGCTTCCTCGTTTTCTTCGGCCTCCCTGTCGGCCGGCTCGGCTTTAGTACTGTCGGCCCCCGGTTCCGCTTCCGGCTCCGTCGCCGTCCCCGAGGTCCCCTGGAACTCGTGTTCGGGGGAGAGGTCCAGCTCCTCGTCGACCGCGCTCTCGAGTTCGCGCACCCGGACCTTGCACTCGACGAGTTCGTCCGTCAGCCCCTCGACCGACGCCTCGAGCTCTTTGACGCGTGATTCGAGTTCCTCGACGCGGTTGCCGCACATGTGCCCCACCTTTCACCCCGTCCACATAAACGTGCGTCAGACATTGGTTCGCCAGCGGATACGTTCCGCGCCGGCCGGCTC
>Ga0207714_1000713_pt1 | contig 22392 bp, 21 predicted proteins | sample PonA232FremontCA_2_FD_187270 | JGI IMG/M metagenome (GOLD analysis project Ga0207714, IMG submission 187270) | Marine sediment microbial community from Fremont, CA, USA - Pond A23 Sediment 2 (SPAdes) | ecosystem: Environmental > Aquatic > Marine > Unclassified | place: USA: Fremont, California...
GTGCCACCCCTCTGGGTCCAGCTCGCCGAGCTGGAATGGCCCGAAGCCGCGCGCACGAGCCTTCGCTACATCACAAACTCGGGCGGCACCCTACCGCGGCCTAGCCTTAACAAGCTCCGCACCGCACTACCGACGACGGATATCGTTATTATGTACGGACTAACCGAGGCCTTTCGCTCGACCTACCTGCCGCCTGCGGAGCTGGAACAGCGCCCCGACGCCATCGGTATCCCCATTCCCAACGCCGATATTCGCGTCGTCCGCGATGACGGCACCGAGTGCGCGGTCGGCGAACCCGGGGAACTGGTCCACCGCGGCCCACTGGTGGCCATGGGCTACTGGAACGCCCCCGAGCGCAGCGCCGAGCGCTTTCGCCCGAGCCCAACCCAGGCGCCCCAGATGCCCGTGTCCGAAACGGCCGTATGGTCGGGGGATACCGTCTACCGGGACGCCGAGGGCTATCTCTACTTCATCGGCCGGCGCGATGAGATGATCAAGACCTCGGGCTACCGTGTCTCGCCCGACGAGATCGAGGCAATCATCCAGGAGAGCGGCCTCGCCGGCGAGGTGGCGGCCTTTGGCGTCGCCGACGAGTCACTCGGCGAGGTCATCGTCGTCGCCGCAGCCCCGACGGCACCCGGGCAAGCACCGGATGAGCGGGCGTTACGGCAGGCCTGCCAGCAGGGACTACCCACCTTCATGGTCCCGCGCTGGATCCGAACGTACGCGCAACCATTGCCGCGCAATGCCAACGGCAAGACCGACCGGCAGGCCTTGCGCCGCCGGCACCACGAGCAACGCAACGAGGACGAGGCATGAGCTCAGCCGAGCCGACTCAGCACGCGGCCCTCGATCATTTCCCGGTCGTCGATGATTGCCTGCAGGTGGGCGGCGAGCCGCTAACCCGCCTGGCCGAGCGGGCTGGCGGCACGCCCTTCTACCTCTACGATCGCGCTCTGCTCGACGCCCGCGTCGCCGAGCTCCGCTCATCCCTGCCGGCCGACATCTCGCTGCACTACGCCGTCAAGGCCAATCCGATGCCGGCCCTCGTGGCCCATCTGGCGTCCCGCGTGGATGGCATGGACCTGGCTTCGGAGCAGGAGATGCGACTCGCCCTGGACGCCGGCGTACCGGCCCATCGGTTGAGCTTTGCCGGCCCCGGGAAGCGCCCAGCCGAGCTGCGTGCGGCCGTCGCTGCTGGCGTGACGATTATCCTGGAATCACTGGGGGAATTGGAGCGCGTTGGCGCGATCGCCGAGGCGCTCGGCTGGCGCGCTCGGGTCGGCGTGCGCGTGAATCCCGATTTCGAGCTCAAGGCCTCGGGGATGAAGATGGGCGGCGGCCCGCGTGTATTCGGCATCGATGCCGAGAGCGTGCCGGCGGCGCTGGCACGCATCGGCGAGCTCGACCTTGAGTTCCGGGGCCTCCATATCTACACCGGCTCCCAGAACCTGAGCGCCGACGCCATCATAAACGCCCAGCATCGGATCGTGGCATTGGCCTTAGAGCTGGCCGAGCATGCCCCTACGCCGCCCGCCTTTCTCAATATCGGCGGCGGCTTCGGCATCCCCTATTTCGCCGGCGAGACGCCGCTATCACTGGCCCCCATCGGCGAGGCCCTGACCCAACGCGTCCAGGAGGTCCATGACCGCCTCGGGCCCACGGAAATCATCGTCGAGCTGGGGCGCTACCTCGTGGGCGAGGCCGGCCTCTACGTGGCGGGCGTTGTCGATCGCAAGATCTCGCGGGATCACCCGTTCCTGGTGGCTGACGGTGGGCTCCACCACCATCTCGCGGCCTCGGGCAACTTCGGGCAGGTGATTCGTAAGAACTACCCAGTCGTGGTCGGTAACCGCTTTCGGGGCAACGAGCGGGAGACCGTTACGGTAACCGGTCCGCTGTGCACACCCTTGGACCTGATCGCCGACCGGGTGTCGATGGCACGCGCCGAGCCGGGCGATCTGATCGCCGTCTACCAGTCCGGCGCCTACGGGCTAACGGCCTCGCCGACCGGGTTCCTCAGCCACCCACCCCCCGGCGAGATGCTGGTGGGCTAGATGCTCGCGTCCGCTGTCAGGCAGAGGCCTCGAGGAGCTTGCGTTGCACGAAATCCGCCAGCGAGCCGAGCGTCTCGAAGGTCTCGCCGCCGATCTCGTCATCGTCGACGCGAAAACCGTAGTGCTCCTCCAGGCCCGTGATTAACGACACCACCGCCATGGAATCGAACTCCGGGAGGCTCCCGAGCAAGGCAGACTCCTCCGTTAATGCCTGCCCCCGCCCCTCCAGCTGAAGCGCGTGATCGAGCAGCCCGCGGATATCGTCAACAATGGCCGTGCGATCCACAGCGATAGCCTCCCGTCGCCCTTACGAAATAGAGCCTGCCTACAATAGCCCGCGTTTGCGCATCGCACAACGGCCCAGGGAAACACCAGCAATTCTCACTTTGGTCTTCGAGGTGGTCGCGTAACCCCCTGCCGAGGGACGCCATAAACCGTCCCTGGAGGCTCGACTGCGGCCTTCCCTGCAGACGCCTCGGCAGGGGTGACGCGACCACGCGCCCTCATGGAGGTCACATAACGAACATCGCTGGGGAAACGCTCTGCCTGCCAAGCCGCTTGTCCACGCGAGCGATTCACTGCGGCGATGCCGCCCGTAGAGCGTCACACACGGCCTGCCCCGCCGCCGAGCTGGGCTCCACGGTCAGCCGCCGCGCCTGATCGGCCCCGGCGAGCGAGAGCGTCAAGTCCATTGCCGGGAGCACGCCTCCCCCCTGCGACGGCCACTCGACGAACACGACCGCGTCCTCAGCGAGCAGATCCCGCAGACCGATGAACTCCAGCTCCTCGGGGTCTGCCAGGCGGTAGAGATCGAGATGATGGATCCGTCGATCCGGGAGCTCATAGCTCTCTAGCAGCGTATAGGTCGGGCTCGGGACCACCCCCTGGTAGCCCAGCGAGCGAAGCAGGGCGCGCACCAGGGTTGTCTTGCCCGCCCCCAGATCACCCTCGAGGGCGACCATGAGCGAGGGCGGAAGCGATGCCGCCAAGTGCGCAGCCCACGCGGCGGTGGCCTCCTCGTCGGCGAGTGGCTGCCGCCACCCCGTCATGGATTGAGGATGGGCCGTAATGCCGCCAGCAGATCACCGGCCAGCAGACCCCGCTCGCCCCCCACAGCGGCCTCGTCGGCCGCCCGGGCGTGGCACCACACACCGATGCCGGCGCCATCGCTGGGCGTCAGACCCTGCGCCAGAAGCCCCGCGATGACGCCCGTTAGTACATCGCCCATGCCGCCACTGGCCATGCCCGGATTGCCGGCATCGCACACGCGTATCTGTTGGCCGTCGGTAACGAGCGTGCCGGCCCCCTTGAGCACCGCCACCCCGCCATAACGCGCCTGCAGGGCGGCGACGGCCGCAAAGCGGTCCCCCTGCACCTCGCCCGTGGACCAACCGAGCAGGCGCGCGGCCTCACCGGGATGAGGCGTTATCACGCGCCTGTCGTGGCGATCGGGTTGGTTGGCCAGGCTGTTGAGGGCATCCGCATCCACGACAACGGGGCCCGACCAGTCCCGCAATGCCTCGAAACGCGCACGACCCCAATCGCCCTGCCCCAGACCGGGACCGAGGCCCAGGACGCTGGCCCGGGCCCGCGGCGCGGCCAGCTGCTCGTCCGACTCGACGGCGTTGACCATGAGTTCGGGCCGCGCGGCGAGGATCGCCGGCACATGTTCCCCGCGGGTAGCGACGCTGACCAATCCAGCGCCACTGCGGGCCGCGGCCTCGCCCGCGAGCCGTGCGGCACCGCCCATGCCGCGATCCCCGCCGACGATCAGGACGTGGCCATGGGTCCCCTTGTGGGCATCGCGCGGGCGCGGTCTCAATCCAGCCGCCACCTCCTGGCTCCTGATGCGCTGCGCGCTGGCGGCGACGCCGCGGTAGACCGGCGCTGGAACGGCCAGATCGTCGAATACCAGGCGCCCGGTGTGGGCGGGTCCGGCGCCCGTGAGCAGCCCCCGTTTGAGCCCGATGAACGTCGCTGTGAGCTGCGCGCGTACCGCCACGCCCATGACCGCACCGCTATCGCCACTAATCCCCGAGGGGATATCCACCGCGAAAACACCCACCTGGGCGGTGTTAACGGCGGCAATCGCGTCGGCGTAGCTACCTTGGACCGCGCGGTCGAGGCCCGTGCCCAGAAGGGCATCCACGACCACATCGGCCTCGTCGAGCATGCCGGCATCAAAGGCCTCGGGGTCGCGCAGGGGCCGACAGTCCGACGCCGCCTGTGCCGCGCTGCCTTTGAGCTTGGCGGGATCGCTCAACGCCGCCAAGCGCACCGCAAGCCCATCCTGCGCGGCCAGCCGTGCGATGACGTAGCCATCGCCGCCGTTATTCCCGCCGCCGCAGAGCACTAGCAAACGCTCGGCGTGAGGCCACTGAGCTCGTAGACTTCGATACGCCGATACGCCGGCGCGGGTCATGAGCTCGTAGCCATCGATGCCGAAGTCCTCGATGGCGGCCCGGTCGAGCTCGGCCACGTCAGCAGGGCGATATAGTGCACTCGGTAGATCGCTCATGACCGCTATTCTAGCCATACGGGTCGCTACCACGCACGGGGCAAGCTGCAAGCTGCAAGCTGCAAGCTGCAAGCTGCAAGCTGCAAGCTGCAAGCTGCAAGCTAAGAGAGTGCGGTCGGGTCGCTGACTGTCAAGGCGCGGTGGTCGGGCACCGCGCTGTTAGACTGTGGCCATGAGCGACGACACCGAGGCCATCATCGAGGCCGACACCGACTTCAACGCACTGGCGGGCTCCATCAAGGCATGGGGCCGAGAGCTGGGCTTCGATGAGGTCGGTATCGGGGAGCCGCCGCTGCCGGAGGACGAGGCGCATCTGCTGCGCTGGTTGCAGCGCGGCTATCAAGGCCGTATGCACTACATGGGCCGCCACGGCGTCAAGCGAGCGCGGCCGAGCCAACTGGTCCCGGGCACCCAGCGCATTATCGCGGTTCGGCTGAACTACCACCCGCCTCACCTGGAAAAGGACAGCGAGGTGCTGGGCGACAGCAGCCGTGCCTTCATCGCCCGCTACGCCCTGGGGCGGGACTACCACAAGCTCATGCGCAAGCGGCTCCAGCGGCTCGCCGAACGGATCCAGGCCGAGGTCGGCTCGTTCGGCTATCGCGCCTTCGTCGACAGCGCCCCCGTTCTGGAGAAGGCGATCGCCCGAAACGCGGGCCTCGGCTGGGTCGGTAAGAACACCCTCATCCTCAACCGCCAGGCGGGCTCGTATTTCGTTCTGGGTGAGCTGTTCACGGACCTACCCCTACCGACCGACGAGGCGGTCACCCCCCATTGCGGCACCTGCCGCGCCTGCATCGATGTCTGCCCGACCGGCGCCATCGTGGGGCCCTATCAGCTCGATGCCCGTAAATGCATCTCCTATCTCACCATCGAGCACTACGGCAGTATCGACGAGGCGCTGCGCCCCTACATCGGCAACCGCATCTTCGGCTGCGATGATTGCCAGTCGGTCTGCCCGTGGAACAAGTTCGCCCAGCCCACCCCGGAGCCCGACTTCCTACCGCGCGAGGGGCTGGATACGGCGTCGCTGACGGAGCTGTTCAGCTGGGACGAGGCGACCTACCTGGCGCGTACGGCCGGCTCCGCGCTGAGGCGGCTGGGCCATGAGCGCTGGCTGCGCAACATCGCCGTGGCCCTGGGGAACGCCACGGATAGCGACACGGCCGTGCCCGCCCTAACGGCCCGCCGTCATGACCCCTCGCCCCTAGTGCGTGAGCACGTGGCCTGGGCCCTCAGACGCCACGGCGCCGAGGACTGACGGCGAGTCAGCGCCGCCACTCGCGTACCTGAGCGATGAGCCCACGCGTCGAGGCATCGACGTCCGGTATCTGTTCGCCATCGCGAATGGCCGGCAGTAGCTCGTTGGCGAGCTCCTTGCCGAGCTCCACGCCCCACTGGTCGAACGGATTAACGCCCCAGATGGCGGCCTCAACAAAGGTGCGATGCTCGTAGGCAGCGATCAGCATGCCCAGGCGATAGGGGGAGAGATCCCGCAGCAGCAGCGTGTTGCTGGGGCGCCCACCGGCGAAGCTGCGTGCCGCAACCAGCTCCTCGATGCGGGCCTCGTCCATGCCCTTGTGCCGCATCTCCTCGCGGGCCTCATCGGCAGTCTTGCCCTGCATCAGGGCCTGGCTCTGCGCCACCAAATTGGCGGTAACCTGGGCCGGATCACCGGCCGATTCGGCCACCGGGCCGGCGATGCCGATGAAATCCACCGGGACTACCTCGGTCCCCTGATGGAGCGCCTGGAAGAAGGCATGCTGGCCGACGGTTCCCGTCTGCCCCCAGATCACGGGCACGGTCGGCCAGTCCACCGCTTGACCAAGGCGATCCACGGACTTGCCGTTGGACTCCATGATCAGCTGCTGCAGATAGGATGGCAGATGGGCCAAGCGCTCCGTATAGGGAACGATGGCCTGGGCCCGCCGACCGCCGAAGGTCACGTTCCAGACCGATAGCAGCCCCATGAGCGCGGGGATATTCCGGTCCAGCGGGGCGTCGCGGAAGTGACGATCCATGCTATGGCCGCCCGCCAGCATCTCGCGGAAACGCTCCATGCCAACCGCCAGCGCGATGCTCATGCCGACACCGGACCACAGCGAATACCGGCCCCCCACCCAATCCCACATCGGCAACACGCGCTCGGTATCCAGGCCCAATGACTGGACCTTCTCGGTGTTCGCGGTGATGGCGATGAAGTGCTTGGCCAGGTCGGCGCCGCCGCCCAGCCGCTGCCGGAACCAGTCCATGGCCTGGTGGGCATTGGCCATGGTCTCGGGCGTACCGAAGCTCTTGGAGACCACCAGGAAGAGCGTAGTCTCGGGGTCTACCTTATTGAAGACCTGCTCCAGCTCCCAGCCATCGGCATTGGCAACGAAGTGCACGCGCGGGCCGTCGGCCCAGGGCGCCATCGCCTCGACGGCCAGACGCGGCCCCAGATCGGAGCCGCCGATACCGATGTTGACCACATCGGTAATGGCCTTGCCCGTGGTACCGGTGTAGCCGCCGTCACGGATGGCATCGACCAAACCGGCCATGCGCTCCAGCGTATCGCGGATCTCGGGACGCACATCGCTGCCATCCACCGCGAGGGGGCTGTCGCCCGGATCGCGCAAGGCCGTATGCAGGGCCGCTCGGTGCTCGGAGGGATTTACCTCGCCACCGCTAAACATGGCGTCCCGGTAAGCCTCCAGACCGCACTCGCGCGCCAGGGTCACCAGGAGCTCAACGGTCTCGCTGGTGATGCGGTTCTTGGAGTAATCCAGCAGCACACCGTCGTGCTCGACCGACAAGCGCCCAAAGCGGTGCGGGTCGCGCTCGAAGAGGCTGCGCAGCGACAGCTCGCTCATCAGTTTGCGGTGACGGACCAGCGGTAGCCAGCCGGGTTGTTCGGTCAAAGGCGTCATCGTCTCGCTCATCACATCCCCCGCGAACTAAGCGTGTTTATTCTTGTGCCATGGCAGCGCAGCGCGCCGCGGAAGCGTCCGCGCTCAGTATGGCGCCAGCGCTACCGGGCGTCCAAGGTCAGTTCGTGGTTATCGATGAGCCTGGCTCGACCCAGCCAAGCGGCCGCCAGGAGGACGACACGGCCGATGGTGTCCCCAACGGGCTCCAGGGTGTCGGCATCGGCAACCGAGAAGTACTCGGGATCAAGGCCGGCATCGACGAGGCGGCGCCACGCCTCGGCCTCGACCTCGCGCGGCCCCGCCGCGCCGCCAGCTAGCCGGTTCGCCGCCGCCTGCAGCGCCTGATACAGCGCGGGCGCACGGCGGCGCTCATCCTGGGTGAGGTAATGATTGCGACTGCTCATGGCCAAGCCATCGGCCTCGCGCACGATGGGGGCGCCGACAACCGTGACGGGCATATCCAAATCAGCGACCAGGCGCTGGATGACCAGCAGCTGTTGATAATCCTTACGGCCGAATACCGCCGTATCGGGGCGCACGATATTAAGCAGCTTACACACCACGGTCGCCACACCCGTGAAATGGCCGGGGCGGGCGATGCCGCAGAAGCGATCCGTCAGCGACGGGACCTCGACACGCGTGGCGAGAGTGCCGCCGTCGGGATACATGGTCGTGACCGCGGGCGCGAAGACGGCCTCCGCCCCCCGCGACTGCAACGCGGCCCGATCCGCCTCAAGGGTACGCGGGTAGGCGTCGTAGTCCTCGCCGGGACCGAACTGGGTCGGATTAACGAAGACACTGGCGATAACGTGCTCGGCGTGCTCGCGAGCAGCATCGACGAGGGCGAGATGCCCCTCGTGGAGGTTACCCATGGTGGGCACGAGCGCCACCCGCTCGCCCTCGCGGCGCCAGGCATCAACCTGGGCGCGTACATCCTCGATACGTTCAATGAGCTGCATAGGATCGGCGTTAGAAGGAGTGGGCCGGCGTCGGGAAATCGCCGTGACGCACGGCCGCCACGTACTGGGCCACGGCGTCCGGTATGCTGCTGGCATCGGCCATGAAGTCACGCACAAAGCGGGGTGGGCGCCCCGGCGTGATGCCGAGCATATCCTGCAGTACCAGGATCTGGCCGTCGCAACGCGACCCGGCGCCTATACCGATCACGGGGATGCGCAGCTCACTGGCCAGTCGCTCACCCAGGACCGCCGGGACGCACTCGACGATAAGCAGATCGGCCCCGGCGGCCTCCAGCGAGAGCGCATCCTCGACCATCGCCTGGGCGGCCACATCCTCACGCCCCTGTACCCGATAGCCGCCGATCTTGTGGATTAGCTGCGGCTGAAGCCCTAGATGGGCACACACGGGGATGCCCGCGCCGGCGAGGGCATCCACAATCGCGACCTGGTCGCCCGCGCCCTCGAGCTTGACCATGCTCGCGCCGCCCTCCTTGATGAGCCGACCCGCGCTCGTCAGCGCCGTGGCCGGATCGGGATAGCTCATGAAGGGCATATCCGCCATCACGAGCGAGCGCTCGGTACCGGCACTGACGCAGCGCGTATGGTAGATCACCTCATCGAGCGTCACCGGCAGGGTCGTCTCCCGGCCCTGCACTACCATCCCCAGCGAATCCCCCACAAGCACGACGTCAACATCCGCCTCGTCAAGCAAACGGGCGAAGCTGTAATCGTAGGCCGTCAGGCAGGCGATCACCTCGCGGCTCGCCTTCATACCCTGGAGACGGCCCACGGTTAGCGGCTTACGATCGGTGGTTGCGGTCTCCATGAAGCCTCTCCGGCCCTGTTGTTTGCCCTCGGGGATTGGTGGACGGCCCTCAGCCGTCCGATAACTCCCATTCCGGAATGGGCTCCAGATCAGCACCGGCAAGTGCCCGTGCCAGTACAGCGGCCCACCCCATCCCGGGCACCCAGAGCTGTGGTGCCAGTTCCACCAAAGGGTACAGGACAAAGGCGCGTTCAGGCATGCCCGGGTGGGGAACGGTAAGGTCCGTATCCGCGATGCGATGGGCGCCATAGACCAGCAGATCCAGATCGAGTGGCCGCGGGCCCCAGCGCTGCCCCGAACGCTCGCGACCGCGAGCCGATTCGATCGCCTGCAGGGCCGCCAGCAATTGGTGCGCCGTTAGTGCCGTTGTCAGCTCGGCAACGGCATTAACGTAATCCGGCTGATCGGGCGGGCCCATGGGCGGGTTCCGATACAGCGTCGAGGCGCGCTCTAGCCTGGTACGGGGCAGCTCGGCCAATGCATCCAGGGCCGAGCGCACCTGCGCAACGGGCCCGGCGCGATTGCTCCCCAATCCCACCCAGGCACGCTCGCTGGCGGCGCTCATTCGGTGGACTCCTCGCTGACGCCGGCTTGGGCGGCGGTTGCCGCCTCCGAGTCCGTCGACTGCTTTGACCCGCGCCCTCGCCCGCCCGGTTTGTTGACACCTGCGAGCGCCGGGCGCTCCTCCTCGGGGGCCTCCTGTAAATCGCGCCAGAAGCGCACTACCTCGGGGTCAGCGTCGCCGGCATCGGCGCGCAGGCAATAGAAATCGTAGGCGGCCCGAAACCGCGGATGACCCAGCAAACGCAGGGCCCGCTTGCCGCGGTAGCGCTCGAGCCGCGCCTGTATCGACCAGATCTCGCGCATCGGGACGCCGAAGCGCTTGGGAATGGTCAGCGTCCGGAGCTGGCGCTCGACAACGTCACCCATGGCCTCCTGGATAGCCTGGGCGGGGCTGGCGACATCCTCGACGTAGGCGCGCGAGCGCGCCTGGACGACCGGCCAGAGCATGGCTCCAAACAAAAAGGCCGGCGTAATGGGCTTATCTTCGCCAATGCGACGATCGGTGTTCGCCAGGGCGCGATTGATAAAGGCCAGCGCCACGCCGTGCCGATCGTGGTTGAGCAAGGCATCAGTCTGGGGGAACAGATACCGCAGCAGGTCGTAACGCCGTAGCATCGCCAGTGTCTCCACGCCCTGGCCCGAGAGCAAGAGCTTGAGCGCCTCATCGAATAAACGTGCCGCCGGGATCGCCTCCAGCAGTGAGCCGAGACGGGGGATGCATTCGCCGGTTTGCTGCTCGATGCGAAAGCCTAGCTTTACCGCGAAGCGAACCGCCCGCAGCATGCGCACCGGATCCTCACGGTAGCGCGTCTCCGGATCGCCGATGAGCCGAACCAGGCCGTCGGTGAGATCCGCCATGCCCCCGGTGTAATCCACCACGGAGAAGTCGGCGATGTTGTAGTACAGGGCGTTGATCGTGAAGTCGCGGCGCAGCGCATCCTCTTCAAGGCTACCGTAGACGTTATCGCGCAGGATCCGACCGGCCTCGACCACGCGGTCACCAGCGTCATCGGTTTCAGGCTCGCTGCCGTGCAGGGCTCGGAAGGTCGCCACCTCGATGACCTCCGGCCCGAAGTGGACGTGGGCCAGGCGAAAACGGCGACCGATCAACCGGCAGTTACGAAACAGGGCATCGACCTCCTCCGGTGTGGCATCGGTCGCGACATCGAAATCCTTGGGGAGACGTCCCAGCGACAGATCGCGCACGCTACCGCCCACCAGATGCGCCTGGTAGCCGCCGTTGCGCAGCCGATAGAGGACCTTGAGGGCGTTGTCACTGATGTTCTCGCGCGAGATGACGTGCTCGGAGCGCTCGATGATCGCCGGCTCCGTCGCGCTGGCTTGTTGATGGGTCACGGAATCTTTTCGACCCCTTGTCTGCGATTAAAGAAACCGTATAATACCAGGCTGTTGCGCAGCCATGCAGTGCCCTCCATCGGAGGCGCGGCAAAACAACCGACAACGCTCCCATCGTCTAGCGGTTAGGACGCCGCCCTCTCAAGGCGGAAACAGGGGTTCAAATCCCCTTGGGAGCACCAGATTGCTGGCAGGCCCCGTTCAAGCGGGGCCTTTCTGTGTCCCAACCCGCCAGAACCCATGACCGAGACCTCGATATCGCGCGCTAGCGCGGGGCTGTTGCGACGACTCGCCGCCCTGGTCTACGACACCCTGTTGCTGGTCGCCGTATGGATGGCGGCTGCCGCGGTCTGGCTCGCCCTGGCCGGTGGCGCGGTGCCCGACGGCCTGTGGTGGCCATTTCGTGCCTACCTCCTAGTCGTCGCCCTCGGCTTCTTCGGCGGCTTCTGGGTCTACGCCGGACGCACGCTCGGTATGCAGGCCTGGCGGCTGCGCGTGGTGAATTGGAACGGCCAGCCACTCGACTGGCGTCGAGCCGCATGGCGCTTCTCGGCGGCCGGGTTATCGATCGCCTCACTCGGCGCCGGGTTCCTCTGGGCGCTGGTCGATCGTGACGGCTTGACACTCCACGACCGTGTGTCCAACACACGCATCGTGCTCATGCCACGCTCCTAGCGCGTCAACGCAGCCGCATCAGTCCCCAGACGCCGAGTGCGAAGGCAACCGCTGTCGGGGCGAGCGCGCACAGGGCGGGCGACAGCCCATAGACCAGCCCGGCATTGGCCAGAAGGCGGTGGCCAAGGAAGAACGCGATGCCGATCAGCACCCCCACGAAGATCTTCTGCCCCATCCCGACACTACGCAACGTCCCGAGGATCAGCGGCACGGTGATCAGCAGCATCGTCAGCGTCGCGAGCGGCTTGGCCACCTTGACCCAGAACGCCAATCGGTACTGGGCGCTATCCAGACCGCTACCCTCCAGATATTGGATGTAGGTATACAGATCCACCAGCGGCAGGCTCTGCGGCGACAACACGACCACCTCCAGCGTCGCCGGCGTGACGTCGCTCTCGAGCCTAAGGCTCGAAATCTGCGAGCGCTTAATGCGCTCGGGCCCTGGGCGCACCCGGCGGACATCGCGTAGCTGCCACGCCCCATCCGACCAGCGCCCGCGCGCGGCACGGATGACCTCGACCACGCGATGGTTTCGGACCTCATAGGCGCTGACGCCCTCGATGATCTCGGGATTGGGGACGCGTTCGATGTGCACGAAGCGGGGCTCGTCGCGCACCCAGACACCACCGGCGGCCCCCTGCGCCACGCCGCCCTCATTGGTCTGGGCCCGCCACTGTTGCGCCAGCTGCTGCGCCGGTGGCGCGACCCATTCACCCAGAGCAACCGCGCCCCCTGCCAGCACGACCCCCGCCGTTAACACCGCGCGTGTAATGGCCAACAGCGAGGCTCCGGCGGCCCTCATGGCCACCAGCTCATGACGCGACGCCAACGCCCCCAACCCCACCAAGGCGCCGATTAGGGTCGTGATCGGAAAGATCTCATAGGCCCGCTGCGGCGTCATGAGCAGGACCTCGAGGAGGACGTCCGTCAACGGCCCCCGCGCATCGGCGGCCTCCTCGATGAACTCGAACGCCATCATGAGCGCCAGCACCACCACCAGCGCCACGAGCGCACCGAGCATCACCGTCCCGGCGATATGGCGCTGCAGCCTCATCGCCGACGCCTCCACCTCAGCACACCGTACTGCCGCGCCAATAACGCGGCCCCGACCAGCAGGAACACCGCATGCACCCACCAGAGCCCGAGACTCGCGGGTACGACGGCATCCTCGAGCCACTCCTGACCGACCTTGAGCAGGTTGAGATAGACAACGCAGATAAGCACCGCCGCAAGCAGCTTACCGTAGCGGCCCTGGCGCGATCCGAGCGCCGACAATGGCAGGGCGATGAACGCCAGCACTAGGGTCACCTCGGGCATCGCTAGCCGCCACTCGAGTTCCGCGCGGTCCTTGGGATCGGCGCGCCCCCAAAGCTCGGAAGTGGGAATCTCATCACGCTTGAGACGGCGCTCAACCTCCCGCCCCTGCTCCAGACGGATCCCGTGATCGGCAAAGCTCAGGATACGCCAGCCCGTCGCAGCGCTGCCCGGTAGGTCGTAGCGCTCGCCGTTCTCGAGCACCAGATACTCGGCGCCATCATCGTTGACGCTCCGGCGGGCCCCCGCAGCAGCGACAAGCCGCGAGCCCTCGGGCGAGCGCAGTCGCGCGAAAACCGATTCCATGGTGCCGTCATCAGCGACAGCGCCGACGTAGACAACCGCCCGACCGTCACCGAAGCGCACGAACCGCCCTGGGGACAGCCCCTGGAACTGGGCCTGCTGGCGGGCCTCAACCAGCGTCTGCTCGGCGGTACGCTCTGCCCAAGGCATGATGTAGAGGGACAACACGGCAACGACAACGGCTAAGGGAAGGGCCACCGCGTACAGGGCCAGGTACAGCTGCCTGGGCCCAACGCCGCAGGCCGTCATGGCCGTCATCTCCGCGTCGCGGTAGAGCCGGCCCAGGCCGAGCATGATGCCGAGGAAGAAGCTCGCGGGCAGCACCTTGCCAATACCGCCGAGCGCCTTGAGCCCCAGCAGCGTAAAGACCACACCCGAGGGGACCTCGCCGGTAGCCGCACGGGTGAGGAAGTCGACCAAGCGGTTGGTCAACAACACAACAACCAGCACAGCCGTCACGGCCAACCAGGCCAGTGCGATCTCGCGAACCACATAACGGCCTAGGTGCCCTAGAATAACCGCACCTCTCGAAGCTCGGCACGGACCCTGAAGGCCCGCATGTTGGTTGTGTTAGCGTAGCGATCCTCGTCGCGGCCGGCCGCCAGCATGCCGTGATTATTCCACTGACAAGGAGGCCCCATGGCGTTCCCGATCGACAGCACGCCTGCCGAGGCACAGACAGCCGCCTGTGTCGTTGTCGGCGTCTTCGAACCGCAGCAACTCTCCCACGCCGGTCAAGCCCTGGACAAGGCGAGCGGCGGGCAGATCGCCGCGATCCTGGAACGCGGGGACATGGACGGGGCAATCGGCCAGACCTTGCTGCTAGCGCAGCCGATCGGCGCGGCCAGCGAGCGAATCCTGCTCGTGGGCTGCGGTGATGCGGCCGCTTTCGATGAGCGTGCCTACCGCCAGGCCGTGGCGGCGATGACCACTGCCTTGACCCAAACCGGAGCCGCCGAGGCCGTTAGCTACCTCAGCTGCCTGCCAGTGACCGACCGCGGCATCGGCTGGCGCATCCGCGAGGCCGTGCGAATCATCCACGACGGCCTGTACCGATTCGAGCAGATGAAGTCCCGCGACTCGGGCAAGCCGCCCAAGCTGGCAACGGTCACCCTCGCCATCACGGGCGAGGACGAGCGCGACGAGGCGGAGCGCGCGGCCGGCATCGGCGAGGCGATGGGTCGCGGCATGGATCTGGCCAAGGACCTCGGAAATCTGCCGGCCAACGTCTGCACGCCTGACTACCTCGCCCAACGCGCCCGCGAGCTCGCCGATGCCCACGCCAATCTGAGCGTCGAGATCCTGGGGCCGGATGACATGGACGCGCTGGGCATGGGTGCCCTGCGCGCGGTCTCCTGGGGCAGCCGCCTTGAGCCGCGCCTGATCCTGATGCACTACCAGGGCGCCGTCGCTGACCAACCTCCCCATGCCTTGGTCGGCAAGGGTGTGACCTTCGACACGGGCGGCATCTCGATCAAGCCGGCGGCCGCCATGGATGAGATGAAGTACGACATGGCGGGCGCGGCCAGCGTCTTCGGCGCCGTGCAGGCCGCCACCGAGCTCGGGCTCGGGATCAACGTCCTGGGCGTGGTCCCGGCCGTCGAGAACATGCCGGACGGCAACGCCTATCGCCCCGGCGATGTCCTCACGACGCTTTCCGGCCAAACCGTGGAGATCATTAACACCGACGCCGAGGGACGCCTGGCCCTGTGCGACGCATTAACCTACACCGCCCGTTACGGGCCCGCCTCCATCATCGACATGGCCACCCTGACCGGGAGCTGCATCATCGCCCTCGGCGAGCACGCCCATGGCCTAATGGGTCATGACGAGGCGATGATCGAGGCCGTTACCGCCGCGGGTCGCGACACCGGGGATCGCGCCTGGCAATTGCCGCTGTGGCCCGAATACGATGAGCAGCTCAAGAGCAACTTCGCGGACTTCGCCCACGTCGGCGGCCGCCAGGCCGGCACCATTACCGCCGGGTGTTTCCTGTCGCGCTTCACAGCGGATCAACGCTGGGCCCATCTCGACATCGCTGGGACCAGCTGGCGCAGCGGCGACCAGAAAGGCGCCACGGGACGTCCGGTGCCACTGCTTACTGAGTACCTGATCCAGCGCACAGGTGACTGATCGGTGAGCCGCGTGGACTTCTACATCCTCAGCGCCGCGGATAGCGATCAGCGCGACGCCTTCGCCTGCCGTCTCGCGGAGAAGGCCTGGCAACAGGGGCATCGAATCTACATCCGCACCGCGGATGCGGCAGCGACTCAGCGCCTGGATGAGCGCCTATGGACCTTTCGCGAGGCGAGCTTCGTGCCCCATTCGCCGGTCGCGGAGGCCGAAGACGACCCCATCGTCATCGGTGACCAACCACCGCCGGCGGCGGACGTCCAGATCAACCTCGGCGACGACATCGATCCGCAGTGGCGCGCCTATCAACGCGTCGCCGAGCTCGTGACCAACGAGCCGAGCGATCGCCAGCGTGCCCGTGAGCGCTTTCGCCACTACCGCGACGCCGGCGTCGAGCCGACGACCCATAATCTGGATCATTGACCTCATGAGCGATCGCGTCCAAGCATCGACCAACGGCACCGGCGAGCCACCGGTGCTCACGGATGTCGCTGTGCCCGGCGACGTTGCCCATGCCAAGGGACTCTATCTCGAGGCGCGTGAGTCGACGGCACTCGTCGCGCGCCCGACGCCACCCGCCGATGCGGAGCGCTACCTCGCGAACCGTCTACGCGACGCGGTCCGTGAGGCCCTGTCCGAGGCGTTGGTCCGTGCCGCTCGCGGCACCGGAGGCGGCCGAACATCCCGGCCAAGCGCGCGCCGCCAACGCCAGCAGTAATGCTAATTATGCAATCCCCAGGAGGGCGGGAGGTCGCGTTACCCCTGCCGAGGGACGCCATAAACCTTCCCTGGAGGCTCGACGGGGGCCTTCCCTGGCCGCAGACGCCCTCGGCAGGGGTAACGCGACCTCCTCGAAGGCCAACATGCGAATGGCTGAGACGCCAGCACTAGCGTGGCCTTATCGCGCCGGCCCCTAGTATACTCGCGGCTTTTGGCCGTACTCGGCAGTCACTGATCGCGATGGCCGCCTAGCGGCCCACAACCCAGCGCAACGGCGGAGCGATGGAAAAGACCTACGACCCGAGCCGCATCGAGGCCCACTGGTACCGTATCTGGGAGGAGCACGGCGCCTTCGCGCCCTCCGGCCAGGGTGACCCCTACTGCATCATGATCCCCCCGCCCAACGTCACGGGCACCCTGCACATGGGGCACGCCTTCCAGGACACCATCATGGATACCCTGGTGCGCTTCGAGCGCATGCGGGGGCGCAACACCCTTTGGCAGCCGGGCACCGACCACGCCGGGATCGCGACCCAGATGGTCGTCGAGCGCCACCTCAATGGCGAGGGCCTCACGCGCCACGACCTGGGCCGCGAGGCCTTCGTCGAGCGGATCTGGCAGTGGCGCGAGGAATCCGGGGGCACGATCCAGAACCAGCTCCGCCGCATGGGCGCCTCCGTGGACTGGTCCCGCGAGCGTTTCACCATGGACGACGGCCTCTCCAATGCCGTCGCCGAGACGTTCGTACGCCTGTTCGACGAGGGGCTAATCTACCGCGGCCAACGCCTCGTGAACTGGGATCCGGTGCTGCAGACCGCCGTCTCCGACCTCGAGGTCGAGTCGGACGAGGAGAGCGGCCATATCTGGCACATGCGCTACCCGCTCGCCGACGAGGACGCGTACCTCACCGTGGCCACGACACGCCCGGAGACGATGCTGGGCGATACGGCCGTCGCGGTGAATCCCAGTGACGAGCGCTATCAGCACCTGGTCGGCCGGGAGGTCGATCTGCCCCTGGCGCAACGCCGCATTCCCATCGTTGCCGACGATTACGTCGACCCCGAGTTCGGCTCCGGATGCGTCAAGATCACCCCCGCTCATGATTTCAATGACTACCAGGTGGGTCTGCGCCATGAGCTGGCGATCATCAACATCCTCACCAACGCGGGGGCGATCAACGACAATGCCCCCGACGACTACATCGGTCTCGACCGCTTCGACGCCCGCCAACGCATCGTCGATGCGCTCGACAGCGCTGGACTGCTCGTTGATGTGGAGAACCATCGGCTCATGGTCCCGCGCGGCGACCGCTCGGGCACCATCATCGAGCCCTATCTGACCAATCAGTGGTTCGTGGATCTGACGCGCCAGCAGCACGCGGACGGCCGCCCCGGCGGCTGGACAGCCATCACCGAGCCCGCCATGCGCGCGGTCAAGGACGGCCGCATACGCTTTATCCCCGAGAATTGGGAGAAGACCTACGACAACTGGCTTACCCAGATCCAGGACTGGTGCATCAGCCGCCAGATCTGGTGGGGCCATCGCATCCCCGCCTGGTACGACGACGAGGGGGCGGTCTACGTCGGGCGCTCCGAGGCTGAGGTCCGGGCACGCTACCACCTCGGCGAGATCCCACTAACCCGCGACGAAGACGTCCTCGACACCTGGTTCTCATCGGGCCTGTGGCCCTTCTCAACCCTGGGCTGGCCGGAGAATACGCACGCCCTGAACAGTTTCTATCCGACCAATACCCTGGTCACGGGCTTCGATATCATCTTCTTCTGGGTCGCCCGAATGATCATGTTCGGGCTCAAGCTCATGGGCGACGTTCCCTTCCGCGATATCTACATCCACGGCCTGGTCCGCGACCAGGACGGCCAGAAGATGTCCAAGTCCAAGGGCAACGTCCTCGACCCGCTGGATATCATCGACGGCATCGACCTGGAGTCGCTGGTGGCGAAGCGCACCAGCGATCTCATCAAGCCCGAGCTGTCGCCCAAGATCGAGCGCATGACGCGCGACCACTTCCCCGAGGGCATCGCCGCCCACGGCACCGACGCCCTGCGCTTTACCTTCGCCAGTCTAGCGACCACGGGCCGTGATGTCGTCTTCGACATGGGGCGCGTCGAGGGCTATCGGAACTTCTGCAACAAGCTCTGGAACGCGGCCCGCTACGTCCTCATGAACACCGAGGGCCAGGACACGGGCCTCGGCGACGAGCCCGTCGAGCTCTCGGTCGCCGATCGCTGGATCATCTCCCGGCTCCAGCGCACCGAGGAGGCGGTCATCCGCAACCTCGAGAACTATCGCCTGGACCAGGCGGCGCAGGCGGTCTACGAATTCATTTGGGACGAGTACTGCGACTGGTACCTGGAGCTATCCAAGCCCATCCTGTATCAGGCCGAGGATCCGGCCGCACTGCGGGGAACCCGACGTACGCTGGTACGGGTCCTAGAGGCCGTGCTGCGGCTGATCCATCCCCTTATGCCATTCGTCAGCGAGGACATCTGGCAGCGCATCGCGCCCCTGGCGGGCGCCGAGGGCGAGACCATCATGCGTCAGCCCTACCCGGAGCCCGATGACGAGCGCCAGGACGACGATGCCGAGGCCGAGGCCGAGGTGGCCTGGCAGCAGGCGTTCATCCTGGCCGTCCGGCGCATCCGGGGCGAGATGAACATCGCGCCCAACAGGGCCCTACCGGTTTTGCTGGTCAATGCGGGCAGTGCGGACCGGGAGCGCGTCGAGCGCTACCGCTGGTTCCTGGACTTCCTGGCGCGCCTGGAGTCGGTCACCATCCTCGATGACGTTGGTGATGCCCCCGAGTCGGCCATGGCGTTGGCCGGCGACATGGAGGTACGCGTGCCGATGGCCGGGCTGATCGACAAGGACGCCGAGCTGGCCCGCCTGGACAAGGAGCGCACGCGCTTGGCCGGCGAGGTCGAGCGTACCGAGGGCAAACTGGCGAACGAGAACTTCGTTAACAAGGCCCCGACGGATGTCGTGCAAAAGGAGCGCGACAAGCTCGCTGAGCAGCGGGATGCGCTGGCGCGCGTCGAGGATCAGTACCGGCGGATCGCGGCGCTGTAGGCAAACGCCGAATAGTCCTCGCAGGCCTCAGCGCGCCACGGCGCTGCCGTGGCAAGGCGGGCTCGCAGTGAATGGCCGTCGCCAGCACCAACGAGCCCAACGCCGCTCAAAGCGCCACCGTGGCGCGCCCGCCGGGGCGGCTACGCGCGCTCGCAAGCGGCGTCGCAAACCCTTGACGGTACGCCCCGTACAGCACCGCAAGCCGCCCTCGCCGGCGCGCGTTTAGCGGTCAAAGGCTCGTGCGACTGGTTCAGCGTTTGCCTAGTCCGCGCCGGCAGCGCGCCCCTTGGGCAGAGTCGGGAAGTCGTCGAGATGCCGCTCGAGGGCGCGGACCCAGGCGCCCTGCTCGGCCTTAATACGTGCCAATCCGGCATCGTTGGCGGCCGCGAAGCGATGCGTGTAGGTCACCGACACCACGCGCCCGGCGTCGCTTCGGCTGACGCCGTGGAGCAGATACGCGAGCTCACCCGGCGTCTCACGCTGGAGCATGAGCTCAGCGATGTATCGCGTCGCCGGGCCCGCGTCCTGGCGTTCGAAGATACGAGGCTCGGCCACACGCCGGCTGGCGCTGCGCGCGATATAGGCATCGAGCGTGCGGCGCGGCTCGGCGTCCGGCGGATACCGGGCCAGCGTTACCAGGCGTTCCTGCGAGCCTTCCCCGCCCGGCGCGCTAAACACACGCAGGGCGGCACGGTCGCAGAGGCGCTGCCACTGGCGCTGATAACGGCTACCGGCAAAGCGCAAAACGGCTTCCGCGCCGTCCGGCGCGCTGTCACGGCAATCGCTGAAGTAGGCGGCCTCCTCAGGTGTCGAACTCGGTCCGGTGGCACAGCCGCTGGCGAGTAACCACGTCCCCACCAGGGCGAACCATGCCCTCAACCGGTACCCGCCCCCGTGAGTACCAGATTCACGATAACCACGAGAACGACGACGAAAATCGCCGTGAACACAATGCCGGCGACAATAAAGGTCAGCGGATTGCCGTGCCGGAAATCGCGCTCGCGGGCCTGCGGGGTCTGCACGCCAAAGGCCGCGGCGAGCGTGCTCTTGACCACCTGCCAGACGCTCAAGCCACCCTTATCGGCCGGCCTGGCATCATGATCTCGCGAGTCTTCGCTCATCGCCCCTCCGAAGATTTCATCGACACGTTAGTCTAATAGGCCGATGGGTCACCGGCGATACCCGGGGCATCCGCCTCGCGCACAAACGCTAGGACCGCGGCGCCCATGCCGAACAACAGAATGAGCGACAGGATGGAATAGCGGGCGTCGCCGAACCCGTGACCGACTAGACCGAATAGCGGCGGCCCAATGAGCGTGGCGAACTTACCGAGCAGGTTATAGAAGCCGAAGAATTGCCCACTCGCCGAGGGCGGGATGAGGCGCGCATACAACGAGCGCGACAGCGACTGGACCCCGCCCTGGACCAGTCCCACCAGGACGGCGATGGCGTAGAACTCCCAGAGGGCCTGCACGAAAAAGCCCCAGATACAGATCCCCGTGTAGACCGCCAGTCCGGTATAGATCCCGCGACGCGCCCCAAAGCGCTCGCCCAAATAGCCGTATGCCAGGGCCGCCGGGAAGCCAACGAACTGCACGACTAAAAGCGCGGCAATGAGATCGTCGGTGCCAAAACCGATGGACTGGCCGTAGGCCAGGGCCATACGGACGACGGTATGGACACCATCGATATAGCACCAATACGCGATCAGGAAGACGAGGATCGGGCGATAACGGCCCAGGTGTGTCAAGGTGTAGCCCAGCTGATGCCAACCCTGGGACCAGACACCGCGACCCGGCGCACCGGTGGCAGCCGGCTCGGGCACATAGCGAAACAGCGGCACGGCGAAAACCGCCCACCACACCGCCGTCGCGGTGAAGCCCGCCAGCGCGGCCTCAGTAGTGCCGTCGAAGCCGAAGCGAGCCGGCTGCATCGCCGCCAGGGCACAGCCGAGAAAGAGCACGCCACCGCCTAGATAGCCTAACGCGAAGCCCAATCCAGAGACGGCGTGCCAACGCCGCGCCGGCGCGACGCCGGTCAACAAGGCATCGTAGAAGATATTGGCGCCGAGCCAGCCCACGGTGGCCGCTACGAACAGCGCCGCCGCGGCGAGCCATTGACCAGCCGGAACCTGGGCGAGGATCGCCGTTGCCAGCACCCCCAGGACCCCGAACGCCGCCAGGGCGGCCTTGCGTCGCCCCGCCCGGTCGGCGACGGCCCCAAGCAACGGCGCGACGAGGATGATGATGATGCTGGTCAACGAATTAGCCCAGCTCAGCCTCAGATTACTCGTGGTGTCGGCGACGCCGACCTGCCAGTACTCCTTGAAGAGCAAAGGGAAGAAGCCCGCCAGGACCACCGTCGCGAAGGCGGAATTGGCCCAATCGTAGAGTGCCCAGCTCCAGACGGCCCGGCGGCCACCGCTGGCCGAGGCTGGCACCATGCCTCAGCCGCCCTTAGGTAGCTCGCGTCGCATGACCAGGGCATCCTCGCGCCCGTCGAGCGTGGGGTAATAGTCACGCCGGCGGCCGACGAGCCGGAAACCGCTTCGCTGATAGAGATGGACGGCGCCGGGATTGCTCGGCCTGACCTCCAGGTAGATGGAGGCCGCTCCGAGGCAACGCGCCCGGCGCATGGCGCGCCGGAGCAGATTGCCGCCCCGGCCCTCATTCTGAAACTCGGGATGGATCGCCAGGTTGAGCACATGCGCCTCGTCCAGGACACGGGACAGGATCAAATAACCCACGACCTGACCCGCGGCCAGCTGGACGGCGCAGTCATAGCCCATGCGCAGGCAGTCCAGAAAAACGCGCTGCGACCAAGGGAAATCATAGGCCGCCCCCTCAACCGATAGCACCTCGTCGACATCCGCCTCGCTCATGGCCCGAGTCACAGTCAGGGCCTCCCGCGGCTCCGCACTCATCAGCCACCCTCCGCGCGTACAGTCTCGGCAAGCATGGCATACCTTCCC
>Ga0207714_1000714_pt1 | contig 22370 bp, 21 predicted proteins | sample PonA232FremontCA_2_FD_187270 | JGI IMG/M metagenome (GOLD analysis project Ga0207714, IMG submission 187270) | Marine sediment microbial community from Fremont, CA, USA - Pond A23 Sediment 2 (SPAdes) | ecosystem: Environmental > Aquatic > Marine > Unclassified | place: USA: Fremont, California...
CTGTGTTCTGTGCTCCTGTCTCCGACAGCTTTACAACTGCCTTATTCTTTGTTTCCCAGATACTTGTAGATTGCCGAAAAATCTTCATCTGCGTAACCAGAATGATTAGCCTGGGCATAAATCTCTTTAATGACATTGACGGCCGGCAAAGCAACACCTTTTTCATAAGCCGTCTCCGAAGCTAATTGAAGGTCCTTTTGCAACCATTTTAGCGGAAATTCAGGTTCATAATTGTCCTGATCCATCTTTTCCCGTTTTGTAGTTATAAACGGGGCTACAACAGGTGATCCCAACAAAGTATTAAATAATGTATCCTTATCGATTCCCAGAGAGTCTCCCAAAGCCATTCCTTCGGAGAAAGCATTCATTGCCTGTCCCAATAACAAGTTAAATACCATTTTTAAAGACGTACCCTTTCCATTATCACCAATATGTTTGTAACTTTTCCCCATTGACTCAAAAAAAGGAGCACAGCGATTAACCAACTCTGTATCACCCCCGACAAGAAAAATTAACTCCCCTTTCTCTGCCGGTACTTTTGAACCGGCTACCGGTGCGTCCAAAAACTGTACACCGGATTTTTTGCTTATTGACGCCATTTTCTGTGTGAATGAAGGATTCACTGTACTTGAATCAACCCATATAGCTCCTGATTTAAGATGCGTTAAAAAACCTTCTTCACCGAGAGCCAATTCTTCCACAACCATGGGAGTTGAAAGCATTGTGAAAAGAATATCTACATCTTCAGCCAATTGGGCTGGTGATTCTTTCCAGGATACATTTTTCTTCTTCAATAAATCACTGGCTTTCTCTTTTGTCCGATTGTATAAAAGCAATTCATAACCGGCTTCCGCGAGGTTGTCAGCCATTCGGCTACCCATTATTCCTAATCCTATAAATCCTACTTTCATAAATTACCTCCTTTTAAATTGCTAATTATTTGTACGTTAATCCCGCTTTTTTTACTTTTGCAATAGCTCTACAATTAAGGGAGAAGTGGCAGAGTGGCCGAATGCGGCGGTCTCGAAAACCGTTGTCCGGTTATCGCCGGACCGGGGGTTCGAATCCCTCCTTCTCCGCTTTTAAGCGAGAGATTTATTCAGTATGTTCACGTATCTCCCCAAAATTAGCCATAGCAACGACAGCGGTATCAACAAATTTATGTGAAAGCACCCATTGAACAGCCCCGGAAAAAGTAGACTGTTTCTTATTTTGAAAAGCATAAGCACCTCCTGAACATGTTTTCATTGCTACAATTCCGGTTCCATGCTCACGAGCCTTTTTCATTTCTTTTATCAGGGCCTTTTGATCCCATGAAGTACTCCAGCCACTTTGAGAATGCCTGAAAGCACCGAATGGATTAAACGGAACCATCGCTACATCAAAAAAATTATCCCTATTTGCCTCTTTAAGCATATTAATATGGTTTGCATGAGTTGAAAAACCACAAGCTTTTATTGCTCCCCGATTCTTCATCTTTGCAAAAACTTCACGAATTATTTTATTCTGAAGCAATTCTTCGTTTCTGACTCCATGAAGCAGCATAACATCAATATAATCCGTTTGTAAGGCAGAAAGGCTTTCTTTCAGTGAAGTTTCCATTTGATCTTCGATATCTTCAGGAGTTGCAGCTCCCTCTTCCAGATCAACCTTCATCTTTGACTGAATAACAAATTTCTCTCGTTTTCCTTTGAGTACTTTCCCTATCATGATTTCATTCTGACCATTGGCATAAGCTCTCCCTGTGTCAAGGAAGTTAATACCTTTTTCAGTTGCATTTTTCAGAACTGCAGGCTCCTGAGTACGGGGCGTACCAAATCCTATAGAAGAAACCTTAATACCCGTATTTCCTAATTTTCGTTTTTCAGGAAAAAATTTTCTGTTTGGAACTAAACCAAAAACCTTAGGCATGAGACTAATACCTAATATGCTAAGCATGGATCGCCTAATAAAACTCTTCCTGCTAATTTTCATGGGCGAATATTTTATCTAAAATCTCTCCCCTAAAAACTACCGTTAAACATAAGACATTGTATTATATGTTTAACACATTCTCCTGAATTAAGTTCAAATTCAGTGTTGTCCGGAAGTATCTGTTTTTGACTTATCCTTTGTTTCAAGAGGTTCAGAAGTAATTTCTTTATATTCTTTACGCTTCTTAGCAATATCGATAGCAAGAAACAATGCATTGCGAAAGCTTTCAGGCGAAGCAGTTCCTTTGCCTGCAATTTCATAGGCAGTACCATGACCGGGAGACGTTCTCACAATATTTAATCCCGCTGAATAATTCACCCCTTCATTAAAGGCTAAGGCTTTGAATGGCGCAAGCCCCTGATCATGATACATTGCCAGAATAGCATCAAATTCCTGAATATTCGCAGAGCCTAAAAAGCCATCAGCCGGATAAGGTCCAAAGGCGAGAATATTATCATCTTTTGCTCTTTGAATAGCGGGAAGGATAACATCATTCTCCTCATCGCCGATAAGGCCCCTGTCCCCGGCATGGGGATTCAAACCGAAAACTGCTATCTTTGGCTTTCTAATTCTGAAATCCTGAATAAGCGTTTGATTCAGCGTATTTAATTTACTTAAAATCTTATCCTGAGTTAATTGGGATGGTACATCTTTTATTGGAATGTGTCCTGTAACCACACCGACACGTAAGAGGTTACTAACCATTAGCATCAAAACTTCGCCTGATTCCGTTTGAAAATATTGTGCAAGGTATTCAGTATGTCCGGGAAAAGTAAAATCTTTTGACTGAATATTATCTTTGTTAATCGGGGCAGTTACAAGCGCATCGATTTTTTCATGTTTTAAATCTTCCACAGCTTTTTCTAATGCCCTATAAGAAGCATTTCCTGCAGCATAAGTCGACTTGCCCAATTCTACACGAGTTGTATCGTCTATGCAGTTGATTACATTTGGGCGTTTAGGATTAGCCTTATCGGTATCGGCAATGATATTCAGGCTAAAGTTTTCAATATCAAGTGCTTTGCGGTGATAAGCCGCAACCTTTGCAGAGCCATATACAATTGGAGTGCAAAGTTCCATTATGCGGTTATCCATTAAGGTTTTTATTATGATTTCATAACTAACTCCATTGATGTCGCCGTGTGTAATTCCTATTTTTAGTTTATCTTGTTGTTGTGTCATATCTAATTAAGTTTTTCTGAAATTATTTGTTATATAATGAAGCAATAAAATTCAGAAACAACCTTATACCAACTCCGGTTGCTCCCTTTCCTCTGTAGTAATCCTTTTTATCTAAATAAGCCATTGGGGCAATGTCAACATGAATCCATGGGTAATCTGTGAAATGTTCCAGAAATTTTCCTGCGGTAATGGCCCCGGCCTCTCTCCCACCAGCATTTTTTATGTCTGCAATGTCAGACTTTACCATTTCATTATATTCTTCCCAAAATGGCAATTTCACTACCCGCTCATAAGTATCATAGCCGCTTTCGATAAAAGAATTAAAAGTTGTATCTTCAGCATTTCCCATGGCAACAACTCCCTGTGGACCTATAGCCACTGATGCAGAGCCAGTTAGCGTAGCAAAATCCATAACAAACTCAGGTTCATATTGTTTTGCAAAACTCAATGCATCTGCAAGAACAATACGACCTTCGGCATCGGTATTAATTACTTCTACTGTTTTGCCGTTGTGCATTTTTATAACATCACCGGGAGTATAAGCGTTACCATCGGGGCGGTTGTCTGTAGCAGGAACCAATCCGATAATATGGTAGGGCAAGTTCCCGGAAGCAACAGCATACATTATGCCGGCAACAGTAGCTGCTCCGGCCATATCAGACTTCATTCCCAACATGGATGAAGAAGGTTTCAGGCTTAATCCGCCTGTGTCGTAAACAATGCCTTTCCCTACAAGAACAATTGGTTTGTCATTTTTTGCATCGGAAGGCTTCCATTCCATTACGGAAAATGTAGGCGGATCAACACTTCCTTTGTTTACTGCAAGTAGTCCGCTTAGCTTTAAGCTTTCAATCTTTTTTTTACTAAAGATATCCACGCTAAAGCCTGATTCATCGCCCATTTTTTGAAATTCATTTCCTAACTGCGTAGCAGTAAGGAACGAGACAGGTTCATTTACCAGGTCTCTTGCCTGAAAAACTGCAGAACAAGTAATCTCTAGTTTTTTTATAGACCGATCATCAACCCCGCGACTCAACACTTGTATTTCTCTGACAAAAGTTTCTTCACTTTTTTCTTTTTGCGTCCGGTATTTTAAAAAGGTATACTGACTTAAACCAAAACCTTCTAAAAAAGCATAAGTCAACTCCGGCTCATCTGAAACATCCACAACTACTATTTCTTGTTCGTTGTGCTCTTTCAAAAGCGGCAACAATTTGGATGCTTCTCTGCGCAACGCTTCCTCTGACTCATGTTTTGCTTTATCTTTTGGAAGAATACGCACGTAAGATCGTTTAAAATACGAGTTTATATCAATTGAGGTTTTATCATTTTGAATCTGATTTTTTACATATTCCAGTTCAGTAGTCGTAAAGGAATATTCACTGAAATCAGCTTCCTTATCTGCAAGGTAAACAACCGAAATATCGAGGGGTTGTTCCTGTATTTTTTTATAATTGGGGATCATTTGCTAACAATTTTCCTGAAAGTTTAACTCTGTGCTCTATGAATACAACTATATAACGTTACAATAAAATCCAAAACTCTATTCTTTAAAGTCCAGGGTATAAACAATAGACTCCAGTTTTCGCAGATAATCACGCTTGGAGAAACCCGGGGCATAAACAAACCCATCAACTGTGATTACATGTTCTTTATCCTTACTTAAGAGTGAAACATTAATAAAAGGTCCTCCCATAAAATCATTTTTCACTTTCCACAAGCCCCTCATAAAAGCAACTTCATGGTCATTAATTGTTTTTTCATCGAGGTATGGGATAATTTCCTTTTCAATAGTCATATAAGACTCCATGGAAGGGCCGGGCACATATTTTTTCGTAAATTTATCCCTGACTTCCATTAAATGATCCATCTTAAAAGTTTGATCGCCTTTGTATTGGTGTTCGTATATCAATATTCCCTGCGTATAATCTCGTGTATCGTTTTCAATCCAGGCAAATCTACCTGTGTCCAGGGCCAGGGAATAGCCTTTAGGAATAACTAGCTCAATTCCGAATTTTTCTTTGATACGTTTCATTGCCCCCTTGTTGGACATACTCCTATAGGTGTTAATGTACCGTTGGCGTTCAGCTTCCATGAATCTTCCGGCAATCGTTTCGCCCTGTTGAATGAATAACTTTTCTATCGACTTATAATCCGAAGCCTGGGCATGTATAACCGTTTGTGGTTTTGCTCTTACATTTTTTCTGACAGCAAATCGTGGTTTTGAATATTGATCGTCAATATCAATGACCAGGATATTCCTATATCGCGTAAACACATTTTTAAAACTGTGTGGTGGTATATTAACAAGTTCAAAGATAGGTTCAGCTTGTGGCAAAGCTACTTGTGCCCGCTGTAATTTCTGCTTGATTGCTAACCCGGGTTTTTTATTAAACTGAGTTGTATCCATAACTACAAGTATCTCCCCTGGTTTTCCTGAAACTCCAGGCATGGAACCACTTCCTTGTTGATCTGGCTTGCAGGCAAAAAGAAGCATAACTATTGCTGCAAATATCGATATGTTGATAAAAAAAATTTTTCTCATGGCTTTTATATTTAATAAATTAGTTTAGCATAAAAATAAAAAAAATATTGATTGCCTGCGACTTTATTGACGCGTAATGTTGGCAAAATGAGTCAGAATAAGAATCAGTGATTAAGATAAATTTTAAGTTTCTTCCCTGGTTCTATATCTGTTTCATCCTGTATTTCATTTGCCCGAAGCAATTCAGCAATTGAATCGCAATTAAATTTATCTGCAATGCTCCAGATAGTATCTCCCTTTTTGATGGTATAGTAAACTACACGCCGATTGGTATCTCTGGGATTTTCTTTCTTTATCCTTGTTTGTTCTTCTTTTATCTTTTTCAGATACGCCGGGTCAACCCAAATTTCTAATTTCTGCCCTACCTGTAGATTATTGCTTTTCAAATTATTCCATGCCCTTATTTCCTCGATACTGCAATTATACTTCATGGCAATTTTATGAAAATATTCTCCTTTTGCCACCCTGTGAATAATTTTTGCTTGTTGTTTTTCTGTTTCTTCTTTTTGAGCGTAATTTTTTTGGGGGCCATTGTAAATTTCTTCCTCGTTTTCCAAAAACTGAACAACCTTATCTTTAGGTAAAATCAAATGTGTTGGCTTGTTAAGTTTAGGAATAACATTCCGGCGGTACATCGGATTCAGGTCTTTTAAAACAGAATCTTCCATATCGAGTGTCGCTGCAAGTTTTTGAAAAGAAGTTTTGGAAGATATTTTCACCGTATCCGTTTCGTAATAGTTATGTTCAATCGCCCGGGGTTCTATATTATGCTCATCCATGTGATTCATGGCATAGTTTACCGCGATAAAGGCAGGAACATATCCTTTAGTTTGTTGTGGCAAATGCGGGTATAGTTTCCAGAAAGATCTTTCCCCATCAGAACGGGCAATCGCTTTTCTCACTACTCCGGGCCCTCCATTGTATGAAGCTAATGCCAGTTGCCAGTTACCATAAGTATCATGCAGGTATTTTAAATATTTACAAGCGGCGATAGTCGACTTATATGGATCTCTTCTTTCGTCAATGTAAGAATTGACTTTCAAATCAAACATCCGGCTTGTATTCAGCTTAAACTGCCAAAGCCCTACTGCTCCGGAACTTGAAACAGCAAAAGGATCCAGTGCAGATTCTATCACTGCAAGGTATTTCAATTCATGGGGTAAACCGTATTTATCAAGTTTCTCTTCAATCATTGGAAAATATTGCTTAGCCTTCCCGGCAATTTCAGCAAAATGTTCTCTCCTTTCGATTGTATATACATCAATATAGCGCCGTACATATTTGTTATATTCTAATTCAATTGGAGTTAGATTATTCAGTTCCGAGATTCTGTACTCATAAACCAAATCGGGGAAAATAGGTATAGAGTCAGATTCTGCAAGGGCTTCAGAAGAGAAGAAACATATACTTGTCGTAAAGAAAAATATAGAGAGTAATCGCTTTGGGATTCTGCTTTTCATTTGGATATCCTTTTTTTTGAACCACATAAGGCATATACGTTCATATAAGTATATTTACTTTAAAATATCAGATTTAATTTTCAACAACTTATAAAAATAACTCAGATAATTATCATTTTTGAAATATCATAGAAGGCAAATTTAATAAGAAAATACATCTAAAAAATAATAATTTCATCGGAGAGACAAAGAAAAGATTTTCTAGAAACCTTTTATTAAAGACTTTTTAAACAGCTTCCCAAAATCTTGCCATATTTTACTTTTATGAGTATAAAGTGAAAACCAGAAAAATAAGAGGAATAAGAATTCCGGCAGTTGTCAGCCAGGCGCCTCTCCCTTTAATTCCTTTTTTGCCGCGTAAGATAAAAAGCCCCGATATTGCAATCAAAATTAAGCCGCCTGAAAAGATATCTGAAAACCACGTCCACCATCTATTAGGATTGTAGTGCAAATAACTCACTTCATAAAAAACGGGGCGTCTCCTGGATATTTCAACACTTCCTTCTCCAGTATTCAGGTCAATAGTAATATTACCATCATCAATAAAAATTTTTAAAAGGTCCGGTTCCGGAAAATAATAGTTTTTAAAATTATCCTTATCATCAAAACGTTCTGTGATTTTCCGGGCATAGCTTTTATCAATTTCACCTTTTGATCCCGGTAAATCCTGTACCGAAATTTTTTTGTTAGTAATACTATATTCAGAGTTCCAGTTATCAATCACTTTGTGATTTAAAGCGATACCAGATAAGCAATAAATAACAGTCATTCCAAAAAAGAAATAACCCAAATCTCTATGGATTATACGATTCATTTTTCTCCACTTCATCAGAACAATGTTTTGTTTATATAAAAAAGCACATAAGGTGTAATTTGAAAACCTCATGTGCCTTTATTTATATCTTAGTTATTTTTCTATATTCTGTACTTTATCTGCTATCAGCCAATATTCTGAAATATATCCTTCTTCACTGTTTTCAATTTTTTCTTTCAGTTCATTAATATATTCCTCTGAAACACCATGGCCGTTCTTGCTTTCTTCTTCTGCTTCTTCTTCAGCATGATCATGGTGTTCTTCTGAATCGCCTTTTTTCAGCTTATCAATATAATCCTGATCAATACGTTCTTCTGTATATTCTCCTGTTATTTGAACCATGCTACCTTCAATTTCCCGCTCAAATGGCGACATATTTTCTCCGGCTTTTATCCTGAGTTTTTGGTCGGAACCGGCTTCTGATACATGTAATTTCTTCCCTCCATGCTGACATACATGAACAACCATTCCTTGTACTGTGATTTCGTTATTTACGTAATTTTCAGGGCGATCAAGAATTTCTGAAACTTTTAGTACTTCGGTTTTTCCTTTTTTCTCTTTACCTCCTGTTGCTTCTTGTTCGTTCTGTTTCTTGTTTGAACAGCTAATAGCTACTAAAGTAACAACAACTAATGCCAAAATTCTTAAATTCATATACTCAAATTTTATGGTTAATAAATATGTTTGACTCTACAAATATGCAATTTATTTTAAGATATCTAAAAAGAAGAATTTATAGCTTCAACCGGATTGAGACCTGGCAGCCGAACGCGCAGGTGCAAAACCAGAAATTACTCCGATCAAAGAAGAAATAAAAAGGCCAGTTAAAATATTCTCCAGTGAAAGAGAAACCATCAGGTCAGTTGTGTAGCGGGCATAAATACTAGCAATAAAAATCAGAATCAATCCAATAGCTCCCCCTATAATAGATAAAAATTATCTACCCCAAAGAAGGTTCATTTTTCTTATTTTTTATAATACTTTAGTGTAAGCGGAAATTCGTGTGTTTTTTACAGAAATACGTTTGAAAGAAACTGTTTTTCTTGTACGAACTGAAAATGCAACGGCCCGTGCAAGAACCATATTTCGTTTTAAAAATTCATTCTTTCATAATCAGGAACAGGAGGTTCTATGTATTTCCACTATTCATAGTCACTATCAGGAGGGGTGTCCATGCCCATTTTTCAACATATATAACATCACTCCCCAGACTAGAAAAGCAATCTCTGAAAGTGCGTTCTAAAGAATCGATAACTGTAAAAACCGATATTATTATAAAAATAACAATGGTAATACCGAAAAGTGTTAAAAAAAAGAATGTAGCTATAAAACTTTCTTTTAGGTTGTTAACAACCTTCATCTCTATACATGATTACATAAAAGGAAATAATTTACAAAAAACAAATCTATTTTATACAAAATTGACGATTTTTTTATTATTCACATCTTTAAATCGTATTAGAATTGGATTTATTTTGATAAATTTGTTGCACAAAATAATTGCATGGAAATGAACAACCTAAAAAAATTACAATCAGCTTTAATATCAGTTTATAATAAAGATAGTCTTGAACCGATTATTAAAAAACTGGATCAACTAGGTGTAACAATATATTCTACAGGAGGCACCCAAAAATTCATTGAAAACCTAGGAGTAAAAGCTATACCAGTAGAAAAGACTACAAACTACCCGTCCATCTTATCCGGCCGGGTGAAAACCTTACATCCAAAAATTTTTGGCGGGATTCTTCTTAGAAGAGACAATGAAGAAGATCAAAAAGATCAGGAAAAATATGATATACCTGAAATTGATTTAGTGGTAGTAGATTTATATCCATTTGAAGACACTTTAAAAGATACATGTGAAGAAGATGAAATAATTGAGAAAATCGACATCGGAGGCATTTCTCTCATTAGGGCAGCAGCAAAGAATTACAAAGACACGGTGGTAATACCTTCAAAAGATCAGTATAATACATTAATGGAAATTCTTAATGAAAATGGAGAGACCACCCTCTTAAAACGCAAAGAATTGGCCCTGGAAGCATTTGACGTTTCTTCTCATTATGATACGGTAATTTTCAATTATTTTAACAAAGAATTCAGCAAGCCCTTCTTTAAACAGAGTGAACACAAAAAGACAGAGCTCAGATACGGAGAAAACCCACATCAGACGGGTGTTTATTATGGAGACCTTAATGAGTTATTTGAGCAATTGCACGGGAAACAAATTTCATATAATAACCTGATAGACATTGATGCCGCAGTTCACCTTATTGCTGATTTTGATCCAAATACTTTTGCGGTTTTAAAGCATAACAATGCCTGTGGAATAGCTACAAGACAAAGTCTTCCGGAAGCATGGAAAGCAGCGCTTGCAGGAGATCCGGTTTCCGCTTTCGGGGGAATATTAATCACAAATAGCAAAGTAGATAATGAAACAGCAGAAGAAATAAACAAATTGTTTTTTGAAGTAATAATAGCACCCGCCTATGATGAAGAAGCTTTAGAAATTCTGAAGCAAAAGAAAAATCGTATTATTTTGATTCAAAAAAGTGCATCGCTTCCGAAAAAACAATATCGATCTTTACTAAATGGTGTAATTGTGCAGGATAAAGATATAAGAACAGAATATAAAAGTGATTTAGATACTGTCACTAAAAAAGAACCTTCGGAAAAAGAGATAGAAGATCTATTATTTGCAAATAAAATTGTAAAGCATACGAAATCTAATGCCATAGTTCTGGCCAAGGACAAACAATTATGTTCCAGCGGAGTAGGTCAAACCTCACGAGTTGATGCCCTTAAACAGGCAATTGAAAAAGCAAAAAATTTTGGCTTTGACCTTAACGGAGCAGTTATGGCCTCAGATGCTTTTTTCCCATTCAAAGATTCAGTTGAAATCGCACAAAAAGCTGGCATCAGTTCTGTTATACAGCCAGGGGGCTCTAAGCGTGATCAGGAATCTATAGACTATTGTAACGAAACTAATATTTCAATGGTATTTACAGGAGTACGACATTTTAAACATTAACTGAAATTAACAAAATTGCAAACTAAAATATACATTTAAAAGATGGGAATTTTTTCATTATTTACGCAGGAATATGCTATCGACCTCGGCACAGCCAATACTATTATCATATATAATGACAAAGTAGTTGTTGATGAACCCTCCATTGTTGCTATAGAACAAACTACCGGGAGGCTCGTAGCAATCGGCGAAAAGGCCCGACAAATGCACGGAAAAACACATATGAACATAAAAACTGTAAGGCCTCTTAAAGACGGTGTAATTGCAGACTTCAATGCTGCTGAGCAGATGATACGCGGAATGATAAAGATGGTGAACCGAAAGACTCAATTTTTTGCCCCCACCTTACGAATGGTCGTATGTATACCTTCAGGCAGCACCGAGGTAGAAATAAGGGCGGTACGTGACAGTTCTGAACATGCAGGAGGAAGGGACGTTTACCTGATATATGAACCAATGGCTGCAGCAATAGGAATGGGCATTGATGTTGAAGAACCCTCAGGTAGTATGGTTGTAGATATCGGAGGAGGAACTACCGAAGTGGCGGTGATTGCCCTTGGCGGAATTGTTTGCAACAAATCAATAAGGATTGCGGGAGACAGCTTTACTGCTGACATACAATCTTATATGCGTCATCAGCATAATATAAAAATAGGAGAAAGAACTGCAGAGGAAATCAAGATTAATGTCGGTTCTGCTTTATCGGATCTAGAAAACCCTCCTGAAGATTTCCTCGTCAGAGGACCAAATCTTATGACAGCTATGCCTGTTGAAATTCCAATTTCTTACCAGGAAATAGCACATTGTCTTGATAAATCCATCAATAAGATTGAAACTGCCGTTCTAAGTGTCCTTGAACAAACACCACCAGAGCTTTACAGCGATATCGTCAATGAAGGAATTTTCTTAACAGGAGGTGGTGCATTAATGAGAGGCCTGGACAAACGGCTGTCAGATAAAATCGGAATAAAATTTCATGTTGCTGATGATCCGCTTCATGCTGTTGCAAGAGGCACAGGAATTGCCTTAAAAAATGTAGAGAACTTTTCTTTCTTAATGAGATAATAAGGTTTGTAAGTATTTATGCAAAATTTAATACGTTTTTTAATAAAGAATCACTTTATCATACTTTTTATCTTTATTGAAGCGTTTGCCATTTTTTTACTAATCAATAATAATAATTATCAACAAACAAAATTTGTGAATTTCACAAGGACTGTCTCCGGTGTTTTCTATCAAAATGTTGAAAAATTCAATGAATATCTGACTTTAAAAGAGAAAAACGAAAGACTGAAAGCAGAAAATACGAGACTGAGAAACCTAATCCAAAAGAATCTTGAAGTAGACAGTGACTCTTTTGAAACGCAGGTTGATACTAATTACAACCAGCAATATGAAATTATTTCAGCAAAAATTATAAATAATTCAGTAAACAAACAGCACAATTATATTACTTTGAATAGAGGAAAAGTGGATGGAATAAAACCAGAAATGGGAGTAATCACAAGGGATGGGATCATAGGTGTTATTCGGGGCGTATCGGATCATTTTTCTACAGCTATTTCTTTATTAAATCCAGAGTTAAAGATCAGCTCTAAATTAGAAAAAAGTGAATTTTTCGGGCCTCTGGGATGGGAAGGTCAAAACTACAGATTTGCTTATTTAAGAGAAATTCCGCTTCATGCAGAGGTTGAAAAAAATGACACTATTGTCACAAGTGGATATTCAAGCATTTTCCCGGAAGGTGTTCCTGTTGGATATGTTGAAGATTTTGAAGAAAAAGGCGCCCGTTTTCATGAAATAAAAGTTCGATTATCCGTAGATTTTAAACAAATTTCTGAAGTTTATATAATTCGTAATTTAAGAAAACAAGAACAAGAAAATCTAGAAAATCAAGTGGAGTACAATGATTAATCTTTTGCCCCGATATATCATTAGTTTTATAATTATGGTCTTGCTACAGGTGTTGATTCTCAATAATATTCAACTCAATGGCTATATAAATCCTTATATCTATATCCTGTTTATTTTAACGCTGCCTTTCGATACCCCTAAATGGGCACTTTTAGTATTGGGGTTCCTTTTAGGCCTCAGCATTGATTTGTTTACACATACTGTTGGCATGCACGCTTCAGCTACTGTCTTTCTGGCTTTTTTAAGGCCCGGATTGTTAAACAGCATGGAACCCAGAGGGGGTTATGAGCCTGACAGTAATCCTTCTGTTCAGGATTATGGTCTGGGTTGGTTTTTTAAATATGCTGCTTTTTCAGTGTTTGCGCATCATATATTTTTATTTTATATTGAAGTTTTTAAACTGGAAGGTTTTTTCCAAACCTTATCACGAGCAATATTGAGTGGTTTGTTTTCATTGATTTTAATCTTGTTTATCAAATTATTCATAAAGAAATAAAGGGTTTTATCATTGGATATTTATGCAGTCAGAAGAAATATAGTCGGAGGAATAATTATTCTTGTTGCTCTGTTATTTCTGGTAAAGCTATTTTCAATTCAGGTTCTGGATAAATCTTATCAGCTTTCCGCAGATAATAATGTCTTACGTCGCATAACCCAATACCCCGCACGCGGATTAATCTACGACAGAGACAGCAATTTAGTCGTTTATAACCAGGCTGCATATGACATTATGGTAACTCCTAATCGAATTCAAAAATTTGATACTACGGAATTTTGCAATATTCTTGACATCTCAAAGTCTTATCTTAAAAACAAACTTGATTCTGCAAAAAACTATTCATATTATAAACCATCACCGTTTTTAAAATTGGTATCATCAAAAACTTATGCTACCCTGCAGGAGAAATTATACAAATTCCAGGGATTTTTTGTCCAGCCGCGTACCGTAAGAAAATATGAGGATTCAGTTGCAGCACATGCGTTAGGTTATGTTGGCGAGGTAAATGATAAATTATTAGATACAAGCGATTATTACAAATCCGGTGATTATGTCGGCATAAGCGGCATTGAAAAATCTTATGAACGATACCTGAGAGGAAAAAAAGGTGTGAAAATGTACCTTGTTGATGTCCATAACAGAATAAAAGGGTCTTATAAAGACGGTAAATTTGATGAAAAGGCTGAAAAAGGCAGCAATATCATATCCACCCTTAGCTTAGATCTACAACGATATGGTGAGAAACTAATGCAAAATAAAATAGGAAGTATTGTTGCTCTCGAACCCAAAACCGGCGAAATATTAACTTTGGTTTCAACCCCGAATTATGATCCGGAGAGGCTGGTTGGCAGGAAGCGCGGCCAGAATTACCAGAAATTAAATAATGATACGCTCGAGCCTCTTTTCAACAGAGCCTTAATGGCTAGTTACCCACCCGGTTCAACTTTCAAGGTAATGAATGCAATGATAGGTCTGCAAGAAGGAGTTGTAAGCACACGTACAAAATTTGGCTGCAGAGGTGGGTTTTATTATGGAAACTTTCATGTAGGCTGTCACGATCATAAATCTCCAACTAATTTAATTGAATCCATTCAGGTTTCTTGTAATGCCTACTATTGCAACACCTTTTTACGAACATTAAACAACCCTGATTACAAATGGCCAGGAGAGGCATTAAACCAATGGGAAACATATGTAGAGTCTTTTGGTTTCGGGAACAGACTTAACATTGACCTGCCTAATGAGCTTCCGGGCCTGGTTCCCAATTCAACCTATTATGATAATATTTATCCTGCCGGAAGGTGGAAAGCGCTGAATGTTGTGTCATTAGCTATCGGACAAGGTGAAATAGGCACGACCCCTATTCAAATGGCCAATATGACAGCAGCTATTGCCAACAGGGGACATTATTATACCCCACATATAGTTAAAAACATTGAAGGAGAAGAAACAATAAACCAACGATTTAAAAAGAAAAAAGAAACCAAGATTGACTCTTCTTATATTGAAACGGTAATAGAAGGAATGGATCTTGCAGTCAACGGACCTGCAGGAAGTGGAAGTACTGCAAGAACCGCGGCTTTAGACAGCATAACAGTCTGTGGAAAAACCGGTACTGCAGAAAACCCACACGGTAAAGATCATTCTATTTTTATTGCATTCGCACCAAAAAATGATCCTAAAATTGCAATTGCGGTTTATATAGAAAATGGTGGTTTTGGCGCAACATGGGCAGCTCCAACCGCAAAACTTATGATCGAAAAATATCTGAATAATAAAATTTCAGTGAAATGGTGGGAAAAATACGTAACTGAAAAAAATCTAATAAAAGGACGACATGAGAAGGAAGATTAATGTCTGGACAAATATTGACTGGTTTACTGTTATCCTCTATGTTGTTTTAGTATTCATTGGATGGTTAACAATTTATTCCGCCCTCTATAATGAGGAACATCAGAGTATTTTTGATTTTTCTCAGAGATATGGGAAACAACTTTTATGGATTTCTGCTGCTTTTTTGATCGCTATACTAATTATGGTCATAGACAGTAATTTCTTTTCGTTTTTTGCCTATGGTTTTTATGTGCTTGTTATTATTTTATTAATAGCCGTCCTTTTTGTTGGTGAAGAAATTCACGGCTCTAAAGCCTGGTTAAGAATTGGCTCCGTACGCTTTCAGCCCGCTGAATTTGCGAAAATTGCTACTGCCTTAACCATTGCCAAATATTTAAGTAGCTTTAATATAAAATTAAATGAATTTAAAACCTACCTCAAAGTAACCGGCCTTATCCTTCTTCCCTTAGCTTTGATTTTCATTCAGGATGCAGGCACTGCTCTTGTTTTTGTAGCTTTTATACTACCATTATACAGAGAAGGCTTATCATCTGCGGTTTTATTATTAGGCGTATATCTTATTCTACTTTTTGTTCTGTCTTTTTTAATTGACAAACTTATACTTGCCCTGGGAGCAATACTTCTGGCTCATTTGGTTTTTTTATTTATTCAACGAAATTTCAAAATGATGCTTGCTTCTCTATTCATTTTCATAGGTATTGCTGCCATTTTCCTGGGAATTGACGAATTTACTAACCTAAATATTGAATATATCTATATTATTTTAGGCGGATTTCTCTTATCTAGTATTATTTATCTTGTTGCTGCTTATTATTATAAAATTTCTAAAGTACCTCTTTATATTTTATTTGTCTTTTTCTCAATTGCTTTTACTTACTCGATAGATTTCGTATTTGATAGTTTCCTACAGCCACACCAGCAAAAAAGAATAGTTCAGTTAATGGGGATTGAGGACAGTCCGCAAGGTGCAGGATACAATGTTAATCAATCAATTATTGCAATTGGCTCCGGAGGTTTTTCGGGTAAGGGTTATTTAAAGGGAACCCAAACTAAATATGATTTTGTTCCCGAACAAAGTACTGACTTTATTTTCAGCACGATTGGGGAAGAATTTGGCTTTGTAGGATCATTTATCATAATTGTATTGTTTGTTATCCTCTTATTACGACTAGTATTTTTAGCAGAAAGGCAACGTTCCTTTTTTAGCAGGATATATGGCTATGGAGTGATTTCTGTTCTTTTGTTCCATTTCACGATCAATATTGGTATGACAATAGGTTTAGTTCCTGTAATTGGAATTCCTCTGCCTTTCATAAGCTATGGCGGTTCTTCGCTTTGGGCTTTTACTATGATGCTTTTTATTTTTATACGATTAGATGTAAGCCGACTGAAAGTGTTAAGGTAGAAATTTTTAGATTTCTATATATTGACAACATTCAGAAGTAGGGGTAAATACTAAATTTGCCATCAATTAGCTTATGAGTAAGCAGTCGCAGTATGCAGAGGGAACCTGCAGCTTATGAGGAATAGCAAAATACATTTCGTAATACGCATTATAATAACGTGAAGTTTTTGGCTTCTTTATTTATATGTTGATAATCACTTTACACCGTTTCTTGATAATTCTGGTTGATTTTAATGCTGTACATCACAACACAACCTTGTAATAAGCTAAAAATGGAAACCTTTAGGTTCTTAAGAATGCGCCTATAAAAAAAAGCCTTTCTGATTTTCCAGAAAGGCTTTTTTTATTTCTCAATATTTTCCTTTAGCTCAAACTTTTAACATGCTTTGTGAGTTTCGACTTTAAATTTGCTGCTTTATTTTTATGAATCACATTCATCTTTGCAATTTTATCAATCATTGCAATAACTTCCGGAAGTTTCTTTTCAGCCTCGTTTTTGTCTGTTGTGTTCCTTAGCTTTTTAACAGCATTACGCATAGTTTTTGCATAATACTTATTGTGCAGCTTTCGTTTTTCCGCTTGTCTTACTCTTTTCTCCGCTGACTTGTGATTTGGCATTATTTTTATTTTTTAATTAAATAAATGCAGTCCGTAGGGGAATCGAACCCCTGTTACCAGGATGAAAACCTGGCGTCCTAACCCCTAGACGAACGGACCGTGTTGTATTAACAACTCAAATTGGTGTTGCAAAACTAAAGCTTTTTATCTTTTTTGCAAATAAAAAAGTAAAAAAAAGTAAAAAAAATACAACCACAACTCTATGTTCTAATATACAGAGATTTATGAATTGCGCTATTTTATCTTAAGTTCTACAAATTTTGAATTCATACATCTTGCAACAGCCATATAATTTGGTTTAAAAAAGATTTTATTCCCTACTTTATATTTTTGTTTCATTTTTGAATTCAAATTGCTTCCTATATCGTATACTGTCATGTCTGAAGTTGTTCCTATAAAATTTATATTTCTATCCTTAGCCTTCAAATCATTAACATCTACATCCAGCATACCAAAATCCAGAATAGCCCGGTACATTTTTTCATTTTCGTCACCATCTTCCTGTTCAGCGGTATGTCCAATATTCGCCTCACTGACAACTCCATCCGGCACATTCCATTTTTCTTCCATCTCTAGGATATTTGCTTCAAAATTAAAAGTGTCTGTCGAAAGACTGTTAAATTTCTTATCATCTAAAGGACTTGTTCCAAAGAAAGCTGCCTCCCCAATGCGAAAATGATTAATTGAAGAAGGAACCAACTGCTTTTTTATTAATGGTAAAGTAATGGAACTACCTCCTGATATCAGTTCAATTTTTTTATTGAACATCTCTTCAAGCAATTGCTTAAAAAGGCTCAACTGCACAAGCTTATCGTAGGTAGGTTCAATTCCATACATACATCCCAGGTTGGAACCTATTCCGATAATTTCTATATTTGGCAAGTTAAATACGCGTTTATAGAATTCAACAATATTCTCTCTCACAACTCCCTCTCTTAACTCTCCAAGTTCGATAAATATGATTACCTTATGTATTTTTTTCTGTTTTTTTGCTTCTTTATTTAATAATTCTATAGTATCGGCCGATGTATTAACGGAAATATCAGCGCACTGGACAATATTTTTCGCTAGCTGTTTTGCCGGGGGTTTGATGTATATTGTTGTTATATCAGGATTAACTTTTTTTATATTTTTAAGGCTGGACATTCGGGAATCTCCTACTGAATGTAGTCGCTGAACTACATCATCAGTTAATATCTTCTCCAAAAACTTAATATCTCCAGAAAGCACTTTACTCACCAAACTCCACTTTTTATTGCGTTGCTTGAGATAAGTATCTAGTTTTTGAATGTTTTTGATAATGTTATCTGTTTTTACTACTAGATCTGCCATAATTATTGTTTTTAACGGGAGATTGTTCCCTAATATTCACCCCATTTGAGCGATTTTCGCTCACTGCCTGCCCCGTACACGAAGTGTCGGGGACAAAGAAATTGTAAAGTTTTCACCTTACCTATTTGATGAAAAGCAACAATTTCTAAGTCGGTCCGGCAGCTGCCGGATAAGTAAAGCGCTTTTTCACTTTGTTCAAACCGCTCAACTTAGGATTCAATCTCCCTAATCAGTTTTATATTTCAGCAAAACACCCGCTATTTCTTTTCATAACGCATTTCTGCATATTTTGTTTTCATTCCTACACGTTCATACAAACGCTTTGCAGGGTTATCATATTCTACATGCAATTTGACATCGCCCTCTGCAATTTCGAAAGATTTTTTAACTATCTCTCCTCCGAAACCTTTACCTCTGTATTTTGAATCAACAGCTACATAAACCAAAATGTTCTCAGGAATATAACCGCTCATTCCGGTATCGTTCATCACAAGAGCTCCTGCCAATTCACCTTCGTGATAAGCGGCAAGTAAAAACCCCCCCTTGCCTTCAGCATTCGAAAAAGCATAATCAATTGATTTTTCTATATCCGGTTTAGGATCTCCAAATTGATCTAAGTGTTCAAAAAGAAAATCAATAAACTGTTCCTTTGTAAGGTCTCCAAAATCCTCTGGCTTCCTGATTTCTTTAATTTCTAGCATAATGTATTAATTTATTAGTTAGTTAGATTATAGAATGTTTAAAATTTACAAAAAAATAATAAAAGTAATCAATTTCAAGCGCTTATTTAAGAAAAATCCTAATGTAAAAGTTGGTTGAATATCAATATAACGCTATTTGCACAACATTGTTTCACGCTCACAATAATTGTTTCCCTGTTTTTTCCATGTTTACACCTCCAAAATTCCCGGAAGTCATCAAAAGTACAACCTTTTCTTCAATTTCAATGTCATTAATCTCCTTCATAAATTGGTCAATATCCCTGTGAACTCTCATTTTTTGAGCACCGAAAGCATTTTTAATATCTTCCGGGGTGATCATTTTTAAACCCTTTTGTTCAACGGTTTTCGGATTGTAATATATAAAAGAATAATCTGCTTCGTCCATCGTACCGTAATATTGTTTTAAGAAATCAATAGTAAGGCTGCTGAAAGTATGTAGCTCCAAACCTGCTATTAGTTTCCTGGCAGGATACTTTTCTTTTACTGCATTAACAGTAGCCTTCACTTTTGACGGGGCATGAGCAAAATCCAGATAAACTTTTGACTTTTCGTTTTCACCTATTAGCTGAAGTCTTTTAAAAGCGCCCTTAAAGCTCTGAATGCTTTTATAAAACATGTCACTTTTCAGTCCAATTTGTTCGCATATCAATCTGGCCCCTTCAATATTGGCCATATTATGCCCTCCAAATACCTTCAAAGGGATTTCGCCCTGTGCTGTTAAAATAAAATTTTGTTCATTCTTTTGGACATAATCCGGAGCATTATATGGGATTTTTTTGATATCACCCCTGCTGTTTTGTACTATTTCGTTAACAATTTGATCATTTTTATAATAAATGAGGCTCCCGTCAGATTCGATTTTATCAATAAAAACTGAAAACTGCTCCTTATAGTTTTGAAACGTGGGGAATACATTGACATGATCCCACGATATACCGCTTATTAATGCGACATGTGGTTTGTAAAGGTGAAATTTTGGTCTTTCATCAATTGGAGAGGATAAATATTCATCGCCTTCAAAAACTGCAATTTCATTTTCCTCATCCAGATAAACCATTGTATCAAATCCGGCTATCTGAGAACCAACCATATAATCAAAGTTGATATTGTTGTCCCGGAGAACATGCATAACCATTGAGGTTATTGTCGTTTTCCCATGACTTCCGCCAATAACAACACGCTTTTTGGTCTTGGTCTGCTCATACAAATACTCAGGGAACGAATATATTTTCACACCCAATTCATTGGCTTTAATTAATTCCGGGTTATCAGGTTTTGCATGCATGCCTAAGATGACTGCATCAAGGCCGGCGTGGATGTTATTTGTATCCCAGCCTTCTTTATTCGGCAATAAACCGTGCTTTTTGAGGTTGCTATAGGATGGATCAAAAATTTTATCGTCTGAACCTGTAACGGTATATCCTTTATTTTGAAGGGCTATGGCAAGATTGTGCATTACACTTCCGCCAATGGCTATAAAATAAACTTGCATCTATAAAAATTGTTGGTTTTATAATTGATGAATATTACATAAAATCAATTAAAATTTATCTTTGTAAAAATAATAATTTGTAAAATGTTAAAAGAATGATTATGGAAATTTATCCTGTACATATAACGAATTTCAAAGTAGATGGCGGTGTGATGTTTGGAGTGGTTCCCAAGGCTATCTGGGCGAATAAATATCCGGCTGATGAAAACAATCTTTGCAACTGGGCGCTCCGGTCAATGGTTATTAAAACAGACAACCGGGTAGTTTTAATAGATACAGGTTATGGCGACAAACAAGACCAAAGTTTCTTTGACCATGCCCATTTGAATGGCGGCGATGGTCTGGAGCAAGGGCTGAGAAAGCACGGTATATCTTTTGATGATGTTACAGATGTTATTCTGACTCATCTTCATGCTGACCACTGCGGAGGAACAATAAAAATAAAGGACGAGGGAAAATATGCACCTGTATTTAAAAATGCAACAGTTTGGATAAGTAAAGAGCAATGGGATTGGGCACTTCAGCCAAACATCCGTGAAAAGGATGCATTTCTTGAAGAAAACATTAAACCGATTGAAGAGTTGGGATTATTGAATTTAGTGTATGAAGAAGGAGAAATCATCCCCGGCATCAGAGTGCGCTTTGTGAATGGGCATACCAAAGGGCAAATGATCCCTGTGATTGATTATAACGGGAGAGAAATTGTTTTTGCCGCTGATTTAGTACCCTCGGCTGCGCATATTCACCCGTTATTCAACATGGCTTATGATCTGTGGCAACTGGATACGATCAAAGAAAAACAAGCCATCCTAAAAGAAGCCTACGATAAAGGTTCTGTCTTATTTTTCGAACATGATGTTTACAATGAATGCTGTGATCTGAAGGAGACCGAAAAGGGAATTCGGAAAAATCAAACTATGAATTTGAAAGATATTTTGTAGCGAAATGACCAACAAAGTGTTTCAGGTTTGAAGTTTCACGTTTCAGGCTGGGAGACGCTGAGGATTGAAGGTAGAATAACGACTGGGTGATTGAGCAAATCAACGAATTAGCGATATGGCTTACTTGCAGCTATAATATCAGCGAGAGTAACCCTGACAGCCAATCAAGATAGCAATTGGGCGATATTGTGAATTGATATAAGAAAAATGATGAAAATTTTTCAGAATTCACCGTTCTTGCTTATTTAATCTGCTTCTTATACAAAATATTGATGAACATTACGAATATTTAAAAATGTATACAAAGAATGGTATTCCTGCATCGAGGCCAAAACGTCAAATAATAATAGCGAATAAAAAATTTTCCTCTTATAGTGTAAAAAATTAACAATTACATGTCCTCTCGCCCGTTGGATGGCAATTATACATTCCCTCTCCAAATGCCGGGCGTTTAATTTCCTTTCAATAATTTGTTTGATAAAATTTTAATCATATCTGTCCTAATTAGAGTCTGTCCATAAAGTTGGGCTTTTTTAACAGCTGTATTGGGATGCAGCCGGCTTTCCTATATAGAAGCAGTTCCA